>Ga0210065_1000099_pt1 | contig 25739 bp, 15 predicted proteins | sample Muzzi_PWB_D1_FD_185533 | JGI IMG/M metagenome (GOLD analysis project Ga0210065, IMG submission 185533) | Wetland microbial communities from San Francisco Bay, California, USA, that impact long-term carbon sequestration - Muzzi_PWB_D1 (SPAdes) | ecosystem: Environmental > Aquatic > Marine >... | reverse complement strand
CCTCAGCCAGGACAACCTGGACCAGGCCGCGCGGGCCTCGTCCCGGCTCACCCAGGTCCTTGGCGCGGTCCAAGGGGATCTCCTTTCGCAGGCCGGGCAGGTTCAATGGATCGATATCGACAACAGCCTGGCCTTGGCCGCCAAGGGCATCTCCGCAGCCGATGACCTCGGCCAGGCCCGCCTCGCCTTTTTCGATCTTTCGGCCCGCATGATCCAGGCTGTCAGGAGTTTCGGCGTTTCCGGCCGCAACCCCGTCCTGGTTTTCAACTGCCCCATGGCCAGGGACGGCGCCGGCGCCGATTGGCTCCAGTCCACCCCCGATACCGAGAATCCCTATTACGGGTCACAGATGTTCACCTGCGGTTCGCCCGTCGATACCATCACCCCAGGTCCCGGCGCCGCCGCCGGTGAGGGCCCCACCAACCGCTAGGAGCCGGGATCATGGACAAGCCCGCGAACATTCTCGAACACCTTATCCGGTTCTGCCTCAAGCAGAAGCTGGTCGTGGTCCTGGCCATGTTCCTGACCATCGGCTGGGGCCTGATGGTCGCACCCTTCGACTGGAATCTGGGCGGCGTTCCGCGCGACCCGGTTCCGGTGGACGCCATCCCCGATATCGGCGAGAACCAGCAAATCGTGTTCACGCGCTGGGAGGGACGCTCGCCGCAGGATGTGGAGGACCAGATCAGCTACCCCATGACCGTGTCGCTGCTGGGCATTCCCGGGGTCAAGACCATCCGCAGCTTTTCCATGTTCGGGTTCTCGAGCATCTACGTGATCTTCGAGGAGGATGTGGATTTCTACTGGTCGCGGTCCCGGATCCTGGAAAAGCTGAACAGCCTGCCCGCCAACACGCTCCCCGAGGGAGTCCAGCCCGCCCTGGGGCCGGACGCCACCGCGCTCGGCCAGGTCTTCTGGTACACGCTGGAGGGACGCGACCCCGAGGGCAACCCCACCGGGGGCTGGGACCTGAACGAACTTCGCAGCACCCAGGACTGGTATGTTCGTTATGGCCTCATGTCGGCCAAGGGCGTGAGCGAGGTGGCCTCCATCGGCGGTCACGTCCAGGAATACCAGGTGGACGTCGACCCCGATGCCATGCGGGCCTACGGCGTGACCCTGCAGGAGGTCTTCGAAGCCGTTCGGATGTCCAATATCGACGTGGGCGCCCGGACCATGGAGCTCAACCAGGTCGAATATGTGATTCGCGGCGTCGGCTTCATCAAGAGCCTCGAGGATATCGGGAATTCCGTCGTCAAGGCCCATGACAACACCCCCGTATTTGTCAGGAACGTCGCCCATGTCTCCCTGGGCCCCGCCCTGAGGCGCGGCGTTCTCGACAAGGCCGGCACCGAGGCGGTCGGGGGCGTCGTGGTGGTCCGGTATGGGGACAATCCCCTGGAGACCATCAAGGCGGTCAAGGAGAAGATCGCCGAAATCGCCCCGGGGCTTCCCTCGAAGATCCTTGCCGACGGCACCGTCAGCCAGCTGACCATCGTGCCCTTCTACGACCGGACCGAGCTCATCCGCGAAACCCTGGGGACGCTCAAGACAGCCCTCACCGAGGAGATCCTGGTCACCATCCTCGTCGTCCTGGTCATGGTGATGCACCTGCGCAGCTCGCTGCTCATCGCCGGGCTCCTGCCCCTGGCGGTCCTGCTGACCTTCATCGCCATGCGCGTTTTCCACGTGGATGCCAACATCGTCGCGCTTTCGGGAATCGCGATCGCCATCGGCACCATGGTCGACATGGGCATCGTCCTGGTCGAGAACATCCTGAGACACCTGGATCAGGCCGACCCCGACGAATCCCCCGCGCAGGTCGTCTTCCGCGCCTCGAGCGAAGTCGGCAGCGCCGTCCTGACGGCCGTGGCCACCACGGTCGTGAGTTTCCTGCCCGTGTTCACGATGACCGGGGCCGAGGGAAAACTCTTCAAACCCCTGGCCTTCACGAAAACCTTCGCCCTGGCGGCCTCGGTTCTGGTGGCCGTTCTGGTCATCCCCCCCCTGGCCCAGGTTCTTTTCACCGGGAGGATTCGCCGCCGGCTGCTCCGTGTTGGCCTGAATTCGGCCCTGGTCCTTCTGGGACTGGTCACCGCGATCGGCGTGAGCTGGTGGGTCGGGTGCAGCATCGCCCTGATCGGCGGCTACCACCTTCTGGAAAAACGCATCCCTCCCCGGCAAAGGCAGGGCCTTGGCCGCTCGATCAACTGGATCGCCATCGGGGGCGTGCTGCTCTACCTGGCCGCCCACTGGCTCCCCCTGGGGCCCGACAAGGGATTCCTCAGGAACACCCTGTTCGTGGCCGGGCTCATCGGCGGGCTGCTTCTGGTCCTGTATTTCTTCCTGCAATCCTACACCCGCCTGCTGGCCTGGGCGCTGCGGAACAAGCTGCTGGCCCTGGCCGCCCCCGCCCTCATCGCCGTCCTCGGCGGCATGGTCTGGCTGGGATTTGACGCCTTCTTCGGCTGGCTTCCCCAGCCCGTCCGCACTTTCGGTCCGGTCTCCGCGGCCGCCCACGCCTTCCCCGGACTTGGCCGGGAGTTCATGCCGCCTTTGGACGAGGGGTCCTTCCTCTTCATGCCCACGACCATGCCGCACGCCTCCATCGGCGAGGCTTACGATGTGCTCCACAAACAGGACATGGCTCTTCAGGCCATTCCCGAAATCAAGTCCGCGGTGGGGAAAATCGGGCGCGTGGAATCCCCCCTGGACCCGGCCCCGATCTCCATGATCGAGACCATCATCAACTACCATCCCGAGTATCTGACCGATGATGCGGGGAAGGAACGGCGTTTCAAATTCCGTCAGGATGAGGACGACTTATTCCGGGACGTGGACGGCCGGCCCGTCCTGGCTCCCGACGGGCAGCCCTACATGGTCCGGGGAACCTTCAGCCGCGATGATCACGGCTCCCTCATTCCTGATTCTTCCGGAAAACCCTTCCGGCTTTGGCGGCCGGCACTTTCGACCGCGCTCAACGAGGACCGGGAGGCCTGGGAAGGGGTCCGGAAACCGGATGACATCTGGGACGCCATCATAGCCGCCACCAACATTCCCGGGACCACCAGCGCGCCGAAACTCCAGCCGATCGCCGCCCGCCTCGTGATGCTTCAAAGCGGCATGCGGGCCCCCATGGGAATCAAGGTCAAGGGGCCTGACCTCGAAACCATCGAAAGCTTCGGGCTGGAACTGGAGCACATCCTCAAGGAAATACCCTCCATCCAGGCCGGCACGGTTTTCGCCGATCGGATCGTGGGGAAACCCTACCTTGAGATCCACATCGACCGCAAAGCCATCGCCCGTTACGGGATCCATCTCGCGGCGGTCCAGGATGTCCTGGAAGTCGCGATCGGCGGAAAGCCCGTCACCCGCACGGTGGAGGGACGGGAACGGTACCCCGTCCGGGTTCGTTACCTGCGGGAACTCCGGGACAACATGGATGGTTTGATGCGCATCCTGGTGGCCGCCCCGGACGGCACCCAGGTCCCGCTCGCCCAACTCGCGGAAATCCGCTACGTGCGCGGGCCCCAGGCCATCAAGAGCGAGGACACCTTCCTTCTGGGGTACGTCCTTTTCGACAAGATGCCCGGGTTCGCCGAGGTGGACGTCGTCGAACAGACCAGGGACTTCCTCGATCAGCGGATTGCCTCGGGCGCCCTGGTGGTCCCCGCGGGAGTCAGCTACTCCTTCGCCGGCAGCTATGAAAACCAGGTCCGGGCCCAGAAAAAATTGTCGGTCATCCTGCCCCTGGCCCTGGTCGTCATTTTCCTCATCCTGTTCTTCCAGTTCCATTCGGTGGTCACCACCGCCATCATCTTTTCGGGTATCACCGTGGCCTGGGGCGGCGGATTTGTCATGATCTGGCTGTATGGCCAGTCGTGGTTCCTGGATTTCAGCGTGTTCGGGACCTCGATGCAGCACCTCTTCCAGGTTCATCCCCTGAACCTGAGCGTGGCGGTCTGGGTGGGCTTCCTGGCACTGTTCGGCATCGCCACCGATGACGGGGTCATCATGGGCACCTATCTCGACCAGACCTTCGCCAGGAACAGGCCAAAGACCGTGGAAGCCATTCGCCAGGCAACCATCGAGGCGGGCGGCCGGAGGATCCGGCCGTGCCTGATGACCGTGGCCACCACCATTCTGGCCCTCATCCCGGTGTTGACTTCGACGGGCCGGGGATCGGACATCATGGTTCCCATGGCCATTCCCTCATTTGGCGGCATGACCTTTGTGGTCCTGACCACCTTCACCGTCCCGGTCCTGTACGCGGCGGTTGCCGAGTGGAAACTCTCCCTTGGCGGGCGGGATGAAAAAGATATGGAGAATATTCTACAATAATTTGTAATATATTGGATCGATGAGACTTGCTCGATGACTTCATTCCTTTTCCAGGGACAGGTTTAGACCATGTCAGCGTCCCGGCCTGAAGAAAATCCCCCATCCCTGTTCCGCCGCTACTGGCTGGTCGTGGCCATGATCGCCGTCATTTCCCTGCTGCACTACAACACCCACTGGCACATTCACGCCCTGCACGGGATCTACCGGCGCCTGTACTATTTCCCCATCATCCTGGCCGCGTTCCGGGGCGGGCGCGCCGGCGGGGTGGCCGCGGCCCTGCTGGTCATCGGGCTTTACATCCCCCACGCCTTCGGGCTGATCGGGTTCGACCCCGGCACCACCGTCGAAAAAATCCTGGAAATGCTGCTGTACCTGCTGGTCGGCCTCCTGACCGGCACCCTGGTGAGCCGCATCAACGCCGCCCGGGACCGCCAGGAGCGCACCGCGGCGGATTTGCGCGTCTCCCTCGCGGAAAAGACCGCCATGGAGGCCGAACTGGTCCGGGCCGCCCGAATGGCGGCGGTGGGCCGGCTGTCGGCGGGACTGGCCCACGAGATCCGCAATCCCCTGGCCAGCATCAAGGGTTCGGCCGAGGTCCTCGCGGATGATTTTCCCGACGATCACCCCAAAGCGCGCATGTTCACCATCCTTCAGGAGGAAACCGGCCGCCTGAACCAGGTGCTGTCGCGATTCCTCACCTTCGCCCGCAGCGAACCCGGCGAAGTGGCGCCTTTTGATATCGAACAGGAATGTCTCGCCGTCGCCCAGATGATGCGGCACCAGCCCGAACCACGGACGGTCACGGTCACTTCGGGAGCAGCCGTGCCCCCGGTGCGGGGAAACCGGGAACAGGTGCGGCAGGTGCTGCTGAATCTGGTCCTCAACGCCGCGGCGGTGGGCGATTCAGGCCCCGTTCGGATCGAAATCGAAGCCCGCGACGGCAAGGTGCGCTGCGCGGTGGTGGATTCCGGTCCCGGTTTCACGCCGGAAGCCCTGGCGAATTTCGGGACTCCCTTCTTCTCCACCAGGGCCGAGGGAACCGGCCTGGGGCTGGCCACCAGCCTGCGCATTGTCGAGGATCTGGGCGGAACCCTGGAAGTCGATGCCGGGTTCACCGGAGGCGCCCGCGTTCTCCTGGTCCTTCCCGCCTCCATGACAAAGGAACCATCATGAAATCCGCCTTCCTGGTCGTGATCATCGCCCTCGCCCTCCCGGTTCGGCCCGCGGGAACCGCCGTGGCCCAGGAACCCCCGCCCTTGACCGGCGCCTACGATCCCGAAACCCTGCTGCGTCAGTTGGAAAAGCTGGTGGAGGCCCGGGATTGGAAGAGTTACGCCGAATATTTGTCACCCGGCTTTCGATTCATCCCCTATGCCTCGCTGTGGGTCGAGTATCCCACCATGGAGTGGGATCTGTGGGGACGGGACCGGGAAATCGACTTCATCGAGGAAATGGTGACCGGCGGCGGCCAATCCTCGCTCAGGTTGCTGGACAAGGTCCTCGATGCCGGTCTCGAATCCCATGGCCGCTCGGAATGGGACCTGATCTACACCCTCGTGTCGCGGCAGACGGTGTTCCGGTCGCGCGCCATTTTTGTCTTCGAGGAAGTGGACAACCTCTGGTACCTGCGGGAATGGATCGACACCACCATTGAAAACGATCCCGAGACCGGGGCCCAGCTGCAGACATCGGGGTCCCTGCGCGAGGCCCTGAGCCATTGACACGGCCGAAAGGATCCGTCCATGAGCCGCATCCTGCTTATCGATGACGACAACAGCCTGCGCGAGGTGGTGGCGTTCATCCTCACCGAAGCCGGACACGAAGTCCTGACGGCCGCTGACGGACTGGAAGGCATCGGACTGCTGGGGGCCGAACCGGACCTGGTGGTCACCGACATCCGCATGCCCGGCGCCGACGGCATGGAGGTGCTGCGCCGGGTCCGGGCCGCGGCCGGCGACCCTCCCCCGGTGATCATCCTGACCGCTCACGGAACCGTGGAGCAGGCCGTGGACGCCATGCGCCAGGGCGCCTTCACCTATCTATTGAAACCCTTCGCGCGCGAGGAATTGAAACTGACGGTGGAGCAGGCCCTGCACACGCGACATCTGGAGAAGGACAACCAGCGCCTGCGCGGGCTGTTGAAAAACCGGAAAGCCGACGGGGGAATGATCTTCCGCTCCCGGGCCATGGCCGATTTCCGGGACCGGCTGCAAAAGGCCGCCCCCAGCGACGCCGCCGTCCTGCTCCAGGGAGAAAGCGGGACCGGAAAGGAGCTGGCGGCCAGGGCCTGTCACGACCTTTCCGCGCGCTGGGACATGCCGTTTGTCACGGTCAACTGCGGGGCCATTCCCGCCGACCTGATGGAGTCGGAACTGTTCGGACACGCCAAGGGCGCCTTCACCGGGGCCGGCCAGGCGGCCGACGGCCGCATCCGGGCCGCCCAGGGGGGCACCCTGTTCCTGGACGAGATCGCCGAACTTCCCCTGGCCCTTCAGCCCAAGCTCCTGCGGGTCCTGGAATCCAAGCAGGTGGATCCCGTGGGCGGACCCGGCCCGGTGACGGTGGACTTTCGTCTGGTCTGCGCCACCAACCGGAACCTGGAAGTGGAAGTGGAGGCCGGCCGGTTCCGCGAGGACCTGTGGTACCGGATCAACGTTCTGGCCCTCGAGCTGCCGCCACTGCGCGACCGGCGCGAGGACATCATCCCGCTGTGGGAGCATTTCACCCGCCTGCACGGCGGTGAGGATCTTGCCTCGGAGCCGGATCTGCTGGCCTCCCTCGAAAAACTGTCCTGGCGGGGCAACGTGCGCGAGCTGATGAACCTGAACCAGCGCCTGGTCCTGATGAGGACCGAAGACGTCCTGACCCTGGCCGACCTCGAACGATTGCATCCCCGGATGGGCCAAAAGGCGGCGGCGTCCGCGGCGGCCGGCGACAACCCCGGCGGGCTGCCGCTGGGCCCCCTGCCCGAGGGAGGACTGTCCCTGATCGCGCTGGAAAAGGAAGTGATCCGCCAGGCCCTGGCCAAATGCGGCGGCAACCGCTCCCGCACCGCGACCTATCTGGGCGTTCCCCGGCACGTGCTGGTCTACAGGATCAACAAATACGAACTGGGTTGAAGCCGCGCCGCTCAGTCGGTGCCGAAACCGATCATGATCTCCAGGTACTGCTGGGCATCCTGGTTGCCGGCCGAAAAGGCGTAGTGGTAGCGGGCGCTGACGTAGCTCAGGATGGAGTCCCAGGGCAGCATCACGCCGAATTCGGGCGCCAGGGCCACATGCCAGTTCTCCTCCTCCAGCTTCACCAGGCCCACCTCGGTCCGCCATTGGATCCAGGATGCTCCCGCGTTGAGGCCGAAGAACCAGCGATTGTCGCGACGGTCGTCGCCGAGATACTTGAACCAGCCCAGGTAGACCGGCACCGCATTGACGTAGTTCCAGCTCTTGCCCGTCACCGCCCCGTTTTCGAAGGACACCGTCCCGTCCTTGGCGGTGTCGAACACGTTCCAGCCCACGTTCAGGCCGTAGGCGGCATCCCGCCGGTAATAGGTGCGCCACTCCGCGCTGGCTCCCCGGAAACTGATGTTGGGCGTGTAGTCCTGGATGGCTCCGGTGGGCAGGCTGACACCCCAGGCCACGCTGAAGACATCGTTCTCGGCCCTGACGGGAGGCCCCGGGACCAGGAACAACAAAAGGCCGAGCATGACGATGAGTCTTTTCATACCTGACTTCCTTAGGGGGCTGTTCCGGAGCCGGCGACATAGGGAGACTGGGCGAAGGCCTGGATGATGCCGCCGGCGATGCTCGCCTCGGTGGCATTCGCGGTGCCGGTCAGGGCCCCGCTGAGGGCGCCAAGCCAGATCACCGGGGGAGCCACCTCATCGGCGGTGGGATCCTCGATGCCGCGAAGGTCATATAGATGCCAGACCACGGTCCCCTTGGGGAAGGAGGCGGTTGAGACGTAGTCCGGGTAATAACCGTCCCACCCGTAACCGGGATAGCCCCCCCAGCCGGTGGAATAGACCCAAACCTCGGTTTCGACCGCCCCGACGCTGAGCCACACATCGGGTTTGTTCGCCCCCGTGCCCGGGTCCGCGACGCGGGCGAAACCGGCGGCCGCCATCTGGGCCTGGAGCTCGTCCAGGATGGTCAGGTTGAAGCGCGGATCCAGGGAACTGGAACCCGACGCGGGATCGTCCAGCATATGGACGACATCCTCCATGCCGTAGGTCTTCAAACCCTGGAAATTGCCTTCGGGGTCCTTCAGGGTCAACACCAGGCCGATGTCGCTGGTGTCTTCGGGGCCTCCGGGATAACAACCGGCCAGCCCCAGCAGCATCACCCCCGCGACCAGGACCATGAGCCTGATGCCGGGGCCCGGGCCAATCCGGGATGGATCATTCATGGTGCGTCCCTCCGTCCCTGTCAGTTGAACCCGAAACCGAGCTTGAATTCCAGCCACTGCTGGGTGGGCATGCCCCCCGCCTCGAAGGCGTAATGATAACGCACCCCGACATAGCCGAGGAAAGAATCCATGGGCAGGTGCATCCCGATTTCCGGGGCCAGGGCCAGGTGCCAGCTGGAATCCGTGAAGCTTGTCGTGCTGATGAGGATCCGCCGCTCCATCCAGGCCGTGCCCGCGTTCAGGCCCACCACCCAGCGGGTCTTGGTGATATCCCGGCCGAAAAACTTGAACCAGCCGGCGTAAACGGGAACGGCGTTGGTGTATTTCCAGCGGTTGCCGGTAATGGCAATGTTCTGGAAATCGACCGTCGCGCTCTCGTGGCCGGTCATGACATTCCAGCCGACGTTCAGGCCGTAGGCCGCGTCCCGCATGTAGAAGTTCCGCCATTCGACGCTGACGCCGCGGAAACTGAAATCGGGGGTGAAATCCCTGGTTTCGCCCAGCGGCACGCTGAGGCCCCACGAAACGCCGAAAGTGTTGTTGCCGGCCTGGGCGGCCGACCCGGATCCCAGCAACATCAGAAGGCCGAATAAAACGCTGAGTTTCTTCAATTCCTGACCCTCTTATTTGGTCGCCGAACCGACGATGTAAGGTGACTGGGTGAATCCCTGCTGGATCCCCGTGCGGATATCCGCCTCGTTGGTATCGTTATCGGTGCTGAGGATTCCCCGGATGGCGGCCACCCACAGCAGCCGCGGGGTCGCTTCCCCGTCGGTGGGGTCGTCCACGTCGCGCAGGTCGTGCAGCTGCCAGACCACGGTACCCTGCTCGTAGGACTGGGGATAGTAGTAATAGGGATAATAGTAGCCCCAGCTATAGCCCGGATATCCGCCCCAGCCATAGGTATAGTACCATTCGGTGGACTGGACCGCGCCGGTGCTGAGCCAGACATCGGGTTTGTTTTCACCCAGGCCCGGCTCCAGGATGCGGGTGAATCCCGCCGCTTCCATCCGGGACTGGAGTTCATCCAGGATGACCGGCTGCCACTTGGGATTGAGCAGGACCGCGTTGGCGGGACTCAGCTCGTGGACGATATCCTCCATCCCGTAGGTCATCATGCCGTCGTAGTTCCCGTCCGGATCCTTGACGGTCACCACGATGCCGAATTCATCCTCGCTTTGGGGACCGGCGGGATAGCAGGCGACCAGTCCCAGCATCAGCAACAGGGCGGCCGGGGCCAGGATCCGGGTTCTCCACCCGCGGGGCAGGCGGGGCGCAATACTCATTTCAGGTCCTCCATGGGTACGACAGGGCAGCAAATCATCGAACAATCGTAGGAACTGGCCATCAAACCCGCAACATAATAAAAGCCGGCCCCGGGCGAACCGGAGCCGGCTGGGGGCGCCCCTAGGGGATCAGGATCATTTCAAAAGAACCATCCGCCTGGTCTGGGCCTCGGTTCCGATCTCCAACCGGTAGAAATAGACCCCGCTTCCGGCGGCCTCGCCGGTGTCGGACCGGCCATTCCAGACGACCTGGCCCGGCCCGGCGGCGAACTGTCCGGTCAGCAGGGTCCGGACGATCTCGCCCCTCACGTTGTAGATCTTCAGCGAACCGTTGCCCGCGCGGGCGACGCTGAAACTGATCTTCGTGCTGGGGTTGAACGGGTTCGGGGTGTTCTGCTCCAGCTGCATGAGGGACAGGCCCCGATCAGGCACCGGGCTGACGCCCAGGGACTGGAACACGTCGACGGGCAGGATCTGGGGATTGCCCATCGCGTCGTAGTTGTCCGGGTCGATGGAGAAATAGCGGTTCCCCACCGTGGAGCCTTCATACACTCCGTTGAACAGGTACTTGAAGTTCACGTTCTGGGCGCTGGTGTCGGGGAAGACAACACTCACGGTGTAGATCTTGTCACCGGCCACCAGGTCCGGGGCCACCCCGTCATCCATCATCTGGTTCAGGGAGGGAATGGTCCAGTCGAACGTCGGCGGTTCGGCATTGTTGGGCGTCCCGTTGACACCCACCACGTCGGCAGGACCGATGCCTTCCCAGGCGGTGTTGTTGAAGTCGACCGAGAACACGACTTCGACGGCCCGCCAGATGGCGTTGCAGAAGTCGAAGTTGACGACCGGCAGGGTCAGGGGACCCAGGGTCCCGCCGATGGTGTCGTAGAGCTCGTCGTTCAAGAAGAGGTTCCGGTCTCCCAACCCCGTGCACTCGTAGCTGCTGTTGAGCAGGAACTTGTAGTCCACGTTCTTCTTGGATCCCGCGGGGAAGGTGATGGCCTTGGAGTAGATCCCGTCGCCGGCCGTCTCATCGACGCCGGTGCCGTCATCGACAAGCTGGTTGTCCGAGGGGGTGTTGAAGTTCAACGGAGCCACCGAACCGTTGATGCTCACGGTGTCCCCCGGAGCGATCGCGGTGTTGTTCATGTTCACGAAAAACAGCACATCCATAGCGTGCTGGGTGAACTGGGTGGGGTCCTCGTCGTTCCACCAGACATCGATGATGTCCACCGCGCCGTTGGCCAGGTCCAACGTGTGGGTGCGGTTGCCGGCCATGGGCTCGTAGATGCTCTGGTTGAAGTTGAACTTCCACTCGAAGCTCTGCACCGCCGTTCCGGCGCCGCAATTTCCCGGGTAGATCATGGTGGTCGTGAATTCCCAGATATCGTCAACTCCGGTGTCGACCATGGCCCCGGTATCGCCCAGCGGCCCGAAGGTCAACGGCAGCTTGTCCCCCTCGACGTGGAATTCGTAGGGAGGCAATTCGGCGGTGTTGGCCAGGAAGAAGCCCATGTGTCCGCGGAAGGTGATGGCCTTCAGGGCGAAACAATTGGTATTGCTGGTCCCGTTGTTGACGATGGTGTTTCCGGCCAGATCCTTGACGTTGGTCACCGTCAGGGTGTAGAGGCTGGCCGAGCCGCCGATGGGCGCGCTCAGGGTGAGGTGCACGATGCTGGGGTCACTGCCGTCCCGCACGGCCGAGGAAATGGAACCCGCGGTCAGGGAATAGTTGCCGGCGTTTTCGGCGGTGGTCTGATCCACCGGTTCGTTGAACAGGACGTCGAAAAGCTTCGCGGCCGGATAGGCGGCGGCCAGGACCTGGCTGACCGTCGGAGGATCAGGGTCGGTCGCCGACTGCACCGTGAAGGCATGGTAGTCGACCAGGGGGATGGGCGTGGCGGTATCCCACAGGGTGAAGCCGGGGACGCTCAGCTGGGAACCGTCATTGGCCGCACAGTCCAGGGGACCCTTGGTATTGCTGTCCTGGGTGAACCAGAGTTCCCAGTTGACGATGCTGCCCGGGCTGACGCCAAGACTGCCCAGCATGATGGCCATTTCACGAAAATCGGTGCCGGTGGCCCATCCCAGGGCGCCGGGGCCCTGAACGATGTTGACCCAGGCGGCCCCGTTCCAGGAATAGCTGGCCTGCCAGTTGTTGTCCAGATTCACGTAGAACATGAAATCGGGTTTGTTGGTCGCGGCGCTCCACTCGATGGCCCGCCCCCAGGGGTCGGTCGTGCCGCCGGCGGCTGTGCCCAGGTCGATGGCGAAGCCAAGCTGGTTGCTCCCGAAGGAGCCGGGACCGGTCTGGAAACCCAGGTAGAGGTTGACCGCGTCGTTGGTCACGTAGATGTTGCCCAGATCGATTTCGGTGAACTGGGTATCCAGGCCGTCGGCATCGACGAGGTTGTCCGGCAGAAAGTCGTTCACCCCGTCGATGACGATGGTCTGGGCCGTCTGCGCGGCGACCGGGCCCACGCCCAGGGCCACTGCGATCAGGGCCGTCAGCAGCCCCAGTCCGAATCTTTGACGATAGTTCATGCGAATCCTCCTCATTTGACCAACGAGAGCGGTCGGGTGACAACCTGGCCGCGACATGTCAACTGACTGAAATAGGTTCCGGCGGCAACTGGCATTCCGGTGCCTGTCCGCCCGTTCCATACGACTTCGTGACGGCCCGGTTCCACGGCACCCCGAACCAGGGTGCTGATTCTGTTTCCCCGGACATCATAAACCACGAGACTCACTTCGGCAGGCCCATTTCCGGGAATTTCGAAGGTGATCACGGTGCTGGGATTGAAGGGATTCGGAACGTTGGGCAACAGGCGTGCCGCTGTCCCGGGCACCGACGGCACGGAAGACACCCCGACGTCGGGCAGGCCGTCGCCATTACCGTCGACGGTCAGGGTCCAGACGTTGTCGATCACCGGCAGGGCCGCTCCCAGGTTGCTGGGCGCCGAATCGCCGCCCAGGGAACCGTCGGGCTCGGGATCCCAGCAGATGGATGCCGCCAGGGACACCTCGGCCCCGACGGGAACCGCTCCGGCGCCCAACCCGTAAAGCGCGTCCCAGGGGATGGCCAGTTCACTGCCGCTGGCGCCACCGAAGGTGTGGAAGGAATCGAAGGCGGACTGGATGTCGCCCGAGCGGTCCTGGGTGGTGGTCGCGGTCAGCAGCTGCCAGAACCCGTCACCGTCGAAGGTGGACTGGTGCTGATAACAGCCGTACTGGAAGTCCGCCGCGAACCCCGGGGCGCTGAACGAGGCCCCCCGCTCCCAGGCGTCGGTGCCCGTCAGGTCGGTTTCGCCGTTGCCCGAGCCCGGATCGATGTCCAGGTACAGCAGCCAGCTGTTGCCCGACACCTGGCCGTCGATCGCCAGATACAGGAATTCGCTGTCCCACTTGACGAGCAGCTGGTCGATTTCGTTGGCCGAGGTCCAGGCCGAGTCGTTGCTGTCGGCCAGGGCCATGGCGCCGCTCCACTCACCCGGATCGACGTTGCCGTCAATGACGATGGCGGTCTGGACCACCTCGATCACGATGTTGTCCAACGTGGTGACGGCCGTGCTGGGGTTGCCGTTTTCATCGTCGGCCGCGCCCAAGCCGGCCACCAGGTAAAGGTCCGGGCCGGTCATCGCTTCGATCAGGTCGGCGGTGGCGGTATCCAGTTCGAAGGTCAGCACCTGGGAAGGAAGGGTCTCCCCGAGGCCGGTGCCGGGCGGGAGGCTGACCGAGGCCAGGGGCGCCAATCCATCGTAAACGCTGAAACTGGAGGGCAGAACCGCTCCGGCCGGCTGGTCCAGGGTCACCCGCAGCCTGTCGGTCGCCGGATAATAGGCGGCCGCCTGGATCCCCGGACCGATGGTGTCGGCCAGGTCGTCCGCCAGCAGCCGCAGCTCGGCGATGTCACCCGAACCGTCGGGGGCACTGGTGGGCCCCGCGAAAAGCTGCAGCTGGAAGACCCCGCTCCCCTTCACCTCGTCGCCCTTCATCAGGGTGCCGCTGATCTCCTTCTGGTGGGCCGCGCCGCCGGCGCCCAGGATCCAGGCGGCGGCCATGCCGGTGTTCGGGTTGCGGAAACCCATGTACGAGGCGTCGGGGGCCCAGACACGATCCAGTTCCCCGTTCCAGACCAGGTCGACCAGCGAAGGCGAGAACCCGCCCTGCACCCAGTGGGTGGCCGGCCCGACCTGGTAGACCACGTCGAAAAAGCTGTCCCCCTCGGTCAGGCTGATGGTCTTGGTGACCTCGTTGCGGGAAAGCTCCACCGTGGCGGTGGTTCCGGCGACCCCCAGGCTGATGCCGTAACCGTCGTGCTGGTAATTGGGCGACACTTCACTGAAGGCAGCCACATGGTTGACGTCGTTGAAGTCGCCGTCGGTGTCGGCCCAGTAGGCGTTGTCCACGCCGATGGCGGTGTCGTCGAAGCCCGCACCCTTGACGAAAAGGTGGGTCATCCGGCCGCCGGCCCCCTCGAAAACGGCGAACAGGTGGTCGTTGTGGAGGACCGTTTCCTGGTAGCCGTCATTGTCGATGTCCGCCTCATAGGCGTTGGTGGTCGTCGCATACTCTCCGTTGGCCCAGTGGGCCGCCTCGGCATAGATCATGGCGTTCTTGATGTGGGCCGAGTACTTGTGCTGCCAGCCGCTGATGGGTCCGCCGAGATAATCGTGCCAGGCGGTTTCATGCAGGTTGGTCATCATCACGTACCAGCCGGCCTGGGAGATGTTGTTGTCCGGTGCGGCCAGCAGGGCGGCGTAGGCCTCGTTCCACAGCGTGCCGTAGTTCTTGCAGTTGCCCCCGCCCCCGGCGCAGGTGCCGTTGACGTCGCCCCCGTTGGCGTAGGGCACGAATCCCGCCCAGTGGCCGTACCAGCTGTTGTCCGCGCCCCCGTAGCCGTCGAAACCGCCGATTTCATTGTAGGTGCCCGGGGTCACCGCTATGGTCGAACCGCTGAAATCGGGATTGGCCAGGGCGTCGGCCAGCTTCCAGGTGTGCAGCCAGGCGCTTTCGGCAGCACATTTGGCGATCATCCAGTCGTAGGTTTCCTTGGCGTTGGGCACGATGCCGGCCCAGCCGCCCATCTCGGCCACGGCCTCCCAGTCCTCGGCGAAGACCGCGATGCGGAACTCGCCCACGCCGCTGCCGGCCAGGCCCGTGAGGATGTCGAGGGAACCCTGCCCGTTGCCGCCGATGATGTTTCCGGTGAAGTTGCGGTCGCGGGGAATCAGCCGCAGCCCGTTGCCGCTCAGGGTGTGGATCTGGTGATTGTCGTAGCCGCTGAGGTGCACGTCGTCATCCAGGATGACGCCGTTCACCCCGTGGGCCTGCCAGTTGTCCCCGATCCAGTCGTTCACCCCGCTGCTGGGATACCCCGTGGTGTCGAGCCAGACGCGCTCGGGAACCCAGGCCACCGTGGGAAAATAACCGTAGCGGGTATTGACCATCTGGGTCTGGATGTTCACCGCCCAGTCGTTCATTTCGTTGTTCACGAAAGGCATCATGTGCTGGCCGTAGGCCGAGGTGATCATGCCGGCCCAGCCCGCGGTCACGCCGGCCGCGAGCCAGGCGTTGAAGTCGACAGGATCGCCGTTTCGCGCCGACCATTCCGCCGACGTCATCAAGGTGCCGCTCATGTGGAAATTGCCGGGAACCCCGTTGTCCTGATGGGCCTGCATGGCTTCGTCGAAACCGCTGCCATCCAGGTCCTCGGGACGGCCATGCAGGACGTCGGTATAGCCGATACCCTGGTTGCCGTGAAGGACAAACGCACAGTGGGCCTCGTAGGCCTTGTCCGCGGGGAACGAAGCGGACAGCGAGTCGCGGGCGCCGTTTTCGGGAGCGGAAATGACGGTCAGGCGCCAGGGGTCGGTCGGGGTGGCGGCGGAAATGGCGGCCTCGGGCACCGAAAAATAGAGGGCATCGGGGTCGGAAGAAAGTCGCATGGGGCCGGATTCCTGTTTGTCCGCCAGCGGGCGGAACAACCCCGCATCCCTCTGCAGGGTCGCGTCCGCGACCACGGCTTCGGTCCGGTCGTCGATCACCTGGACGGTGAATCGGCCCGGGCGGCCGGAAGCCACGAAGGCCCGCGCCAGCTGTCCGGGAACATCCTCGGAAAGGGAAAGAAAACTGACCCGCAGGTAGCCGGCGCCCGTGTCAGCGGACCGGTACAGCCCCACCGACAGCAGGTCGACCGCCGGGCTGAGGTCGGCGGTGTCGGCCAGGCCGTCCACCGCCAGGACAGCCACCAGTTGCAGGTCGGCGGGCACTTCAGCAAAAGAAGGGAAAGCTGAAAGCACAAAAACACACAACAGGAACGGGGCGAAGCGAACCGGTTTCATAGGGTTGACCCTTGGCTGTGGTATAATTCAACCTTGGCGGAATCTGGGAAGCAACCCGGCAAGGTGGTATCATCAATTCAATGCAAACCAAATAATACCACAAACTCCACCGCGGAAACAAGAATCCTGTGACTTTCGGACCCGATTCGGGGCTCGATGGCGCCGCCGGGGAACCGATCTTGGCGTGACCGGGGGTTCGGTGTACACTTCCGGCGGCCCCCCCGCACTCCTTCGGATGAATCCAAGGCAGGTCCATGGCGCATTCGGGATCAAAAAAAGTCATTTTTGCCGCGCTGGCCGGCAACGCCCTGATCGCCGTGACCAAGCTGGGCGCGGCCGCGGTGACCGGCAGTTCGGCCATGTTGTCCGAAGGGATCCACTCGCTTGTCGATACGGGGAACCAGATCCTGCTCCTGGTGGGTCTGGCCCGCTCCAAGCGCGAATCCGATCCCGGCCACCCCTACGGATACGGCAAGGAGGTCTACTTCTGGTCGTTCATCGTGGCCATCCTGATCTTCGGACTGGGCGCCGGAATTTCGATCTATGAAGGCATCATACACATCCAGCATCCCGCCCCCATGGAGAGCGTCCTGGTCAACTACATTGTCCTGGCGCTGGCCTTCGTGTTCGAAGGGGCGGCCTGGCTGTTTGCCTTCAGGGAATTCACCCGGATCCGGGGCAGGAAAAACATCGCCCAGGCCATCCATGACAGCAAGGACCCGACCACTTTCGTGGTCCTGTTCGAGGATACGGCCGCGCTGGCCGGAATCATCGTCGCTTTTGCGGGTATAGGGCTCAGCCAGGCGACGGGGCAGGCCTGGATCGACGGGGCCGCCTCGATCATCATCGGGGTGATCCTGGCCGGCACCGCGTGGCTGCTGGCGGTCGAAACCAAGGATCTGCTCATCGGGGAAGCGGCCTCGCCGGCCACCATTGCCGGGATTCGCCGTCTGGCCGGCCAGATGCCCGGGGTCGAAAATATCAATGAAGTTCTTACGCTTCACATGGGTCCGGAGTATATTCTGGTGAACATGAGCCTGGATTTCGAGGACCGCTGCACCGCCGACGACATCGAGAACGAGGTCTCGCGGCTGACGCGGGCCATCAAGGCCGAATGGCCTCGCGTCAAAAAAGTCTTTGTCGAGGCCGAGAAAAGAAAAAATCCCCTGGTCTGAAGGATCGGACCGGGAACAGGCAAGGAGCCGATTCGAGTCCCATGGACCGCATGCACGGACGCATCCCCCTTTGGGTCTGCCTTGTACTGCTGATCGTCCAGGTCCCTCCCGCGTGGGCCCAGGAATGGTTGGTCCACCAAGTGCGACGGGGTCAGAACCTGACCCTGATCGCGAACCAGTACGATGTCACCGTGCAGGAAATCCGGGAATGGAACAAGCTGCGCAGTGACGAACTGGCCATCGGCCAGCGCCTGAGGATTCCCCGCCACGACTCCGAACTCTATGTCGTCCGCCTCGGGGACACCCTGACGGCCATTGCCCAACGGCACGACATCTCCGTTACCATGCTGCGCAAGCTCAACGACCTGGAGGGCAGCCGCATCTTCGTCGGCCAGGAGCTCAAACTCAGACCCACCCCCCTGGATGAGGCCGTGCACGTGGTCCGCCCCGGCGAATCCCTCAGCGAGATCGCCCTCCAGTTCGGGCTTACCGTCGACAGGCTCAAGAGCATCAACGACCTGTCCGGAAACCGCATCTACGTGGGCCAGAAACTCCGCTTGCGGGTCGCGGACCAGGCCGTTCACATCGTGGAAAGCGGGGACGCGTTGTGGGAGATCGCCGAGGGTTACGGACTTTCCGTGGACGCCCTCAAGCGCCTGAACAACCTGAATTCCGACCGCATCTACCCCGGGCAGGAACTGAGGCTCAGCGCCGACGCGGCCAACCGGACCTCGATCTACCAGGTCCAGAAGGGCGACAACCTGACCGAGATCGCCCGGCTGCACCAGATGAGCCTGCGTGAATTGAGGGACCTGAACGGCATCACCGGGTCGGTCATCCATCCCGGCCAAAACCTGAAGGTGAGGCCCATGCCGGGCCTCGGCGGGGAAAAGAACTCGCGCCAGACCTCGGCCGGGGTGGACTGGAGCATGGTCAACGTGCCGGTCCGGGGCGTGTACCGGATATCCACGGCCAACGGCCCCTACTACTTCGAAGCGCCGCGGGCGGACTACCAGAAGAATGCGGGGTACTACGAGGAGAGCACGATCTCCGCGCCCGTGGCCTACCGCCACGCCAAGCTGTTGTGGGATTCCTTCGAGGAAACCGTCGACGGCATGGGTCGGATCAGCAACGATCTGGCCGGCTGGCACTTCGTCCTTGATCCCGGACACGGCGGCATCGATCCGGGCACCACGGTCCGGGCCAAGGACAGCGAGGGCAAGACCTTCACCATCGTCGAGGACGAATACGTGTTCGACGTCGCCCTGCGGGTCTACGTCCTGCTGAAGCTGAACGGGGCCGAGGTGACCCTGACCCTGCTCAGCCCGAATCACCTGCTGCGCCAGAACTCTCCTGCCTCCTACACCTTCGTCCACGACCGCAACGAGGTGTTCAACAGCGCCAGCTGGAACAGATACGACCGGCCCTCCGCCTGGCCCAAGGGCGGGCAGAAATATCTGGACGCCCGCATCAACGTGGCCCGGGAGGCCTTCAAGGGAGTGCCCGCCGACCGCACGGTGTTCCTCAGTTTCCACGCCGACAACGTTCCGGCCCTGGGCGAGGCGGTTTCCCTCCTGTATTTCAAGAACCGCCACCGCACCGACACCGTCTCCCGCGGCCTGGCGCAGGATCTGCTGCCCGCCCTGGGCGCGGGCGCGCGCATGAAGGGCCAGGATCTCGGGGTCCTGCGGTCCAATCCCGCCCACTACAAACTGCTGGTGGAACTCAGGAACCTGGCCTACCAGGACCACATCTGGGCCATCCGGTTCGACCAGCTGAGGCAGCGCGACGCCGAGAAGGTGGTCAAGGCACTGCTGGACGAACTGGGACGCTGACCCGGATTCCCGGAGTTCCAAATCGCGCCGGTATCCGCTAGAATCCCCGGAGTCGTTCAAGCCTCAACCGGGAGCCCCCATGAAACGCCATCTTGCTTATTCCAGCCTTTTGGTCTTCATCCTGATCAATGGAGCAATCGCCATGGCCGCCGATCGCATCACCGGCAAGCCCTTTGCCACCCGCAGCGAAGTCATCGCCCCGCACGCCATGGCCGCCACCAGCCAGCCGCTGGCGACCCAGATCGCCCTGGACATCCTGAAGCAGGGCGGCAGCGCGGTGGACGCCGCGATTGCCGCCAACGCCGCCCTGGGACTGATGGAGCCCACCGGCAACGGCATGGGCGGCGATCTGTTCGCCATCGTCTGGGACGCGGCTTCCCAGGAACTTCACGGGCTGAACGCCAGCGGACGCTCGCCCATGTCCCTGACCCTCGAGGATTTCCGCAAGCTGGGCCTGGAATACGTGCCCCCCTACGGGGTGCTCCCCATCTCGGTGCCCGGCTGCGTGGACGGCTGGTTCGAGCTGCACGGCAAATTCGGCAAACTGCCGATGGAGCAGGTGCTGGCCCCGGCCATCGGCTACGCCCGGGAGGGCTTCCCGGTCAGCGAACTGATCGCCTACTACTGGGGGCTGAGTGTTCCCACCCGCGCGGACCAACCCTATTTTCTCGAGACCTTCACCAACGACGGCGCCGCTCCGGCCAAGGGGGAGATCTGGCGCAACGAGGCCCTGGCCCGAACCCTGGAAAGGGTCGCCTCGGGGGGCCGCGACGAATTCTACCGGGGGGACATCGCCCGCACCATCGCCCGCACGGTTCAGGAAGCCGGCGGGTACCTTTCATACGATGACCTCGCCGCCCACACCAGCGAATGGGTCGAACCGGTTTCCTGCAACTACCGCGGCGTCGACGTCTGGGAGCTTCCCCCCAACGGCCAGGGGATCGCGGCGCTGCAGATCCTGAACATCCTGGAGAACTTCGACATCGCGGGCATGGGTTTCGGCAGCACCGCCTACATCCACACCTTCCTGGAGGCCAAGAAGCTGGCCTTCGAGGACCGGGCCAGGTTCTACGCCGACATGGACTTCGCGGAGGTTCCGGTCGCGGGTCTGATCTCGCCCGAATACGCCGCCGAGCGGGCCGCCCTGATCGATCCCGAACGCGCGGGCCGCGCCTACGACGCCGGCAATCCCGCCCTCTACCAGGGCGACACCATCTACCTGACGGTCGCCGACAGCCAGGGCAACATGGTGTCGCTGATCCAGAGCAACTACCGCGGCATGGGCTGCGGCGTGTGCCCCGAAGGACTGGGTTTCGGCCTGCAGGACCGCGGGGAACTGTTCAGCCTCAAGGAGGGTGAAGCCAACACCTACGCGCCGGGGAAGCGCCCCTTCCACACCATCATTCCCGCCTTCGCGACCATTGACGGCCGGCCCTGGCTGAGCTTCGGCGTGATGGGCGGCGGCACCCAGCCCCAGGCCCACGCCCAGATCATCGTCAACCTGGTGGACTTCGGCATGAACCTGCAGGAGGCCGGGGACGCGCCCCGCATCCTGCACACGGGCTCGAGCGAACCCACCGGCACGGTCATGACCGGCGGCGGGACCGCCTACCTGGAGACGGGCATCGCCTATGAAGTGCGGCGCGAGCTGACGGAAATGGGCCACCGGATCCAGATCGATGTGGGAGATTTCGGAGGCTACCAGGCCATCATGTTCGACCCCGTCCAGGGTGTGTACTACGGCGCTTCGGAATCGCGCAAGGACGGCCAGGCGGCGGGTTACTAAGAGAATGGCCCCGGCAAGCCGGGGCCAATCATCCTACTTCAGTTGTTCAATTTCCCCAGGACGCCAGATCCCACCGATCCGTGACGGCTCCCATTGGGAAATGAAGTCGCTTCTTCCTGCGAATATGCAGGAAAGTCACTCGCTTCTTTTCCTCGGCGGACCCGGGAACGTCCAGGTGCCGTCGATGATCGCCTGACTCGGTTCATACATCCGAACGGCGTAGTTCCAGCCTTCCATGATCGGCAGGCAATTCTCGGTGGTATCCGAACAACCTCCAAATCGAATCGTGTAGGACCCATCGCTGTTCGGCTTGGCGGTCAGGTTATTGAGACTGTAGGCGTTGAATTTGTTCTGCTGAAAATAACCCTTCTCGTTGTAAAGGCTGATGGACCAGAACCCCTTGACCGGGACATCCTTTACCGTGAGTTCGTATTCACCGACCGGGAGGTTCGGTTGCACATTCACGTATTGAGCGTCCTTGTCCGGCAGGCCGCCCCATGCGGAGGCTGTGCCGATCATGAAATGAACCGGATTCACGTCGGCTTTGGAACCGAAGGTCTCAGTATATCTTTTCAGCCCCTTGGCCAAGTCGAGAACAGCCGCCAGCGTCGCCTCATAGCTGGCTTTGTCGTAGTTCGGCAAAACGAATGCCTCGTCGGATCCCGCAGTGATCTGAACCTGGTCCTGAAGTTTGTGGGCTATCGCCAGATCTGCGTTGTCTTCCGGGTTCGCAAGCGTGCGAATGACCACGCCAACGTAGGGAGTTTCAAATTTCTCCATCGTCAGTTCATACGTACCAGCCCCGTAATAGACATCATTCACATACCCGTCATTGTTGATAACCATCAATGACATGTAGCGCTTCCCGGTATCCGGCAAGGTTACTGTCGCGCCTTTGGAAATATTAATGACGCCGAGACCGTAAAGCGTATCCCGGTTCATTCGAATGACATTCTGTTTATCGATCGGCGTGGGCTCGCGGTTACTGTGCACCTGGTTGATGCCTGACAGTTCAAGGATTCCGGAGAACTCAAAGTCCGTCTGTGCTCGGTTGAAATTGTCCACATTGACAACAATGGGTGCTTGGGTTTCCTGGGCGGGGGCCGCCTGGGCGCCGGCGGCCGCCATGGCAAGCGTTCCCGCCAGCGCGAGCGTGATGAGATTTGGTTTCATTTAATTCAACTTCTGTGTTCTTTTCGCCTAATTCACCAATTCAATTTCGCCCGGACGCCAGGTCTTGTTGATCCAGGGCTCCAGCGGTCCGTACATGCGCAGGATGCAGAACCAGCTCTTGCCGGGCAATGTCGCCAGCCAGTTGCCCTCTTTGCCTGCGGGGGCTTTGGGTCCGAAGAAGACGTCGTAGGAACCGTCCGCGTTCTTCGCCATCCCCTTGGTCAGGCTGCCCACCGTGGGAAAGAGTTGACTGGTCTGCAGCTGACAACGGGTCTGGGTGTCGTAGAGCGTGACGGCCCAGAAGTTGTTCACCGGCACGTCCGGCGGCAGATGAAGTCTGTAGGTCTTCGAGCCATCGAAGGGTTTTTCGTTTTGATCCAGAAACGCCAATGCATAATCGGAGCCTGCCCCGACATGGGTGGTCGCCATCGTGGGTGTCACACCGCCCGCGTTGTAGTAGAACAGCACTCTGGCATCAAGGTTCATGATCCCGTCCGCCTCGAACGAGGTGTTCCGGTTTGCGTAGGCCGTCACCCACTGGCTTTCCGAGTCGGGATAGATTTTCACTCCGGAAATACGGGGATCGTAGGTGATGGAACGACCGGCGGCATTTCCAAGTGTCGCCGCCTCGGTCAGCAGCTTCTTCATTCGCGCGTCGGGATTGAAAGGTTGGCCCTTGACGATGCCGATGGCGGCCATGTAACCCCGAACCTCCGGGCTGACCGCCTCAATCGGCTCAGCCTGGACGATGTTGTCCAGGATTTCGAAGTATTCCAGGTTGCTCGGAAAGATGGTGCTGAAAGATTTTCCCGACATGTTGACGAACTCGGTCGGCGCCGGATTGGCGGCATCCTTCAGGGGATAGACCTTCAGCCCGGATTTGAAGTTCTCGGCGGCCGCTTCCAGGCCATCCTTGATGGAGCCGCGCAGGAAGAGGAAATTCCTGTTGGTGGGCGGCTTCAGGATGAAATACCCGTCCGGCACATCGCCCGTATAGCCGGGAGGCAGCAGGAGGTACTTGCCGCCCTTGCCTTTATCCGGGCCGGTGACGCCCATATTGCCGACGAAACGCTGCCAGGCGTCATCGAGGAAACCCAGCATGCCGGGCGGGATTTCGATGACGGTCGGGCCATCGTTGGCCAGATCCGTCGGGGCATAGGCATACATCGTCGAGGTATTGGAGGTGATGACGGGCGTCCGGGAGTCCATCAGCTGCTCCCAGATGGCGATCTTGTTGGGGGCATCGGCGCCTTGCTGGGCCATCCCCAGAAGGACGCAGTAGATCGAAACGGCACCGACGTTGTCGAGGTAAACGCCGAGGGCGCGCGAGCGGGCAAGGTAGTCATAGACCAGATCGTTGGTTTCGCCGATCGGGACGCCGTCGAAGAATTTCAGGTTGCCGGCAACCGTTTCGACTTCATCCGGTATCGAGGCCGCCTCCGTCTTCTGGGCTTCCCTGGAAGTCTCTGCCTGGGCATAACCACCGGCAAACGTCAGCAGGCAGGCCAGCGCGAGAGCGATGAGATTGGTTTTCACTTTTTCATTCTCCTTTTTGGGATTTTCCTTCGGAACCTTGAGATGCCTCTGCACCTTCACTTTTCAATTCAGCGTAAAACTCTAGTGCCTGAAAAGGGGGTATGTGTCCACGTTATAACGCGCCTTGCCGGCAAGGGAGACCAGAAAAATCAACCGCATTATTTTCCATCCATTTCGTGGCCAGAATAGATAGGGTACCTTGGATGGGGATCTGTCGCCACTTCCAACCCCAAAACGGACCAAACAACCGGACCCGGAATTGTTCCGGTGTCGGCATTTTGGAAGGGAGGGAAAGGCCGGGGTCCTGGATCATCGACTTAATGTGGATTGGCCATGCCCGGCCCACCAAAAGGTGTGAGCCGGACACGACCTGAAAAATACATCCAAGGGATTACCTGACGAGAACCGCCTTGCGGGTCTGTTCCGCACCCCCGCCCGACAACCGGAACAAATAGGCTCCCGAAGCCACACCGCGGCCCTTTTCGTCCAACCCGTCCCAGGTCTCCCGGAAGGTGCCGGCCGGCCGCCGGCCCCGGAAGAGGTTGCGCACCAGCCGCCCGCGCAGGTCGAACACCTGCAGGTTGATGTCGGTGTCCTGCCCCAGATCGAAGGCCACCATCGTGCGCGGGTTGAACGGGTTCGGTGCTGCGGGGTGGAGCGTGAGCCCACCTGAACCGGATTGGCCGGGTACGGCCGAGACTCCCGTCGGGCCCATCTCGGTGATGGTGACGGCGCCCTGGCCAGCACCGAGCCAGACAATATCCGTCACGTCGGTGAAGGGGGTGACGATGGGGTTCGCGGGCAGGACCTCCACCAGATCGGCCTTGTTCATGGCCGGGGAGAAGGACTTGGTCCCTCCCAGGAGCACGATCCCGGAATCCTCGGGGAGGTAGAGGAACATGTGGGGCCGGCCCTCGGCGTTGGCGGTCGATACGGTCGCCCGCAGGGGAACGCCTTCGCTCTCGAAGCAAGTTTGGGCGTGACTGGTGGTGGTTGTTCCCACCAGCGCTCCATTGTCGTAGAAGTTCCAGGTCAAAGGGCCCGGGCCCAGCGTGGACATGTCGGCCGAATACCCGATAGCCGTGTCGGCGTCGTTGCCGATGGCCCGGACCTCGCCGATGAGCGTGGAGGCGCCGTTCTTGCCCCCGCCCAGGCCCCAGGCCTTGAGGACCGTTACGTGGCCCCGATACCTCGGAGGGGGGTTGTAGCGGGCCGACCAGGCCATGCCCAGGATCGGTTCAGGGGGGACCGCCACGCGCACGCCGTCCTGGCCGCTGCTGCCGATGTTGTCCACCAACAGGCCCCCGGGGTTGGCGACCTGGATGTTGGCCGCCCCCAGGGATGCCGCGCCGGTCCAGGGGCTGCCCTGAACAGCGGGCAGGGTGTTGGAGAATCCGCCGATGAAAAACTCCCCGCCAAGTTTCTCAAACAACTTCTCGAAGATCCCGTCCACCTGGTCGAATGGCAGGATGGGATCCGGGGGATGCACGAGGCGAACCTCGTCGCAGTCCTGATCTCCTCCGGTCTCGTCCTGGAAGGTCACCGGGGAGGCGAAGAGAACCCCGGCCTCGATACTCCCGTCAGCCGTCGTGGCATATTCAAGTTTGTAGGGGTGCTGCACGCCTGTGTAGAGGTGGGCGCCGGACCCGGGATTCTGCACCGATTGGACGACCTCGCCGCCCAGCAGGTAATCAAGGCGCGAGGGCGGCGAGGAAATCGAAACCTCGGTCCAGACATCGAAGAACGAATCAGCCATGTACTCGCAACGGACCACGGGCAAAGGGGCGCCCGAGCCGTCACCATCGGTGTAGCTCAATCCGCCCACGAACAGCTTGTTGCCCGCCACCGGGGGCGAGGGG
>Ga0210065_1000095_pt1 | contig 27069 bp, 22 predicted proteins | sample Muzzi_PWB_D1_FD_185533 | JGI IMG/M metagenome (GOLD analysis project Ga0210065, IMG submission 185533) | Wetland microbial communities from San Francisco Bay, California, USA, that impact long-term carbon sequestration - Muzzi_PWB_D1 (SPAdes) | ecosystem: Environmental > Aquatic > Marine >... | reverse complement strand
TGCGGGCCAGGCGCGCAAAAAGTATGGCGCGCAGGTCCCATACGAATATGGCTCGCGGGGAAAGACCCCACGCCGCCCCCCCATCCCGCAGCTGAACCGACAGGGCGGCCGCCTGCGAATAGCGACCGGCTTCCGCGTGGGCAAAAACAGCCCTGCTGGCCCGGTCGGCCCGCAGGATGCCGGTGGCCCCGGGGAATTCGGCTGAAAAGTCGCGGGATTCCAGCTGGTCGACGGCCAGATTCATTTCCTGCCACCAGCCGTTTGCCGAAGAAGGGATAAGATCATGGGTCAGATAAGGCTGCGGATCCCGGCCCCCGGCCTGCAGGACTTCGCGGGCCGCGGCCACCCAGGCCTCGTCCAGGGCCGCCGGCACAAGAAGGTCCGCGGGGAATCCCTCGGTCAGGACGATCTGTTCGGGATCGCCGTAGGTTCCGACCTGGAATCGCTCGAGAAAGGGGTCGAACAGGGGCCCGGCAATGACCGTCCCGTGGACCAGGACCAGGCCGCAGATTATGAGCCGCTTCAATGTATCAGCACCACCTTGCGCATCGTTGGCGAACCGGATCCATCCAGTCGTATGATATAAGTTCCCGACGGGGCCCTCGCCCCCTGGGAATCGTTCCCGTCCCATTCCATCAGGTGATCACCCGCGCCCAGGTCGATTTCCAGCAGGCGCCGGCCCCGCAGATCAAAGACGCCAACGCTTCCCTGACCGCCCGCGGGAATGCCCACCATGAATCGTACCGATTCGTGGGCGGGATTGGGCCAGGGCAGTCCCAGGGTTATGGTCTGCCCGTCTCCCCCGTCAGGAAACACGACAATCCCCCGGGTGGCAACCCTGCCCTTGTTTATGTGTCCCAGCACGCGCACCTCGAAGCGGGAAAAGGGGGGGCCGGTCAGCTCCGCCAGGAGGTCGGTCGCGGACAGGAAGTAGCCCCCGTTTCCGGGCTCCGGTGGAAAGACCCCTTCGGCGGCGGTCTCCCAGGGGGTTTCTGGATTTCTCCGGATTTGAACCTGGAACGGCAGGCTATCGTCCCGGCTCCAGGGCCAGGACCAGGAAAGGCCCCCACCGGGAGAGCCGTCCCACTGGGCCGAGAAGCCAGCCGTGGCGGGTTCGGAAAAAACGGGATCGACGGCGGCCACGAACCAGCCCCGGTATCGCCACAGGCTGTTCGTGCCGAAGGAAAGCCGCAACCGCCAGGGGCCGGGAGATCCCGTCGGCAAGGGAACGATGTCCGTGCGCCACAGGGGAATATCGTTCTCGAGTTCAAGTCCTTCCATAACCAGAGCTTCCTGCCCGTGGAGATCATTGACGGCCTGGGGTGAGATCCGGCCCCGCCAACCTGAGAGAGGTTCCGCTTCCACCCTGTTGTCGTCCGGGCCGACCCAGGAAACCGTTCCGCCGTCCATGGTGATTGCGGCGGTCAGGTACTCCACTTCCATGGCGTGGATCAGGCGCACGGCCTGCACCTCGGGACCCAGGGGCGCGGAGGTCAGTTCGATGGTCGAGGAATTGGCGTAGTTCACGTCCGGCCACAAGGCCGGGGACGGAAATTCGAATCCCGTACAGGCCAGGACCGGGGTCTGGTCCTCGGTCAACCAGGGGGGCCCGGACCACCGGTGCCAATAGGTGTCGAAGGTGGGCCCGGAAATGGTCCACGGCCCGGGCCAGGGGCCGGCGTCGAAATCAAGGACCGAAGCATTGTCCTTCCAGTACCAGGTGCGGGATTGACTCCAGGGAGCGCCGTCCAGGGTGAAATCGAAGCTTAAGGAAGTGGCCGCGTCCGGCGGCAGATCGGCGGAGGGGAACCAGGGTACGGGCTCGAAAGGCCGCCAGGTTCCCATGGGATCACGGAAAAAATCCAGGGCCGCGGACAACTGACCATCGGCGAAGGTGCCCCAGGCGGGTGAGGAGCCGACGGACACGATACAGGTCAGGGCGGAGACCGGAGACCCGGTATCCCACGCCGAAACATCCAACAAAGATTCCCCGCCGGAACCTGTGAAGCCCGCCTCGAATGCGATCCGGGCCGAAGGGTACACCGATACGGAATAAGCGACGCCGCCGTCCACGGGGGTGATGGAATTCAGGGAGACAAGGGACGGGGCGTGATACCCGTCACTGGAAGGCACCGAGGACGGGTCGAAATCGAAAATTCCCAAAGGTCCGGGGAAAAAATCGTCCTCCACCCCCTGGTTTTCCCCATTGCGGAGTTTGAAGTCGTTGTCCGCCTCGACCAGCGATGCCCGCAGGTGACGTTCGCCGGACCCGTCGGTGGTCGCCTGACCTTCGGCCAGGGTCTCATCGATGTGGTAGATGAGCAGCTGATGGCTGGGAATGTTGGCGTCAAACGGATAGGCAACCTCCGGGTCCCTGGTCTCCAGCAGGAAAAACTCGGGTTCGGACATCCCCTGGGTCCAGAGCCTGTCCACCGAACCTGAGGTGATCCCGGCCCGCAGGGTGTCGGGCGCGCTCCCGCTGTCATGGAGGTTGCGTTCGCCGTACCAGCCCAGCAGGGAACTGGAATAGGCGTCCGGGAGGGCGGCTCCATAACCGTCGCCCGTGCCCCAGGCCCCGGAGGCCATGAGACTGAAGCGTCCGAGGCCACCCCGGCTGAGCACTTCGCTCCCGCCGGTGGGGCGCAGGCTGGGGTCGTACCTGTCCTCGAGACCCAGCAGGTGCGCGGTCTCGTGGGCCCAGATGCCCGGCCCGCTCTGCAGGCTGGCCACCGCGTAGAAGGTGGCGTTGACCCCGGCGGAGACGACCGGCTCGGCGAGAAAAAACTGCAGGGCCTGGATGAGCCCGTCGGCCGGATCGTTTTCCTGACCGCTGCCGGCATGCAGGATGAGGACGCCGTCCACCACGCCGTCGTCATCGATGGTGCCGGGTATGTTGTCGGGGCCGTCCATGTCCAGGCGGCGGAATTCCAGACCCAGGGCCTTGACCGCCTCGAGGGATTCGGTGGCCAGTTGGCGGGTGCGGGTGTAGCCGTTGAAGCCGACATCGGAATAGTCGCGGCGGGTGCCGGGCAAATGGATGACCGGCGCCTGGGTGACGCGGATATCCAGAAGCCCGCGGGAGGCGACATCAAAATAGCGGGTGATGCTTTCCTGCGCGGGCGAGGTCAAGCGCCCGTTCAAGGCGCCGGGGTCCCAGTCTTCGGGCAGGCGCGCGTCGGCGAAGTCGACAGGGATGACCAGCAACCCGAACAGGTGCGAGGACCCGCTCTTGTCGGCATTCAGGCTGGCCTGTCGAATGGAAGCCCGCCGCTCGGCCCTCATCCTTGACAGGATGTCCTGGTCGTCCTCGACGGCGGCGACCGAAGAAACCAGCAGACACAAGGAAACGACCGCAAGGACAACCGCCCTTGAGGCCGGAAAAACGGATGTGTGGGTCCGGGTCAACATGGCATCTGGTAACCGGCCCGGCGGGAAGGAGTTCCCGGCCGGGCCGCCGTCATCAGTATAGGGAAAATCATCAATGATTGAAATGGCGCCGATCGGTCAGGATGAGCGTCACTCCCAGCTCGGCCGCCGCGGCCGCCACTTCGTCATCGCGAATGGATCCGCCGGGCGCGATGATGGCGCGGGCGCCGGCCGCGGCCAGCTTCTCCACACCGTCGGGGAACGGGAAAAAACCGTCGGAAGCCGCCACGCAGCCTTCAAGGTCCAGGTCCTGGTTGCCCGCCTTGAAGACCGCCAACTCGGTGGAATCGACCCGGCTCATCTGCCCGAAGCCCATGCCGAGGGTGGCGGTCATGTCGCCCAGGACGATGGCGTTGCTCTTGCCGTGTTTGCAGACTTTCCAGACCATCTCCAGGGCGGTCCGGGTGGCGGCGTCGGGTTCGTCCCCGGCGACCACGTTCCACTTCTCCAGTTCGGGAAATCCTTCATCCTCGCCCTGGAAAAGTTCCAGGGCGCCCCAGGCGCGTCGGCGATTCCTGGTCCCGGCGAGGAAACGATCGGTGTCCACGGTCAGGACCCGGACGTTTTTCTTTTTGGTCAATCGGTCCATGGCCGCGGGCGAATAGCCGGGGGCGACGATGATTTCAAGGAAACGTTTGGCCAGAATGCCGGCCGTTTCCTCATCCACGTCATGATTGAAGGCGAACACGCCGCCGAAGGCCGACACCGGATCGCACTTCAGCGCACGCTCCAGACCCGGGACACCGGCTCCCAAAGCGAAACCGCAGGGGTTGGTGTGCTTCAGGATGCCGCAGCAGGGTTCGTCGAAATCCCCCACCAGTTTCACGGCGGCCACGAGGTCGACGATGTTGTTGTAGGAAAGTTCCTTGCCGCCATGCTGGGTCAGGCCGATACCCGACAGCGCGGGTTCGCCCGGAGCGGCGGGCGGAAGCCGGAGCGTGGCTTCCTGATGGGGGTTCTCGCCGTAACGCAGGGGGATGACGGCGGAGCCTCCGAAAAAGGAGGCGATGGCGGCGTTGTACTCGGCCACCATGCCGAACGTGGCTCCGGCCATGCGGCGCCGAAAGGCCAGGCTGGTTTCACCGTCGCCATCTTTCAGCTCGGTGAACAGTTCATCGTAATAGGCGGGGTCGCAGACCACGGTCACGCGCTGGAAGTTCTTGGCCGCCGCCCTCAGCATGGTCGGCCCGCCGATGTCGATTTTTTCCACGGCCTTTTCGTCGGTGGCGCCGTCCTGCACCGCCCCGGCAAACCGGTAGAGGTTCCCCACCACCAGGTCGATGGGACCGATCCCCAGTTCCTGGACCTCGGCGAAACTCTCCCGGGTCGGCGCCAGGATGCCCCCGTGGATGGCCGGATGCAGCGTCTTGACGCGGCCGCCGAAAATCTCTGGGTAACCGGTGAGCTCACTGACTTCGATCACCGCCACATCCTGGTCGCGCAGGTGGGCGGCGGTGCCCCCCGAAGCGATCAGCTCGTACCCGTGGGTCCGCAGGGTCTTGCCCAGTTCCGTCAGGCGGGTCTTGTCGGTCACGCTGATCAGGGCCCTCCGGCCCGATCCTACAGGTAGGCTCGCCATAGGGCCGCCTCCGTGGGGAAAAGTATTTCCAGGACCTCGTGGTAGCGGCGGGACGTGCGCTCCAGGATGGCCGCCGGAAGCTCGGGGGGCGGCGGGCTGTGGTCCCAGTCCAGGGTCTCGAGGTGGTTGCGCAGGATCTGCTTGTCCCAGCTGGGAGGCTCCTGTCCCGGAACGTGTTCGGCCGCGGGCCAGAAACGGCTCGAATCCGGCGTCATCACCTCGTCGATCAGGGTCAGTTTCCCGTTGATGAGGCCGAACTCGAATTTGGTGTCGGCCAGGATGACGCCGCGCGGCAGCGCGTAGGCCGCGCCTTCGGAGTAGAGCTTCAGGGAAATGTCCCGCAGGCGGGCGGCGTCGGCGGCCCCGATCATCTCGACCACGGTCTCGTAGGGGATGTTTTCGTCATGCCCCTCTTCCTCCTTGGTCGACGGGGTGAAGATGGGCTCGGGGAGGCGACCGGCGAGTTGCAGACCATCGGGCAGCCGGTGGCCGCAGATGGTGCCGTCGCTTTTGTAGGATTTCCAGCCCGACCCGGCGATGTAACCGCGAACCACACACTCCACCGGGAAGCGTTCGGCCTTGTGCACCAGGACCGACCGGCCGGCCAGCGCCTCGGCGTGGGCGTCGAAGGGCGCGGGAAACTCGCGGGCTTCGGCGGTGATCAGGTGATTGGGCACCACATCGGCAAAGTGCTTGAACCAGGCCAGGCTCATCACGTTGAGGACGACGCCGCGGCCGGGAACGACATCGTTCATGACCACGTCGAAAGCGGATATGCGGTCGGTGGTGACGATCAGGAACCGGTCACCCAAATCGAACATGTCCCGGACCTTGCCCTCGTAATCGGGCGACAGGCCGAGATCCCTGGTACTGCGCAAGGCTGCCACGGGAACTCCCTTGAGGTTGGCCGAACCCGAATGTAGGCGCCGGGCCGGTCATGGAGTGGTTAACAGGGGATCAGGCGGGCATTCTAGGCAGGGGGACGGTCGCTGTCAAGCCACCCCCCTCTTTCCCCCTCAAGGTGTCATGACCGTCCATTCCAGGCCCCCTGCGGCGTCCCAGGAAAGGCGGATCGTGCCCTGCAGATCGGTGCGGAGGGTGGCAATCGTATCGCCCCGGACCACATAGGGGCCATGACTGGGGTGATGGTAGCCATTGCCGACCCCGCAACTGATCAGGATGAGGTCGGGGTTCATGAGGTCCATCAATTCCCGGGACCCGGAAGTGTTGCTGCCATGGTGTCCCGCTTTCCAGACCTGGACCTGACGGGGTGCCCAGCCGGAGGCGATCATGTGCTCTTCACCGTCAATTTCAAGATCCCCGCTCCAGACCGCGACATCCTTGTCACCCCGGCGCAGGACCACCACCAGGGAGCGGTCGTTTTCGTGAAGCCCGTCCGGAAGCGGCCCCGGAGGATAGAGCACGACCACTTCCCAATTCTTCCAGCGATGAAGGACCCGTCCCGCCTCGGGATGGACGATGTCCAGCGAGTCGGCCAAGCCGGTCACCGCGCGGCCGGCCTTGCCGGAGACGTACCACTTGCCGATCGGGAAGGCCGAGGCGAGGGCCTCCGCCCCGCCGGTGTGGTCCAGGTGCCCGTGGGTGAGCACGGCCGCCTCGATGCGGCGGCAGCCCTGGCGTTTCAAAAAGGGAATGATGTTCCGCGGCAAGGGGCCGTCCTGATTCCCGCCTGCGAAACCGTATCGGCCGGCCGTGTCGACCAGGAGCTTCCAACCATCGGGGAAGACAACCAGGCCGCAATCCCCCTGCCCCACGTCGAACTGCCAGGCGGTCACCCGGCCGGGCTCGTTCAACCGCCAGGCGGCAGGCCCGAAAACAACCAGGCCCACGCCCAGGACAACCACGACCAGGGACAGGGCCCGCCTTCCCGACAATTTTTCCCGACGGTGTTGATGCAGCCCCCAAAGGGCGCCGGCGGACAGGAGAGTCCAGATCCCGAGAGCGCCCAGACCGGGCGGCGGCAGCCCCAGGGGGAAACCGGAGGACTCCCGGGAGATCAGCCCGGCCATACCGGCCAGGCAACGGAACAGGATCCAGCCCAGGGCGCCCGCCGCCTGTCCCCCGTAGGCCCAGATCTCGCCCAGGACCATGGCCACGACGACACACCACACCCCCACACCGAACACCGGAACGGCTACGAGGTTGGCCAGGGGCGAGAGCATGCTGATGCGCCCGAAGGAAGCGGCGATGAGCGGCAGGGTGAACCACTGGGCGGCGGCGCTCACGGCCAGTCCCGTCAAGAGGGCTCCCCCGAACCGGTGGTTGGAGAATTTGAACCCGTTGGTCAGACTGCTGACGGCCAGGATGCCGCCGGCCGCCAGATAGGACAGCCGCAGGCCCGTGTCGAGATTCTGGGCCGGATCCCAAATGGTCCCGGCCCAGAACAGAATGCCGACCAGGCGCAGCGGATGGCTCGTGCGCCCGGCGGCCGGCGCGGCCAGGGCCAGGAATCCCAGAGAGGCGGCCCGAACGACCGAGCCGGGGATGCCGGTCAACACCACGTAAACCGGAAGCAGCAGCATGAGGGGCCAGATTTTTTGAATCGGGGACAGGCTGGCGATTTTGGCGGGCAGCATCACGATACCCAGGAGAATGCCGACATGAAGTCCGCTCACGGCAAAGAGGTGGGCCAATCCCAGATCGGTAAACGGCCTGCTGGATTCCCTGCTGTCGGGAGTGCGTATCCCCAGGAGGACGGCGGCCGCCAGGCTGGCTTCCGGGCCCGGCAGCATTTGTTCCAGCCGTCGTACAAGCCCCGCGCGCAGGGGGTGCAGCCAGCGCCGGCCCAGGTTGGAAACCATGTCCTGCCGGGGCAGGATATCCCATTCATCAAGGTGCCCCTGCCAGGCAATGCCTCTGCCGGACAGGAACAAACGATAATCGAATCCTCCCGGAACAGTGCTCCTCGGCGGAACCGACAGGGTCAGGGGGCCGGTCAACAGGACGCCGGGTGTAGGTGGATTCCCCTCTCCGGAGAGCATGATGCCCTGCCCAATCTTCACGCCTTTCCCCAAGGGCTCGGGGAACATTCCCCTGGTCATGAGAACCCTCGCGGGGACCCGCCATTTCTGGTTGCGGGCCGCGGAGGGCCAGCCGGTGATCCGCACGATCGCCGGCCCGGAAATTTCCACGGGAAGGGCCACTCCCAGTGGCGGTTCGGCCACGGCGGACCTGCGGGTCTCCCTGGGCCCGGCCTCGAGCGATCCGGCAGTCATGCCGCCGGCAAATACCACCATCCAGACGGGGATGACCCCGCTGACCGGACACACCGCCAGGAGCAGGGGCGCCAGAGCCGCGGCCCGCGCGGCCAAGGGAAAGGCCTGGGCCAGGGCCGCCGGAGGGCGCTGCCCGGTGGGCAGGACCACCCGGCCCCCCAGGCCGAAGCCCGCGAGAAAAACCAGGGACCAGGCCAGGGGCCAGTGACGAACCGAGACAAGGGATAGATGCCGGAGATACCCTGTCAGTCTCCGGAAGGGGAAGGCAGGATCTGCAAATGGTCGCCGTCGCTGTTCCAGAAGTGGCATCGATTGCGGCCCAGTTCCTTGGAGAGATACAGAGCTTCGTCCGCCTTGCGGAAGAGCTCGAGGGGATCGGCGCCGCCGGCCGGAAAAGTGACCGCGCCGAAGGAAAAGGTAACCGGAATCTCGATGCTCTCGGAGTCATATTTGACCTTGGTGACGAACCGGGAATCCAGCAGGCGGCCCATGACATCCTGGGCCGCTTCAGGGGAGGTGTCCGGAAGGATGAGGGCGAACTCCTCTCCCCCGATCCGGCAGATGAGGTCGATCCGCCGCAGCTCTTCGTGCAGGCGGCGTGCCACCATTCGCAGGACGGCATCGCCGGCCTGATGCCCGTAGGTGTCGTTGATCCGTTTGAATTTGTCCAGGTCGGCGATGACCAGGGTCAGGGGCACTTCCGAGCGCCGCGCCCTCTCCAGTTCCAGGGGAAACTGGACGTCGAAAAAAGCGCGGTTGTAGGCGCCGGTCAGACCGTCCACGTGTATCCGGTGGTTGACCTCCAGCTGGTGCTGCCAACGCCGGGTGACAAACCGGGACAATCGTTCGGCAAGCTCCAGCAGCTGGTCGCGGCCAATGGAATCCCGGGCCACGAGGAAAAGCAGGCCGGCCTCGACCGGCGCCGAAGGGTCCTCGCCGTTGGACGGGGCTTCCCACAGGGGAACCGCCACGGCGCACCGGAAGGGAACCGTGTGACCGTCCCCCCCGAATTCCAGGGGGATGCCGTCCAGCCGTTTGATATGGCCAGGCAATTCGGCGGGATCGGGAATCCAGACCGAGTGCCCGGCCGAGCGAACACCCAACCATCCCGCGCCCGCTTCCTCGGGTCCGATTTCAAAGAGGTGCTTCTGTTCGGGCGGAACACCTTCGCTGCCGATCAACATGATGAATAGCGGGAACTGGGGAGTGAATCTGGCCAGCAGTTTCAGGATGCCGTCGATGATGAGGGCCTTTTCCCCCGAGCGGGGGTCGCCGATCTCCAGATCCTGCGCGTGTTCCATGGCCCCCAGCATTCCGGTGAAGGCCTGGACGCTCAGGGCGGAGTGATCGGACGTCGGGGCGGTGACCGCGGTGGACGACGGCTTTGCGCTTGCGGGCGCGGAGGATTTCCCGAGGCGTTGGAACAATGAGGAATCCGGCCCCAGAAAAGAAAGATCCAGTAGTCGGCGTGTGCCTTTGACAAGGCAGAACGGGCCTTCGCTTTCCCCCATGCCTGTCGGTCCGCCAACCGAGACACCCACCAGGTCCCCGCGGCGGGCCAGTTCCTCGATGACCACCTTGGCCGCCAGCCTCATCCTGTCGACATCCCCGGAGCGAAGCGCCCGCCGGCAGGCATGACGCAGATGGGGACCTACCCTGTCCAGGGGAAGCTCACCGGATAACATCCGTTGCAGTGCCAAGTCGTTCGCGGCCATATTGGGTTACTTTTGCCTCTTCACAGGTGTCATGGTTGGTGATTAATTATGACATATCATCATGTTTTTTACAATACCTTACATTGGCCTTAGGGCCTGAATTTTGCTATTTTCCCGGGAATGATTTCCCCCATTCCGGAAGCGGCTCGCCGTTGGAAACGGAAACGCGAGCTGGCCGGATGCCGCTGCAAAGAAGGAACTGGTCAAGGATGACGTCCTCAAGTACCCCAAAAACCGCTTCTATCACCATTTTAGCCCCTTCCAGGAGCCATTGCTGTATTCCTTGGGTACTGGCGGCCCTGGGACTTCTGGCCCTCTGGGGATGCGCCGGCAACCAGCCCAAGACAAAGGCCGATCCTGCGGCCATGGCCTCCCCTGCGGCCGGGGATCTCAACTCCCTGGACATGAATGGGGCCCCCCTGGACACGATTCATCCGGTCCTCCTGGAGGAAGTCCTGCTGGTGGACCTACCGGTGGGGCCCGACGGGCGGGCCAGTCTCGAAGATCTCGAAGACCTCTGCAATACAGCCATGATCCTGGCGGGCGAGGCGGAATTCGATCTGGCCCAGGATCATTTGTTCGTTCTGGAGGAGCAGGTCAACCTGCCCCTGCCCGCCAATGTCGATTCCCTCTACGTGGCCCACCTGCGCAGCCTGGACCGCCGGGCCTGGCTTCTGGGCGGCGTGCTGGCCGAACAGGAATCGTTTCGCGGCGATCCGCTGGAGGCCGACTCCCTGCTGACCGCCGATTACTCCCGCCTGGCCCTCGCCGATTTCCCGGACTCCCTGGTTCCGGCAACCGGCACCACCCTGCCCAGCATCACGGCGGACCTGATGAAAGTGGACAACCAGGCGGTGCGCAACTGGGAAACCTATTTCACGGGCCGCGGACGCCGCAGCTTCCAGGCCTGGCTCGAGCGCAAGGCCGCCGTCGATTCCCTGGTGACGGCCGTTCTCGAGGAATATGAATTGCCGCGCGAATTGATCTACCTGGGGATGATCGAAAGCGGGTTGAGTTCCCGGGCCGTATCCAGCGCCAGCGCCGTCGGGCCCTGGCAGTTCATGGCCGGGACCGCCAAGGACTACGACCTGCAGCTCAACTGGTGGTTGGACGAGAGGCGCGACATGGAAATGTCCACGCGCGCGGCCGCCCGGTACATCAAGTATCTGCACGGCAAGTTCGGGGACTGGGCCCTGGTGCTGGCCGCCTACAACACCGGCGGCGGCAGGATTTCCCGGAAAATCAGGCAGCACGGTCACGACAACTACTGGAACATGCGTCTGCCGTCACAGACCACCGATTACGTGCCCAAGTTCATTGCCGCGGCTCGTATCGGGGAGGATCCGGAAAAATACGGATTCACGATCACCCCTGTTTCTCCCCTGCAGTATGACGTCCTGCCCGTGGATGACGCCACCGACCTGGACCTCATCGCCCAGTGCGCCGGGGTTACGCGGGACGAGGTGCGCTACCTGAACCCCGCCCTGCTGCGTGGCGCCAGTCCCCCGGACATGAAAAACTTTCCGGTCCGGGTTCCCCGCGGGACCGGCGCCAAGGCCGGCGACGCCCTGCGCCGGGTGCCGGCCGACAAGCGTTTGACCTGGCGGCGGCACCGGGTGGAACGGGGAGAAACCCTGAGCGAGATCGCCCGCGAGTACGGCACCAGCGTGAACGACATCGCGACCCTGAACAAGCTGGGCAACAGCAACCTCATCAGGCCGGGTGACCAGCTGCTGATTCCCATGCCCGCCGAACTGGCGGACAAGGCCCGGGCCCGGGCCTCGGAAAAGGGCCACTATGTTCCGCCCGACGGATATGTGCGTGTGAGTTACAAGGTGCAACCGGGCGACACCCTGGGCGGCATCGCGCGCAAGCTGGGGGTATCGCTCAAGCACCTGCGCAAGGTCAACAACATCTACAAGACCAACCTCATCCATCCCGGCGAGCGCCTTTACGCCTACCGCCCCGCCGGCTAGGTCGACCGTTGGCAAAAAAAAGAGGCCCCTGCGGGCCTCTTTTTCTTTTCCCGAAACCTGGAATCAGAAGCGTACCGAAAGACTGATCCGGTGGGTGACCTCATCGATGTCCAGCGAGTCGCCGGCATAGGCGTAATCGATGGTCAGCGGGTTGAGGCGGAAACCCGCGCCCGCGGTCAGATCGCCGGTAGTGAATCCGCTGTCGTATCCGACACGCAGGAAGACCTTCCGGGAGAAGCCGACTTCCATCCCTACGTGGGGATTGGCGCTGAAGGCCCCGCCCCACATGTAGTCGGCGCTCTGCCGGTTGTCGAAGCGGGATTCGAGGGAGGCGGCCAGGATCAGGTTCATGTTCCAGCTGGTCAGCGGTTGATTCCAGGCGAAGCCGGGCACGATGGCCGGCGTGATCAATTCATTGGTGCCGGTGCTCCAGGCCAGGTAGGTGGTGGTGATGTCCTGGAACTTGATCCCGAAATCGAGTTGTTTCCAGAGTTCCCGGCGCAGGAAACCGACATCCATGCCGACACCCAGGCTGGAATAGGGGCCCACGCTCTGCCGGACGAACTTCAGGGTGGCGCCTCCCTCCCAGGAACCCAGCCTTTCCCCGTAGGAGAACATGAAGGCGAATTCCTGGTCGCTCTTGTACTGGATCTGGTCCTGCAGGTTGAACAGGCCGACAAGTTCATTGTCGTCGACGACGCCGTCGCCGTTGGTGTCCAGTTGACCGGAAAGGTGATCGGTGAAGGGGATATCGTCGACGCCGAGGCGGATGATCGAAAGACCGATTCCCGCCGCGGGCCCGCCGAAGAGGGACCATTTCACCGGTTGGGTATAGGAGATGAAGTCCCGGTCGATCAGGTCGCCGAAACGTTCGGCATGCATCAGCATGAGTTCACGTTCGGGGACATTGACCAATCCGGCGGGGTTCCAGAAGGTCGTCGAGGGATCGTCCGCCACGGCGGTAAACGCGCCGCCCATGCCCAGGGCGCGGGCGCCGCCGCCGTTTTCCATGAAGGAGCCCGCGTATTTCGTGGCCTGTGCGTTTCCCGGACCAAGCAGACCCAGCGCCAGGGCAAAAACGAAACCCGTGGCCAGCGGGCCAGTCACCGAAGAGATTGCTGAACGCACACGTCGACCCAAAACAGGCCGAACCCGTTCCAACACCATATGCTGCCTCGCTAACCAGGGGTAAGGTCGGAGAGTGATTGGCTGCGAATTTGAATCATTATAGGACATTTTCCACCATCTGGAAAGACCCCGGCTTTTCCGGAATCGGGTTACATGTCATACAGCTTGATTTTGCGGTAAAGGGTTCTTTCACTGATCCCCAGTCGATCGGCGGCCTTCCGGCGGTTGCCGCCGGCCTGTTTCAGGGCCGATTCGATAAGCGTGCGTTCGGCCGTCTGCAGGTCTCCGACCCGTTCGTGGGAAAGAGGGCCGTAACCGGAATCCTCGGGAAAGGTTTCGACCAGACCTCCCCTGGAGGTAATCCGGCCGTCGGAACGCATGGGCCAATCGCCGCTGCCCAGAGGACCCGAAATCTGCGATTGGAGAAGGGCCTTGATCTCGCGGATTTCCTGCCGCAATTCGAGAAGGGACGACGCCAGGACACCGAGGTCGACCTCCCCCGTACCCGCAAAACCCAGCGGCATGGGCAGATAGGAATTGGTTGAGTTGTCCTCGCCGAACCTGATTTCTGACGGCAGGTCCTCGACTTCGATCATCCCGCGCTGTTTCAGGACGGCGACCGAACTGATGGTGTTCAGAAGTTCGCGAACGTTGCCCGGCCAATCGTAATGAATGAGAACCTGTTCGGCGGCCCGGGTCAGGCCGCGCACGTGAAGGCCATGCTTTTCGTTCTGGTCTTCCAGGAATTTTCTCGCGAGCACCGGGATGTCATCGATCCTGTCCCTCAACGGCGGGGTATGGATGACCACCACCTTCAGCCGGTAATAAAGATCCTGCCGGAACCGTCCCTGGGCCACGTCCTGGGCAAGGTCGCGATGGGTGGCGGCCACCAGGCGGATATCGCTGTGCTGGCTGTTCCGGCCCCCAACCGGGGTGAAGTCCCCCGTCTCCAGCGCCCGCAGGAAGCGGGTCTGCATGCCCAGCGGCATTTCGGCGACCTCGTCCAGGAACAGGGTGCCGCCGTCGGCGCGTTTGAAGACCCCTTCATGATCCGCGACCGCTCCGGTGAAGGACCCACGCGCATGCCCGAACAATTCACTTTCAAGGACACCTTCGCTCATGGCCCCGCAGTTGAGGCTGATGAAGGGCCCCTCCTGACGGGAGGAATTGTCATGGATGGCCTGGGCCACCAATTCCTTGCCGGTCCCGCTCTCGCCCAGGATAAGAATGTTTACGTCCAGGGGCGCGGCATGGGCGATCAGGGACAGCATTTCGGCCACGGCACGGCTGCGTCCGATGATCCCGCTTCGTTCGCGCACCCGCCGCAGGCTGAGCAGCCTTTCGACGACCTGCTGAATTTCCTCGGGATCGGCGTCCGCGGGCAGGGGGCGCACGGCGTGCTGATGGTCGTATTCGACGATTTCGGGCACGATGTCATCCTGTCCGACAATCACCAGATCGGCATCGGTTTTCATGGACATGAATTTCCGGACGACATGCTTGAATCGGGGATAATCGCGGGTATCGAAGACAAACAGGGACGTCTGCCCCAGGGCAATCCTGGCCAGGGCTTCGGAAGGTGAATCGTAGAGAAACAATTCGACTTCCGGGAGATCCCAGGTGGCGGCCGCGGAGTAGACCCTGTGGCGCCGACTCAATAGAACAACGGATCGCAAAATCTGGCCGCCTTGCCGGGAAAAGGGATTCTCGAATACTGTCAATATGGCAGTATACACCATATCCGAGGGCCCGCCAGATGCAAATTCGGGGAGGTTTGACTGCTGGAAAATCAGCCCAGGTCGAGGTAGATGGAGGATTTGGCGATCTCGGCCCTTATCTTATCTTCCGCATCGGCCACCGCCTGGCACATGAAACCGGCAGCGGCGTGAAGGCTGTCCCCGCAAACCAGGTGGGCGTCGAATCCCAGGTCTGATGATGCGGGCTCATACTTGTGCGCCAGATGATCGGCGAGGGAGACCAGGGCCACCGCGTGGTCCACGCTGCCCGGTTCCCAACCGATCCGGGGTTCATCGTGATGGTGTCCGAAACAGCGGGTCAGCAAGCCCGGGAATCGCCAGGAAAATCCGAAAGCCTCACCCAGCACGGCGTGGTCGAAACCGAATTCGCGTCGCTCGGCCTCGACCAGGGTCAGGCCCTCGTGCCGTCGGGAGGCCACCACTTTCCCGTAGGAACGCGGGGCGTAGATTTCCAGGATGAATTTTCCCAGGTCATGCAGCAGTCCGGCCGTGAAAATTTCCTCGGTCTCCTGGTAGCCCGCCATTCCCGCCAGGTGCTTGGCGATGGCTCCTGTGGCCACCGAGTGCCGCCACAGTTCCCGGTAGTCCAGGTGCCCCTGGGCCCTGGCCGCGGCCGACACCACGCTGGTGGCGACCGAGACGCAGATGGCCACCTGCCGGATGGTCCGGTACCCCAGCACCGCGATGCACCGATGGATATCCGCCATGTCCCCCCGGGCCGAGTAGTAGGGCGAGTTGGCCAGGCGGAGGATGCGCGCGGTGAGAGGCGCGTCCAGCCTGACCACGTCGGCCAGTTCGGAGGCGCCGCTGTCGGGGTCATCCAGGATCTTCAGGATCTGGAACAGGATTTCGGGTATGGTCGGAAGTTCCTCGAAATTCGCGAACATCATCTGAAGCTGTTCATGGTCGAAAATTCTCTCCGATATGCTGGTCGAACGCATTTTGCCACCTCAGATAAAGATTTCCATTTCGGTCTCCAGCGTTTCCTGGAGCCTGACCGCAACGACTTCGAAGGCCTTGGGTGGCAGGCCGAGAATCTTGTTGGCGAGACAGTTGTTCAGGTCGAGATCCGGTTCATCCACGAAACCGATGCCAAGCTTGTGGCACACCTTGTTGCCCAGGTCCAGGTAAAGGAGAAGGGGGGTTTCCATTCCCAGGGCTTCGGGATTGTGGTGATGGAGAATCGTGTCCTCAAGGATCGGCGACAGGTTCCACTTGTTGACCAGCCGGGCCCCCACCTCGGCGTGGTCGAAACCCAGGATCGCCTTTTCGGTCTGACTGAAGGGCACATTGTCGTTGTAGACCAGCTGGACGATCTCGTCGAACTGGTCGGGGACGCGCAGGTTCAGCACGAGTTTGCCGATGTCATGCATCAGTCCGGCCAGGAAGGCCTCCTCGGCCAGGGCCGGCATCCGTTCCTGGACCAGCAGACGGCAGGCGAAGGCGACCCCGATGGAATGCTCCCACAGCAGGCGCTCCTTCAGACCGGCTGTGGAATTCCGTGTGTCGTAGAGGTTGCGGGCGGCGCTGGTCACCACCAGGCTGCGAATCGAATTGAAGCCAAGCATGACGATGGCTTCGGTCAGGGTCTTGACCTTGCGACTGCAGGAATACATCGCGCTGTTGGCGATCTTCAGGATGCGTGCGGTCATGGCCTGGTCGTCGGCAATGACCTGTTGGAGCTGCAGGGCGGAGGTATTGGGATCGGAAGACAGCTCTAGCACCTTGCTGGCCACCTGGGGCATGGCCGGCAGGTCCCTGGTGGTCATGATGATGTTCTTGAGCTGTTCCCTGGCCCCCACGCCGGCTTCCACAGCCGGAGAGGGAGGAGCCTCTAGCGAGGTGCCCATGCCGTCTCCTGGTTTCGGGGCAAATCAACGAGAATGCCGATCGGGGCCGCGGGGATCATCCGATTCCGGCTCTGAATACATATTCGACTTCCCCGAGGGTTTCCTTTAGTGGGGATTCGGATGCGGGATGGGGATTCGGGCCGTTGCGGCGACGAAAATCCTCGAGACTGTCGTTGGCCGATCGCAGGCGGCGCAGCAGATGGCGCCATTCCTGGGCATCCGGCTCCGTGGTTTCCGGTGTCGCACGCGTCAGCGAATCCCCTGCTGAGGGGGCGGTTGCGGTCACGGTTTCCGGCTCCGCGGAAAAGTCGGGCTGGGCACGGACTTCAGGTTCCTCGGTCTGGGTCAGGGTCTTGCCGGCGATCCGCCTGGCCTTCAGGATCCTGACCTGGGCCACGGCGGCGGCCAGGATCAGCGTGGCCCCCAGGGCCACCGATCCGGAGGCGGCCCAGAACAGGGTCCCCTGTTCGGTGATCCACTGGTATATGACGGCCAGATCCACAATCAGCCTCCCGCTTGATTCAAACCCTCAGATCGATCAGGACACCCAGGCTCTCGTCGCTCTGGTCGTTCGCGTCATCGGTCCCGGTGGTCGACTGGGCGGTGTCTTCTTCCTTGCCCAATTCCTTCCGGCGCCGGTTCAGCCGGCGTCGTTTCCGTTTGTCCTGTTCCTGGCCGTCGGCGGTGACCTTGTTCTTCTCCGCCTCGCCGGATTCCTTCACCCTCTGGATTTTCAGTTCTTCCTGCTCGCCATTCTGCTCGGAAAACGGGGTGACCTGGGGGGCCGCCTGCTGGGCCCGGGCCTGGGTCTTGGCCACGGTGCTCATCTGGGCCAGGGTCGTGGGCAGGGAAACGCCGTCACCGGGCATGCGCATTCACCCCTCAGGTCAGGAAGGTCACCACATGCATCAGGGCCAGGCAGGCCATCACGTTCACCGGTTCGAGGATCTTGACTGATTTCCGGGCCGGGACCCGGCCTTTCGGTTTGTCCTCAATGGTCTGCTGCTGCCGGATCTCCTGGGTGATCTGACCGATCGAACACTTGCCTTCGTGCCGCTCGATTTTTCCCTTGAGCCGCAGGATGGCCTTGGTGTGAATCTGGCAGACCCGGCTTTCGGTCACGTCCAGGATTTCGCCGATCTCCTTGAGCGTCAGTTCCTCGTAGTAGTACAGGACCAGAACCAGTTGTTCCTTTTCGGGCAGCTCGGACATGCGGGTGCCGATCAGTTCCTTCATCTCCTGCTTGGCCAGGATCTGTTCGACATCCTCGTTGTTCACGTCGGCCAGGTAATCCCCCAGGCTGGTCGCGGCTTCGTTTTCGTCACCGGAAGTGTCGGCGTCCAGGGACATGATCGTGGCGATGGAAACCTCGCCGACCATGCTGTCCAGTTCCTCGATGTTGATTTCAAGCTTGCGGGCGACTTCGGCATCGGTGGCGGGGCGCCCGAGCTGGACCTCCAGGGTCGAGTAGGCCTCTTCCAGCTGTTTGGCCTTGCGCCTCAACGAGCGCGGGAACCAGTCCTGGCTGCGAAGTTCATCCAGGATGGAGCCGCGGATGCGCGGAATGGCGTAGGTCTCGAACTTGATGCCACGTTCATGATCGAAGTTGTCGATGGCCTGGATCAGGCCCAGCAGCCCGGCGCTGATCAGGTCGTTGAACTCGACGTAATGGGGCAGACCGATGGCCATCCTGCCGGCCACGTATTTGACGATGCGGGCATAGATATTGACCAGGTCACGGCGGGCTTCCTGGCTGTTGCGCCCCTTGGTCTGTTCCCAAAGGTCCTGATGGGCTATCTGGACTGTGTCGATCATTGTCCAACCTTTCTGGTGAAGTGTAACCCGCGGTCAATTGCACTTTCCATGCCACAGCCCTCTTGGGTTTTCGTGCCGATTTTCATGGTCTCCGGGACATTTTTTCGGATGTTTTCCGGGCGGCGGCAGGGCCCCCGGAGGAGTCCGGGGGAGCCAGACGGATCCCCAGGGCCAGCAGCGCGCCGGTGAAATAGAAGGCCAGGTACGAAACCACCATCCGCTGGAGCGACATCCAGGCACCCCAGCCCTGCCAAAGGCCCGCGATAAGGGCGACCAGGCTGGCGGTCAGGGCGATGATGTGGATGAACTTCTGCATGCCGGTCGATTTCCTTCCGCTGTTCAGACGGTTTCAGCACCGAGGCCCGAGGTGAAACGGGGATCCGGTTCCGTTTTCAGGATCAAATCCAGCAACCGGTCCGCGGTGGCCGCCTGCAGGAATCCGTGGCGCGCGTCTCCCCGGACCAGGAAGGACACCGGCAGGGGAATGGCATCGACCAGATCCAGGATCTTGGCCGGTCGCCGGGTGGTTTCCAGCCGGGTCAGGACCAGGTGATCCCCGTTCCACGCGCGGGCCGCCTCACGAAGATCGGCCAGGTCCAGGAAATCCCGTTCCGCCGGGATCTGGAGATGGCGGCGGATATCGGCATCTCCCGCCAGGGCCCGGTGAATGGGCCCGTTTTCGGCCATGGCCGGGTCGGACAGGGCCGGCAGATCCACCAGAACCGCGTCGTAACCGGGAAAACGTCCCGTCAGGTCGTCGAGTTGTTCGATCTCACGAATGACGGCGGCGTCGCAGCCGATGTTTTCGGCCAATTTCTGGAGGCGGGCCACGTCCCGGTCGGGATCGGGAATTACGGCCAAAAGAAGGGCCCGGCGGTCCGCCCGGGTCATGGCATGGGCCAGGTGTCCGGCGGTTTCGAACCTGTCGCCGGCATTCTCGGTCAGGAAGGCGTGGGTGCCGTCAATATCAGCCGGTTGCGTATCCCCGGCGGCCAGGTGTCCGTTCAACCAGGCCAAGGCGCCGGGACGATCGTTCCTGGGTTTGCCTGTCTCCCCGGCAAAACGGGTCAGCAGCCGTTCCACCGCGCCGGTGGAGGCGCCGTTGCCGGTGAGAAACTCCCCCAGGGGGTTATCCGCGGAACCCCCTGTCTCTTCGGTCGCGGGGGCATCGGCTTTGATGATCTCCTCGACCATCTTTTCCAGACGCTCCACTTCGTATTTGATCTGGGAGGTCACGTGTCCGCGGGCATCCGTGGTTTCCTCGCCCACCAGGCGGGCGGACCCCGGCTTTTCCACCATGACATCGATCACCTGTTCGCTCCCCCACCCGTTGTCCTTTCGGCGGGTGCGCGAACGGGAACCCGAGATCACCGCATCGGGCCCGAACTCCAGGCGCACTTTCCGGTAGGCGTCACTGAGGGACGATCCGGTCACCACGGTCGTTTTGTTTTCACCCCGAGGCGTGTTGTTCCTGAGGAACTCCATGGGTCACCACCGTTCCGGCCGACTGGATGGCCACCGAATTGGAAACTTCGGTGTAGCCCATGACGGCCAAGTTGGGATAGGTAGGTTCAACGAGTCTTTTCACGAAAAGCCGGATGTGGGTCGGAACCAGCAGCACGGGCTGCGGCCCCCCGGCATACGCGGCCCTGAGCACGGTTTCCAGCCTGGCCAGGAATTCCTGCGTGAAGCCCGGGTCCAGGACCACTCCCCCGGACTGTTCCGAGTCACGGCCGGCCAGGGCCAGGACGTGTTCGGTTTCCGGATGCAGGGAGATGACATGCAGTTTCCCGCCGTTTTCGGCGTACAGCGCGGTGATCGATCGCGCCAGGGCTTCGCGGACCTTGGTCACCAGGAAGTCGGTGCCCAGACCGGTGCCGCCATAGTTGCCCAGGGTTTCCAGGACCGACACGATGTCGCGAACCGGGACCCTCTCGTGCAGCAGGGCGCGCAGGACGTTGTGCAAGGTGTTGACCGGGATCCTGTCGGGGATGAGGTCTTCCACCAGCGAGGGGGCGAATTCACGGACCGATTCGCACATGTCCTTCACGTCCTGCCGGCTGAGCAGTTCGTCGGCGTGGGCCCGGATCACTTCCGAGAGATGGGTGGCCAGCACCGCGGCCGGTTCGACCACCGTGAAGCCTTCGCGTTCGGCGACGGCCTTGTGGTCCTTTTCGATCCAGACCGCGGGCAGGCCGAAGGCGGGTTCGGTGGTGGGTGTGCCCTCGATTTCGCCGGTGCCCGGACGCGTGCTCATGGCCAGCAGGTATTCGGGCATGAGTTCGGCCCGGGAGATCTCCACACCTTTCAGTCGGATCACGTACTGCTGCGCGCCAAGCTGCAAATTGTCCCGCACCCGGATGGGGTGGATGAAGATGCCCAGTTCGGCGCCCACCTGGCGACGAATGTTGCCCACCCGGTGAAGCAGGTCGCCGCCGCGGGAATCGTCCACCAGGGGGATCAGGCCGTAGCCGATCTCCAGTTCGAGACGATCCAGGACAAACAGGTCCTCGGAGCGGATGCCCTCGACTTCGGTTTCGGGCGCTTCGGAGGAACTGATGCCGAGATTGTCGGCCTCGGCCTGGTCCTCGTCGTACTTGGCCACCTTGCGGCCCAGGAACAGGCCGGCCACCGCGGTGGCCACGGCCAGGAACAGGAAGGGGCCGGTCGGCAGGCCGGGCACCAGGGCCAGGACCAGCATGGCCCCCGCCGAAAGGAACAGGGCCTTCCGCTGGCGGAAGATCTGCAGCGTCAGGGTCTGCCCCAGGTTCAGCGAACCGCTGGAGCGCGTGACCACCAGGCCGGCGCTGGTGGACACCAGCAGGGCGGGGATCTGGCTCACCAGGCCGTCGCCGACGGTGAGGATCGTGAACCGGCTCAGCGACTCGCTGGCGGTCATGTCCATCTGGATCATGCCGATCACGAAGCCCGCGGCGATGTTCACGATGGTGATGATGATTCCGGCGACGGCGTCGCCCTTGACGAACTTGCTGGCGCCGTCCATGGCCCCGTAGAATTCCGCCTCCTGGGCGATCTGCTGCCGCCGTTCGCGGGCCTGGCGCTCGTTGATCAGGCCGGCGTTCAGATCGGCGTCGATGGCCATCTGCTTGCCGGGCATGGCGTCCAGGGTGAAGCGGGCCGCCACCTCGGCGATACGCCCCGAACCCTTGGTGATGACCATGAAATTGATGATCACCAGGATGCTGAAGACGATCACCCCGATGACGTAGTTGCCCCCGACGACGAAGTCGCCGAAACTCTGGATCACCTGGCCGGCGGACCCCTTGCTGAGGATGAGACGGGTGGAGGCCACGTTCAGGGAAAGCCGCATCAAGGTCAGGATCAGGAGCAGGGAAGGGAAGCTGTTGAACTGCAGGGGCTGCCGGATGTACAGCGACACCAGCAGGACCGTCACGGAAAAGGCGATGCTGAAGGTCAGCATGAGGTCCAGCAGGATGGGCGGGACCGGGACCATCATGAGGCCCAGGATGACCAGCACCGCGCCGGCGCTCAGCACGTTGCTGTTGGCCAGGACGAGATCCCTGTTGATGACGTTTTCCTGATCCAAACTAGCGTCTCCTTGAGGTCAAAGGACCGTCAGGCCTTCCTGAGGCGGTACACGTAGGCCAGAACTTCGGCCACGGCCTGGTACAGGTTTTCCGGGATGCCGGCCCCGACCTTCACCTGCTTATGCAGGGAACGGGCCAACGGTTTGTTCTCGATGACCGGGACACGGGCCTCCCGGGCCACCTTCTTGATCATCTGCGCCACGTGGTCCTGGCCCTTGGCCACCACTCTGGGCGCCGCGGCGCCGGTGACGTATTTCAGGGCCACCGCGAAATGGGTCGGGTTGGTCACGACCACGTCGGCGGTCGGGACGTCGGCGAGCATTCGTTTGCGGGCCATCTCGTACTGGAGGCCGCGCACCCTCGCCTTGATCTGGGGATCCCCCTCGATGTCCTTGTTTTCCTTCTTCACTTCCTGGCGGGTCATCATCAGGTTTTCCTCATGGCGGTGTTTCTGCCAGAACCAGTCGAACAGGGCGATGACAGCCATGAAGAGGATGAGCTTGATCATCAGGCTCACGAAATCACCGCGGGCCAGGGAAACGATTTCCGAAAGAGGGAGGGTGGCGGCCGCCACCAGTTCGCCCATGAGGCCCCGGATCGTCATCCCGGCCAACAGGCCGATGACGACGATCTTCATAAGATGTTTCGCCATCTCGAAATAGGTGGTTTTCTGCACAAACCGCTTCATCCCGGTGAACGGGTTCAGCTTTTCCGTGCGGAAAGCCAGGGCCTTGCTGCTGGCATGGAACCCGACCTGGGCCACGTTGGCGCCCACACCGGCGATCAGCACGACGACCAGAAGCGGGGCCAGGGCCGTGAACAGGATGGCCGTGTTGGCGGAAAAGAGCTGGACGGCGGCCTGGGGATCTCCCGCCATCAGGCTGTGGGCCTGCGACAGCAGGTAGGTCGTGTTGCGTCCCAGGGTGCGGGTCACGTGGTCGGACCCCGCCACCAGGACGGTGATGCCCGCGGCCAGCAGGACGGCGCTGGTCACCTCGTTGCTGCGGGCGACCTGGCCCCGGTCACGGGCCTGTTCGCGTCGCTTGACTGTTGCCTGTTCCGTTCTTTCGGCGCCGCTGTTCTCGGCCATGGTTCACCTCCGTCCTATTTCATCGCCAGCAGGAGTTCCGCCAGCTGATTCTGCATCCCGGCCATGGCCCCCACGGTCACTTGCCGGAAAAATACCAGGGACAGTCCCACGGTGATCAGTCCCACGCCGATCTTGATCGGAAATCCCACCACCAAAACGTTGAGCTGCGGGACGGTCTTGACGATGACGCCCATCGAGGCGCTGACCAGCAGCAGGACGATCACCACCGGGGCGGCGATCTGCAGACCCAGGGCAAAAACCGAACCGAACTCGTGCAGCAGATACCAGGCCCCCCCCACCGGATCGCCGGTGGTGAAGGGGGGCACCGCCAGGCAGGACTGGTACATCGCGGCGACCAGGATCTGATGGGCGCCGGTCACGAAGAACAGCAGCACCGCCAGCAGGTAGTAGAACTGCGATATGACCGAGATCTGGGAGTTGCTCATGGGGTCGTAGGAGTTGACGATGGCAAACCCGATCTGCATGCCGACGATGGAGCCGGCATAGCGGACGGCCGTGAAGACGAGGTTGACGGTGAAGCCGAGCAGGGCTCCCACGACCAGGGAGCGGGCGGTCTCCATCACCAGCGAAGGCCATGTCAGGGACAGGGAGCCGGCGGGAATTCCGGCCGCGAGACCCGGCGCCAGCGCGGCCGCGAAACTGACCGCCAGGGCCACCCGCCACAGGGGCGGCACGGCGCGGGTGTCGAGCAGCGGCAGGGTGGCGGCCAGAACGCCGAAACGGACCGCCAGGGCGGCCGTTATCGCGATCAGGGTCATGTCCACTTGAAACTGCACCGGAACTCCTACATTCCCGCGATACGGGTGAACATGGACTCGGCGAAGGTGGTCATCTGACTGATGGCCCAGGGCAGGGTCAGGAGCATCACCAGGAAGACCGTCAGGATCTTGGGGACGAAAGTCATGGTCATCTCGTTGATCTGCGTGGCGGCCTGGAAGATGCTGATGGCCAGGCCCACGATCATGCCGGCGATCAGCATGGGGCCGGCGACGAAGATGGCCGTCCTCATGGCGTACTGTCCGATATCGATTACCTGTTCGGGTGTCATGACCGGATTCCTTTCGAAACTACTGGAAAGCCTGGACCAGGGACTTGACGACCAGGAACCAGCCGTCGACGAGCACAAAGAGAAGGATCTTGAACGGCAGGCTGATGAGCACCGGCGGCAGCATCATCATGCCCATGGACATCAGGACCGACGCGACCACCATGTCGATGATCAGAAACGGGATGAAAAGCACGAAGCCCATGGTGAAGGCGGTCTTCAACTCACTCAGCACGAAGCTGGGAATGACCACCAGCATCGGCAGGTCCTCCGGGCTGTCCGGAGCCACGGTTTCGGTCAGGTCCAGGAACAGCGCCACGTCCTTCTCGCGGACCTGGCCGAGCATGAAATCCTTCAGCGGGATCTGGACCTTGGCGAAGGCCTCGCTTTGGCTCATTTCCTCGTTCATGAACGGCTGGATGGCGTCGGTGTTCATCCGCTGCAGGGTCGGTGACATGACCACCAGGGTCAGGAACAGCGCCAGGCCGATGATGATCTGGTTGTTGGGAGCCTGGTTCGCGCCGATGGCCTGACGCAGGAAACCCAGAACGATGACGATCCGGGTGAAGCTCGTGAGCAGGATCAGAAAGGCCGGGGCCAACGAGAGAACGGTCATCAGAAGGACGATCTTGAGGGCCGCATCCATGGATTGCGGGCCCTGAGCGCCTTCCAGGGTCAGGGTCATGATCGGATCGACCGGGGCGGGCGATTCCATGCCCGGTTCCCCCTGCCGGTCAGGGACGTTCTCCTGGGCCAGGGCGACGCCCTGCAGGCACAGCAGGGCAACCAGCAGGACCGGAAAAATCCGGATGGGCTCGATTCTGTAGTGGTGGTTCCGGAACTTCAAAATCATTGCTGGCTTCCTGAACGAATGTACCGCGCCCCCGGGCGCCCGATGGTCCCTGGACTTCAAAGGCAATGGATGTGCCACGCCCAGTTAATCGCCACAGACAGGAATGCGCTGTAAGTGGTTGTAAAAATTGTGGTTGGCTGGCGCTTGCCCAGTCTTCGGCCTCGGCAGGGCCAGCCCTGTGGCAACAAATGGCGGGTTGAAGGGGAAAGGCGGCCAGAAACTGGCCAGTTTGAAATCAGCCGGCCGCGGCCGCGGCGGCCTTGGTCTTCTCGAAATCGGATACCGGTTCGGTGCGCAGCACGACCATGGAACCGTCATGGCGGTAGATGTAGTGGACCTCCTGCCCCAGGCGCAGCAGCTGGATTTCCCGCTTGGGGCCCAGAGGCCAAACCGTAAGCAGATCGGCCTCGGAACCGCCGGTGCGCCTGTTCCATTTGCCCAGCAGTTTCAGGAAAAGCAGCAGCAGGCCGAAGACGACGATCAGGCCCCCCACGGTCTGCCACCAGGAGTATCCGCCGCCGGAGGCGAAGGTACTCTGATCGGTCACGACGGCCATGGTGGCCAGGAATGTCGCCGGCACCGCCATCACAGGACCTTCTTTAGCCTTTCCACGCGGTTGAGAAGCTTGGTGATCCGGACGGCGAAATGATCGTCGACCACCACCACTTCACCGGTGGCCAGCAGCGACCCGTTGACCAGGATGTCGACCGGTTCGCTGGTCTGCCGATCCAGTTCCACCACCGAACCCGGAGCCAGGTTCAGGACTTCGCGGAACTTCAGGCCGGCGCGTCCCAACTCGACCGAGACCTTGAGGTTCACGTCCAGCAGCAGGTCCAGGTTGGACGTGTTGGCCACGTCCTTTTCCAGGTCGCGGATCAGGGATGAAGTCTCGTCCTCCATGACCGCCGTGCCGCCGCCGGAGAAGTCCTCGCGGGTCCCGCCCACGTCCGGATTCACGGGTGCCTCGGGGTGGCCCTGATAGGTGTCGTTGCTGTTCATTCCGCTTACTCCTTGGTCAGCTGGCGCACCAGCTTGACGGCCCGGTGGTTACCGACGCGGCCCGCTTCGCCCTGCCAGGCCTCACGGCCGGCGATGCGAACGGTCAGGGGGGTGTCGACGCCCTGGGGCAGGTCGAGGACATCCCCGTCGGACAGGTTGAGAATCGTTTCCAGGTTGGTGTCGAACTGCCCAAGTTCCACGACCAGTTCGCTGCCGCTGGTCTGGACCAGGTCCAGGATCTTGCGGCGGTCGTCCCTCAGCTCTTCGGTGTTGCGGTCGTCCTTGGTGTCGCTGGGGTCGAAGATGTCCCGCACCGGCCCGAATGAGGACAGGGGCATCGCCCACTGGATCGGTCCTTCGACCGTGTCCAGTTTGATGGTGAAGGTCAGGACCACCAGCGAGGATCCTTCGCTGATTCCGCTCAGGTAATGGGGGTTGTTCTCCAGTGCCGAAACCGCGGATTCGACCGGAACGATCTTGGACATGGAACGCCGGAACATGTCCACGAAGCGCTTCACCAGATCGGAAGCTATCCCGCGTTCGATGTCGGTGAAATCGCGGACCGTGATTTCCGCGTCCGGGACGCCGCCCAGCAGCTTTTTCATGAACGCGAAACAGAGGCCGAGGTCCAGTTGGACCAGGGACGGTCCCTTCAAGGGAGGCATGTCCACCATGGCGGCGCAGGTCGGCCGGGGCAGCTCCTTCACGAATTCCGCGTAGGTCCCCTGCCGCAGGCCGGCGTATTTCACGTCCACGGCCATCCGCAGGCGGCTGGTGAATTCGATGGTGCCGTTCTTGGCGAAATAGTCGGCCACGGCCTGCAGGTTATCCTGGAAGGGACGTGAGATGTGATGGGGACGGTGGAAGTCGTATTTGACCGGTGAATCCCCCGGCGCCTCCTCGTGCGATGAGGCGTTCAGGACATCTTCCAGGTCCACGCCCAGCCCGCCGACGGCGCCGGCAAGATCCTCGGCCGTGTTGAGGGCGGCCTCCAGATCAACATCCAGATC
>Ga0210065_1000093_pt1 | contig 27362 bp, 20 predicted proteins | sample Muzzi_PWB_D1_FD_185533 | JGI IMG/M metagenome (GOLD analysis project Ga0210065, IMG submission 185533) | Wetland microbial communities from San Francisco Bay, California, USA, that impact long-term carbon sequestration - Muzzi_PWB_D1 (SPAdes) | ecosystem: Environmental > Aquatic > Marine >... | reverse complement strand
TGGATGTCACCCTCCGCCCGCCCCTGACAGCCCCCCGCGGCGCCTTTGTCACCCTGACGATGGACGGTCAATTGCGGGGTTGCATCGGGTATATCGAGGGCATCAAACCGCTATATGAGGCGATCCTGGACAACGCCCGCAGCGCCGCGGTCGCGGACCCGCGCTTCGAGCCTGTTTCGGGTCCGGAGCTGGCCGCGATCGAACTGGAAATTTCCGCCCTGACGCCCCTGAACAGGGTGTCGGGGCCCCAGGACATCGTCATCGGCCGGCACGGGGTGGTCCTGGTCAAAGGCGGCCGCAGGGCGGTTTTCCTTCCCCAGGTGGCCACCGAGCAGGGCTGGGACCTGGACACGACCCTGACCCATCTGGCCCTCAAAGCGGGCCTCGACCCCGAAGGCTGGCGCCGGGACACCGAATTCCTCGTATTCGAGGCGGACGTTTTCTAGTTGTCGGAATCGGTCCAACGGGCTATTTTCGGGGATCGCTGAACCATAGACAGGCGGATTGGTGTATCCTCACCCGCGGATTTGAGTTTCTTCCGTTTCCACGAAAAGACGGTGCCCATGGACATGCTCGAAAGGGCCAGAAAATTCGACGTCGCCAAAAAAGTGATGGCGGCCGATGTCTATAACTATTTCCGGGTCATCGAATCCGCCCAGACCAATACCGTGCTGTACCAGGGCAAGGAAATCATCATGCTGGGCAGCAACAACTACCTGGGGCTGACCAACCACCCCAAGGTCAAGGAAGCCGCCCAGAAAGCGATCGCCAAGTATGGCACCGGCTGCGCCGGGTCGCGTTTCCTGAACGGGACCCTGGACATCCACATCGAGCTCGAGGAAAAACTGGCCGCTTTGGTGGGCAAGGAGAAGGCCCTGGTCTTCTCCACCGGGTTCATGGTCAACCAGGGAGTCCTCAGTTCGCTGGTGGGACGCAACGAGACCATCATCGTCGACCGCACCGACCACGCCTCGATCATCGACGGCGCGCGGCTTTCCTTCGGAGATGTGCGCAAGTTCCGCCACAACGACATGGCCAACCTGGAACTGGTCCTGGAAAGTGAAAAGGACACCAACAAGCTGGTCATCGTCGACGGTGTCTTTTCCATGGAAGGCGACATCGCCAAGCTGCCCGAGATCGTGAACCTGTGCCAGAAATACGGCGCGGTTCTCATGGTCGACGACGCCCACGGCGTGGGCGTGCTCGGCGAGAACGGCCGGGGCACCTGCAATCATTTCGGCCTCACCGACCAGGTCGACCTGGTCATGAGCACCTTCAGCAAATCGCTGGCCTCGGTGGGCGGCTTCGTCGCCGGAGACGCGGACATCATCCACTACATCCAGCACACCGCCCGCGCCCTGATGTTCTCGGCGGCCATGCCGCCGGCCTCGGTGGCGTCGGTTTCGGCCGCGGTGGACGTCATGCTCGAGGAAACCTGGCGCCTGGAAGCCCTCTGGCGAAACAACGACCTCATGCGGGAACGCCTCGATGAGGCCGGTTTCGACACCGGGCCCAGCGAGACCCCCATCATCCCGGCGGTTGTCGGGGAAGACATGACGGCCTTCGTCATGTGCAAGCGGCTGGTCGAGGAGGGCGTTTTCGTCAATCCCGTGGTCAGCCCTGCCGTGGAACAGGGCAACGCCCTGATCCGGCTGAGCCTGATGGCGACCCATACCGAGGACGAGATCCACCTGGCCATGGACAAGATGACCAAGGTCGGCCGGGAAATGGGCATCATCCCCGGTTGAGCCCGGTCGATGTCCGAACGGCGACCCGGGAAGTTCCAGGACCTCCCGGGTTTTTTTCAAGGGAGTGCGAAATGGCCGTTTTGATTTCCCCCGTCGGCGAGGACAAAGGCGCCCTGCGGGAGTTCCTGGACGTCCCCTACCGGATCTATCGCGACGACCCCTTCTACGTGTTTCCCCTGCTCGATGAAATGAAACACTTCCATGACCGCCGGAAGAACCCCTTCTACCGGCATGCCGAGGCGGAACTCTGGTTGGCCCGCGAGAACGGCCAGGTGGTCGGCCGCATCGGCGCCTGCGTCGACCGCTACAACAACGAGCACCATAAGGAGAAGGTCGGGTTTTTCGGCTTCTACGAAGTCGATGACAACCCCGCGGCCGCGGCCGCCCTGCTGGCAACGGCCAGGGAATGGATCGCCGGCCAGGGCATGGACACCATGCGCGGCCCGGGCTGTTTCACGTCGAACCACGACTGGTACGGCCTGCAGGTCGGCGGCAAGTTCAACCGTCCGGTCATCGGCATGCCCTACAATCCGCGCTATTACGAAAAACAGTTCGAGGATTTCGGCCTGGCCGGCGCGAAGGACCTGTTCGCCTGGGACATCCGTACCGAAGGGCAGCTGCCCGAGAAGATGCAGCGATTGATCAATCGCATCCTGGCCCGGCCCGGCCTGGTCATCCGGCCTTTCGACATGAAGAATTTCGACCAGGAGGCCCAGCTGGTCCGTGACCTCTACAACCAGACCTGGAGCGAGAACTGGGGGTTCATTCCCCTGGACGACGAGGACTTCGCCTACATGGCCAAGGACATGAAATCGATGGTGGATCCCGATTTCCTGCTGGTCGCCGAGTTGGACGGCCGGCCCATAGGGTTTTCCCTCACCATCCCCGACTTCAACCAGGCCCTGCATTCGCTGCGCGGCAAGCTGCTTCCTTTCGGCTGGTTGAAATTCCTGCTCGCCAAGAGGAAGATCGATTACGCGCGGACCATCCTGATGGGCGTCCTGCCGGAACACCGCCGGCTCGGGGTCGACATGGCCATGGTCTACAAGACCATGATCGGGGCCTTCGCCAAGGGGATCACCAAGGGCGAATGCTCGTGGATCCTGGCGGACAACGAACCCATGAACCGCATTCTCGAGGGCTACGGCGCCGACATGTACAAGACCTATCGCATCTACGAGAAGCCGGTGGACTGATGACCGTCCGCGGCGGGACCAGCCAGGACACCCCCCTGATCGCCCTGACCGGGGCGACCGGATTCCTCGGCAGCCACATCGCCGACACGCTTCTTGCCCGCGGGTACCGCGTCCGGGCCTCGGTCCGGGCCACCAGCAGCCTGCGCTGGCTGGAGGGCAAACCCCTGGAAACCCCGACGGTGGATCTCACCGACCCTGCGGCCTGCGCCGGCTTCCTGGCCGGAACCCACGGCCTCATCCATTGCGCGGGAATGGTGACCGCGCCCAGCGAAGACATCTACCGCGCCGCCAATGTCACGACCACCGCGCGGTTGCTGGAAGCGGCGACCATGGCCTGGTCCGGCGTTCCTGACAATCTCGGCTTCATCCTCATTTCCAGCCTGGCGGCCCACGGGCCGGCCGCCCTGGACCGGCCCGCGGTCGAGACCGACCCCTGCCGTCCGATCACCGCCTACGGCCGTTCCAAGGTGGCGGCCGAGGAACTTCTGACCGCCGACCGGCGGCCCTTCCGGACCGCGGCCTTGCGCCCCCCCTCGCTTTACGGCCCCCGGGACGCCGAATTCCTGCTGCTGTTCCGACTGGCCCTGCGTGGCTGGACCGGCCACGTGGGCCGACGCATGACGGGCCTGTCGCTGGTGGACGGGCGGGACGCGGCCGAAGCCGCCGTGGCCCTCCTGGAACACCAGGCCGCGACCGGGCCCTATTTTGTCGATGACGGCCGCGCGGGCTACAGCTGGGAAGCCATGGCCGAGGCCCTGGCCCTGGCCGTCGGACGCAAAATCCGCAGCTTGACGGTCCCTTTAGGCCTGCTGAAGATGGTCGCGCTCCTGGTGGGAAGGGACCGGGCCAACCGGTCGCCCCTCCTGAATCACGACCGCATCCGGGATCTCGAAACCGACGGCTGGGTCTGCGACGGAAAGCGTCTGGCCCGGGACACCGGTTTCCAGGCCGGGCGGAACGCAACCCTCGGATTTGCCGAGACCCTGGAATTCTACCGGAAGGAAAAATGGCTTTGACCCTCAGGCGACGCCTGGTCGACCTATCCCTCATGCGGTTGAACATCGACCGGTGGGCCGTCGTCTACCTGGTCATCAGCGCCTTCTACCCCGTGCTCAAACCCTCGGTGTTTCCCCATCCCGGAGCCAATGCCCTGCTGCACGGGGGCCTGGCTGTTTTTATCTGGATCGTGCCGCCCCTGCTGCGGGGCAGCCGGTTTTTCGCGCTGCGCCTGCTGGGAGATATCTACCTGCCGCTGATCTTTCCCCTCTTCTACGCGGAGATGGAATACCTGGGTCTGATTTTCTTTGATTTCGAGAACAGCCTCGACCCGTCGCTCATCAGGTTGGAGGAATGGATTTTCGGCTTCCAACCGTCACTGGAATGGTCCCGGGCCTGGCCCCTGGTCTGGTTCCATGAACTGATGGAATTCGCCTACTTCACCTACTATTTCCTGGCGGTCGCCTACCTGGTGCTTGCCTTCAGGGCCCGCAACCTGTACGGGCGCCCCTCCTGGGACCTGGTGCGGGCCTTCATCCGCGACCTGAGCCTGACCATGCTGATCTGTTACACCATGTACACGCTGTTTCCCGCGTGGGGGCCAAAGTATTTCCGCGCGGGTTATGTGGAGGTGGGGGGCTGGATTTTCACGGACATCATGCACCAAATACATGAAAACGGCGCCCTGCTTGGCGCCGCCTTCCCTTCCAGTCATGTCGCGGCCTCGATGATACCCTGGTGGCACACCTGGGAAAACTTCCCGCGCCACCGCTGGTGGATGACCACCATCTTCGTGCTGCTGTGCATGTCGACGGTCTACAACCGCTACCACTACGTGGTGGATGTCATCGCCGGCCTGATGCTGGGGGCCCTGGTCCTTTTCATCGGCAGCCGGCTGGGCGACAGCGCGCGGGACAGCCTGAAAAAACGGAACTGATACCGGACAGGTCGGAGAGCGCGGCCGCCGGCCGCGGATCGCTCAACCTCAGGTGAATCCGCCGGATCCGCAGCCGCCGCCGATTCCTCCTCCGGAAGAGCCCGCCGCCGATCCGCCGGTGGCGAAGGCGCTCATTCCCTGGGCAATCTTGCCGGAACGACAGACCGGACATTTGATGTCACCGCGGTCCCTTTCGGCCACCGAAAGCAGCTCTTCGAAAACGTGCCCGCACTTCTTGCAATGGAATTCGAACAACGGCACGAAACGACCTCCTGAAACCCGCCGCCCGGACTACCGGGCCGCTTCATCCCCTGATTTTTTCGATTCCCCGTCCGCAGCCTTCAGATCCTTGACCTCGTCCCGGTCACCGACCGGGCAACTGGTGGGGCCTCAACCCGGCCGCAGCCCCAATTTGGGAAATACGAATTGCACCACGAGGAAATAAAGCCCCACGATGATGATGAACTTTTCCATGTTCGGTCCCTTCGGGGCCTTCGGGGCCTGATTCGTGGTGCGGCCGGCCTGAATGGCCACAGGCACCTCTATGTTTCCAAGGTGCGAAGTTTATTGACTATTCCTGATGACAATGTAGTAACAGAATGTGTTCTGTCAAGAAGCACCGCGGTCAGAACGTGCCCTTGACCCAGCCGCCATCGGCCACGATGCATTGTCCGGTGATATATCCCGCCCCTTCGGACATCAAAAAAAGAATCAAATTCGCCAATTCCTCGGGCTCACCCAGGCGCCCGGCCGGGATATCCGCGGACCACGCGTCCAGCACCTCCTGCCGGGTGCCGCCAGTCATTTCCATCTTTTTGGTGATCAGCCTTTCGATGGCGCTGGTGAGGTGAAAACCGGGGGCCACCGAATTCACCGTCACCCCCCGCGGGGCGGCCTCCAGGGCCAGATTGCGGATCAGGGCGTGGGCCGCCGGCCGAATGACGCTGGAAAGAAGCAGGTTTTCCACCGGTTGGAGAACACTCACCGAGGTTATCTGCACGATCCGCCCCCAGCCCCGGTTCATCATGCCGGGCAAAACCAGTTGGGACATCCTGACGGCGCTTTCCAGGGTCAGACGGTAGGCCGCTTCCCACTGGGCGAGGTCCAGATCCGCAAAATTGCCCGCGGGAGGTCCGCCCGCATTGATCAGCAGCAGGTCGATCGATCCCCAGGTCCCCTGGACATCCTCCACGAATTGCGCCACCGCCGGGCTGTCGGTCACATCCAGGGCCCGGGTCATCACCGCGGCGTCCGCACCGCCCGGGGCCGTTTTGCCCGCGGTGCGCACTTCCGCGGCCGCCAGGAGGAGATCCTCCTCGCCACGGGCGCACATGGCCACCCTGGCCCCCGCCCCGGCCAACTGCAGGGCCACCGCCTTGCCGAAGCCGCGGGAGGCCGCGCACACCAGCGCCGATTTCCCCTCAAGACCCAGATTCATTTACCCATCCCATCGTTCAAGGTCTCCCCATCCCTGCCGATAAAATCAGCGAGGGCATGGGTCCATGCCGCCATTCTATTCGAATCAGGGGATTTGTCACTGTTTGAGTGAGCCAACGAGGAAGATCCTGAATGTCCGACAACAAGCCGTCCGCCCTGGAAAACTACATATCCAAACGCGGAGGGGACCCCCATTCCTGGTTCCGGGACATGGAAGGCCCTCTGCCCACCCATACCCTGATCCGGGTTTTTTCATGGGTGGTCATCCTGGGTTTCGCCGCCTATTTCCTGGTTCCCCGGGCGCCCGAACCCATTCAATTGACCTACGAACTGGACCTGGCCATGGCGCCTTCGGGCACCCTGGTGGTCACCATGATCGCCGAGGGCGACCTTCCCGGGCGCCTGGACCTCGAATTCCCTCCCGGGGTTTTTGGCGACCTCAGGAACGGCGTCAACCCCCACGGAGCCACGGCCCATGAATTGAACCCCGACGGCAGCCCCGGCGCCCCCCTGGCCGTGGAAAGGACCCGCGACGGTTGGGAGGTCGCCACCCGCGGGATCAAGCGCGCCGGATTCATCTACCAGGTCGACCTGACTTTCATCCAGGGCCTGGAGGAGGATGTGCGCCGCCACATCTCCTCGCCCGTGGCCGGAGGCCTGCGTGCCGCCGGGTTTGAAATCTTCCTGCAGCCGGTCGGAACGGAGGTCGACGAACTCGCCGTCGCCATCCACAACCCCAAGCAGCTGGAGGTGATCGTGCCCTGGCCCGCCCTGATGCGCAACAGCGACCGCACCCTGGCCGCCCCGCCGCCGGAACTGGCCAGCCAGGCCAACATCAGCCCGGGGCAGGGATTCGAGCCGGGCCTGGACATCCCTCCGGTCACCACGGCCGATCCGGGCAAGGCCGCCCCCAGCGAACCGGTTCCCTCAAACGTCCTGTACCATCCCAGGGACCTGGCGGACCTCAACAACTCCCTGCTGATCTGCGGCGACCTGCAGGTCATGAACGTCCAGGTGCGCGAAAGCGTCATCCAGCTGGCCACCGACAACACCTGGTCGTTCCCCCTGGGCAGCGCCCTGGACATGGTGCGCCGCATCGCCCGCACGGAAATGGCCTTTTTCGGCTCCGCCCCCACGTCCCAGATCACCGTGATCCTGTCCGCCAACCGGGTTTCGGGCAACGGGAGTTTCGACATCTACGGCGTGCACACCGGCAACTCGGTCCTGGTGATGATGGATCCCCAGACCACCTGGGGCGAGCTCGAGACCCAGTGCGCCAGCGTCATCGCCCACGAGATGTTCCACGGCTGGCTGGGAGAAGCCATCCCCCAGCAGGATCCGGACATGCTCTGGTTCACCGAAGGGGCCACCACCTGGTACGCCGCCCGCATGCTGACCGCCGCGGGAATCTGGAAACCCGACCACGCCCGGTCCGTCCTCGAGGACCGCCTCGAGCGGGACTACAAGCTGAACCCGATCAAGACCCAGATGTCGGTGGCCGCCGCGGCGGCCCAGGTGATGGCCAGCAACGATCAGATCCGCTTCGGCTATGCCGGCGGCGTGCAGGCCTGCATGAACCTGGACCAGTGGCTGGCCGAACTCACCGGCCGCAGCCGACCCTTGGACCAGGTCCTGCGCCACCTCTACGAATACCGGGACGGCACCCCCCTGACCCGCCTTTCCTTCGAGGCCGCCGTGCTCGAGGCGACCGGAATCGATTGCAAGGTCTGGCTGGACGAGAACGTCTACCGGAAAACGACCTTGCCCGCCGCCATTCGGTTGATATAACTTCCGGAGAGAGGTGGGAGGTTTGGTGACCCCCTGGGGTCGCCGTTTCGCCACTTCCTGTGGCGAAATGGCTCGGCATTCCGGGCCCTCCGCCATCCATGGCTCCGGGCCCTTCATGACGCCCCAGGTTGCCACCAAACCTCCCGCCTCTCCCCGGACGCCATATCTAACTGTAGACATTCTAAGGTGGGTATCCCGCATGGGTCAGGATAAGAAGTTTTCTCGGACGCTTGTCACCAGCGCGCTGCCCTATGCCAACGGGGAAATCCATCTGGGGCATCTGGCGGGGGCCTACCTGCCGGCCGATATCTACGTGCGCTTTTTGAGGATGCGGGGGGAAGAAGTCCTTTACGTCTGCGGGTCGGACGAATACGGGGTGCCCATCACCCTGACGGCCGAGAAGGAAGGCATCAGCCCCAAGGAACTCGTGGACCGGAACCACGCCTCGATCAAGAAATCCTTCGAGGGTTTCGGGATGAGCTTCGACAACTTCAGCCAGACCAGCCGCGAGATCCACACCGAAACCGCCCAGGCGTTTTTTTCCGACCTGCACGGCCAGGGACTATTCGTCCAGAAGACGACCGACCAGTTCTACAGCCCCACCCAGGACCGCTTCCTTCCCGACCGTTACATCGAAGGAGGGTGCCCCAATTGCGGGACCCCGGGCACCCGGGGCGGGGAATGCGAAAAGTGCATGGCCACCTTCAACCCCACCGAACTGGTCGATCCCCACAGCGTGCTGGACAACAGCCCCCTGGAACTGAGGCCGACCACCCACTGGTTCCTGCCCATGGGCGACTGGCAGGACAAGCTGTCGGCCTACATCGACGCCCATCCCGAGTGGAAGGACAACGTCAAGCAGTACTGCCGGGGCTACTTCGACAGCGGTCTGCAGGACCGCGCCATGACCCGGGACCTGGGCTGGGGCGTGCCCGTGCCGCTTCCCGACCACGAAGGCAAGGTGATGTTCGTCTGGTTCGAGGCGCCCATCGGCTACATCTCGTCCACGCGGGAATGGGCGATCAATCAGGGTGACCCCGGGTTGTGGAAAAAATGGTGGCAGGATCCCGGAACCCGGCTGGTGCACTTCATCGGCAAGGACAACATCTTTTTCCACGCCATGCTGTTTCCGGCCATGCTGATGGCCCACAGCGAGGACTACGTCATTCCCGACAACGTGCCCGCCAACGAGTTCCTGAATCTCGAGGGCCAGAAGCTTTCGACCAGCCGCGGCTTTGCCGTGTGGCTGCCGGACTACCTGGAAAAATTCCAGGCCGATCCCCTGCGCTACACCCTGGCCCGCAACGCGCCCGAGACCCGGGACATGAACTTCACCTGGGAAGGATTCCAGGCCCGCAACGACAACGAGCTGGGCAACAACTTCGGCAACCTGATCAACCGGGTGTTCACCTTCATCCACAAGTATTTCGACGGCAAGGTGCCGCCCTGGTCCGAGGCCATGATGACGGACCTCGACCGTCAGGCCCTGGCCGAGGTGGAGGCCGACCTGGCGACCTGGGTCGCCCAGATGGATAAATTCGAGATCAAGAACGCCCTCGATACGGCGTTTCACGCCGGTCAGGTCGGCAACCGCTACTTCGACGAATCCGCGCCGTTCAAGACCCGCAAAACCGATCTGGAACGATGCGGGCAGAGTTTGGGGGTCATCGTCCAGATTCTGCGCCAGCTGTGCCTCATGCTGGCGCCGGTGGTGCCCTTCGGGATGGCCAAACTGTGGAACTGGCTGGGGATGGAATCGGACCTGTGGCGGGGCGGATGGGACGAAGGGGCCCGGGACATTCCGCCCGGGCGCCAACTGGGTCAGCCGGAAATCCTGTTCCCCCGGCTGGAAGACGACCTCATCCAGCCGGAGATCGACCGGTTGAGCAGGATGCTGGAAGACTGAACCGGCCCCTAGGGTCGGTCTAGTCCGCGAAGACCCATTTGATTCCCGCCATCAGGGTGTACCCGGTGTAATCCAGAGACATCGCCGTCCCGTCGGCGTTGTAGACCGGGGTGTTGGCCACCTCGACATTGCTCGCCTCGGCACTGCGGTAGCCCACGGTCAGCTCGAGCCAGGTCCTGCTTCCCAAAGCGTAGTCCCCCACCAGCATCAACGCGGTCGCGAAGCCCGCCGAGGCCGTGGCCTTGTCCTGGCCGAAATTGACGTTGTCGGAGTTGGAGACCTTGACCTGGCCCGTCGGAAAGACCCCACCCAGGCCCAGGGCGGCCCCGAACTGGAATTTTTGCGATTGCACGGGACGCCAGTACAGGGTCCCCATGAAGAAGTTGGCGTCCAGGTCGAGCTTGGCCGTGATATCCTCGTCGGTGCCCTTCACGCCGGCGTACTGCCTTTCCCAGGAGAAACCCAGGGAAATCAGGGGCGAAAGGTCGTAGCCGAGGGCCAGCGAAAGAGCAAAACCATCGTTCAGCTCGGGAAAATCGAAGGTGCTGTTGTCGTAGAACTGGAAGGTGCCGTCGTTGACGTCGTCCATGGCCATGCCGCTGACACCCGCGGCGGCCTTGAACCAGCTCCCGGCCTGGGCGGAATGGACACCGGAAACCGTGAAAAGAACAACACACAGGGCACAAACAACTTTGAACCCGCTGACAGATCGCCAGTCCCGCATGACCGCCTCCCGGGGAAAATATCTGGAATTTTTCCTGAATATTTGGGACATTCAGGCCGATAGGATGGTATCACTCGGACCTCGGGCCCGCAACACCGGACGAATGGTTGCGCCGCAAACCTTTATCGGCATTCACCTGCCGTAAATTCAAGGACGGATCATGAAAAAAGCCACTCTTTCCATCGTCGCGCTGGTCTTCTGCCTGTCCGTGGCCGGGACCGTCGTGGTCCAGGCCCAGGAAGACATGCTGCAGCCTTACACCACCAAAGACATCAACTACCACATGAAAAAGACCTACAAGGAACTCAAGAAGATGCAGGAGCTGGAGAAGAAGCTGGTTGCCGCCGGTCAGCAGTCCTCCAATTCCGCGCGGAACTCGGTCATTAACGACATCCAGGACCTCATGGGCCAGTGCATTCTCAGGCGTGAAGACGAACTCGGCCAGGCCCACACCATCCAGATGCACGGGGGCCATGCCGTCAGCGGCACCACCGACGCCGCCGATGTTGGCGCCCCGGTCGGCGCCAGCAATTCGAACTCTGCCCTGAACTACGTCGAGGGTATCGCCGGTTACCGTTTGCGCCAGCTCTCGGTGATGCAGTCGCTGTTTGTCGCCGCGGCGCAGAGCATGCAGCCGGCCATCGAGAAGCAGAGCGACGCCCTGGACCGCTACACCAAATACACCCGCCGCTTCCGGGAAGAACTCGAGCGCGCCTACGATTTCATGGTGGCCGAGCTGGAAAAACGGGACTGGAACCAGGAGGAAAAGGCGGCCGAAGAAGAGGAAGACAACAGCGACCACTAGTTGTCCGTCAGAATCCCGCCCGGGACATTCACCCGGTGTGATCGAAGGCCGCCTTCCGGGCGGCCTTCTGCATCCGGTCATGTTCCGCCGCGGTCAATCCGGCGTGCTCGGCTGCCTGGGCGTATTCCCTGGTCAGGTCGATATCGAACAGCGTGCGGTCATCGGTGTTCAGGCAGCAGGGAATGCCCGCGGCCAGGAAGGCCCGCAGGGGGTGATCGGCCCAGGTCGCGATCCCCCCGGTCTTCAGGTTCGAGCCGGGACAAAGTTCCACGAACACCTCACGCGCCGCCAGCGTGGCCATGACCATGGGGTCGGCCGGGGCGACCAGCCCGTGACCGATGCGGTCGGCCCCGCAGTCCTCGACCGCCTGACGGACCGAAGCGATGGCCGCCGGCCCCAGGGACGGCACCTCGCCGGCATGGATGGAGATTCCGAACCCCTCGGCCTTGACCTCGGCGAACAGTTTCGCGAAATCCCCCGCGGGGCCCAGGGCCTCATCGCCGCCGAGCCCGAACCCCACGACCCCCAACGCGCGGCCGGCGGTCGCGGCCGCCTCCCAGGTGGGCCAGGCCTTCTCGACTCCCCACTGACGCACCGCGTCGGGGATCCAGCGCAGGGTGATGCCCGCCGTTTCGGCCACCTCGGCCGCCGCTTCGGCCAGGGCTTCCTGGACCAGGACCGGGTTGATTCCCCGCATCTGCATGACCCCGTAGGAAAGGGAAACCTCCGCGTACTCCACCCCGTCGGCGGCCAGCTGGACCCCCAGGTCCCGGGCCACGAGGTGAAAATCCGCGGGTGAGCGCAGCACCGAAGTGACGTCCTTGAACAGGTCGAGAAATCCCAGGAAACCGTCGAAGCGGTAGGAGGATCCGTCCGCGTCCAGGCAGGCGGCCGGCAGTCCGGGCTGTCCGTACTTTTCAGCCAGAAGGATCAGCCGCGCGGGGGTGACTGATCCTTCCAGATGGGTGTGAAGTTCGACCCGACCGGCGGGTTTCATCGGGCGAGGACCACCCTTTGCCGAAGAGCCCTGGTCCCGTTGTCCAGCCTGATGAAATAGAGGCCGGAAGCGGCGGCAGTGCCCCGGTCGGTCTGGCCGTTCCAGATGATGTTGCGCCAGTCGCCGGTGCCGGGCCCCTGGTACAGTTCCCGCACCAGACGGCCGCGCAGGTCCACGATCCGGATCGTGATGTTCTCCACCGGAGCGGCGCGATAGCGGATCGTCACCGCGGGGTTGGCCGGATTGGGCCAGGCCGGCTGCAGGGCCAGCACCGATCCGAGGTTCAGCTGGGCATCCAGTTCACCCGGACCCGCCAGGGCTTCGAGTGTGAACGCGAAACCGTCGTCGGTCGCGGCCTTGAGCGAGTAGGTAAGGCTGACGGCACCGGCGGGAAGATCAGCGGGCAACGCGTCGATAAAACCGAAACCTTCCCCGTCGACGACGAGTTCACCCGGCAATTCCGTCGGCGCGCGCAGCGGCGCGCCGGTCCAGAGGGCCGCCTCGGCGAGCACCCGGCCGGAGCCGTCGCGCACCTGGCGGAACAGTTCCACATCGCCGAACTGCACCGCCGGCAGGGCGAAGGCGAACGAGAGCCGGACATGGTCCCGGTTGCCGTCGGCCGCCCAGTCCGCGGTCCAGAAGGAGACAAAAGCCGGCACCACGGTGTCGGTGGAATCGATCAAGTGCACAAAACCGGTCAACGCGTCGTTCAGCTTGTTGCCGTAGGGCGCCCCGATGGCCAGATCCCAATCCCCGTCGCCGTCGAAATCACCCGCCGAACTGACAAAATAGGAATAGTTGTCGTTGGCTTCGGCGCCGGGCTTCAGGGGCACGTTTCCCTGGATCCCCAGATTGGCGGCGTTGGTGGCGGTGGATCCGCCCTCGAACACGTACCCCCTGCCGCAGTTTATCGCCGGCAGGTTGTGGAAGGGAGCCCCGATCAGGACATCGTCGGCTCCGTTCATTGTGAAATCATGGATGGCCGCCAGGGCGTAACCGAAATTGTCCCCCGCCAGTTCACCCCTGACAAACCGGTCCCCCGAAGTCGAAGGCGACAAACTGGCCCCGTAAACGATTTCGACCCGGCCGGTGGCCGCGCCCGCGTCGTTGTTGAAGGGGCCGCCGATCGCCAGGTCGTCAAGGGAGCTGCCGCCCCAGTCCCCCACGCCCCGAACGGAATACCCGTACTGGCTCAAGGCCGCGGTGCCGCCGATCCCCAATTCGTGGTCGGGCACGGCGTTTGGATTGGTGCCGCCCTCGTAGACGTAGACCGCGCCCGCGTCGGTGCCGCCGTGGGTGTCGTTGAGGGGGGCGCCGACCGCGACGCAGTCATCCCCTCCCAGGAAATTGCCGGCGCCCGTCACGGAGAAGCCGAAGGCGTTCTTGGCGAATTCACCGGTCAATTTCAGGGCGTCGGCCAGGTCGGTGCTGACGCCCCCGTTCTTGCCGAAGATGACGTAGGCGTAACCGGGACGACCCGGAGTTCCCGAGGCGATGGCCGGCGCCCCCACGATGAAGTCATCGCGGCCGTCGTTGTTGAAGTCGCCGGCGGCGGAAATGGAAAAACCGAAGTTGTCGCCGCCCACCTCGCCGATGATGCCCACCGGGGTGATGGACGCGGGGTTGGCGCTTCCGTAATAAAGGTAGACCTTGCCTTTTTTCGTTCCGGATTCATCGGAGTCCGGCGCCCCCACCGCCCAGTCGGGACGGCCGTCGTTGTTGACGTCCCCGATCCTGGCCACGCAGTAGCCGAACTTCTCCTGGTTCACGCCGGTCCACTTGTAGTCCGCCGCGGCGGTGAGCTCGCTGCCGCCCAGCCACATGAACACCGCGCCGTGGTTGCCGCCGTTGGGGGCCCCGGGCGCCCCGACCAGCAATTCCCAGTGCAGGTCCCCGTTGATATCCTCCAACTCGGACACCGCCGCGCCGAACAAGGTGCCCCCCGATCCGGTCTCGTCCGTGAGGTGCACCGTCCCCCAGGCGGGGAGCACCGGGCCCAGCAGGGCACCAAAAAGGACCACGGGGAAGAACACGGCACGCCAGTTGCTTGCTTTCATCGTCATCAACGGAAGACCTCCAAATCGGTACAGGATGCCAACAAAACCGGACGACAGATCAAAAACTCCACGTCCTGGTAGGGCTTTCTGCAATGGATAGGTTAATGATAGCACGGACTGGCCCTTCTTTGACAGACTCAAGACGTAATTTCTGGACAAGAAAACCCTTGCATCCAACGGGCCCCCTGGTGCAATTTTGGCCCCTGAACCCTGTCACCTGACGGTGATTTAACCGGAGGACGGACCCTGAATTTCCGTAACATTAGCAATAATCCGACCAGATTGGCCGTTCTGACCGCCGCCGTGGTTGGATGTATCCTGGTGGGCGCCGGCGTGGGCTCTCTCGTGTCGCGTGACCGGGCCGTCCCGGACGACTACGGAATGGGGGGTCCCGAAGAACCGCCCCTGCGCGTGGCGGTGACCAATAACGGGCTGCCGGCTGCCGGAGAACTGGACATGGACAGCGACTGGTCCTTCGGATCCAGCGTCTTCACCTCCAGCGGACCGGTGCCGGACATCGGGGAACTGGGCCCGGTTTTCCGTCCCGACAGCGGCCCCATGGAAATGCGCATCGGCCGCGGAATGACCTTCTACGAATCGCTGGCCGGCCGGGGCGTGGCCCATGAGGACATCATGACCCTGGTCGCGGCCTGCAAACCGTTCCGCAACCTGCGCAATGTCCGCGCCGGGGAACTGTTCCGGATCCACGTCACCCCCGACGGCGGGCTGCGTTCGCTTGGCTTCGACCTGGACGAGGAAAGTTTTGTCACCTGGGTCCGCGAAGGCGACACCTACGTCCGCGAGGACGGAACCTATCCTGTGACCTACCTGCTCAAGGGCGTCAGTGGGACCATCGAGAACTCCCTGTACGAGAGCCTGCAGAAGATCGGCGCGCCCCTGACCCTGGCCCCCAAGATGAACGACATCCTCGGCTGGGACATCGATTTCAACCGGGACCTGCGCCAGGGGGACACCTTCCGCATCCTGTACGAAGAAGTCTGGAAGGACGGCGCCGTGGTGCGCACGGGGTCGATCAAGGCCCTGGAGATCGTGAACCGGGGCAAGGAAAAGAAAGCCTTCCTGTTCACCGCCGAGGGCGGGCGCCCGGGTTATTTCGATTCCGGGGGCAACAACATGCAGAAGCAGCTGATGCGGGCTCCCTTGGAGTATTCGCGGATCAGCAGCGGCTATTCCCTACGGCGCTACCATCCGGTGCTCAAGAAATGGATGCCCCACCTGGGCGTCGATTACGCCGCTCCCCTGGGCACGCCGGTCCGGGCCGGCGGGGACGGGGTCGTGGTCGCGGCTACCACCAAGAAGGGCAACGGCCGGTACATCCAGATCCAGCACACCAACCGGGAATACGAAACCTACTATCTGCACCTTTCCCGGTACGCCAAGGGCATCAAGAAGGGCACCCGGGTGACGCAGGGGCAGATCATCGGCTACGTGGGCGCCTCCGGGTACGCCACCGGCCCCCACCTGGACTACCGGGTCAAGCGGAACGGGACCTTCGTGAATCCCCGCCAGCTGAAACTGCCCGCCGCCGCGCCTGTCTCGGCCGAACTGAGGCCCCATTTCGATACCCTGACCGGCATGTACACCACCGCCTTGAACGACATCCCCCTGGGCCGGACGGTCCAGGTGGCGCCGATCATGGTGGTCTCGCCCCCGGCCTGGGACGCCCAGGTCTTTGCGGCGATCGAGCTGCCGGACGTGGTTCGCGCGGCCAACTAGCGCCTTGCGTGCCGACATGAAGCCACCCCGCGGGCGCGAGGCCTTCGGGGTGGTTTTTTTTGACCGGTAATGGGGGGGGCTAGTCGGACACCATCTGTCCCAGGTTGCGGGCGGTCACGATGAACTGGTCGGGAACCTGCAGCAGCCGGCCATCGCCGGGGAACCACAAACCCACCACCGGAGCGCCCGGGTCCTCACGAACCAGCGGCGGGCTGCCCGGCGGAAGCAACGCCTCGTTCAGGTAGCCCATTTCCACCACCTCGGTCCGAGCCTCTTCGCCCAGTCCGAAAGTGACGGAAATCCGCACCCGCTCCCTGTCCTCGAGAACGGCCGGATCGGAAGTCGGCGGAAGCACGGCCAGAATCTCGACGCGACCCAGGTTGACCACCAGGTCACGCGTGAAACCCTGGCGCAGCGTTTCATCGGCCTGGGTCTGGTCCGCCCGGGGGATCTCCGTCAGCCAGGCCTCCCGGCCTTCCCGTGTGGCCGCCACCCCCGTACGGGTGCCCCGCAGGATAAGACGGCTTTCGCGTTCCAGGGTGATCACATCCGCCTTGAGTGGCTGCCAGGTCAACGCGGTCCGGTGGGCCAGCATTCCCAGGGGTTTTTCCAGAAGGTTGATGGCCTCCATGTCCGTCACCAGGACATTACCCAGGCGCAGGGCCGGCACCGCGTCCACGCTCAGGGCCGGGCCGAAGGCGATGGCCACCTGGTCGGCCGGGCCGGTCGAGGGGTCGGGGTTCAGCTCCGGGCCGGTGAGGGTCACCTTGCGCCAGGGCGGATCCAGGTCCAGGTCCACCAGCCGGGCCAGGCTTTCGGCGGGGGACTTGATGTCGCGCACGATGACGTCGGTGACCTCGTAGATCAGCTGCTCCACCGCCTCGGTCGAGGCCAGGATCCAGGTGCCGGTTCCGTCGACGGCGCGCCGGTCCTGGTACATCGCCTGATAGGCCACGACCTCCGGCCCCAGGTAGGCGGGACCCTCGGGGGGCATCAGCAACCACCAGCGGTCGTCACGGCGCTCGAGAAGGAAGGCCCTCTCCCCCCGCTTCAGGTCGATGCGCTCGACCGCGTCGCGGTCCACGCCCGGCAGCAGGGTGCGGGCCTGGATGGAACCCGGAAAATCGAGCAGGTTCTTGGCGAAGGCGGCGGCGACCATGAAGCAGGCCTCGCGCCCCGCGCCGCTGGCGTAGAAGTTGCCGGCCACCGGATTGCCGGTGCCCACCACCAGGGAGATGGGATCGGCGCCGGTCACGAAAACGGTCAGGCGCACCGCCTCGGGTCCGTTGAATTCATATCGGCGGTCTTCCACCTCGGTACCCGGCAGCAGGGGACCACCCCCGGCCCGGGTCACCTGGTCCAGCAGACGCAACACGGACAGGGAATCGGTCAGGTCGGTCACGGCGCCGGACAGGCCCCAATACCCCGTGTCCAGACGGTTCAGCCGATACTGACCCTCCTGCCGGGTCAGCAGAAGGCCCTCGATGTCCTCGACCGCGACCGGAAACAGGGCGCCGCCCAGGGTGTAGTCGGGCGTGGCATTCTTCTGCCGCGTCAACATGAGGGCCCCGACCGCGAGGGCCAGCAGCCCCAGCAGGACCAGGACGGAGCGTGGGACGGATCCCCGGCGATCCAGGCGATCCAAGCGGTTCTGGCGGTTCTGGCGGTTCCGGGTCAAGCCCCCGCCCCCTTTTCCCGCCGCTGCATCAGCATGAACCCCAGAGCCAGGCTTCCGACAAACAAGGGCCAGCCCAGGATCGAGCCCCAGCCCAGGACATCCTTCGCCGTTTCGGTAAGGATGACCGGCTGGCTCAAGGGATCCTTGCCCCGGATCTCGATCAGGCCCTCTTCCCGCGCCAGCCAGCCGATGGCGTTGAGCAGCAGGTCCCGGTTGCCCACCAGGTTCACCGTGGCGTTGTTCAGGAATTCGGAGTTGCCGATGACCACGATGCGTCCGGGGGGGGCATCGGCCCCGCCCAGCTTGACCTCCAGGACCATGCCGAAGGGCTGCGGCCCCTTGGGGTCCACCTCGCGGTTGTAGCTGGGTCGACCGGAAAAACGGGTGTCCGGATCGGACTCCGCCCAGGTCTGGTCGCTGCTGCGAATGATGATGGCCCCGCTGGTCACGCTGTCCGGTTCGCCCACCTGCTCCAGTGCCTGGACCAGGGGGAAGACCGTGGGCATCCCCTTCAGGGAACGGACGACCTCGTGGTCCCCGTACTCCTCGTCCACGTACATGGTGCGCGCGCTGATGCCGCGTTCGGAACCCACCCGGTCCACCGCGATCAGGATGTTGCCCGTCAACCCCACGCGCCACTTGGCCATCCAGTCGACCCAGCCGTCGGGCGTCGGGGCGTCGAAAAGGGCCATCACCGCACCGCCGCGGGCCAGGTGGTTTTCGATGGCCTTCAGTTCCTCCGGCTCGGGCTGGATCTTGGGACCGGCGATCACCAGGACGTCGCAGCCGTCGGGCACCCGGCCCGATTGGTTCAGGTACAGGGGCCGGACATCGTAGCCCTGGTCCTCGAGCAGCAACTGGTAGGAGGCGTAGCCTGACCGTTCGTTGCTGTCCAGGCGGTGCTCGCCGTGGCCCATCAGCTGGCAGATCCGCGCCAGCTTCCCGGTGGACAGGCGGTAGACGGCGCTGGCCAGGGCGCTCTCCACCGGCTGCAGCAGCGAGGTGAAACGGTCGCCGACCTTGACGATGACCGTCCGGCTGGCGGTGACCTGGTAGCGGCGGACGAGTTCCAGTTCCGTATCCGGGTCCAGGACCCGGAACTTGAATTTGCCCGACCGCTGGGCGCACGCCTTGAGCAGGGTCTCGGTGACCTCGCGGGCGGGATCCAACCTTTGATAGAAGGCCATGACCTCGACATGGTCCAGGTCGCCGGCGGGACCTCCCGCGGTCCCGACCTGCGTTTTCAGGTCGTCCAGATTGGCCGACAGGTCGTCCAGCACCTGCAGGGTCTGCGGGGCCAGGCTGTAGCGCTTGTTGCCCGTCAGGTCCCAGGTCCCGACCCAGGTCTGGCCCACGACGTAGACGACGACGGCCAGGACCAGCACCAGGGTCGTGGGAATCCACAGGGCGAAGCGGCGCCGGGAGGGCAACCGCCTGCCGCCGACCACGGCGGTGGCCGCGAACAGGGGCACGATCGTCATCAGGGCGAAATACAGGATGTCCCGCGTGTCGGCCACGCCCCGGCTGAACCGCTCGAAATGGAACAGGAGGGACAGTTCGTGGGTCACGGTGCCCAGCATGCCGGGAAGATATCGTTCCAGGGCCCCGACCATGAACAGGAACATGAACCAGATGAAGCCCAGGAAATAGGCGACCATCTGGTGACTGAACAGGCTCGAGGCCAGGGCGCCCCAGGCCGCCAGGCAGCCCACGAACATAAGTTCACCCAGGACGGCCACGGCCGCGGGGCCGAATTCGGGGGTTCCCAGGAACCAGACCGCCACGAAATAGGCGGCGCCGGCCACCACCATCACCCCGGCGGTCAGCCAGGCGGACATCCACTTGCCGACCACCCAGATGTGGTCCTGGACGGGCCAGCTGGCGATCAGGTCATACCGGCCGGACCCGAATTCGGGGGCAAATAGCCGCATGGTGACCGCGGGCATGAGAAACAGAAGGAAAAAGATGGTGTTGCTGACCATGGGCCGGAAAAGACCCTCGGCCAGGTTCATGAAGTTGCCGCTGCGCGGACTTTGCATGGCCGTCAGCGACATGTCGCTGTAGCCGTAGAGGAAGATGGTGAAAAACAGTCCCACGGCCACCAGGAAGCCCGTCAGCACCACCGGAGCCATGGCGCTCTTGAAAAAGGCGCCGGTTTCGCGGCCGACAATGGCCCACAACTGCCTCATGAGGCACCTCCGGCGGGGTCATCGTCGTCGGCCCCCGACTTGCCTCCCGGACCCCCGTCGCCACCGGTCAGCCGCAGGAACAGGTCCTCGAGGCTGGGTCCCTTGTCCTGGATGTTCTGCAGCTGGCCACCGGCCCGCAGCACCGATTCCACCAGCTTGGGACGCACCTCGACCGGATTGCCGGCGATGATCACCTCGGCGCCGTCGTCGGTCACGACCACGTCGTCCACCCCCGCGACCAGGGCCAGGGCCCGCACCACGGCGTCGCGGTCGCCGTCCCAGGACAGGACCACCGTCCGGCTGGGCCCCTGGCCGCTTGCCGGGACCGAGCGTGCCAGGCCGTCGGCGCTTTCCTCGCCCACAAGCCGGCCCTTGGCCAGGATCAGGACCCTCTCGCAGACGGCGCTGACCTCCGAAAGGATGTGGCTGCTGAGCAGGACGGTGCGCTTGCCGCGGAAGCTCTTGATCAGGTTGCGGATCTCGACGATCTGGTGGGGGTCCAGGCCGCTGGTGGGTTCGTCCAGGATCAGGACCCGGGGATCGGAGACCAGGGCCTGGGCCAGGCCCACGCGTTTGCGAAAGCCGTGGGAAAGGTTGCCCACCATCTTGTGCCGGACTTCGGACAGGCCGGTGCGGGTGATGATGTCGTCCACGTGGGCGGCCGCCTGATCCCGCGCGACCCCCTTGATGTCGGCCACGAAACGCAGGTAGCCCAGGACGGGCTGGTCGGTGTAGAGCGCCACGTGTTCGGGCATGAACCCTATGTGCCTGCGGACGGCGATGGGATGGTCCTGGACGTCATGTCCCCCCACCGACGCCGTCCCGCTCGTCGGTGCCAGCGAGCAGGTGAGGATCTTCATGGTGGTGGACTTGCCCGCGCCGTTGGGCCCGAGGAATCCCACCACTTCGCCCTCGTCAACGGCGAAGGAAACGTTATCCAGCGCTTTGGTCGCGCCATAGCGACGGCTCAAACCCTTGACTTCGATCATACGGTCGTGTCCCTACCGCGCTGTCCAGCGCAGAAGTGTGGATCCCCAGGTGAAGCCCGCGCCGAAGACGCACAGGACGACGAGGTCGCCTTCCTTGAGCCGTCCTTCGTCGAGGGCCACGCGCAGGGCCGAGGGAATACTGGCCGAGGTGGTGTTGCCGAAGCGATCGATGGTGATGCAGACCTGGCTGTCCTCGAGACCGACCCGGCGCTGGGCGGCCTCGATGATCCGGATATTGGCCTGGTGGGGCACGAAAAGGTCCACGTCCTTGCCCGTGAAACCGTTCTTCTCGACGATTTCCGCCGTGATGCCCGCCATGCCCTTGACCGCGAACTTGTAGACGTCGCGGCCTTCCTGGTAGACGTAGTGGAGGCCCTGGGCGATGGACTCGTTGGTGGGCGGCATCGCGCTGCCGCCGGCCTTCTGGTGCAGGTGTTTCACACCGCTGCCGTCCATGCGGTTGATGGAGTCGATGATGCCGATCCGGTCATCGTCGATGCGCTCGACCACCACGGCCCCGGCCCCGTCACCGAACAGGATGCAGGTGTTGCGATCCTCGTAGTTGGTGATGGCCGACATGACTTCCGAGCCGATCACCAGGACCCGGCGGGCATGGCCGGCCTCGATCTGGGCCCGGGCGTTCTGCAGGGCGAACAGGAAACCGCTGCAGGCCCCCTCGAGGTCGAATCCCCAGGCGTTCTTGGCGCCGATCTTTTCCTGGATGATGCAGGCGGTCGCCGGAAAGATCATGTCCGGGGTGACGGTGGGGACGATGATCAGGTCCACGTCATCGGGCTTGACCCCGGCGTGTTCCAGGGCCTGCTCGGCGGCCAGGGCGCCGTGGACCGAGGACCCGATTCCCTTCTCCACGATCCGGCGTTCCCGGATGCCCGTCCGTTCCACGATCCATTCGTCGTTGGTATCGACCATTTTTTCCAGGTCGGCGTTGGTCAGGCGTCTTTCGGGAAAACTCATTCCGACGCCAGTGATGCCGGCGGTGTACAGCGTCCTTGCAGCCATGAGGGTCTCCATGGGGATGTCGGGAATGGACCGCCACGATCACCGAAGGCGGCTTCCAGGGCCGGGGGTGCGCGGGGTCCGTATTTAAAAACCGCCCCGCCGCCACGGAGGGACCGTTTCAGACAGTTCTGACTCCGGTGAAGTTAGATGATAACCGGCGGAGTATCAAGCAGGGATACCCTCCGGTCAATCCAGCACCGAATCCTTGAAAAGCGCCCTGCCCCCCAGGGAGATGTAGAAGGCCCACCCGGCCACCCCCAGCACGGCGATCATGGTGAGCAGGCTGGACCCGGCGTACCACTGCTGGAAATCCCAGGTCAGGTTCGACTGGCCCATGATGGCGGTCATGCCCATCCCCCCGATCACGCTGAGCAATCCGAATCTCAGGAGGCAGGCGATCAGGGTTGCCACCACCAGGTTTATGGCCAGGATTTCAAAAACGACCAGCCAGAACGGTCGGCCCTCGTAGGCGGAACTCAGGAGCGGCAACATGCTGGCAAGGACGAGGAAAACCAGAAAAGCGGCCCAGTTGCGCCTCATGACGAGTCGGAGAATCAGAAGGATCACCAAGAACATCATGGACTGGCCGATGGTGGATTCCAGGTGGATAACCAGATTCGCGGCCGAATATCGAATTCCTGACAATCCCACGGCCAGGTTGGACCAGGCCAAAGGGACCTGATCGTCGAAGGCTGCGTAGAGCGGACCCCGCGCCCAACTGATCAGCGCGGTCAAAAGCCCCAGGGCGGCCATTCCAATGAGAAGGTCCCTCCCAACCAGGGGATCCTTCGCCCGGCCGATCAGCAGACGGCTCCAGGAGACCAGGGTCTCGGGCCACAGGCGGCGCACATACGGCTCCAGGGCGATGTACATCAGGCCCAGGAGGGCCGCGTGGGCCAAACCGTGGGCAACGAGCCGTCCGAAGACCATCTGCTGGAACAGGGACCCGGCGGCCAGCGTGTGGAGGCGAACTTCGGTCAGGATCCAGGTGGCGAAGATGGTGAGCACGAAAAAGATCATGAGTTTGACGGCGCCACGCGTGTCCCCGCGCCCCGATCGCAGATTGCGTCGAGCCAGGATCAAGGCGGTGGCAATGATGCTGACCATGATCAGGCCCACCAGGAAGGGAGTCCCGGGTCCCGAACCCGTGGGCTCTTCCGTCAGGTTCCAGGGTCCGAGGATCTCGAAGTAGGTCGGCGCCCCGCCCAGGCTGCCGGCCTGGACGATTCCTTCGATCCCCTCGAAAACCGGACCGCGCCAGGCCACGAGGTCATCACAGGGGGCGGAGGGCGCGCGCACCGGTTCGGTGAGCTCGAATTGGTCGGGTTGATACCCCGCGGCCGCAAAAAGGACCGCCCAGTCAAAAGGGGCCGGCTCGGCCGGCAGGACGCGGTCGGGGACGAGGTCGAGACCCAGCAGGCGCCCCTGAAGGTCGAGCCAGAGGCGCCCCTGGCCCGAAAGTCCCTGCACGGGGTCACTCATGGTGACATAGAAGGCGTGCACGTCGTTGGGCTCCATTTCCCCCGCGGAATACCGGTACCAGAATCGGGCCCCGGGGGGCCGCCCGCTTTCCAGCACGGACGGATCAACGCGGGGCTCCTTTTCGTCGAGCCAGGCCAGGTACTCGTGGTAGGGTTCGAACCCGAATCGCCGGTGCAGGCCCGGATCTGCCACACCCAGTTCCGCCAGGGTGGCCAGGGCCCGGGATTCCAGTTCCGCCGGGGATGTATCCAGGGGCAGTTTGGATTCGAGGTCGTCGCGCCCGGCGTTCTGGACCGACAGGACCACCGCCAGGATCACCGCGAGCAGGGCCCCCACCGCCACCAGCGGCCGCAGCCCGCCGGCCGAGCCGGCATCGGCCACCATTTCGGGCGAGGGGGTCTCCCCCGCCGCCAGGGCCGCCGCCAGGGGATCCCCACCCGGCAGGGCGGCCGCCACCGCCAGGGCGGATGCCGGCCGGGCCAGGGGCTCCTTTTCCAGGCAGCGCAGGATGACCTGTTCGACGATCTCGTCGACCCGGGTCCCCAGCGTGGAGGGATTGGAAATGTCGGGATGTTGATGGAGGCGGGCGATTTCCTCCACCGATTTGCCCTTGAGGGCCTGGTGGCCGGTAAATATCTCGTACAGGACCAGGCCCAGGGAATAGATGTCGCTGCGCTCGGTGACCTCGCGCCCGGCCAGCTGCTCGGGCGCCATGTAGGCCGGCGTTCCCGCCCTGACCTCATCCCCCTCGATGCCGGCCGCCAGGTTGGCCAGACCGAAGTCGGCCAGTTTCACCCGGCCCCTGCCGTCGATCATGACGTTGGCGGGCTTGAGGTCCCGGTGCAGGATGCCCTGTTCGTGGGCGGCGGCCAGCCCGGCACAAATCTGCCGGCTGATCTCCAGCGCCTTTTCGTGGGGCAGACGGCCGATCCGCCGCAGCAGGGACGCCAGATCCTCCCCGTCCACGTATTCCATGGCCATGAAATGGGTGCCGTCCACCTCGTCGACATCGTAGACCCGGCACACATTCGGATGGGAGACCTGCCGGGCCAGCCGCACCTCGGTCAGGAGGCGGGCCAGACGCGAATCGTCTTTTTCCATGGCCGTCGGCAGGAATTTCAGGGCCACGTGCTGCCCGAGTTTCAGGTCCTCGGCCCGGTACACCTCCCCCATGCCGCCGCGTCCGAGCAGGCCGATGATGCGATAACGATCAGCGATCAGGGTCCCGGCGGTGAACCGGCCCTGGTCGAGGGACGTGTGGGAGATCGTCCGGCTGGGGGACGTGCGGGTCAGCGACTCGGAGGGGTCCTGAACCCTGGATCCGCAGGCGCTGCAGAAGCGGTTGCCATCGGGTACTTCGGCGGAGCAGGAAGGGCAGCGTAGCATCAGATATTTCCCCGAATGACGGCCTCCCAAAGGCATGACAGGCTCGTCAGTTTACTCGAATCCAATGGAGGGCGGGGTGAACAGGTCCCGTGTATCAATGACCGGATAATTGTACCCCAAGTTGGGGAAAAGGACCACGGAGCAGGTAAGGTGGTTGAACAAGAAGCCCCTGGAAGTTTCGTCGGAACGAATCCTCCAGGGGCATTTCCCAACCAGGAACCAAACGGGAACGAGAAGCAGGAGAACTAGTCCTTCTTCTTCTCCTCGTCCTCGGAAGCCTCCACTTCGGCGGCCTCCTCGGGGGCAGCCTCGTCCGCGGGCGCGGCCTCGACTTCCTCCTCCTCGGTGGCATCCTTGGTCTCGGCGGCCTCGACCAGGGCGGCCTGCGCCTCGGCCTTCTCCTGGGCCTCCAGGATCTTCCGGGCGCGTTTCCGCTTCATGGTGTCGGTGTGCTTGGGCTTGACGGTGTTGTCCACCAGCTCGAGAATCGCCAGTTCGGCGTTGTCGCCCCTGCGGGGACCCAGCCGCATGATGCGGGTGTAGCCGCCCGGACGCTCGGAATACCGCGGTCCGATCTCCTCGAAAAGCTTCTGCAGCACCGCCGGCTCGTTGAGCTTGCGGGCGACCATCCGGCGCGCGTGCAGATCCCCCCGCTTGGCGAAGGTGATCAGCTTCTCGGCGACCTGACGGGCTTCCTTGGCCTTCGGCACCGTGGTCTGGATCCGCTCGTGCTTGAACAGGGCGGTCACCAGGTTGCGGTACAGCATCTTGCGATGGGCCGCAGTGCGATTCAGTTTACGTCCGCTGACATTGTGTCGCATGACTCATTCCATCCTTAAGTATTCTATTCGGACGCAGGCTTGTGCCGCGTGCCTTGCGGTGCGGCCGGCCGGAGCCGGCGTGTGCTAGGAGGCGGCGCCCCCGCGAACCCTCTCGGCGATTTCCGGGTCGAACGACATGCCGAACGTCAGTTCCATGCCATCGAGGATCTCCCCGATTTCATTCAGGCTCTTGCGGCCGAAGTTCCGGAACTTGAGCATCTCCTGCTCGTTCTTCGTCACCAGATCGAACAGGGTCTTGATGTGACCGGACTTCAGGCAATTGGCCGAGCGGACCGAAAGCTCGAGCTCTTCCACGTTGCGCGAAAGCAGTTCGACCAGGCGCTCCTGCTCCTCGTTCACTTCGACTTCCTGGGCGTCGATGGGCGCCTCGTCGAAATTGATGAACATCTGCAACTGGTCCTTCAGCAGCTTCGAGGCGAAGCCGATGGCGTCATCGGGACGCACCGCACCGTTGGTGGTGATGCCGAAAACCAGCTTGTCGTAGTCCGTCCGCTGGCCCACGCGCGTGTCCTCGACCCGGAAGCTGACCTTCCGCACCGGGGAGAAGTTCGTGTCCATGCGGATGACCCCGATCATCTCGTCGGGAATGTTGTGGCTTTCCCGGTCCACGTACCCGCGACCCATGTCGATGAAAAGGCGGGCGCTGAACCCTTCCTTCTCCGTCAGGGTGCAGATCACGTGGTCGGGGTTGGCCACTTCCAGGTCGGGGTGACCCTCGATCATGCTCGCGGTCACCTCACCCGGGCCCTGGACATCGATGGTGGCCCAGCCGGACGGCGCGTCGGACAGGGTGAACACCACCTGCTTGAGGTTCAGCACGATGTCCGTGACGTCCTCCAGGACCCCAGGAACGGTGCTCAGCTCGTGTTTGACACCTTCGATCTGGACGGCGGTGATGCCGTGCCCGTGGATCGACGACAGCAGGGTCCGGCGCAGGGCGTTGCCCAGCGTATGACCGAAGCCGCGTTCCAGGGGCGCTACTTCAAGTTCCGCGAAAGTTGCCGTCTGGGTGGCCTTGTTGACCTTTACACCCTCGGGCATCATCATGTTGACCCACTTCATAAACTTATCCATCCCTTCGTGCCCCGGCGGCACCTTACTTCGAGTAGAGCTCCACGATCAGGTTCTCCTGGATCGGGATGGGCAAGTCACTCAGCTGGGGCTCGGAAACGAGCCTGCCTACCAGTTTCTTGTCGTCCGCTTCCACGAACGGAAGCCGATCCCGCTTGGCGTTGTCCTTGAGCGACGCGACCACCTGGGGAATGTTCTGGCTCTTGGCCCGGATGCTGACGGTCTGGCCGACACGAACCTGGCGGCTGGGGATGTCGCAGACACCATTCTCCACGAGCACGTACTTGCCCGCCGCGAGCGCCGTCGAGCAGGCCGCCACATGGAGCTCGTCAGGCAGCGTGATCGACACCGCGTCGATCCCGTCCATCAGGTCGTCG
>Ga0210065_1000092_pt1 | contig 27652 bp, 17 predicted proteins | sample Muzzi_PWB_D1_FD_185533 | JGI IMG/M metagenome (GOLD analysis project Ga0210065, IMG submission 185533) | Wetland microbial communities from San Francisco Bay, California, USA, that impact long-term carbon sequestration - Muzzi_PWB_D1 (SPAdes) | ecosystem: Environmental > Aquatic > Marine >... | reverse complement strand
TGGCGGGGGGGGGGGGATAATTGAACGGCGTTTCCAGCAGTGGACACCGTTACATCGGTGATTGCTTCAATTGCGACAGTCACCAGGGAGGTGGTGCATGCCCGACCCTCACGACCCCCATCAGAACCATCTGCTCTCCGCCCTGCCGGCGGAAGAACGCGCGCGTCTCCTTCCCCATCTGGAACTGGTCCCGATGCCGCTCGGCGCTACGGTTTGCGAGCCCGGCATGACGATGCACCACGTCTATTTCCCCACCACCTCCATCGTGTCCCTGCTCTACGTCATGGAGGATGGCGCATCGGCCGAAATCGCCGTGGTCGGCAACGAGGGGATCGTCGGTGTCTCCCTGTTCATGGGCGGCGAATCCACGACCAGTCGAGCCGTGGTGCAAAGCGCCGGCCATGCCTACCGGCTGACAGCGCAACACCTGAAGGATGCCTTCTTTTACGCCGGTCCCATACAACGCCTGTTGCTGCGCTACACCCAGGCATTGCTGACCCAGATGGCGCAAACGGCTGTGTGCAACCGGCATCATTCAGTGGACCAGCAACTGTGCCGCTGGCTGCTGCTGAGTCTGGACCGCCTGCCCTCGAACGAACTGACCATGACGCAGGAGCTGATCGCCAATATGCTCGGGGTACGCCGCGAGGGTGTCACCGAAGCCGCCGGGAAATTACAGCGCGCCGGCCTGATTCACTACAGCCGCGGCAAGATCACCGTGACGGACCGGCCCGGTCTGGAGGCACGCGTCTGCGAATGCTACCAGGTCGTCAAGACGGAGTTCGATCGCCTGCTCCCGGAGGAGATCAACGTTCATAATCCGCATGCGCTCGTGTAGTCGCACTGATCCTCAACTTGTGGCATAGCCTGTGCCTGACAGGCGTATTACGGGCGCTACGATTACCTGAGTCCGACAGGCTTCTGGCCCATTATACTGGTGTAGGTTGCATTGTCGGCCGCGTAACACGCGCAGGAAGCGGCCTGCAGGCCGCCGCGGTCAAGAATCTTAATATCCCCGCGACGATAGCGGATCAAATCGTGATTTTGCAGCGCCGTGGCGGCCCTGGTGACACCGACACGACGCACGCCCAGCATGTAAGCGAGAAATTCATGCGTGACATGAACCGCGCTCGAGTGCGCCCGGTCCTGTGTCATCAGCAGCCAGCGGGCAAGACGCGCCTCCACCACATGAAAGCGGGTACAGGCGGCGGTTTGCGCAATTTGACTCATCATCACATAGAGGTAACGCTTCAGTACCCGTTGCAGTGCGGGGTTCTCTGCGAGTTCGCGGCGAAATCTTGCGGCGGTCATGCGCTGCACCATACCTTTTCCCTGCACCACGGCGTGCAGTGGTGATTTATTCACCCCGAGTATGAGGGAGATTCCGAGCATGCCTTCGTCGCCGACCAACCCTACCTCGAGGCGGGCGTGGTTATCGATCGGCATGACCAGCGAAATGAAGCTTTCCGTGGGGAAGTAAACATGGCGAATGCGCTCGCCGGGGTCGGCCAGGACCTCGGCAAAGGCCAGTTCGACCGGTTCGCAGCCTGCCAGAAATCGCTGACGGTCCTTGCGTGGCAAGGCTGCAAGCAGACGATTTTCGGCAGGACGGGTGGTCGGCATATGAACTCTCCCTGGTGCAGTAAAACCCGGAAAACGGCACATTGAGAACTGGCACTGCAACACCTGTGTCGTATGCGTACCCCGGGCAAACGGCTTCCCGAGGGTGATTGAGTATGAAGGGAAACCGGGTGGTTGTCTGGACGGTAGCGTACATAACACGCCGGCCATGTCCTGGTACTCAGCGACAGGATCTGGTGCGAGAATATCCAGGCGAACGGATTACGGACTCCCGCTACGTGGTGTTTGCCCATCACTACCGTACACGCTGGCCAGCTCGAACTGATGCCATACGCCTTGCATCCACGGGTTTAGTGGAGACTGACTACGTCTAATGGCCCTTGCAGGCCATCATCGGCCGATACGTATGCTGTCCAGCGATCCCAGTACGCCGAACACCTGCAGTAACCATAGTACGACCACAATGATCACGACGATATTCAGAATGTTTTTGATTTTGCGGTCCATGGGTATGTAGGTGTTGACGATCCACAGCAGTATGCCAACCACGAGCAGGACGATGACCAGGTTAATTAGCGGCATGCGGATTCTCCTGTAAGATGATGTGGCTGCCAGGGCAGTCCACTGAATGGTCCCGGTGCGGTTTGATGCTTTATCATTGCCGAGGTTGTCACGCCCTCCATGATCGAGGGCGACTAACCAGTCAGGGTGGACGCAATTTGCGTCCACCCTGTGCCGGATTACCGATCGATTTTAGAGATCTTTGTGCCCTCAATGCTGACCCCGGCCATCAATCCCTGCTGACTGAAGATAAACGCATAGGCATCATCCTTTAGCGAGGATGTCGAAAGGTTCTTCGCGACCCCTTCGTCAACCACAACGACGGTCGGACCTACACCAATTTCCCAACCCTTCGTATCCTTGACATATTGAATGGCTTTCTCGGTCATCAGAAACACCGCATATCCATAGGACTGGGCGCCTGCCTGCAGACCCCATGAGCCGGTGACGGAGTTGTAATAATCGACGATTTTCGAGTCCTCGATCAACTCACCCTCGCCATAGCTGCCGCCGAACACGAGGCCAGCCTTGACGATATTCGGGAAGACGAGCACCGCCCTGGCCGTGTGCGAAAGGGTCTCGGCAACAGGTTCGGCTTTGTAAAGCGTCTGCAGGGCCTGCCGGGAATCCTTGTCCAGATCCTCGGCGGTTGCGGCACTTGCCAGATTCATCACACTCATCGAGACGATGGATGCCGCCGCGAATATGAGTGTGAGGAAACTCCTATGTTTGTTGTACATCTTGATGCTCCTTACTGGTAGTGAAATTATTCGTGGCCCGACAGGCGGGATAGTAAAGTCGAGCATCCTTGCCGCATCCGTCCCTTCGCCACTTTTTACCCTCGTCAGCAACAGCCAGCGGAAAGTACAATGTGGCATAGCCTGAACCCGTTACATGGACAGTCTGGATGCTGATGAAAGGCTAGTCGGATGGGCATGCGCCGTCTGTACGTTAACGTACATAGTGCGAAGTTCCGGAACAATTACCCTGCGGGCCTGTTACCAGCCGGATGCTGAAGACTTTCGGTAACTGAGCTTAAGTCAAAAACATATGCCGGCAGCCTGTTGCGGATCGCCAGCTGGCTGTCATGGACAATGAAACGGATTAAGCCTGCAGCTGCGTCAGGCAGTCCAGTGCCGCGGTCTTGTAGCAGTGGGCAAGTGTCGGGTAGTTATACACCGTGTTGGCGAGCACGTCGACGCCGGCACCACAGTTCATCGCCATCTGGCCAATGTGGACCAGTTCGCTGGCGGATTCACCGATGATATGAACTCCCAGCAATGCACCACTGGTCCTGTCCACCAGTAATTTCATAAAACCGCGTTCCTCACCGATGATCTGGCCACGAGCGCTTTCCGAGAAGCGGGCCCGGCCGACCACATAGTCGACACCTTGCTCCCGCAGTTCCCGTTCGGTATGGCCCACGTAGGAAAGTTCCGGAATGGTATAGATGGCCATGGGTAGCTGACCGGCCGGTGCCGCATGGTCCCGGTCGAAGGCATGGTTCACCGCCAGGCGGCCCTGCTCCATGGCCGTGGATGCGAGCGATGGTCGACCCGCCAGATCGCCGATGATGTAGATATGGTCCCGGCTCGTCTGGTGGTGTTCATTGATCCGCACCCAGCCATGATCGTCGGCCTCGATTCCGGCGGCGTCCAGAACGAGGTTGTCGTAATTCGGTACACGGCCGAGGGCGTAGAGCACCACATCGGTTTCCAGATTAACGCCATTGCCGGTTTCCAGCAGCACCTGTTCACCCTGCCGCTCGATCCGTTTGATGCGGGTCTTCATGTGCAGCTGCACCCCCATATCCAGCAGATCGTTTTCCAGGGTCTGCTGGATGTCCTTATCGAGATAGGCGAGCAGATGATCATGCGAATCCACCAGGCTGACCGCGACACCCAGCGGCGCGAAGATGGTAGAAAACTCACAGGCAATCACTCCGCCACCGATGATGGTCAGCCGTCGGGGCAGACGACGCATCTGCAGGATGGATGTGGAATCCAGTACCCGTTCCTTGTCGAACGGGACATCCGCCGGTCGCCGCGGGCGTGAACCGGTTGCCAGCACAATCACGGCGGCGCTGAGTTGCACCGTTTCGCCATTGCGGTTACGCAGGTTGAGCGTATGGGCATCAAGAAAACCGGCCTCGCCGGGCAACAGGGTTACGCCGTGACGCATGAGCTGGTTCAGCAACAGGCGCTCGTGGCGATCGATCACCGCCTGCTTGCGGCCAATGGTTTCGCTGAGAAAACCGCTGTGCTGCTGATCGCGCAGCTGCCCGGCATCACGCATACCCCGGGATGAGAACCGGGACGCCAGGTAAGCGGCTTCCCGCAATGCCTTGCTGGGAATGGTACCGGTCTGCAGGCTGACACCGCCGAGATAGGGCTTGCGTTCAATAAGTCCGACCCGCTTCCCCAGACTGGCGGCCTGCAGTGCGGCACTCTGGCCGCCGGGACCGGAGCCGATGACCAGCAGGTCGTAAGTATATTCAGTCATACGCAGAACCTGTATTTATGGTTGTTATCAGTCAGTTATTAATCGCCGAAAAAATTTACCCACGCAAACCACCCGGCCAGGACCACGTAGGGTGCGCTGACAATTCACCCCGGTAATTTTTCGAAGGAATCGATTGCCCGCTCGATGATATCACTCGTTGTGATTCCAGGCTGCCTGCATAGTCAGTTGCCGGGTAACCTGGACAGATTACATGCAACCAGCAGAGCATGGATGGAGTACCTGGCCGACTGTCTGCGTGAATTGCGTCAATATTTATATCACTTGACGCTACAGGCATGACGGATTGCCAGTGCGATTGAAAACAACGGCCTCAGGAGTAATTATCAAAAGTTAATATTGCGGTAAGGTCGGGAGCATAAAATTACATCGTTTGTGTGCATGATTTTGCCAGCAGATTGCATCTGCCGGACAGTATTCCCGCCCGGGTAATTGATCAGGATGAGTATGCTGGGTAACAACAAATGATGAGACTGAATAATGAAACTTGATGTGCTTGCAGCGGATGCCTTCAGTCTTGATGACAATAACAGGCCATACTCGGGTAAATACACCACGCCTGGATTGCTGATCTTTTTCCTGCTGTTCTATGTGCTGCTGCTGAGTTACAGACCGCTGTTAATTCCTGATGAAACGCGTTATGCGGAAATTCCTCGCGAGATGCTGGCAACAGGAGACTGGGTTGACCCGCACCTGGATGGCTTGCGGTATTTCGAGAAACCACCACTCGGATACTGGTTGGTCGCAGGATCCATCGCTGTATTTGGTGAAAACAACTTTGCCGTGCGCATTCCCGGAACGCTGGCGGTGGGGTTAACAGCATTCCTCGTCTATATTCTGACGCTCAGGATCACTGCTGCTCGTCAGGTAGCGGCGCTTGCATCATTGGTCCATCTTACCTTCATAGAAGTGTATGCAGTCGGTGTGACGAGCGTGCTGGATAACTTCATTACATTGTTTATAACCGCCGGGATTGTGAGCAGTTACTTTGCAGTCGATGCATCTCGACAGCATCTGAAAAGTACTGTTCTCTGGTGCCTGTCAGGTGTTCTTTTCGGGCTGGCATTTTTAACCAAGGGTTTTCTTGCCTTTGTAATTCCTGCGATTGTGCTGATTCCCTGGATGCTGTGGGAAGGGCAAGGGAAGCTAATGGTCACGAAAGGCTGGCTAGCCGTATCTACAGCAGTCATGACAATTATGCCCTGGGCCATATTGATTCATCTTCGTGAAGGTGATTTCTGGCGCTATTTTATCTGGGTCGAGCACATTGAGCGATTTACCACAGGTGAAGGCCAGCACAAGTGGCCCTTTTATTATTTCATAATGTATCTGCCGGGACTGGCCTTCCCCTGGTTCAATCTGGCTCCGGCCGCAATAACAGGTCTGTATCGATCACAAAATACAAAACCGGGGCGTCGTGAATTGCGGCTGCTCTGGCTTTGGGTGATTTTACCCTTCATCTTTTTCTCGGCCTCCAGTGGCAAGCTGGCTACCTATATACTGCCATGTTATCCGCCACTATCAGTGCTGATGGCCGTGGGGCTGATCAGAAGTTTCCGGGGCAATCGGAGCCTGCCTTTTAACTATGGTGCATTAATTAATGCCCTCATGCTGCTGGCCCTGTTGGTAGTCTTGCTGATTTCACAGCATTACGATATTGGCTTCCGTGCCTTTGATGCAACGGAAAGCACACGTGTGATGATAGTGGTCGTGGCTTTGTCACTGGGAGTGGGGAGCGCGTTTGCTGCATTCCGGGCGAGGCAGCCGGCAGTCAAGCTGGCTGCTGTCATGATGACGGTTATACCCGTAATGCTGTCTGTTCATTTTGTTGTCCCCAACGCGGCACGCTACGAAAAGATGCCGGGTACCCTGCTGGAGCCGTTCCGGGAGAGGATCACTGATGACACGGTCATTATCACGGAGGGGTCGATGATTCGCTCGGTAGACTGGTATCTGGATCGGGACGATGTGTTCCTGATTCAGGAGAAAGAGCTTGCTTACGGTCTTGGTTATCCTGATGCTTCGTACCGGTTACTGAATGCTGACCGCTTCCGTAACCTGCTGGAGAAAAGCGCCGGTCGCCGGGATGTCCTGCTGATCTGCAAGTCATCCTGTGAAGGCAAGGTAGACAAGCTGCTGCCGGCAACTGCAGAACACCAGACTTACGGTGATTTCAATCTCTGGTACCTTCCGCAATAAGCAAAACAGATGCATCAGACATCTATTAGGATGAATGATGTGCGTTGGCACGAAAGCGCAACTGATGATTGCTTGTCGTGAACGGCAAGTTAGCGATCAACACCTTACCCGGGGCTAATTCCAGGTTACCGTGAAAAGTATCTGCTATTGAAGTGCTAAAGCAGTTGATGCATCAGGAATGGATATTTCATGAACACAGAGACAAAAGCAATAGTATTAAACCGGGTTCCACATATCATTCTCCTGTACTGGGTGATCAAGATCGCCTCAACCACCCTGGGGGAGACTGGCGCAGATATGTTCTCCATGACATATGATCTGGGCTATGGCACGACCATCCTTCTGTTCCTGGGCTTGTTTGTGATTTTTCTTGGCGTAAAGCTCGCCATGAAAAGATACGACCCTGTGGTCTACTGGCTGGTGTTTACCTCAACTGCAATTGCCGGGACGGCCATTTCTGATTTCATCGACAGGACACTGGGGCTGGGGTATGCCACAGGCTCGGCATTATTGATCTCGCTGCTACTGGTGATTCTGTTGCTGTGGTACATGCGCGAAAAATCCATCAATGTGGAAAGCATCACCAATAGCACTTCTGAAATTTTCTACTGGACAGCTTTTTTGATTGCAAATACGCTGGGCACGGCAGCCGGCGATTTCGTTGCCGACCAGCTGGAGCTGGGATTTGCTACAAGCGCCATGCTGTTTACCGGATCACTTGTATTTGTCGCCTTGCTTCACTTTTTTACGAAAACGTCCGGGGTTCTATTGTTCTGGCTGGCTTTTGTTTTGACGCGTCCATTCGGTGCCACATTTGGTGACTGGCTTACCAAACCACTGGATGCCGGCGGTCTTGATTTTGGCACAATCGGCGCATCACTGTTTTTCGCTATTATTCTGGTGTTGGCTGTTGCCAGAGAGACTCGACTGGAGCGATCAGGACGATCTATTCCCGAGATGGATTGATACAGGAGCAATTACCGGGGAACAAGGTGACGAAGCTTCCGCGTCCTGCTATCGCCCCTCAGCTACACCCCTGTAGACGAAGCAATCTCCAGGCGACTGATTCCCGATCATGAGATTGCCACGCTGCGCTCGCAATGACGGGGATATGGTAATTAATCAGAGCTTCCCTGAATGCGTTCAACACTAAAGGGTAACGCCCCTTTTTATTTCTTGCCTCATCATCAAGAGATTCCTTATAAACTGCCAGTGCCATGCGAGACCCGCCAGTACAGCAATGTGGAATAACTCATGTGGTCCAATAACGCCGGAAATAACAACGGGCAATTGCAAAAATTCCAGGCTGGCACCCGCTGTATAGGCCAATGCGCCGAACAACAGCGGCTTAATAATGGTAAAACCATGCAGCCGATGCGTCAGATAGGCTGATAAAATACCCAACCAGCCAAGTCCCAGGTAGGTCACCAGTCCTACCCATTCAGCCGTCTCATTAGAGAAAATCGATTTCAGCGTAATGCCGGCAATGGCAATCGTCCATATTGTAATCAGAAAACCCCAGCGCCAGAAACCGGTAAACAAAATGGTGTGTACCGGAGTAAAGGTGCCGGCGATTAAGGCAAAGATGCCCGCATGATCCAGACGTTGCAGAACGGCGCGGCTCACGCCCTCATGTTCAAGCAAATGGTACACACCACTCATGGAGAGTAAAAATACACCCGAAACGACAAACACCGTTACGGCGACGGCCCAACACAAATTAACCCGGGCAATAAATATCAACTTGATGCCGTAGATCAGAAATACAAACGCGCCAATTAAATGGCTTAAAGAACTAAACGGATCCCTGAAACCAGGTATCGGAATGGCGTCCATCTCACCTTCAGGTATTCGGGTGTAGTCTGCAGGAATTTATGTGGCTTTCGCTGCCATGCAATATACAGGTTGCAATCCACCGAGAACAGGATAGGCGATACCTGCACGGCCGATCAGCCCGGTACTGTCTCTGGTGGTGTCACTACAGGGGTTTGCAGCGCCACGGTAGTCCCGAGAGTATGGGAATCGCCATACGGCGAGCAGAAACCGGGACCAATGTTCGGCAGCGTACAGACGGCATCTCTCGTTTGAGTCATATTGCGCATCACGACATGGTGATGCTCGCTGCAATTGGTTTTCGCGGGCCTTCCAGGCAATGGCATGTCAGGGGAACAAGGGTAGCCGTGAGACAGACCGGTAGCATCGTTTGTCCAGTGGTTATTACATTTATGCAGGAGGAATACACAGTGCAATACAAGGTATTGAAATTCAGGGTAATTTTTGTGGCAGCCAGCTTGCTGCTTGCACCCCCGGTCTCGGCGATGGATATGGGCAATATGATGAATCCGTCCAAATGGACGGGCGGTAATAACGGCGGTAATAACAATATGATGAATCCATCCAGGTGGATGGGCGGTAATAATAATGATCGTTATGATGATTATCGTGGTGGTCCTGGCTATGGCTATGGTGGCGGCCCCGGTGGTTATGGCGGCGGTCCCGGTTATGGCGGTGGCCCCGGTGGTTATGGCGGTGGCCCCGGTGGTTATGGCGGCGGTCCCGGTGGTTATGGCGGCGGTCCCGGTTACGGTGGTGGCCCCGGTGGATATGGCGGTGGTCCCGGTGGTTATGGCGGCGGTCCCGGTTATGGTAGCGGCCCCGGCGATGGTGGGGCTCCCGCATACAGCGTACCCGGTACCGAACCCAATGAAGCAGAAATAAAGCAATTGAAAGAACGCCTCAGGCAACTCGAAGGCGGTGCGAAGTAGGTATATTGTGTTAGCAGCGGCCCCTTCGGGGGCCGTTTCTCATGTGCTGTAGTCGGTAGCTGGCCGGACTTGCCCGTTCGCCAGAATGTTGTGGCGTGTTCCATGCTGGCTTTGAACGGCAGGTCAATGCCGGGCATTCAACAATCTATCGTTGCATTAATATATTGTTAGAATGAGATTCTGAATAATCAACAATTGGTGGAAGCTATGAGTTTTACTGGAATTGGCGGTCTTATAATTCTGATTGCGGACATTTATGCAATTGTGATGATTCTGCAAAGTTCGGCAAAGGGTATTGAAAAATTAATCTGGTTTTTGGTTGTGTTTCTCCTGCCACTGATCGGCCTGATTGTCTGGTACTTCGCGGGGCCTGGCAAGAAACCATTCTGATCGACTGAGTTGATACGCGCTACGCTTGCCGCGCACTGTCTACCCGGCACTGGCCGCATGGGAATGACCGGTTCTGGCGTGCGCCGTATTGATTCTTCCCGCATTATGCACACGGTACACCCATCGAATGAAGTTGCAGGGGGCGCAATGTACCCACATGCCGTGGCAAAAAATAATATCCGTATTTGCTATATTAATCGGTGCGTGCCCATGATCAGGCGTGGCTGCTTGAACGGTGACAGGTCCAGAGTGACATGGAGCGCCGTGCAGCCAGGCATTGAAGACTGACGGTTATCCGCCAGGTAACACCGGTAATTTTTCACTCACACAAAGGAATCACATTATGTCAGTCGCAAAAATCACAGAAATTACTTCAAGCTCAACAAAGAGTTTTGATGATGCAGTTGCATCAGGCATCAAACGCGCCAGCAAGACATTGAAGAACATCTCCAGCGCCTGGGTTACTGACCATCAGGTTGGCGTCAAGGGTGGCAAGATAGATGAATACCGTGTCCGGATGAAGGTAACCTTTATTCTGGAATGACCCCGAATTTCCCAATCCGGGACCACCAGGGGCAAGACATGATTCAACGATGAAATGCCGCTGGTCGAATGAATTCGATCCTGCAGGTTTGATTGAGTAGGGCCGAATTCATTCGGCCGACAACCGGGCAGATGTCATCGATAATGGCATCGGTCAGTTGGAGCGCGCAGACTTGAACACCCGCAGTTTCCGCCCGCTGGTCATCCGAAAGGTGAGTTCGGTCGTGAAGGCCAGGGCGATCATCGCCACCAGGATCCAGATCCGGCCGGGTGACGTCAGTGCCGTCTGCCACAGCAGAGTGACGAGTGCAGCAAGACAAAGCACGACCCCGAGCAGCGACAGCCAGCGCCGGCTGTGCGTCTCGCCAGACAGTTTCATGTTCGCACCGTTGACGGCTGCAAATATCAGCAGAAAACCGGCGCTGCCCATGGTCGACAGGCTCGAAAGGTCCACCAGGTTCGCAATCAGCAGCGTCGCCGCGGCCGTGATCAGGAGCCCCTCGATGGGCCTGTTCCAGAGCTTGTGTTCCAGCACGGCGGGCAGCTCGCCGTCTTTGGCGATGATATAGCTGAGCCGCGCCGCGCCGTAGAGCGTGGCATTGATCGCGGATGCCGTCGACAGCATGGCGGCGATGGCGATCAGGGTGAAGCCCGTCTGACCGAGAAAGGGCGTGGCGGCCTCGGCCAGGGCGTAGTCCCTGGCCGCGACAATCCGGTCGAGGGACAGGCTGCCGACCGCCACCACAGCCACCAGCACGTACAGTACGATCACGAAGCCCACCGCCGAGTAGAAAGCCCGTGGCAGTGTGGTGGCGGGATTACGCACATCCTGCGCCGTATTGGCAATCAGCTCGAAACCCTCGTAGGCCAGAAAGATGATCATGCCCCCCGCCACCAGCTGCAGCGGCGGCGACCATTCCGAAATTGCCAGACGGGCCCCGTCTACACCCTGCATACCCACGACGATGAACAGCACCAGGATCGCAAGCTTGATCAATACCACCCAGTCCTCGGCCTTGCCGATCAGCCGGGCACTGAGCAGATTCAGGCCCGTGATGCCGACAACGCTGGCGCTGATCAGGGCATGCTTCAGAAAATCATGCCATTCCGGCGCAAACAGCGAAGCCCCGTAGCTGCCGAACGCATAGGCATACAGCGACAGCATGACCATGTAGCTGATCCACAGCAGGATGTTCGCACTGCCGGTAAGCAGACCGGGGCCATAGGCACGATCCAGAAACGCCACGGTACCGCCCTGGCTTGGCAGTGCGACAGAGAGCCGTGCATAGGAATAGGCAGTCACCAGCGCGACCGCGCCCGCGATGAGAAAGGCGAGCGGCGCCCCGCCGTGCGCCAGGTCCACGGACAGCCCGAGCACGGCAAAGATACCTCCACCCACCATGCCGCCGATGCCGATGGCGGTGACTTCCAGGTAACCGACCTGTCCGGATTCAGGGTCGTTCATAATACAATGAATGATAACCGGAACCTGCCTGTGCACGCAGTCGTCTTTCCGCATAACCTCCCCGGTCCGTGCGCCTCCATCGTATCCGGTTCAACCCGTGTTGCTGCATTGCGCAGATGCTACAGGGTCTCGAGCGGTGTGGAGAGGGGAATGGGCCGGGGAAAGCGCAAATGAGCGGAATTGATCCAGATCATGATGACCCTTTCGGGCAGGATGTCACGATGACCAGGCCGGGAAGCAGGCGATTTCCGCGGGTTTCGTGACCAGATATGGAGCCGCACATTGGCGGCGGCTCAACCTTATGGGCAATGTCTGCGCCTGTCAGGCATGGATCATGCTGATCTTGGAGGAAAATACATCATCCTGGCCACCTGCCACAACAATCTTCACCGGGTCTGATAATTTTTTCCAGATCCCTTAGTATTGCCTGGTAGTCGCGACAGAAAGTCGCCCTGCTCATCAATCATCAAATAATCCATTCAATAATCACGGAGCGTGTTTTTTATGTGTGGAATATGCGGAGAAATTCGCTACGACCGATCACACCCCTCTATAGATATCCTGCAGTCCATGAATGCAGCCATGGTGTCGCGGGGGCCAGACGCGGGCGGAATGTTCCAGATGAACCACCTGGCAGCCGCGCACCGGCGCCTGAAGATCATCGATCTTTCCGAACACGCGCAGCAGCCAATGATTGATAATGAACTCGGCCTCGGAATCGTCTTCAATGGCTGCATATACAACTACCGTGAACTGCGTGCCGATTTGCGTGCACTTGGTTACCGCTTTTTCTCCGACGGTGACACCGAGGTCATCCTGAAGAGCTATCATGCCTGGGGAACCGGCTGTGTCGACCGGTTCCACGGCATGTTCGCCTTTGCAGTCTGGGAACGCGACTCGGGCCGTCTGATTCTCGCGCGTGACCGTCTCGGCATCAAGCCGCTATACATTGCGGAGTTGCACAATGGCCTGCGTTTTGCCTCGACACTCCCGGCATTGCTCGCCAGTGGTGGCATCGACACTTCAATAGACCGGGTTGCACTGCATCACTACATGAGTTTTCATGCCGTGGTGCCGGCACCGCACACGATGCTCAACGGCGTGCGCAAGCTGCCGCCGGCCACTATCCGTGTTATCGAGGCGGATGGCCGCAGTCGAGACCACCGCTACTGGTCACTGCGATTCGACACCCTGCGCGAAGAACAGGAACTTGGCTACGAAGACTGGCAGGAGCGGACTCTCGATGCACTGCGATTGGCGGTCGAGCGCCGCCTCGTAGCGGACGTTCCGGTCGGCGTGCTGCTCTCCGGTGGCCTGGACTCGAGTCTTATCGTCGGTCTTCTGGCTGAACAGGGGCAGCACGGCCTGAATACGTTCTCGGTGGGTTTCGAGGCGGCGGGCGGTGAAAAGGGCGATGAATTCGAGTATTCCGACATCATCGCCCGGCATTTCAATACCGAACATCACAGGATTTTTGTTGATTCCCGGCGGCTGCTGCCTGCACTTGAACAGTGCGTGCAGGCGATGAGCGAGCCCATGGTCAGCCACGATGTCATTGGCTTCTACCTCCTGTCCCAGGAAGTTTCGAAGCATGTCAAGGTGGTACAGAGCGGCCAGGGTGCTGACGAGGTGTTTGCCGGTTATCACTGGTACCCGCCGTTGCTCGATGCGGATGATCCACTGGAAACCTATGCCCGTGTTTTCTTCGACCGCGATCACGCCGACTACGCCAGGGCGGTGCACCCGGATTTGCTGGGTGAAGACTACAGCCGCAGTTTTGTCCAGCAGCACTTCTCCACGCCCGGCGCCAGGCACGCGATCGACCGCGGATTACGCCTTGACACCACGATCATGCTCGTTGACGATCCGGTAAAGCGAGTCGACAACATGACAATGGCATGGGGACTTGAGGCACGCGTGCCGTTCCTCGACCATGAGCTGGTCGAGCTGGCTGCACGCATACCGGCGCAGTTCAAACTCGCCTCGGACGGAAAAGGCGTACTGAAAGAAGCGGCGCGCAGCGTCATCCCGAATGAGGTCATTGACCGTCCAAAGGGCTACTTTCCGGTACCCGCGCTTAAATATATTCAGGGCGAATATCTGGAGTTCGTACAGGATATCCTCGACAGCAACCGCGCGCGGCAGCGAACCCTTTTCCGGCGTGAATATATCGATGAATTATTGACTGAGCCAGCGGCTCACATCACACCGTTGCAAGGTTCCAAGCTATGGCAGGTCACACTGCTCGAGTACTGGCTACAGCAGCACCGGCTTTAACAGTCGAAAGGTAACTGCATGAACAAAAATGAACGCCTACGCCTGCGCCTCCAGCGGCAGCGCTCTCGCAGCATCAACGCGCAGTCTCCGCAGCAGCCCGATTCAAACATGCTGGATAACAGAGTCATTGACTGCGGCTGGGGACGCCTGATTTTCGCACAGACCTTTGTCGATACGGCCAGACTGGTCGCCACACTGTGCGATGAGCAGCCCAACCGCCGCGACATAGCATTGTATGTAGCGGATCCCCACGTTGCCGTTTCGCTTGCACCGCAGGAGGTGTTTCTCGATCCCTCCCACACTTTTCGTCTCTGGCTGGACCGCTACCGGCCGACACAGCTGCGCTCAAGAGGCTTCTCGATCCGCCTGCTGAACAGCCCGGAAGATACCGAAGCCGTGCACAATCTGTATATCCGGCGGCACATGGTTCCGCCGGACGCCGACTTCCTCTGGGAACACAGGGCCTCCCGCGTGCTTACCTGTCTACTGGCCGTGGACGCCGATAACGACCAGGTCCTCGGCGCCGTCATGGGTGTCGATCATGTCGCTGCGTTCGAGGATGCCGAAGGCGGGACCAGCCTCTGGGCATTGGCCGTAGATCCACAGGCCAGTGTTCCGGGTATCGGCCAGGCGCTGGTGCGCCAGCTTATCGAACATTACCAGACGCGCGGCCGCGCCTATATCGATCTGTCGGTCATGCATGACAATACCCAGGCAATTCGCCTTTACCAGAAGCTCGGTTTCGAACGTGTGCCGGTATTCGCATTGAAGCACAAGAACCCCCACAATGAACCCCTGTTCACCGTCGGTGATGTTGGCGAGAGACTCAACCCCTACGCGCGCATCATTATCCGCGAAGCGCAGAAACGCGGCATCTATGTGGAGGTTCTTGACGTCGAGTGCGGTTACTTCGAACTGAGTTTTGGCGGACGCAAAATCGTCTGCCGCGAATCCCTCAGTGAACTGACCACCGCGATTGCCATGAGTCGTTGTGATGACAAGGCGACGACGCACCGCGTGTTGCGCGGAGCCGGATTGCGCGTGCCGGCACAGGTCAGGGTCGATAACGAACAACAGGCATTGACCTTTCTGGAAAAGCACGGCTCGGTCGTCGTCAAGCCGGCACGTGGCGAGCAGGGTGCGGGCATCAGTGTGGACATACGCAATGCGGATGCCCTGCAAGCAGCCATAAACGAAGCGCGCACAGTCTGTAAGGCGGTGATTCTCGAGGAATACATCAACGGTGATGATCTGCGCATCATCGTCATCGACGATGAAGTGGTGGCAGCCGCCGTGCGCCTGCCTGCGCAGGTCATAGGCAACGGTATAGACACGGTGGCAACGCTCATCGAAAAACAAAGCCGGCGGCGTTCCGCTGCAACCGCAGGCGAGAGCAGGATTCCTCTGGATAACGAAACACAACGCTGCATCACCGGGGCCGGTTATACCCGGGACAGCATACTGCCGGAGAACGAACAGCTGTTCGTGCGCAAGACGGCCAACCTGCACACCGGTGGCACCATCCACGACGTAACAGCAAACCTGCATCCGAAATTGCGCCAGGCCGCCATCGATGCGGCCCGTGCGATTGACATTCCAGTCACCGGGCTTGATTTTATCGTGCCGTCGGTGGAGGGTTCCGACTATGCCATCATCGAGGCGAACGAGCGCCCCGGTCTTGCCAACCACGAACCCCGCCCGACGGCTGAACGTTTTATCGACTTGCTGTTTCCGCAGACCGCACTGCGCTGAACCGGGCGAAGGCAAAATATGAAAAAGCTGCACATTGATCAGAACTACATTACGGATATCCTGCTGAAGCTGCTGCGCATAGCCAGCCCCAGCGGGTACACGGACCGTATCGTGCATTTCATATGCGAACAACTTCAGCACCTGGGTGTCGATTTCGAACTCACCCGTCGCGGCGCCATTCGTGCCACACTGAAAGGAGACTGCGGCAGTCCGGACCGGGCGGTCGTGGCTCACCTCGATACCCTGGGCGCCATGGTGAAGGGCCTCAATGCGAACGGACGTGTCCAGGTGGTGCCCATCGGCCACTGGAACGCCCGTTTTGCAGAAGGTGCCCGGGTTACACTGTTTGCCGATCTGGGACACTTTCGTGGAACCCTGTTGCCGCTGAAAGCTTCGGGACACACCTTTGCCGCGGAAGTCGACGCGCAGCCGTCGAGTTGGGATAACCTGGAAATGCGTATCGACGAGCGCTGCCACAGCCTGCAGGACCTGCTGCGACTGGGCATCCATGTGGGAGACTTCATCGCGGTGGACCCGCAGCCGGATATCATGGAAAACGGTTTCATCGTATCGCGCCACCTGGACGACAAGGCCGGTGTCGCCGTACTCATGGGGGCCATCAAGGCCATTACCGATTCGGGGGTGGCTCTGCCGGTGGACTGCCACCCGCTTTTCACCATCTCGGAGGAGGTCGGATCCGGGGCTTCAGCGGCCCTGCATGGTGATGTGGCGGAGATGCTGACCCTGGACAATGGCACGACCGCCCCCGGACAGAACTCCAGTGAATACGGCGTCACCATCTGTATGGCGGATATGACCGGACCCTTTGACTACCATCTCACCCATCGCATGCTGCATCTCTGTCAGGAGTTCGAGATTCCGCATCAGCGTGATGTGTTCCGCTACTATCGCTCTGACAGTGCCGCAGCCGTGGAGGCCGGCAATGACCTGCGTACGGCACTGGCAACCTTCGGTGTGGATGCATCACACGGCTGGGAGCGCATTCACTGGAATGCGCTGCAATCCCTGGCGCAACTCGTGACGCTTTATCTGCAGTCACCCCCTCTGTACCAGCGGGACAGTAGCGTGCGCAGCGCACTTCCCGGATTCCCGATCATGCCTGATTGATGCGCCAGTCAAAACCGCTGCAGCAGGGGTGGGGCATAGTGGTATCTCCTGAACGCTGCAATCTTTCGTGACAGGTTGCCTTTACTATTCCCTGACCTTGACCGGGTTGGCTCGGCTGAAGATCCGGCCCAGGTTGTTGTTGTTATGAAAGAATGTCCTGGCCTTTCGTATACGTGCCAGTAGATATACTCATGGTATTCCTGCGAAAGTGTGCTAGTGTTAGTTGTACTTACCCTTCCCTGTTTGCTTCCTCGGAAATTCAGGCCGGCGAGTGCCTGGAGCACAACCATCCGGTCAGGTAAAAAGATCATGTTGCCGGCTTGCTCTTTCCAGTGGGCAAGATTAACCGCCACTCACAGTACAGGTGTCGTGACTCAAAAAACTTTTCGGTTCAGGAAGCACGTTGGTGAGAACTGGAAATGTGATCGCGGATATCGAGCAGTCAAACAGGCATGCGTCGCGTTCAAGGTAGCGCAGAACGCTCACTTGAGTTCTTCCGGAAGCGACCGGGAATGTAACCATCCCTGTCACAGGAAACTGGATGAATGCACTCTACCTTGAGGGATCAGACGGCTCCGGATTGACCGGGCTGGCCCAGCCGACTGGCTATGGCAGTCGCTGGCTTGAATATTATCCATGAATTTACAGGAGAACCATTATGTCGAAAGAACGCAAAAGCCAAAGGGAAGATAAAAAGAAACCTGCCATGACACCGAAAGAAAAGAAGGCGGTCAGAAAGTCCAGGAAGGAATCCAGGGATAGTCTGGGCGAACACGGGGTTCGTTAAACCTGATCAGGCCGGCAAACGTGTCGGCCTGAGTGTTGTCCTCCCGCGCGGGGTTTATCCGCTACGGGTATTATTCCCGCCATAGCTGCAATCGCACGCCGCAAAGGCAGTGCGAAGTGCGCAGTGTTCTGTATTCCACTCTATACCGCGTCACAGTGTTTTCCTTGTCTATAATATGCGTATGAGGCCGTTCTCGCCTCGCGCTGACCTTCTGCTGGCTGGTGATCTGCCCGGGTATCACAATATGTCTTGCGTAGCTGGGTGGAGGTAACTGACAACGGTATACTACACACACCGGGGGTCGAGTGACGCCGCACTTGAGTCACCGGAATACTGTATGACCACTTCGAAGAACAGTGGGTCGAATGGTCTGAAACCCCTGGATATGCATCTCGCACAAGCACTGTTTATCCGGCCAGTGTTTTGCTGCTCACTCCAGGTTGAGTCGGGGAGAAAGTCATAGGCATTAAAGATATTTTTGTTTCGCGGCGCACACGCAATGCGCCGGGTTATGACCGGGATACCGAGTTGCTGCGCTCGGAGTTGTTCAGTATCGAGCAACTGAAGCGTCACGCAGTAACGCTGGCAGGCCAGCATAAAATCGAACCGCATCCGGGGCCGGACAGGCTATTACCCCGCCTCGCGGACAATGAGCGCGTTCTGCTGGCTGCGTATGACATTGTTACTGCCGCAGCGACAGCAGGCCAACGTATCGCGCCGGCAGAGGCCTGGTTACTCGACAATTTCTATCTCATCGAGCAGCAGATCAGCCTTGCGCGCCGGCACCTGCCGCGCGGTTACAGCCGGCAGCTGCCGCGACTGGCCGAAGGTCTGCTGGCAGGCTACCCCCGTATCTATGTGCTGGCGCTGGAGTTGATCTCTCACATGGACGGTCGCGTTGACAGTGACAACGCCACCCGTTTCATTGCCGCCTACCAGACCATTGAACCCTTGAAGCTGGGCGAACTGTGGGCATTTCCGATCATGCTGCAGTTGGCGCTGCTGGAAAACCTGCGCCGCGTCGGGTCGCGAATCGCACGGCGGCGCGAGGAGCGCGATGCGGCCATTACCTGGGCAGACCGCATGCTCGTGACGGTCGAAAGGGAACCGAAACAGCTTATCCAGTTACTGGCCGAGTTTGCCAATGCCGATGTCCCTCTGACAGCACCGTTTGTGGAGGAATTTTACGCAAGACTCCAGACCCAGGGACCCGCCATGGCGTTCGTGCAGACCTGGGTCGAGCAAAAACTGATCGAACAGGGGGTGACTGCTACGCAGTTGTCAGAGGCGGCCGGGCGAACGGCCGCGACCAACCAGATATCCATCGCAAACAGTATCGGCAGCCTGCGATTCATCGACGCAATGGACTGGGCCGAGTACGTCGAGATGCTCAGTGTTGTCGAGCAGACACTGCGTGAAGACCCGGCAGGGATGCACGCCAGCCAGGATTTCGTTACCCGCGACCGCTACCGACATGTCATCGAGGACATGGCGAGGAGCGGTTCACTCAGTGAGCGGGTGGTGGCACGCGAAGCCATTAATCTCGCGCAAATTGCCGCAGGACAGCTGGGCAGCCACGATCGCAGTGCGCACGTCGGCTACTACCTGATTGATCGCGGACGGCCGATGCTGGAGCGCGCGGTTGGTTGCCGCCTCTCATGGAGGCGGCGAGCCAGCCGGGCGACCCGGCATTTCCGCCTGTTCCTTTACCTGGGACCTGTCCTGTCACTCACGCTGCTTTTCACTGCGGTGGTGCTGCTCCCGTTCGGCGGGTTCGAGCCGGGGGGCTGGCGCTACTGGTTCTTTATAATTACCGGCATCATCGGTGTCTCGGCGCTGGCGGTCCCACTGGTGAACCTGCTGGTTACACTCGTCCTGCCGCCGCGTGCGCTACCGCGCCTGGACTTTTCCAAAGGCATTCCGTCCATACACCGCACAATGGTGGTTGTTCCCACCTTGCTGGACACGCCGCAAGCGGTAGATGAGCTTATAGAAGCCCTGGAGATCCGCTATCTCGGCAATCGCGATCCGAATCTGTTCTTTGCCTTGTTGTCGGATTTCCGTGACGCGTCCGGGCGTACCCTGCCGGGTGACGAGGCCTTGCTCGCCCACGCGCGCACCGCTGTAGAGGCGCTCAACGAGACCTACCGCGACGACCATCCGGGCAGCTTCTATCTGTTTCACCGCCCCCGTGTGTGGAACCCGGTTGAACGGGTCTGGATGGGCTACGAGCGCAAGCGCGGCAAACTGGAACAGTTCAATTCCCTGCTGCGGGGAGGAGCGCAAACCGACTTTATGGAGATTGTCGGTGATACCTCCATCCTCGCATCGATCAGGTATGTCATCACCCTGGATACCGATACGCAGCTTCCCCGCGACGCGGCACGTACACTGACAGGTAACATCGCACATCCTCTAAACCGGCCGCTGTACGATGCGGAAAAGGGTCGCATCATCGAGGGCTACGCGATCCTGCAACCACGTGCCTCGATCAGCCTGAACAGTGCTGGCCAGTCGCGATTCACGAAACTGTTTGCGGGTGAGTCAGGCATCGATCCCTATTCACGCCAGGTGTCAGATGTCTACCAGGACATTTTCGGTGAGGGGTCATTCATCGGCAAGGGCATCTATGATGTGGACGCCTTCCGGCAGGCCGTTGATGGACGCTTTCCGGAAAATCTGATTCTCAGTCACGACCTGCTGGAGAGCGGCTACGCGCGTTCTGCCCTGGTGACCGATGTTGAACTCATAGAAGAATATCCTGCCAGTTACACCATGGAGGCCAGCCGGCGCCACCGCTGGATACGTGGTGACTGGCAGCTTGCGGGCTGGCTGCTGCCGCGCGTACCCGGACCATCCGGGCCGAAGGGGTTGCAGGCGACACGGGTACCAAACCCGCTCTCCGCCCTGTCGGTGTGGAAACTTTTCGACAACCTGCGGCGCAGTCTCGTGCCACTGTCCCTGTTTGCCCTGCTGACAGGGGGTTGGTTGTTTGGTCCGGGAGCCGCGTGGTTCTGGACACTGCTGGTCGCGGGTGTGGTGTTCCTGCCCACCGTGCTCGGTGCCGTGATCGAACTCATCCGTAAACCGAAAGAACGTGACTGGCTGGTGCACCTGATCCTGACGGGGAAATCCGCGGGCCGCCCGATCGGACTCGCTGTACTGACGTTGATACTTTTACCCTACGACACACTGATTTGCCTGGATGCCATCCTGCGCTCGGGCGTGCGCATGCTGTTCACGCGACGCGGACTGCTGCTCTGGCAACTGCATGCCTATGCAATCCGCAATGCACGCCGCACGCTGGTCGATTTTTTCAGGGAGATGTGGATCGCGCCTGTTGTCGCGCTGCTGCTGGTGCCTGCCCTGTGGCAAATCCGTGCGGCCGAGTGGTTCATCTGGGCGCCGGTGCTGTTGTCATGGTTGGTGGCACCCGTTATCGGCTGGTGGATCAGCAGACCGGTATTGTCCCCGCTACCGGACCTGAGTGTTGAACAACTCGCGTTCCTGCGGACATCGGCGCGGCGAACCTGGCGCTTCTTCGCGGATTTCTCCGGCCCGGAAGACAACTGGCTACCGCCTGATAATTTTCAGGAATATCCGGCGTCTGTCATTGCCTCGCGTACCTCGCCCACGAACATCGGCATGGCGCTGCTGGCGGATCTGGCGGCATACGACTTCGGTTACCTTTGCGCGGGAGAATTATTGCAACTTGCCGGGAATACACTGGCCGCGATGGAGAAGCTGGAGCGCTACCGTGGCCATTTCTACAACTGGTATGACACACGCACCCTGCAGCCGCTGCACCCGCGATATGTCTCTTCGGTGGACAGTGGCAACCTCGCAGGTTGCCTGCTCACCCTGCAAGCGGGACTGGTCGAGTTGAAGGATCAGCCAGTGCTGTCGGCAAATGCGTTTCAGGGGTTGCAGGACACTTTGCTGGTGCTCGCCGAACACGTGCCCGCCTTGCCGACCCCGGATCTTGCAGGAAAAGTGAAGTTTCTGCAGGACAAGCTGCATTTACTCACGCTGAACGGGCAACCGGAGACACTGACGGGTGCCGCAGCCCTGCTGGATGAGATCCACCGTGCTGCCGGGGAGCTGGTTGCATGGCTGCCGCCAGACATCGATATCGATGGCGAACTGTATTACTGGGCGCAGGCATTCGACCGGCAAGCCCGTGCCCATCGGGATGATCTTGGATTGCTGTTGTCCGGGTCGCGGCACTTCAGCAACATACCGACACTGATGGATCTGGCGAGAGCGCGCGCGGTTGATGCCACGGCTGTACCGGCGTCAGCCGTGGCAGCAGGATCACCCTGCAAGGGCGCGATGGAGCGGCTCAGAATCATCGACACGCTGGTCGATCGTTGCCGCGAACTGGCGGTGATGGATTTTGAATTCCTCTACGACACGTCGCGCGGCCTGCTGAGCATCGGCTTCGATGTGGGCGAGCGGCGCCGCGACCCTGCCTGCTATGACCTGCTTGCATCCGAGGCGCGACTGGCCAGTTTCCTGCTCATCGCCCAGGGACAGGTGCCACAGAAGCACTGGTTCGCACTCGGGCGTCTGCTGACCAGTCGTGGCGGCGACGTGGGCCTGATTTCATGGAGTGGCTCGATGTTCGAGTACCTCATGCCGCGGCTGGTCATGCCGGGCTACGCGAACACCCTGCTGGAAGCGACCTGCAAGGCAGCCGTATCGCGGCAGATCGAATACGGCCGGCAACGCGCCGTCCCCTGGGGCATTTCCGAGTCCTGCTATAACGCCACCGATATGCACCAGGTCTATCAATACCGGGCCTTTGGCGTTCCCGGGCTGGGCTTCAAGCGCGGGCTGGCAGATGATCTGGTCATCGCGCCTTATGCCAGCGCACTGGCACTGACAGTGATGCCACCGGAAGCCTGCCGCAACCTGCAGCGGCTTGCCGCCGATGGATTCCTTGGCGCCTACGGGTTCTACGAGGCGGTCGATTACACACCATCGCGTGTACCACGGGGTAAACACCATGCCATTGTGCGTACCTTCATGGCGCATCACCAGGGCATGAGTCTGCTGGCCTTTGCGCATGTATTACTCAACCAGCCGATGCAGCGGCGTTTCATGTCAGATCCCCTCGTACGGGCGACGGAATTGTTGCTGCAGGAACGGGTGCCGAAAAAAGGCGCCACGCTGCATCCGCATGCGGCTGAAGTGAGCGCCGCCACGCGCCCCGCCGCCACGGAAGCCGGATCGATCATGCGCGTGTTTAACACCCCGAACACGCCGATTCCCGAAGTTCACCTGTTGTCCAACGGCAGGTACCACGTCATGGCAACCAGTGCAGGTGGCGGTTACAGCCGCTGGCGTGATCTGGCCGTCACCCGCTGGCGCGAGGACGCGACGGCCGACTGCTGGGGTACCTTTATTTACCTGCGCGACCGGGACACGGGACGTTACTGGTCCACCGCGTATCAGCCGACACTGCGCAAGGCCGATCATTATGAAGCGATTTTCGTGCAGGCACGCGCCGAGTACCGGCGACGTGACGAGGCGATCGAAGCGCACACCGAGATCAGTGTTTCACCCGAGGACGAGGCCGAGATCCGCCGTGTCACACTCACCAATCTGTCGTCGCGTACCCGTCATATCGAGGTAACGAGTTACGCGGAGGTGGTGCTGGCGCCATTGAATGCCGACCTGGCCCATCGCTGTTTCAGCAACCTGTTCGTGCAGACCGAAATCCTGCCCGACCGGCAGGCGATTCTCTGTACGCGGCGCCAGCGTACGCCGGGAGAGCAGACCCCGTGGATGTTTCACCTGTTGGCGGCGCCCGGCGCGGTTGCCGAAGCGCCGTCCTGCGAGACTGATCGCAGCAGATTCATCGGGCGGGGTCGCACGGCGGCCAATCCGGTAGTGCTGGCAGGCAGTGGCAACACATCGGTGCTGTCGAATACGGACGGATCAGTGCTCGACCCCGTCGTGGCGATCCGTCGTACCATCCGCTTGTCACCCGACGAGTCGGCGAGTGTGCAGATCATCTCCGGCGTCGCCGACACGCGCGAAGCCGCGCTGGCCATGCTTGAGAAGTATTATGACCGGCATTTTGTCGAGCGCGCCTTTGAAATGGCATGGTTCCAGAGTCAGGAAGTGCTGCGCCACCTCAATGCGGGCGAAGCCGACGCACAGGTCTATGGGCGCCTGGCCAGCTCGGTCATTTACAGCAATGCCATGCGCCGCGCAGCGCCCAGTGTCATTACCCGCAACCGGCAGGGCCAGTCCGGGCTGTGGAGTTTTTCGGTCTCGGGTGATGTGCCGATCGTCCTGATACGCATCGGTGACCTGCAGCGCATCGACCTGGTAAAACAGTTGCTGCAAGCCCATGCCTATTGGCGGGTGAAAGGCCTGGCTGTGGACCTGGTGATCCTGAACGATGATTTCTCGGGTTACCGGGCCGTTCTGCAGGACCAGATCATGGGGCTGGTCAACACGGGGCCGGAAGCGCAGATACTCGACAAACCGGGCGGGGTATTCGTGCGGCGTGCCGAAGAGCTGACCGAAGAGGACCGGGTTCTGTTCCAGACGGTAGCCCGGGTTGTGCTGACCGATTCCGCCGAGACCCTGCTCGAGCAGATGGAACGCCGCATACCGGCAGAACGCCTGCCGGATCGTCTGCAGCCATTGCGGCAAGCACCGACAGAACCGGTCTATCCGCTGGCGGCGCGCGATCGCATTTTCTGCAATGGTCCCGGCGGCTTCACTCCCGACGGGCGCGAATACGTCGTCACGCTGGAACCCGGTGAAAGCACGCCGGCGCCGTGGGTCAATGTAATCGCCAGCCCGCACATTGGCACGGTCGTCAGCGAAAGCGGCAGTGCGTACACCTGGGTGGAAAATGCGCACGAGTTTCGGCTCACCACCTGGCACAATGACCCGCTTGTCGACAGCAGCGGCGAGGCGCTCTACGTCCGCGATGAGGAAACAGGGGCGTTCTGGTCGCCGACGCCGTTGCCCGCCTGCGGCCAGTCCGGGTATGTGTGCCGGCACGGGTTCGGCTACAGCGTGTTCGAGCATTACGAAGCCGGTATTTCCTCGGAGCTGTTCACCTACGTCGCCATGGATGCGCCGGTGAAATTCCTGGTATTAAAGTTGCGCAACCATTCGCGACGCCCGCGTCAGCTGTCTGTGACAGGCTACTGGGAACTGGTGCTGGGTGAATGGCGGCATACCAATCTGATGCACATTGTGACCGAAACCGATCCGCACAGCGGTGCGCTGTTCGCCCGCAATGCGTACGGCCGGGAATGCGCCGGTCGGGTTGTCTTTGCCAATGTCAGCAATGCAGGCCGCAGCGAGACAGAGCGTACGGTAACCGGAAACCGTACCGAGTTCATCGGTCGCAACGGTACACTCGCCAGCCCGGCGGCGATGCGTCGTGTGCGTTTGTCAGGGCGGGCAGGTGCGGGACTGGATCCGTGTGCCGCGATCCAGACCGGAATCGAGCTGGCGGAAGGGCAGGAGCGCGAGATCGTGTTCATATTCGGCGCGGCCCGCGACAGCGATGAAGCGCAGCATTTTATCCGGCAATTTGGCGGCACGGCCGGTGCCCGGCAGGCACTGGAAACGGTGTGGGAACACTGGAATAACTCTCTTGGCGCAGTGCAGGTGGAAACGCCGGATAAGGCGCTGGATGTTCTGGCAAACGGCTGGCTGCTTTACCAGACATTGTCGTGCAGGCTCTGGGCCCGCAGTGGCTACTATCAATCCGGTGGCGCCTACGGGTTCCGCGATCAATTACAGGACACCCTGGCGCTGATCCATGCGACACCGTGGCTCGCCCGCGAGCAGCTGCTGCGTTGCGCCGGGCATCAGTTCCTCCAGGGCGATGTGCAACACTGGTGGCATCCACCCAACGGGCAAGGCGTGCGCACCCATTTTTCAGATGACTACCTGTGGCTACCGTATGCAACCTGCCGTTATGTGCTGGCGACCGGGGATACCGGCATTCTTGACGAGCCCGTACACTTCCTCGAAGGGCGCGAGCTGAATCCGGAGGAAGAGGCGTACTACGACACACCGCAACGTTCTGTGGGAGCGGCGAGTCTCTACGCACATTGCGTGCTTGCAATCAAACATGGCTTGCGCTTCGGCAAACACCAATTGCCACTGATGGGCTGCGGCGACTGGAACGACGGCATGAATCTCGTCGGCCGGGAAGGCAAGGGCGAGAGCGTCTGGCTGGCGTGGTTCCTGTACGAGAACCTGCAGCTGTTTGCAGACCTGGCGCGAAGCCGGGGTGAAACTGATTTTTCCGAAGTCTGCACCGGGCAGGCCGCGCTGCTACGCAACAACATAGAGGCCCATGCCTGGGATGGCGGCTGGTATCGGCGCGCCTGGTTCGACGATGGCACTCCCCTGGGTTCGGCCGACAATGACGAATGCCAGATCGATTCAATCAGCCAGAGCTGGGCGGTCATCTCGGGTGGTGGCGATCCCGGGCGCACCCGTCAGGCGATGGCGGCAGTGGACAAACGTCTGGTGCGCCGCGGTGCGCAGTTAATCCAGTTGCTCGATCCGCCCTTCGACAAATCAGGACTTGAACCCGGCTATATCAAGGGTTATGTGCCCGGTGTCCGGGAGAACGGCGGTCAGTATACACATGCCGCGATCTGGGCCACGATGGCGTTCGCCATGCTGGAGGACAGGGACAGGGCCTGGGAATTATTCAACATGCTTAATCCCGTCAATCATGGCAGTCAGCCGGATGACATCGAATGCTACCGTGTCGAGCCGTACGTCATGAGCGCGGATATTTATGCTACGCCGCCACATACCGGCCGGGGCGGCTGGACCTGGTACACCGGCGCGGCAGGCTGGATGTACCAGTTGACTGTGGAGACACTGCTGGGCGTGCGACTGGAAGTGGATAAGCTACGCATCGCACCGTGTATTCCGGCTCATTGGGATTCGTACAAAATCCACTACCGTTATCGCGCGACGGTCTACCACATCACCGTCAGGCGCGTCGGTGAAAAATCAGAGCACGTCAGTCGGGTGACTGTCGATGGAGCCATTGCCGAGGTAACAGCTATGGGTACAGGACGACCGCAAGACGGAATAATTCCCCTTGTGGACGATCGTCGGGAACACTATATCGATGTGGATCTGGGACAGGAGTAATGGTACTTGCCTCTTTTAAGGGCTATTCGTTATACGGGCCTTACAGAGTGTCACTGAAGATCAAGGCTTATCATCTCTGGAAAAAGCCTTAACACGACTACGCAGGGATAATCTGCCTCATTAACCTGGTTGATTTGCTTTCCGGGTACAATGCGAGGACACTGTGTCCAGCACTTCGTCTGTCAGTATGCAAGCTTATCTGCCGCACAACATTGACTGAACGGTCATTGTTGCCCGTCATACCCGCTACCTGCGGGCTCCGATCTGCCTCCTGCCCTGTGCGACCGCTTGCTTACAGGCAGGGAACAGGCACACCGCACCGTTTGCTGTATTCATCCAGGAAAACCTTATGACACAATTCACACAAAACGCCCAGGATACGGAAACATCCAGTCAACACGCCGGGATTCGTCTGGCGGAACTGATCGACCAGAACTGGAACCGGAACAAATCCGCGCAGCTCGCAATGCGCGAAGGCATCAGCCTGACCGACCAGCACTGGCACGTCATTAATTACCTGCGCAC
>Ga0210065_1000091_pt1 | contig 27776 bp, 24 predicted proteins | sample Muzzi_PWB_D1_FD_185533 | JGI IMG/M metagenome (GOLD analysis project Ga0210065, IMG submission 185533) | Wetland microbial communities from San Francisco Bay, California, USA, that impact long-term carbon sequestration - Muzzi_PWB_D1 (SPAdes) | ecosystem: Environmental > Aquatic > Marine >... | reverse complement strand
TCCAGACCGGTCGTCCAACCGGCCGGAGTATGCACCACACCGCTTCTGGCCTCGGCTTGCCGGTTTTTGAAGAACGTACTGATTCCCTGGATCAGACTATCCGGCATTGACTGTTCCCCTGAGCTTGCCTTCTCGAGTGAGGCGGATTCATCGCGTGCAACCGTGACCGTACCGGCCGATGCACCTTGTATCGCACGATCAATACGGTCCTGCAGCACCAGTAACTCACGGTTGGCCGGTTGAATGCTGAGCCCACGCATCACGTATCTCTTTGCCCTGTCGTTTTCATGCCGATCAGTCGCTTTTTTCACGAGCGCAATATACCGGTCGACAATCTCCTGAATACCGTCTTTTGCTGCGCCATTGGCAGGATCCAGCAGAAGAACTGCTTGAAAGTAACGATAGGCATTATCATCTTCCGGTGTCAGCAACCGGAACTCATCCAGCGATTGTTGTCCCTTTGAAAGCAGTTGTTCGATTTCCTCCAGATGCCCCGGCTCATCGGGCTCTGCAACCGGGACGGTCGGCATCAACCCGGCTACCACCACGTGCCGTTCCGCCTGCGGTAACAGATCACTTTCCAGGTTGCCTGCCGATGGTGGGCCGTATTCATCAATGGCTTCCGCTCGCCCGGGCATCCCGGCAACCGCTATCTGTCGTTCATTCTGCGGCAGTTGCGTTTCCTCTGAATCATCAGCCTGGTTTTCAGCCGCACTACCAGCCGGTAGAGCGATTATTTCCGCAGGTACGACTGAATCCCGCCTCCCGGGGATAACATCATCCTTGCCCGCATCGGCTGGTATGTTGAACCCCGAGGTATCCGTGGAGACTGCAGCAATAACATCATCAGATGAGAAGGGTAATCCGACAGCCACTGTATTCTGAATCTCCCGGGGTTGCTGATCTGCCTGCGATAGCCTGATTCTGGCAGGCGTCTCACCCAGGATTGGTGGCAGTGCTGCAATGGAAATCGTTGTAATGACCAGCGCTGCTGCGGTTGCTGCAAGCGCATCCCTCCTTCTGAAACGACGGATAGACCGTTCTGTTACAGGCGCTGCTACAGGCTCCGCAATCGGGCCTGCAGATGAAGCAGGCTGTACTTGCCAGGCAGCCGGATCATCACGGTGGCGATCGATGAGTTGCTCTTTCATACTGGCCGCCTGTCGTGACGCCTCGGAAAGGCGGAGGGCGCTGGCATCTATCTTGTCCGCACGTATTGCCAGATCGTCAATGGATATCAGGCCATCACGGATTTCAGGGATACTCGTGATACTTTCTGCAACAGTGTGTCGGGCGCGTTTACTATCCATGGCCGTCAAGTGCTCTTCACGCATTTCAGCCGAGATGGTCTGCACGTCCTCGTCGTCGAATACGTGGCTGCCTTTCCCGTACCCAAGCAGCAATAAACGGTTACATATTTTATTGATATGCCGTGGCACACCCTTGCTGAGCTGGTATATGGCCAGCACGGCAGCACTGGTGAATTCCGGGTCTCCTTTCCAGCTGGCCAGTAACAGGCGATATTCAATGTAGGCCCTTGCCTCGATGAGCCCTAGTGGTACGAGGTGATAATTTGCAATGACACGTTGCTGAAACTGTTCCATGTCCCGGGAATGCATCAGGTCCTGCAGTGAATTCTGTCCAACGAGGAAGAGCTGCAGCATCAGCTGTGACTGTGTCTGCAGGTCCGCCAGTATTCTCAGTTCCTCAAAAGGTCTACTTAAAGAAAGCGCTGGAACCCGGAATGAAGATTGCAGGCATCAGGGAACACGTAATCAATAGCTGATACGTATCCAGGATTCAGGGCAGCTACGAAAGCATCGCTATGCATGCATACGTCTTACGCCTTCAAGGAAGCGCTGATTTTATTCGTCATGCCGGCATGCGCCGGGATGACGAAATGATAATTAATGAGAGCCTTCTATAATTTAATTCCTGTCTTCGTGAATTTCACCGCCAGAGCACAGATCCGTCTGTTATTGGCTTTCAACCACCTGTAACGCATCCGGGTAAAAGCCGTGAAATAACACAGTAAGCCTAACCAGTTGCATGATTTTCCGTGCCATACAACCCCCAATGTCGTGGGCTTCCTCTATAGATCAACGATCGCTTTCATTGACCCGCTCGACAGGTTTACTCGCCCGCAGGTTCAAGCGATATGGCCAAGGCCTCCTTGTAGGTCACTTCTATCACATCGCCCTTCTTCAGTTCTTTCAGATAGTGTTGCAGCTCCGGCGTGTCTTTCAGCGAGATCTTGCGCAGACCGCGATTCGGGCTGAGGAAGGTTATATATTTCTGGTACGGATCAACGAACATGACTTCGGCCCTCTGCCTCACCTCTACCGCAATCGCACCGGCAGGCTTCTCCCCGGCTGGTGCCGTGGCCCTGGCTGCGCCCATCTCGGCACCGAGTTGCTCTCCCTTGTCGAGTTTGACGATATCGACTGCGGCACTCCTGTAATACTTGATATCGACCTTGTCACCGATCTCGACCTGCGGCAGATTCTTTACCTGATCGGTGACCAGAATAACGACCGAATTACCATCTTCACCCTCGATGGTGACCAGACGGTTTTCCATGTCAACCGCGGTCACTGTGGCGGTGGCTTCAACCAGCATAGCCTCGTCGATGCCTTCCGGTGGCGCCTCTCGCCTGTCCGGAGACATATCGACTTTATCCATCTCGGGATCACCCATGGCCAGGACAGGCATGGAAATCATGAGCATTGAACAGGCAACTAGTGTGTTGATGATTTTCATGGTTCAGGTCTCCTCTTTTCGATATCAAACTGATTTTTGTCCGGTGGGCAAGCTTGCTGCTGAACTTGGCACCCAAAGAACTCCTATAAAAAACTACATGTAATCACTGAATCAATATAGTCTATAAAATGACAATAATCTCCACGTAACGAGGACGTAACAATCGATCCCACATCGGTGGTCATCGTCCGGTCATGTGTTCAATTCGCCGCAGCCTCGACAAATTCCTGACACGATCCGCCCTTGCTCAGGTCCGCGGGAATCCAGGTCATGTTTTCGAGTCGACCGGGATTGGTCGTGTCTTCTTCTGAAACAACGCGGATTCTTATCTCCCGGACCTGCGCCGGGTACTCCGCGCGAATCAGCCGGAATACCTCGGGATCCTTCTCGCCCGAATCACCGATGAGCGTGAAGGTCCTGCCGGGGAAACGGTTCATGATCGTCCTTATCTGCGAAACCTTCTGGTCAAACGTTGCCTCCTGCGAACCGCTGGCGACGATGGCCCAGATGTCCTCGTATGTCTCTTTCTCGAACATGTTCATTCTGACGTTCTTCATGTGAAAACTGCCTTCGGGAAACCCCGCCGGGTCCGTAAACAGGAAGTCGGCGAGCGGCTGATACATCTGCCATGGACTGCCCGAGACATAGTGGAAAGCAACGTCCGCGCCGAGGCTCCTATACAGTTCCGCCATGCAGGATACGGCTGCAAATTCACGAAAGAAGGTGTTCATCAAAACCACGTGCTTCCCGGCGGGGATCTCCGTGATCTTGATGGTGTCATCGATATCCGATATCACCGAATGCCCCGTCGGCGGGATCAGTCTGGCAGAACCCTCACCCCGGTGATCATCGGACACTGCATGAAAGCGGAGCCAGCCCTGCGCGGAGTGCTGTGCCGTGAGGAGACTGGCGGCGGTTTCTTCATCGAGCCTGACCACCCCCTCGAGCAGACCGTTGAGATTCGTCGTAGCCCCCTTATCACCATGCTCCAGAGAATACACCCGCCGTTCGGGGTCGTCGTCGAATCGGAATTCGACAGATTCCCCGGACTCGCTGTCCGCAAAGAAATCGTCCGAATGTCTCTCGAACAAGGCCTTGTCTGATTCGCTCAACTGATCGATCCCGGCCTGTCCCGCGATGTATGCCCTTGCCGCCCTGGCCAGACCGCGTTGCATCACGCCGGGCGCCTCGTGCACCCAGATTCGCAACGGGATCACCCACTCGTCGTTTTGTCGATAGCCGTACGTCGGATAGAAGGTCACCCGTTTTTCCGCCGAGCCTTCGCCCGGTCGATCAACATCAGCGGAGCTGGCACCATAACAACACACGGAGAGCAGCAGTATCAGCAGCATGATGCTGCGCCGGGATGCAGTCTGCGAGAAATCTGGGTGGATCATCTGTATTGTTTCATCCTCAATCAGTAGCGCAACGAAACAGCCGCGGAACATCGATACTCGCTCCCATACTGGCCCGGATACGAGCGGCTGGTACGCATATCATAATGATTGCAGACCCTGACTCAGCCGGTTGCAGCAGGAACACATAGCACATGTCGTTGCTTGTACTGACTTGCATGTGCAACGGTAGACAACGGTGCAAAGGCCATCGTCGCTGTTGTCAATTAGCACAGTTTCAACTTTACTCCTTAAGTGAAATACATGGCGACGATTCTGCTTGTGATATCGACATAACGCCAGGCAGGACAAATGGCGATTACCGTTTGGTATAGAACCTGTATCGTGCTGGAGCATCGAGAAGCAGCGTATATTTCTTGTCAAACTTTACGTAATATGAACATGAGGTAGCTATATCATTGTCGACACTACCGACCAGATAACAAAGTTGCGCCGTATGCTTGATTAGCTGGAAATCTCTCCTTCCAGTACTTCAGCCTGGATGGCAGGTGCGAGCAAGCAACCGGAGGAATAAACCATGCACCCAAAAGGTCAAAAATATTATTTATTTTCTTCAGCGTCCACGATTACGCTGTTTGTCGGCTTATTGGCACTGATGCTGCTAGTGGGCTGCGCCGGATCCAGATTGAAAGAGGAGATTGTTCGTCCAGCACCCGGCTACGCCAGGCCGCCGGCAACCGAGGGCGTACTGGCGAAGATGGCGGACAACATATATGCCGGGTACGGACCGGAGCACTCCGGCTTCAAGCTGCTCGACAGCAGCCTCCAGGCACTTCAATGGCGGATTGCGTTGATCGACTCCGCCGTTTCTTCGCTAGATATCCAGACCTACCTATGGTACCCGGATAATGCCGGACGACTCATACTCGAACGTGCCGTGCTGGCGGCACAACGCGGTGTGCATGTGCGCATGATCGTGGATGATCTGCTCACCATTGGACAAGACCAGTTGATTCGTGATCTGGAGAACCATCCCAATATCGAGTTCCGCTTGTTCAACCCCTGGAAAGGGCGCGATCTGGGATCACGAGGCGCGGAGATGATCGCAGAGATGGAACGGCTGAACAGTCGCATGCATGACAAGCTGATGATCGCGGATGGCAATGCTGCAGTGGTCGGCGGTCGCAATATCGGCGACCATTATTTCGGTCTCAGCGACGCCTACAACTTCCATGACCTGGACCTGCTGGGCTTCGGGCACATTGCGCGCCAGGCCAATGGCATGTTCGACCATTTCTGGAACAGTGAATGGGTCGTCTCGGCGGATAACCTGGTGAATGAGCCTGACCCTGAGCTTGCAAAGAAAAGCTGGCAGACAATCCAGGAAAAGAACCGCACCGCCCCGGAATTGCAGGCCTTCCCACGCACGCCGAAAAACTGGGACAAGGAACTGGCGGCCGTTGCAAAAGAACTGTATCCGGGCACCAGCTATCTCATCTACGACGAGGTTACCGAGAAAGAAGCCATCTCGCAGCACATGATTCAGGTCATATTTGCCTTCATGAGCAAGGCCAAGGAAGAACTGCTGATTACCAACGCCTATATCATTCCGGGCCCGCGAGGTATCGATTTTCTGCAGCAACTGACGGACCGGGGTGTAAAGATACGCATTCTCACGAACTCGCTTGCGTCTCACGATGTACCGGCCGTCAACAGCCACTACAAGTACTGGCGTGACGATCTCATCAATGCCGGTGCGGAACTCTATGAACTGCGCGCCGACCCTGCTATAACGGCGATTGTAGACATACCGCCGGCACAGGCCGAGTTCACCGGCCTGCATACCAAGGCAGTTGTGATCGACCGGCGCTATGTCTTCATTGGCTCGATGAACCTCGACCCGCGATCGGCAAACATCAACACCGAGGCCGGCGCATTTGTCGACAGCCCGGGGCTGGGCGAGGCACTGGCAGAGATAATGGAACGCGACATGCAGCCAATTAATGCCTGGCAGGTGTTGCTGAATGACGAGGGAGAGCCCTACTGGATCAACAGTGACGAAACAGTGACCACCCAGCCGGCACGCGATACCATGCAGCGCGTGATGGATGTGATCTTCGAAGTCGTGCCAAAGGAACAGAACTAATTTTCTGACCCATGCCTGACAAGCACCCATCCCTGCCTGCGTGGCATACGCTGCTGCTGCCTGCCCTGCTGGTAGTTGCAGTCCTCGCGCTCGGGGGGTGTGCATCGAAGCCGCTGATGCCCTACACCACCGAGACCACCCCGCTGATGCTGGTCCCCGCGATACAGTCGGACAGCCAGGACAGGCGTGGCCGCTTTCGGGAGATCTTCTGTGCGGTACTTGAGGAACGCGCAAGCGAGGTACCGGATTATCGCCCCTGTGAAGAGGCGCTGACACGCGTCGGCAATGAACCGCCCGGCGACGGCAAGGCGGTCAACCTGGGGCGTTCAATGCATCCGTTGCGCGTCGTGTACGTGCCAGGCCTTGGCTGGGACTGCTTCTCTGCGTGGCTGGGTATGCAGGATACAACCGCTGCACATATCCGTCCGTTCGGCTATGACATGGTCACCCTGGATATCCATGGCCTGACCAGCAGCCGCAGCAACGCACAGCAGATTCGCGACGCCATCATGGCAATGCCCCGTGAAGGTACCGTGCCTGACGTAGTGCTAGTCGGTTATTCAAAGGGCACGCCGGATATCCTCGAAGCCATCGTCAACTATCCGGAAATCCATGACCGCATTGCCGCCGTGGTCAGTGCTGCCGGTGCTGTGGGGGGTACACCCATGGCAAACGATGTCGAGCAGTCGCTCCTCAATCTGCTGCAATATTTCCCGGAATCACAATGCACGCCTGGCGATGAAGGCGCAATAGAGAGTCTGCGACCGGATACGCGCCAGGCCTGGCTGGCAGCAAACCCGTTGCCGGTCGGGATCGCCTATTATTCACTGATCACCTACCCGGAACCGGGGCGCATCTCATCCATGCTGCGTGGCTCCTACCGGAAGCTTTCCAGGGTGGATGCCCGTAATGACAGCCAGATCATCTTCTATGACCAGTTCATCCCGGGCAGCACACTGCTTGCCTATCTCAACGCCGACCATCTGGCGCTGGCCGTACCCATCGCACGCACCCATGAAATCGCGGGTGAAATTCTGGCCGACCAGAATGACTATCCGCGCGAGGCACTCCTTGAAGCCGTACTGCGTTTCATCGAGGAGGATCTGCAGCGTACTGAACACTGATGCACTCACAGTTGATTATGGACGCTGGCACCCTGCGGGGCGGCAGTCGCAGTGCGCTGATAGTACCTGTGATTGACAGAAAGATGCTGGCAATCGCGGCCGTTACCTGCCGGTTCCTGTCCCCGCGGGAGTAAGCACTACTTTGAGTGGCCGCGCTTATGTATAATCGCGGCCCTTTCATCAGCATCCGCCACGGCGGCAACAGAAGCCAACATGATCAGCAAGCTCCGAAATATCGCCATCATCGCGCACGTCGATCATGGCAAGACTACCCTCGTCGACCAGTTGCTGAGCCAGTCCGGCACCCTCGGCGAGCGCGCCGCCGCGCCGGAACGGATCATGGACTCCAATGACCTGGAAAAGGAACGCGGCATCACCATCCTGTCGAAGAATGCTGCCATTCGCTGGGGCGACTACCGCATCAACATCGTCGATACTCCCGGGCACGCCGACTTCGGTGGTGAGGTGGAGCGCGTGCTCTCGATGGTGGATTCCGTGCTGTTGCTGGTAGATGCCGTGGAAGGTCCGATGCCACAGACGCGTTTTGTCACGCAAAAGGCCTTCAGCCTGGGTCTGAAACCAATTGTCGTCATCAACAAGGTCGACCGGCCGGGCTCGCGTCCCGGCTGGGTTCTGGACCAGACCTTTGATTTGTTCGACCGCCTGGGTGCGACCGATGAACAGCTCGACTTCCCGGTCATCTATGCCTCGGCATTGCAGGGCTATGCCAGCAACGAGGCCGACCGGCACGGTGACGACATGACACCGCTGTTCGAGACCATCATTGAAAAGGTGGCACCCCCGAAAGTGGACCCGGACGCCCCATTCCAGATGCAGGTGACCTCGCTGGACTACAGCAGTTACGTCGGCGTGATCGGCGTGGGCCGCATCACCCGCGGCAAGATAAAGACCAACATGCCGGTGACGCTGGTCGACCGTCATGGCAAGCAGCGTAATGCGCGTGTCGGCCAGGTATTCGGCTTTCTCGGCCTGGAGCGCATCGAGGTGCCTGTTGCACAGGCCGGCGACATCATCGCCTTTACCGGTATCGATAAACTGAACATATCCGATACGCTGTGTGATCCGGCCTGTGTCGAGGCACTCCCCGCACTGACCGTGGACGAACCCACTGTCAGCATGACATTCCAGGTAAACAACTCGCCATTTGCCGGCAAGGACGGAAAATATGTCACCTCGCGCAACATCAAGGAGCGCCTGGAACGCGAGCTGATACATAACGTGGCATTGCGCGTGCAGGATACCGCCGACCCTGACAAGTTCAGGGTGTCGGGACGCGGTGAACTGCATCTTGCCATCCTGATCGAAACCATGCGTCGTGAAGGCTTTGAACTGGGCGTCTCCCGTCCCGAGGTCATCATTCGGGAAATTGACGGTGTCGACCAGGAGCCGTATGAGCAGGTCACCGTCGATATCGAGGATGCCCATCAGGGCACCGTCATGGAAAAACTTGGTGAACGCGGCGGCGACCTCACCGACATGGTGCCGGATGGCAAGGGACGGGTGCGCCTCGACTATACGATGCCTTCTCGCGGACTGATCGGTTTTCGAACCGAGTTTCTCACCGGAACACAGGGTACCGGCCTGATCTACAGCGTGTTCTCGCACTACGCCCCCATGAAAGCCGGCGATTACGGACAGCGCAGCAACGGTGTACTGATTGCAAACGGCGCCGGCAAGGCACTGGGGTATGCACTGTTCAACCTGCAGGAGCGCGGGCGCCTGTTTATCGGTCATGGCGAAGAGGTGTATGAAGGCCGGTTGATCGGCATCCATACCCGCGGTAACGATCTGGTGGTTAACCCGCTGAAAGGCAAGCAGCTGACAAACATCCGCGCTGCCGGCACGGATGAAAACATCGTGCTCTCACCACCGATTCGCATGAGCCTGGAACAGGCGCTGGAGTTCATTGATGATGATGAACTGGTGGAAGTCACACCGAACCACATTCGCCTGCGCAAAAAACTGCTGCTTGAACATGAGCGCAAGCGTTCATCACGCAGCGCCACCGCCTGATTCGACTGCCACAGACATTATTTCTATTAAGGCGGGGCCTGCCGCCGGCGTGTCTACGCGCTTAATACCCAATATACAGTAAGGATAAATATACCTATACACATTATGTGGTATATAATATTATATTAAGTAATTACATGGGCTTATAAATATTTTCATTGACATTTGTATGGTATTTATTTAACGTTCAGCCAACAGGGAAGGCGCGGCAGGGAAGCCACAAAAGCTGCTTACACATGCTTGTCGGACAGTTGCTTTACCAGCCAAACGGAGGAGTAATTACCATGCACATCTCGGATATGGTCATGCACGTAGATAATTTTCTGGGCGAAAATACCCGGCGCAATATTGAGAAGGCCCTGAACGCGAAAAAAGGCATTATTCATGCCCATTTCAATGAAAAACGGCCGCATTTAATGCTGGTTTCCTACGACGCTGACCGCACCTCGTCGTTTGAGGTACTGGCTCAAATGATGGGACAACAGGTACGCGCTGAACGTATCGGCTGATTTTCTAGGTATTTCCTGACACACAAAGTTTTCGGCGACCTCGTGTCGCCGTTTTTTTTGCCTGTCGCCGGACACTACTCCCTCTCCCTGGCCCTCTCCCTGAGGGAGAGGGGATGCTTCTAGAAAATTCGCTGCTGGACCAGTAATCAGGGAACAATATTTTATTCAAACAAATGCAGAATGTCCTCGCTACACCTGATGGTTAAACGAGAATTCCCTCTCCCTCAGGGAGAGGGCCAGGGAGAGGGGATAAAATAACTACACGCCAGCCGTAAAACCTTCCGTTAACAGCGGGGTCACGGAGTTCACCACGGCCTCAAGCTCATAGTCCAGGTAAGGCTTTGCGGGCACCCTGCCCCATACCGGCGCCGGCCAGGCCGCATCCGTGTGGTAACGGGCGATATGATGCAGATGTAACTGCGGCACCACATTACCCAATGCAGCGATGTTGAGCTTGTCCGGGCTGAAGGCCGATTCCATGGCGATGGACAGCAGCGACGATTCACGCAACAGCTGCTGCTGATCGGCTTCGGACAACTGGTGAATCTCGGAGATGCCGTCGCGGTCAGGCACCAGGATGCACCAGGGATAATTGGCATCACGCATCAACAGCAGATGGCTGAGCGTGAATCTCCCGAGCGGCAGGCAGTCTTTCAGCAACTGCGTATGTATCGTCGCCACGTCAATCTCCCGGTAACCTTTTGGTCATTCGAAAAAGAGTTATTTTTAGCCACGGAATCCACGGAAGAACACAGAAATATTTTCTGTAAAGCCCTTATTCTTTCGTGTTCTTCCGTGGATTCCGTGGCAATTATTACGATCTTGATCAATTTGACATGGTTATCAGGCCGGTTCCAGTTCAGCTCCCACGGAATACTCTGCTTCATGCACCTGTTTCTCTGATGCCTCTTTGCTCTCGTCCGGCAGCGCTTCGCCACCCAGCGCCGCGAGCAGCCCGGGGATGAACACCGCCAGTTCCAGTACCATCAGGGAGAAGTCCAGATCGAAGCGGCTGACCGGGTCATCGGCCTCGGTGTCACCCCCCTCTTCCCTGATAATATCCTCAAAACGCAGCCGCTTGATCGACAGGTCATCGTGCAGGACACAGGAGAGACGCTGTCTCCAGTGCAGGGCCAGTTTCACGGCCTGCTTGCCATGCTTTATGTGGTTACGGATCTCTCCGGCTTCAAGGTCCTGTTTCTTGCAACTGATGATGCCACCTTCAGGGTCCGGGTGTTTCAGTTCGCATTCATCACCCAGCACGAAATCACGCGGCAACGATTCATCAGCGAGCCAGCGCGTCATCAGCCCCGACAGCGACTGCCGTGTTTTCACCGGTGTGGCGGGAAAACGGCCCAGCGTGCTGCGTAACTGCCCGATCAGGGTTTCGGCCCTGGCCGGTGAGGCACTGTCGACAACCAGCAACTGGTTACGGGTATCGATATAGGCAAACTGGTTGCTGATGCGGGTCAATGCGCGAGGCAACAGATCGACAATGATCTCTTCCTTCAGACGCATTTTTTCACGGCGGTAGACCTCGCGCCCCTCGGCGCCCTCGATGTCAATCACCTTGTCTTCCAGCAGTTGCCTGACAACGCCGGCCGGTATGATCTTTTCCTCCTTGCGCGCACAGATCATGATGTATCCATTCGCCGCGTGTACCAGTTGCTGGCCATGCCGGCCCAGCGGTGGCGTCCAGCCATAGGCCAGCATATCCATCCTGCTGCACCCTTTAAATGCATCCGGCTGGAGACGCTCGTCGAAAACTTCCGGTGTCATGTCAAAGCTCTGACCGAGCCGGTATAACTGCAGATTCCTGAACCACATAGACGGGTAGCCCTCAATAAAAAAGGCCCCTTGTCTCAAGGGGCCTTGAAAAACAATAAAAAATCAGGCTCAGATGATCTTGCCTGCGTAATCGGCAATGCCAGGGTTATTGGCAACACCGACCAGTGTCGGGTAGTTGATCTTCGGCAGACGCAACACATTGTCCTTGCCCTTGTTGTCAAGAATATAACCCCTGACGACATCCCACATCAGCGGCCCGTCCGGCGTACGATTGACTGACGCCCATCCTGCGACTGTATAACGTGCGTCCATATCCAGTGGCTTGCCGTTATCGAGAATAATATTGGATATACGCTCACCAAGCTTTTTCGATGGGTCAATAGTGTAATCGAGACCACCGATGCGCACCATGTCGCCACCGGATTGCAGGTAGGGATCAGGGTCAAACAGATTGTCGGCAACACTCTCGAAGATGGTCTTGAGGTCCTTGCCGGCCATTTCGGTCACGTAGGTCTCGCCGTAGGTCATGGAACACTGGGTCATCACATCCTCCATGGTGATCCACTCACCTGCGAGCGTCGTGGTCCCCCAGCGGACTCCGGCTGACATGGAGACGTCAGCACCGAATTCATGTCGCAGTGCATTGCACAATACCTGGTCCCAGGTCCCCATGAAATTGCCGCGCCGGTACAGCAGGCGGTCGGCAATCGCCAGTTTCTCACCGAGGATTTCCTCGTAGGTCTTGCCAACGCGTTTCTTGTTGTAATAATAATTCGGCGAACGGCTTTCGATGATCTTGTCGGTGTAGACCGTCTGCCGCATCTGGTTAATGAAGGCACTCATTTCCTTGTCTTCCGGCAGCCAGTCCGTGATGACCGGCAGCATCTTGTAGTTCATCTGGACCTGGCCATCGTTAAAATCAAAATCCATGACCCCCACATACTTGCCGTTCGAGCCGGCATTGGTCACCAGGCAGGTATGGCCCTCGACATTCTTGACCTCCACCGGTGTGGGCACGCCATCATGGGTGTGACCACCGAAAACGGCATTCAAACCGGGTACCTGCTGGGCCATCTTGATATCAACGTCCATGCCGTTATGGGACAACAGCACCACGGCATCCGGCTTTTCATGCTCGCGAATGTCCTTTACCAGCTCGATCATGTCACCCTCGCGCAAACCGAATGACCAGTCGGGGAAAAACTCCTGAGGATTGGCATTGGCGGTACGCGGAAAGGCCTGGCCGACAATGCAGATGCGCGCACCATTGATTTCCTTGATGACGTAGGGCCGGAAGGCATAGCCCGCGTCCTCGTCATACAAGCCACGACCATCATATTTCTCGGTCATTGCCGCGTACTCATCACCAAACAGGGCGTCTTCCTTGATGCGAACGTTCTGACCGATGAAATCGCCCTTGAACAGGCTGACGTTATTCAGTACTTCATTTTCGCGGTAGGTGAATTCCCAGTGCCCGACCATGACGTCCAGGCCGAGTATGTTCGAGGCCTCCACCATATCGACACCGCGTGTCCACAGAGACGTTCCGGACCCCTGCCACAGGTCACCCCCATCGAGGGTGATCGTATTCTGCTTGCCGCCGGCCTGCTCACGGAGGCTGTCCAGCAAGGTTTTGATATGCGCATAACCACCGGTCCGGCCGTATTGCTGGGCGGCATTATCAAAGTCGAGATAGGTAAAGGCGTAGGACTCGGGGGTATCCGGACTCAGGCTATTTGCCTCCAGCATCTTTTTACCGACGATGTGAGGCGTCCGCCCAAAGGCAGGGCCAACGCCCAGATTGACATTCGGTTCACGGAAATACACCGGCTTCAGCTGGCCGTGCACATCGGTGATATGCAGAATGCGTGCTGTTCCCTGCATCGGCAGGTCATAATACCCCTTGGGTGCACCACTGGCAGCGGGCGCTGCTGCGGAACCGGTAGCGGCTGCGTTGGCTGTCTGCTCTCCCTTGCTGCAGGCAAGCAGGCCGGGCACAGTCGTGGCTGCTGCACCGACACCCATAATTTTCAGAAATTCACGACGATCAATATATGGCATAATTCACCTGGGTTGTTTTGTTTAAGGGTTTGATTTTTGCTATTTCGGCCGTCAGGGTGCTGTCACACCCGGACAGACCTGCTCCGGAAAATTGTTATTAAGCTACGTTGGCCCCCGTGTCAGTGCGCAGTTTAAAACACGTTTATCAAATACACCAACGCCTATGGCTACATTAGCTATTAATAGATAACTTATATAAAGTCCGACTCTTTTCCTGCCCGTATCTTCTCGACGAATCCTCCATGACTTGCATCCAGACCCACGCGGACAGTGCGCGCAGTCACCCCTTGCGGACAAGCCGGCTATTGATCCTGTTGTGGCTCCTGTGGGTGCCGCCTTCCCAGGTTTGGGCCGATGTCGTCAAGCCTGCGCTGGTTGAAATCAGCGTAAAAACGGATGGCACCTACCACATCGAGGTGCGTGCCAGTATCGAAGCCCTGCTCACCGGCATCAATGCCCGCTACCGGAACACCCAGGAAGCACCCAACGCCGCTGCTTACGATGAATTGCGGGCATTGCCAGGCGACGAACTTGCCGCGGCCTTCAAACCCTTTGAAAAGGAATTCACGCAACTTGTCGAACTGATCTTTGACGGAGAAGCCGTACCGTTGTCGGTTACCAGCCTGGACATCCCGGAACCCGGCTATACCAAGGTGCCACGTATCAGTGTCATCACACTGGAAGGCGACATAGACCGCACGGCCAGGTCCGTCACCTGGTACTACCCGGAGCGATTTGGTGACAACGCGGTGCGAGTACGCCAGGTAGACGAGGTGAATGAAAAGTGGCACTGGTCTGACTGGCAGTGGCTGCGCAATGACGAGCACAGCACGCCCTTTTCGCTGACTGAAATCTTCACACAGCAGCCTGTTACGCAGGTCATTTCAACGTATATGGCACTCGGCTTCGAACATATCCTTCCCAAGGGGAAGGACCATATACTGTTTATTCTGGGGATCTTCCTGCTCAGTGTGCACATGCGACCGTTGCTCTGGCAGGTCACCATGTTCACCGTTGCGCACACACTGACCCTTGGTCTTGCCATGCGCGGCATCATCAACCTGCCGCCGAATATCGTTGAACCCCTGATCGCCCTGTCGATTGCCTATATCGGCGTTGAAAATGTGTTCGCACATACCCTGCATAAAAGCCGTCTGGTGATCGTGTTTCTGTTCGGCTTGCTTCACGGCATGGGGTTTGCGAGTGTACTGGCAGATTTCGGAATGCCGAATGATGCCTTTCTGACTGCGCTGATCAGCTTCAATGTCGGTGTCGAATTCGGTCAAATGACCATAATCCTGCTGGCCTTCCTGGCAGTGGGGGTGTGGTTCCGTGACAAGCCCTGGTATCACGCGTTCATCGTGATTCCCTGCTCCTCGGCCATCGCCATTATCGGGCTGTACTGGACGTGGGACCGCATCGTGATCTACTAAAGTCGCGCGCCTGCCACACAGTTGTCCGGCCCTGACACAGGGTGTCACTGCGGCGCATCGTAGCGATCACACCAGGGCGCATATTATGAGAAATCACCCTGTTTTGTAACAATGAAGTATCGACGGCTTACTGGCGCGCCCGCGTGCTTCTGGCGAAATGTAAAAAACTCTCATTTACCCGGCACGAAAAAAGGCATTTTTGATTTATCTGTTGTATTATCTGACGGTGATCGATGCTGGGGGGCACAGATTTCCTGCCTATTTCGATTTAAAAAATCATGATTGCAAATTCAGAAAGGCAACTCGGAAGGTCAAAGCAACTCTCCTGTTATTTCCTTGATTATCTGCAATTAGATTTATTTTCGTTTTAATTTTTATAGAGGTGTTACATGGCTACAGGTACTGTTAAGTGGTTCAATGAGTCCAAAGGATTCGGTTTTATTGCGCCTGCCGATGGCGGTGAAGATGTGTTCGTGCATTTTTCAGCCATCAGCGGGGACGGATTCAAGACGCTGGCTGAAGGCCAGTCAGTGGACTTTGATATCGAGCAAGGTCCAAAAGGGCTGCAAGCAGTCAACGTTAAAGGGAAATAGCAGGAAAGCGCATCCTGCAATCAAGGAACCCCGTCCCAGGCGGGGTTCTTTTTTCAGCAACCACTCACAGGCAGTCTGCAGCAATGGGACGCTATCGTCCTCCTGTTCCGAAATCATCACCCTATATAACCCGCGCGGGTTACCAGTCGCTTGCAGATGAGCTCAAGGCCCTGTGGAAACGCCGTGCCGGCGTAACCAGAGCACTGACCGCCGCTGCCGCTGAAGGTGATCGTTCCGAAAACGCCGAGTATATCTACCGCAAGAAGGAACTCCGAGAAATAGATCACCGTATCCGTTACCTGCAAAAGCGGCTGCCCGAGCTGAAGGTCGTGGCCCGGCAACCGTCCGACCCGACTGTTATCTTCTTCGGTGCATGGGTGACAGTAGAAGACAATGAAGGCACACAAGGCTGTTTTCGAATTGTAGGCGCTGATGAATTTGATCTGGCTAAAGGCTGGATCAGCATGGACTCACCCATGGCCAAAGCGCTGATGAAAAAAACGCTTGATGATGAAGTCCGGGTTGAAACACCGCAGGGACGTTGTGAGTACACAATCACCGAAATACGCTATGCCCTGCCCGGTGACTAATCGTCGCCGCTAACCCGCCCGCGCAGCAACTTGTCCCTGCCACGGCGAATTTTACTGTCGAGACGCTTTTTTCTTGACCCGGCGCTTGCCCGCGTGGGAATGCGCGTTTTGCGTGTAGTACCCACACTTCTTATCAACGCCTGCAGGCGTCTTAACGCCTCGTCACGGTTTTTTTCACGGCTGCGGTATGACTGGGACTTGATCACAACAACACCCTCGCGCGTAATGCGCTGGTCGTGCAATGCCAGCAAACGGGCCTTGTAAAAGTCCGGCAGACTGGATGTTCTGATGTCAAAGCGCAGGTGTATTGCGGAGGCAACCTTGTTGACGTTCTGACCGCCGGCACCCTGTGCGCGTATGGCCGTCATCACGATGTCGCTCAGGGGAATACTGACCTGGCTGGAAACCCTCAGTGCTGCAACAGGCTCGTTCACACTAGTGGGCCGTTGTTTTCACGACGCCACAGCGCTCACAGCGATACTCGGTGACCAGCCTGCCCTGGCGGCTGTCAAAACCCCGCTGCTTGTTGATTACCCATTTGTGGAACCCGCGTTTACACAAGGTCTTGCCCTTCGCCTTCTCCGCGGGAGTCGCTTTCCTGAACTGGATAATTTCAGCCATCGTATCAGTACCGGTTCAACCTGATAAAGGTAAAATCATGGCCACGGAATCCACGGAAGAACACGGAAACATGTCCAGCAAGGCATTGGTTTTTTCGTGTTCTTCCGTGGATTCCGTGGCTATCAATTATCTAAAAAACCTGGCACCCGGGTTACGCCTGTTCAACATACATAGCGACAAGTTTGCTAAGGATACTAGTTCAAACGGGCCCTTTTAAGCTTCGACTTGACCCGTTGCAGCAAGGAAGGTGCCTCGACACAGACCGGCACGGGACCGGCATCCTGCATCTCCACATCCCTGTTGATCCTGGGCGAGAGGCTGGCCTTGCCCCAGGTGATGACAGGCTCCTCGACACGGGCACGTGCCGCAGCCAGCGGGTCGGCACCGAGCATACCGACTAGGGATTTGACATAGTCCGGCTCCTGCACGGCAGCAAGTTTCTGCGTAGCTGTTTCAAGACGCCGGTGTATGTCGAGCCGCCGCGCCTCATCGTCGTAATCCTTGTCATCCAGAAACTGCTGCAGGTAATTGACATGCCGGTGCCACAATTCAATATCCCTGTGCTGCTTGACCTCAAGGCGTTGCTGGTACCAGTCGGAGGCCAGCAGGCTCTCGCGGCTGAACATGGCGCGAATGTCCGGGTGATGGATATCCATACCCGAGTAGTGCCCCGTTGCCATGATCAGCAACAGTGCCTGTAACGGCGGACAGGCATCTTCTACACTGCCGTCCTCCAGGTATTGCAGCGCCACATATTGCTGTGCCTCGACAATATTGTGGATGCCGTCGACGAAGGATTCCATATCCTGCGTTTCCGGTTTCAGAATTGCTTCCGTGAACACGGCACTGGGGTTATCGAATATCTTGCCCAGGAAGCCATGCACAAAATGTTCGGTGATACGGTAACCCAGGCGGCTGGCCAGCACCTTCCTGCCCTGGTGTTCAATGTCTTCCAGCGGCTCCAGGTAACCATGCTCGATCAGGTAGTCCGGCTGGCGTTCTTGTGGCGAGAGCCGCGCCCATATTTCCGGTATCAGCAAACTGATATCGTGATCGACACGCACCTTTGGCCCGACATACCCGGCAGAACTCGAAAAACCTGCATAACCGGTCAGGATAAAGGAAACCAGTGCATTGTTCAGATCAGCCGTGGTGCGCAAGGCATTGAACGGTCCCTTGGTTAATGCCCCTTCACTGCCGGCACCCGTTGTCGAGGGCGACTTGCCCGTCAGGCTGCAGATGAAGTCCATAAACAGTTCCGGCAGTTCCTGGTAATGGATCGGGTTGTAGACCGCGAGAGAGCGTATCCCCGGTTCAGGCGGGTTATTGCGCCGTCCGGCGAGCACTGCATCAACCGGGTGACACACCGTCGTCTCCAGGTCGAGTTTGCGGTGAAAACGGGCGCTTGTCTCGGCTATATAGGTGCGTACCGGCTTGACCAGGTCGGGCCGTACCTGCAGGTAACGCGGGTTCTTTGAAGGTGCACCGTCAACAATGCGCGGATGTGCTGAAGAAACGACAAAGGACGCATTGTTATCACACGCCGACTTCAGGAGATCCTGCATCGGCTGCGAAAACTGGTAGAAGGTGTGCACATCCTCAACCAGCGCCCTCAGCTTCTGATGATCAAGCGGTTCGAAGTTGGCAATAAAGTTGTCCGGCCCGGACAGGTCCTTTTCGGCCTGGCTGTCAAAACCGGGATGTATCGCATCATCCGGCCGCTGAAACAGACGGTACTCGCAATTCTTTACCAGCTTGACACTGAACTCACCAGGCTGTTGCGGAGCGCAACTGGCAATGCAGGAGGCCGGAACCACGACGGAAGCCGTAATATCATCCTCCATCTGCACCTTTTCGGTCGCGATATAATCCTGCCGCAGCTTGAAGGTGCGCCACTTGGCAGCGCCGTCAAAACCGACACGCAGGTACGAGGCAATGATATTACGGTCATATAACTTCAGCTCATGTGCCGGGGCACCATCGACTTCATCGACAGATAAATGGTCTCGCCACTGGTTGCCCCACTCGGTCCGGTAAAAGCGCTTGATTAGAAAGACCAGGGCGAGGATGCGCGGGGAAATCGAGGCCAGCCAGTCATTAAACTCATCGGTGTAGTTGGACGTGGGTGTCAATAACTTGATAACGGAACCAAGACTGCGTTCCGGACTCAGGGGCTTGCGGGTCGGGTCACGATCCTCATGTTCAAAACCTGGATTGAAGCGTGTCGTGTAATCCCTGTCAAAAATCGCCTGCACCATATCCAGGTCCTGTTGCAGGTCATCAACGAACAAGGGGCGATAGATGACGGCGTCATTCAGGGATTTTGAAATCTCGGACTTGCCGCCGCCGGATACCGTGCTGGGTTTATGGCAAAAGGTACCTTCCGGGTCGATGCCAATCAGCCGCCAGGACGGTGCACCCGGATGCTTTTTCATCTCGATCTTGTAGCCACTGGGCTGCATGTAGGTCTTGCCGGGCTGCAGGCGGATGCTTTGCTTCTTGCCTTCATGTATCCAGGTAACCGTCTGGGCATTCAGGTCCATTCGAATTCTCTGTTTCAGGTATATGATATCCTGATGTTTTTTATCAATAGCATAGCCTTCAGGCTGCACATCCATGATCTCGCCATAGCGGGAGACCATGCCTTCAAATGAGTAACCCGGCTTGTAGGTACGGCTATCCACCCCGTATTCCTCACCATGATTACGCCGCGGGAAGGCCATCGCGCCACCGGCGTGCTCCTCTTCCGCAAGACCGAACAGATTGGCGGAATAACCGATCTGGGTTTTGATTTCCTTTTTGCAATAACCGAAATAATTATCCGCCAGCAGCGTTACTATCACGCCGGATTCGTCACGCGCCGTCAGTTTGAACGCCTGACCGTCGTTATAGAGCTCGTCTTCTTCCTTCCAGCACATGCCCTCCTTGCGCTGACGGTTTGTCGCCTTGCTCCAGCGCGGCAAGCCGACCTGTTGTTTGGTCATCCCCACCAGGTGCGGAGCGAGGATCACGCAACCGGTGGTACCGGTCCAGTGTTCCACATCCAGCCCGGCATCGAAATCTGCAAGATTGGGGTTGCCACCATTGCCAAAAATACTTTCCACAAAATCAAGGTTGCTCACCAGGTTGCCGGGTGCAAAGAAATGCACTTCCATGGTCTTCTCGGATTCCATCCCCGGTATTTCGGGGCATACCGTCGGGCGCAGTAACAGCGAAACAAACATGCGTGCCGGAACAGGCAGGTCCGAGGTAAAGGGAATGGTCAGCAAATCATCCGGTGGATTAAGCGCCTGTTCTAGAAAGCAGGCAAAGGTCTGCTTCGGTACCGCCTTTTTGTCACCGGCAACCGGCAAGCCGCCTTCTGCGATATGAAATAAACCCTTGGTGGTGCGCCGGTCACTGGCCGGGTTGTGCAGGATACCCTGCTGCACCCTGTAGCTGGATACGATGTCGGAGTGAAATTCATCCTTGCCCATTGGCAGTGACAATTCCCGCGCCACCCCGTGTCGATCAAGAATAAAGGTTTGTGTAGGCAGCATCGGGATGCTGTCGAGTTCCAGATCGGCAAGGTATTGTTTCAGGAAATTCTGGATGCGCAGATCAACCGGACACTGGTAGTTGGAGAGCAGGCGGTTTTTCTCACGGTAGCTCTTTAACAGGTCCCGGGAAATACCGAAAAAGCGCGCAGACTCGGGAGGCACACAGGTAGGCTGTCCGGAGGAGGCCAGCTTCAGATTGATATAAAGCTGCAGCTTCTCGCGCTCTTCCTCGGGTGTCTCGGGCGCCTTGTTCAGCCCAAGGGCATGTGCAAAGTCCATACGCTTTCTCCACACTGTAATTTTGCCCGGGACTCGGGCCAGACTCTCTTGTTATCTGGGTTGTATTTTAGCGAACCAACCGTTTTAAATCAGTTTAGTTGTTAAAATAACTTAACAATTATAGCAAGGTATATACTTTATAGTATTGTTTTATATGATAATAATATGATTTTCATCATTATTTTAATAGCCACGGAATCCACGGAAAAATAAAGGCCTGACCGGGAATCGTTCCGTGGACTCCGTGACGACATTATTTTCTTTTGCGGGTTAACCCGCTACGAGTACTGTCTCAATCCAGTAAAGACGGTCAGGATTGCCACGGAAGCACACGGAATTACACGGAAAAAAGTATTTTATGGCATTTATTTTTCCGTGTTCTTCAGTGGAATCCGTGGCTATTAAACAAACTGGATGCCCAACGTAATATCGTTCAGCATCCGTTATTATCAGCTTGAAAGCGCACTAGTGGAGCCCGGTAAAATCTACGGCGACCTGCTTGCGATAGGGTTCATCAAAGATAAACTCAATGGAAATCTCCTCTTCCTGATCGTCGATCTTGACCTGTTTCAGCTCGGGCAGGCGTATCGCCAGGTAGCTGCACATGGCAGCGGCCACGTCCGCATCCTGTGCATGCAAGGCATGGGCGAGGTTGGCGGCGGCAAACCGGGTGCGCTGGTCGGGGTTGGGGTTCTTGATGGTTTCGTTGCCGAGCAGGATCCCGGCATCCATCTTGGCATCCATCTTGTCGAGGTAAGCGGCCTGGTGATCCGGCAACAAACGGTCGCGGTCATATTCGAGTTGTGCAATGCCGTTTAAAAAAACAGCCATGATGTTATTCATTGTCAATCTGTTCCTGAATCGCTGTCACCGCCGGTTTGTTTAACGGGCTTACCCTAGCCCGTTTTTTGCAGTCCGATTTCCTGGCTGCGCAGATAGTCTTCGTAGCTGCCACTGAAGTTGACCAGCCCGTCCTGCTTCATCTCTATAATACGCGTCGCGAGCGAGGCGACAAATTCACGGTCATGACTGACAAAGATCAGTGTACCGGAATAATTTTCCAGCGCCGTGTTGAGCGACTCGATGGATTCCATATCAAGGTGATTGGTTGGCTCGTCCATCAACATGATATTCGGCTGCTGCAGCATCAGGCGTCCGAACAGCAGGCGGCCCTGCTCGCCACCCGAGACGACGCGCACCGGCTTCTTGATCTCATCCTGCGAGAACAGCAGACGACCGAGCGTTCCGCGGATCACCTGCTCGTCGTCACCCGGCCTCCCATAACGGCTCATCCAGTCAAACAGGGTTTCATCGGAAGCAAAATCAGCGGCATGGTCCTGGGCAAAATAACCGATATCCGCATTTTCCGACCACTTCAGCCGCCCCTTGTCCTTCTCGAGGTCACCGGCCAGGGTGCGCAGCAGCGTCGTCTTGCCGATGCCGTTGGGACCAATGATGGCAACACGTTCACCAACCTCTATCTTCAGATCGAGCTTTTCGAAAATCGGTGTCTGGCCATCATAACTCTTGCTCAAACCCTCTACATCCAGCGCCATGCGGTAAAGCTTTTTGGCCACTTCGAAGCGTATGTAGGGGTTGACCCGACTGGATGGCTTGATGTCTTCCAGCTTGATTTTCTCTATTTGCCGCGCGCGCGAGGTTGCCTGTTTCGCCTTCGAGGCATTCGCAGAAAAGCGGCTGACAAAGGTCTGCAGTTCGGCAATCTGTGCTTTCTTTTTGGCATTGTCCGCATACATCCGTTCGCGCACCTGGGAGGCTGCCGTCATGTATTCATCATAATTACCCGGGTAGATGCGTAGTTCACCGTAGTCCAGGTCGGCCATGTGCGTGCAGACGCTGTTGAGAAAATGGCGATCGTGCGAAATGATAATCATGGTGCTGTTGCGTTCGTTCAGCACGCCTTCCAGCCAGCGAATGGTATTGATATCGAGGTTATTGGTCGGTTCGTCCAGCAACATGATATCGGGATCGGCGAACAGGGCCTGCGCCAGCAACACGCGCAGTTTCCAGCCCGGGGCGACCGCTGACATCTTGCCCGTGTGCTGTTGCAGCGGAATATCCAGAGCCAGCAATAACTCACCGGCACGCGATTCCGCACTGTAGCCATCCAGCTCGGCAAACCTGATTTCCAGCTCGGCAACCTTCATACCCTCTGCTTCGGTCATCTCCGGCAGCGAGTAGATACGGTCACGCTCCTGCTTGATATCCCACAATTCCGTGTGTCCCATGATGACGGTATCGATGACGCTGAAGTTCTCGAACGCAAACTGGTCCTGGCGCAGCTTGCCGACCCGTTCATTGGCATCGATCGAGACATTACCGGCACTGGGTTCCAGGTCGCCGCCAAGAATCTTCATCAGCGTTGACTTGCCGCAGCCGTTGGCCCCGATCAGGCCATAACGGTTACCCTCGCCGAAACGAACGGAGATATCTTCAAACAGGGGCTTCGCCCCGAATTGCATGGTGAGGTTGGCGGTGGTAATCATCTGTTTTTCCTAGGCTGATACGTACACAGCCGCTTACGCGGCCGGGTAAAGCTGTGCATTATCTCACAATTACAAATAAATAACGCGGGCCATGGTTTATTGACTATAATTGTTCGTGTTTTCAGTGCGTTTGTACAACTACACGTTTCCTTAAATAATAAACATGCCAGATCCCGGCTACCGTCGGCTACCACGAAGGTTATCAAAAGCATAATGCACCTGGAATTTCGGTCACTTGCCTTGCTTGTCTGCAGCCTCCTTGCAACCAGTCCATTATCAGCGATTCCATTACCGAGCCCGGCTACGCCCGGCCAACCCCGCGATGAGACACTGGTCCGCGCCATGCAGAGTTTTATGGGCGATGACCTTGCCGGCAAGGACGGCCCCATGGCAAGGATAGGGCCAGACCTTGCGCTGACCTTCCACGAACACCGCGACTACCTGGCCCGTGGTGGACTGCCGAAACTCGGTCACCCGTTCAAGCCTTCACTGCCGCTGGTCCGTGTCAAGGACGACGCAGTGGTCGTTGATTTTGTTGCCCGCGACAATGCCAATCAGCTCAGGGCCGAGCTGCAATCACTGGGAATGAAAGATATTTCCGTTTTCGGGCGATTCGTATCCGGCCGCCTGCCGATTACAGCACTGGAATCTGCAGCCGGTCTGCAGAGCATGCAATTTGCACGCCCATCCTATGCGATGACACGTACCGGCAGCGTCACAAGCCAGGGCGATGCAGCCATGCAGTCGGATATCGCGCGTTCCAGTTTCAGCGTGGACGGCAGTGGTGTTACCGTCGGTACGCTATCCGACAGCTATGACTGTCTGGGCGGTGCTGCGAGTGATGTCGCCAGCAACGATCTTCCCGCAGGTGTAGTGGTACTGCAGGAAGAGACAGGGTGTGGTTCAGGCGCTGACGAAGGCCGCGCCATGATGCAGATCATTCATGATATCGCACCGGGCGCAACCCAGGCATTCCATACAGCATTTGATGGTGAAGCCAGTTTTGCCCAGGGCATCATCGACCTGGCGACGGTAGCTAATGCAGATGTAATAAACGACGACGTCATCTATTTTGCAGAACCCATGTTTCAGGACGGCATCATTGCCCAGGCAATTGATACGGTTAAAGCCATGGGGGTTTCATATTTCTCAGCCGCCGGTAATTCAGCGGATAATTCCTATGAAGACACCTTCCGTGACTCCGGTCAGACCGGCCTCAAATCCGGCAGCACTCGCCATGATTTCGATTCTGGCGCAGGCATCGATGGCCTGCAGAGCGTCACCATTCAAGGTGGTACGCAAGTCATTATCGTGCTGCAGTGGGATGATCCGAACTACTCGGTCAGCGGCAGCCCCGGCGCCCGCACCGATATGGATATCATTATGTACTCCAGTAATGGCAAGCAGGCACTGGCGGGCGGAATAGATAGCAACATTGGCCACGATCCGGTCGAAATCTTTGCACTAACCAACTATTCAGGCATATCAAAAACTTACCAGATTGGACTGGAACACGTTGCAGGACCGCCGCCTTCAAAGATCAAGTACGTCTATTTCGGCAACATGACGGTCAATGAGTACGCGACACATAGCGGCACCTCCTACGGCCACCCCATGGCGGCAGGTGCACGGGCCGTGGGCGCTGCTCGTTATGAAGACACACCTGAATTTGGCACATCCCCTCCCGAACTTGAATACTTCTCATCGGCTGGCGGCATAGAGATCCTGTTTGATACGGCCGGAAATGCGGTCAGTGATTTGCGGCAAAAGCCTGAGATTGTTGCGCCCGATGGTGGCAACAACACCTTCTTCGGTGCTGATTACGAGAGCGATGGATACCCGAATTTCTTCGGCACTTCTGCGGCCGCTCCACATGCGGCCGGCGTCGCTGCACTCCTGAAGAATTACGATCCAGCACTATCCCCGGATGCGGTCTACACAGCGCTACAATCCACAGCGATTGACATGGGTGTAGCTGGTTTCGATTTTGACACCGGCTACGGGCTGATCCAGGCAGACCTTGCACTGGCATCACTCGATTCGGACACTGATGGAGATGGTATTCCCGACAGCAGCGATAACTGCCCGAATGATGCCAATCCCCTGCAGGAAAACAATGATGGCGATTCGCAGGGGGACGTGTGTGACCCGGATGACGACAACGACGGTCTTACTGACGTTGACGAAGGCATTCTTGGAACCAACCCGACACTGGTTGATACGGATGGTGACGGTCTTGTGGACGGTGCTGGAGGTATCGTTCTGCTCACTACACTGCCAGGCGGGATTGACACCGATGGTGATGGCTATGTTGAGGGTGAACAGGACTTTGGAAGCGATCCCCTTACGTCAAATATCGGCGATGTCGCTCCCAGAGGCACACCGGATAACGCACTCAACGCCGGCGACCTGGTTGTGCTGACGCGCCTGGTCACTGGAGAAATCTCAGACCCCGGCAATCTGGAGTCAGCACTTGGAGATATCAACGGTGACACTAACATCGACGTGGCTGACCTGATGCTGTTGCAGCAATTATTATTGACGGCTCCCTGACCGGCCAGCAACAGCAAGCAGTTTACTTTTCTGCCAGCAACTCCCGGATAAGTTGCTCGACCTGCGGGTGATCGAAGTCACGGCCGCCGACGGCCCGGTAGACCAGCTGCCCTTTCTTGTCGATCAGAAACGACGTCGGCAGCCCCTTGACGCCGTACTGCTCCGAGATGGTACTTTCCGGATCGAACAGGATCGGGAACGTCGGGAAGACATTCAGATCACCGGTATAGGCAAATACATGGTCCGCATCTTCCCACTGGTTCACGGCCAGCACGGCGAATGACTCGCCGCCAAGTTTCTGGTAGAGCGCTTCCAGTGCCGGCATTTCCTTGCGACAGGGCGGACACCACGTAGCCCAGAAGTTGATCAGTACCACCTTGCCGCGGTAGTCATGCAGTGCATGCGGTTTGGTATCCATGTCATCGAGGGTGAAATCGGGGGCGATTACCGGCGGTGCGAGTGCGGTGAACTGATAGCCCAGCGCAGACTCCCCGGACTCGGACCTGACAGCGGTAGTTGCCAGCAGGGGCAGACACACCACCAGCAACAGAACGAGCAGTTTACCTGGATACAGGGGCTTCAGCCGGCGCACAACGCACCTCCTCAATCAGTCGGGTTTCGGTTTTATCATCCTGTGTCCAGGAATATTCCAGCGCAAACGGGCTGCCCGGCTCAAGTGCAATCGTCGTGAAGCCCTGACCCCAGTCACCCACCGCAAAGGTCTGGTCATCCGGGAGCATCGACCAGCGGAAGGCAATCCCCATGTCGTGCCACTCGCTCACCCACTCCGACTTGGTCCGGATCGGATGCCGTACACCGTCCGGGGTAATGTAACGCCAGTCGGCGACACGGTAGGACAGTGGCTTGTCCGTCTGATTTCTCAGAATAGTACCGAACACACAATAGCTGCTGACCTTGTCGACGACAGCCTTCGGCAATCCACGCGAGCTGTAGACCGCACGCACATAGTCCGGCAGCACCTGGATAAACTCGAAATCAAGCGCGTCACCCTCCGCCTTCCAGGACGACAGCCCGGTATCCGGGTTGACATGCTCCGCCACGACACCGCTTGCGACTGCGGGCAGCGTCAGCCACAAGGCCGTGAACAGGCTTGCCTTTTTCAAGCGCCCCGGCTGCATGTGGCGAGTCCGGGTTTCAGGCCTTTCGCGATATATCAACGGACACCTTCAGCAACAGGATGAACAGGGCTGTACCGTGCAGAAACAGGTCAAAGATGTCAATCGGCCGTGCCAGCGTGCCTGCAGACAGCATCTTGAGTTTTTCCCACAGGTGCGGTTCGGGTGCAAACGGCGCCAGCGCCAGCAGGATGGCCAGCGGTGCCAGCAGCGTATACGGAATTCTGTCCAGCCATTTCATTGTCAAACCGCCTCCGGGTCGCCCTGGTATGCCTGATTGCGGTAATATCCCCGAACTGATGCCGGCGATACACGCGGCATAACCGTCTGCAGTCTATCAATTTCAGGACAGGACAATGAGACTCTTCTTCAAATATTTTTTCAAGACCGCGCATTACATCATTGGCCCGATTATTCTGCTGCTGGATGCGCTCACGACACCGAAAGCAATGGAGCGCGCCGACGAGGCGCAGCAACAGGTCAATGCCAGTACCCGCAACCTGGTGCTGTATCAGTTCAGGATGTGTCCATTCTCTGTCAAGGTCAGGCGTGCCGTGAAGCGCCTGTCACTCAACATCGAGACCCGCGATGCGCTCCGGGAGGCATCCAGCCGCGAGGAATTGCTCCAGGGTGGCGGCAAGATCAAGGTGCCATGCCTGCGCATTACGGATGAACAGGGCGACACCACCTGGATGTACGAATCATCCGCGATTATCGCCTACCTGCAGACCCGCTATGCCTGATGGCT
>Ga0210065_1000090_pt1 | contig 28049 bp, 24 predicted proteins | sample Muzzi_PWB_D1_FD_185533 | JGI IMG/M metagenome (GOLD analysis project Ga0210065, IMG submission 185533) | Wetland microbial communities from San Francisco Bay, California, USA, that impact long-term carbon sequestration - Muzzi_PWB_D1 (SPAdes) | ecosystem: Environmental > Aquatic > Marine >... | reverse complement strand
CCTCCAGACCCGCCGCTTCAATATGTTTCTTGGCAGAGACCAACTCGTCCATGCTGCCTATTTCGAACGCGATGTGTTGCACCCAGGCAGGTGTGTTTTCATCCCGGCCCATCGGTGGTGAATTGGGTATTTCGAAAAAGGCCAGAACGTTGCCCTGTCCGGCATCAAGAAAGATATGAATGTAGGGGTCGGGGGCCTTGGTACTGGGAACCTGATCCTCGGCGATGGCCAGCAGCAGGTCCATGTTTAGCACTTCCCGGTAAAAAGCGACCGTTTCCTTTGCGTCTTTGCAGCGGTAGGCCACGTGGTGTATTTTCCTGATGTTCATGTCATTTCCAAGTTTTTTACCAGCGTGGTTCACGCTTTGTCCGAACTGCTTATGATACCGCGGCGTAACTGGTCGCGCTCCATGGATTCGAACAATGCTGTGAAGTTACCTTCGCCAAACCCCTCGTCTTTCTTGCGTTGAATGAATTCAAAAAATACCGGGCCAACCATGGTTTCGGAGAAAATCTGCAATAACAGACGCGGATCACCATCGGCGGTGGACCCATCCAGCAGGATTCCACGTGTTTTGAGCGCCTCAACCGGTTCGCCATGACCCGGGAGACGTTCATCCAGCATTTCATAGTAAGTGGCCGGCGGGGCGGTCATGAAAGGCAACCCACGAGCCTTGAGAGCATCCCAGCATGCGGGCAGGTCATCACAGATCAGTGCGATGTGCTGGATACCTTCACCATTGTAGGCCATCAGGAATTCTTCAATCTGGCCCACGCCCTGGGAAGCCTCTTCGTTGAGCGGGATGCGGATCTTGCCATCCGGCGCAGTCATGGCCTTTGACAACAAACCGGTGTATTCACCCTTGATATCGAAATAACGGATTTCCCGGAAATTAAAGATGCGTTTGTAGTAATCCGCCCAGAAATCCATGCGGCCCCGGTAAACATTGTGGGTCATGTGGTCGATCAGCTTGAATCCACACCCGCGCGGATGACGGTCGATGTCCGGGTAAAAATTAAAGTCGATATCATAAAAACTCTGGTCCTGATCATAGCGGTCGATCAGGTACAGGGGCGCACCGCCAATGCCCTTGATCGCGGGCAGACGCAATTCCATTGGACCGGTTGGAATATCGACCGGTTGTGCGCCGAGCTTGAGGGCCCGATAGTAGGCCGCGTGGGCGTCTTTGACCCGGAAAGCCATGCCACAGACACAGGGTCCGTGTTCTTCCGCAAAAAAAGATGCATGGCTGTTCGGTTCTTCGTTAAGAATGAAGTTGATCTCACCCTGGCGGAACAGGCGGACCTTCTTGGACCGGTGTTCGGCGACTGCGGTAAAACCGAGCATATCGAATACGGGTTCCAGCAGACCTGGAGTAGGGGATGCGAACTCGACGAACTCAAAGCCGTTCAGGCCCATCGGGTTGTCAAACAGATCTGTCATTATTAACTCTCCATCGCATAAAGACCGGGCTATTCAGACCAGTGGTTCGAAGCGTGCCTGGAAGAAGCGCAAATACTCAGGCTCATAGATCATTTTCAGACCTTTTATACGGTCACGATTTTCAAATACCCGGACCACGGATTCTGCCACAACATCCATGTGAGCCTGCGTATAAACACGCCGTGGCAAGGTCAGTCTGACCAGTTCGAGCGCCGGGCGGCGGTTCTTGCCGGTAAGCGGATCCCGGCCGGCCGACACATTACCACGTTCCATGCTGCGAATGCCCGCCTCCAAGTATAACTCAGCGGCCAGCGCCTGGGCCGGATAGTCATCCTGGTCCACGTGTGGCAGGAACGCGCGTGCATCGATGAAAATAGCATGCGAACCGATAGGGTTAACGATCGGTACGCCAGCGCGTCGCAGCATATCACCGAGGTAGCGTACCTGGCCGATACGGGCCGCCTGGTGCTCTTCCATGACGGCTTCACGGATACCGAGCGCCATGGCTTCCATGTCACGCCCGGCAAGGCCGCCATAGGTATGCAGGCCCTCATAGACCACAACCAGGTTTTGCGCCTTGTGGAAAATTGCTTCGTCGTTACAGGCAAAAAAGCCGCCGATATTGACCAGCAGGTCCTTTTTTGCAGACATCGTACAGCCATCCGTCAGGTCGCAGATCTCACGCAGGATGGCGCGGACTGATTTATCAGCATAGCCCTCTTCACGTTCGCGGATAAACCAGGCGTTCTCAATCGTGCGGGTCGCATCCAGCATGATCGGGATAGCGTGCTTGCGACAGTAAGCGTGCAATTCGCGCAGATTGGCCATTGAGAAAGGCTGGCCACCGGCCATGTTCACATTGCCCTCCAGGCTGATATAGGGAATGCGCTCTGCACCGACCTCCTGGACCAGTCGGTCGAGTTTTTCAAGATCAACATTACCCTTGAACGGGTGACGGCTGGCGGCGTCGTGCGCCTCGTCGATAATCACGTCGACAAAGGTGCCACCGGCGAGTTCCTGGTGGAGACGGGTGGTCGTGAAATACATGTTACCGGGTACGAAGTCGCCCTCCTTGATCAGTATCTGCGACAACAGGTTTTCGGCGCCGCGACCCTGGTGGGTAGGTACCAGGTATTTGTAGCCGTAATACTCTTTTACAGCATCCTGCAAATGATAGAAGTTTTCGCTGCCGGAATAGGCCTCGTCACCTACCATCAATCCGGCCCATTGTTTGTCACTCATTGCAGAGGTGCCGGAATCCGTTAGCAGGTCGATATAGACATCGCGACTGCGGATCAGGAACGTATTGTAGCCCGCCTCGCGGATGGCGGCTTCGCGTTCTTCCCGGGTGGTCATCCGGATGAGTTCAACCGTTTTGATTTTGTAGGGTTCGGCCCAACTGGGGCGGTGGCTGGTATGCATGGTCATGATGGCACCTTCTGGTTTTCCTGTGACGGGTTAGTGGATAATAGCTATTAATCATTATCCCCATTTAATCGTAAATATGTGTTTCTTATTTGACATAAAATGGTAATTAATGAAACAATAATTCTATTATTGTTATCATTATGGAAATAATGTTAATTATGGAACTGTCATCATCTGATCGTAAATTGCTCGCGGCCTTACAAAGTAATGTGAATCTCAGCCAAATCGATCTGGCTGAACGTTCAGGTCTTTCCCGAACATCAGTCTGGCGACGGGTTCGTGAACTGGAAGAAGCCGGTGTTATTGAAAGCCGGGTGGCTCTGCTGAACCCGAAAGCCCTCGGATTGCAAATCCATGTCTTATTGTCCGTCAGTATGATGGAGCATACCGACAAGGTCAGGCAGTCATTTGAAGCCCATGTTGAGCAATTGCCGGAGGTGATGATCTGCTTTTCTGTTTCGGGAGAACGTGATTACGTGCTGCAGATTATTTCCAGGGACATGGAGTCTTATAACGAGTTCCTGAACACGAAAATTCTGCATCATTCCAGCGTGCGGTCGGCCAGTTCAAGTTTTGCATTACGAAGGGTTAAGTACACAACAGAACTGCCTTTTTAGCGAAGTCGCAATGCATTGTTCTTGAGTCTTAAGGCACTATCATTGTGGGCGCCGAGGAGGTGTAGTGTCCTGTTTCAGGACATGCCGTGAACCCTTCCATGGGGGCGCGGGCTCGACTCCCTGTCTCGCACGGTCCTGAAACAGGACGCTACACCTCCTCGGCTATGCAAGTATTCAAAGAGCCGTGGACTCAGACATTCATGCACGGCGGTTGGCTGGTGCTGGTGCGGGTAGTTACTGCCGGGACCGTACGAGACATGGATGTCGAGTATCGAGTGACACAAGGACGTGTTTAAACGAGTCCCGGCAGTAACTACCCGCTCCAGCGCTCCCCCCTCCTGAGCAATGCCAAAACATGACGCCTGGTTGCTGTGAAACAGTTATTGGTTCGCAACGGATTGAGACATCGTTCATGATTCCACTGATCCCGATTGCAGCGTAACATGAAGTTGCAGGTACAAAATCGGGGAAACAAATGGCTCATTGGCAAAAGTCACTCATCAGCGCTGCTCTCTTACTGGTCATGCTGGTGTTTGGGTATCGGCAGACACTGGCACCCGAAGTTCGCAGCGATTCGGATTTGGATTATTCGGCACTCAAGCAGCACGTTGCGGTTATTGCTGAAAAGCCCCACCCGATGGGCAGCGCCGCCAACCGAGAAAACAGGGATTACATTGTTGCTTACTTTGAATCACTCGGACTTGAAACCGAGGTGCAAAAGACCACGGTCGTTTACCGGCATCCAACCCGGCAGAATCATGCCACCGTTATAGGCAATGTTGAAAATATCATCGCGCGCCTGCCAGGTCGTTCCGGGGGCGGTGCGGATGGGGCCAACGATCTGGTGCTGATGGGGCATTACGATTCGAAACCCCTCACGCCCGGTGCGGGTGACGATGCTTCGACCACCGCTGCCATCATGGAAACGGCGCGCATCATGGCTGCCGGCCCGGCACCTTCTCATGATGTGATTTTTCTGATTACTGACGGTGAGGAGAGGGGTCTGCTGGGTGCGCAGGGGTTTTTCAGACAGCACCCGGCAGCGAAACACGTTGGGCTGGTGCTTAATTTCGAGGCCCGCGGCAGTTATGGGGCATCAAACATGTTTGAAACCAGTCGTGATAACGCCTGGCTGATTGACGGATTGATTGAATCAACACCGGACTTGCTGGCGAGTTCCCTATCCTATGAAATATACCGCCGGATGCCCAACGATACCGACATGAGTATCTCAAAAGGGGAGGGGATTCCGGGTTTGAATTTTGCTTTTGTTGCCGGTTTGTTCGACTACCACGCCATGACCGACAGTGTTGAGAACCTGGATGTGAATACCCTCGCTCACCAGGCCAACTATGTACTCGCCACGACGCAGTATTTTGCCAGTCTCGACGACTGGCAGTCCGCAAAGGGCGAACCCACCTACTTCAATCTGTGGCGGGGAACACTCGTCAGCTACAGTCAGGGTTTGGCGGTCGTTTTTGGCCTGTTGGTTTTGCTGCTGGGTGTGTGGCTCTTTGCCAGCGCCCTGCGTGCAGGGACGGTTGCGTGGGGTTCTACCGGTACTGGCGTCCTTGGTGTTTTCATCATTTTTTTGATGATCTTTTCGTTGTTTGAAACCCTGATTGCTTACCAGCAAAAAGCCGATGCCGGAATCATGCGACTGACATCGCTGGGCGAGTGGCCGTTTTTGGCTTATTTTATGACCACCCTCGGCTTTACCCTGTGGTTTGCTAACAGGCTCAAGCAGGGTTTGAACAAGGTTGATATTTTTGTACCCACCCTGGTTTTGGTTTTGTTGAACCTGCTGGCGGGACGTGACTCAGCGATTGCTTTTGTACCGCCATTGCTGCTGATCCCACTAAAGGTGATAGTCAGCAAACGTATCAGCCGACCGGACTTATGGACCGCAGCAATATGGATCTGGGGTTTGCTTACGGTCTTGGTACTATATTTTGCAACCAATGCATCCTACATTTTTGTCTGGCCATTGGCCTCAGTTTTACTCGGAATTGCGGTGCAGCGAAGCCTGCCCGGAACTAACGGCGGCGCTACTCGATTTGTGTCTCTGCTGGTTTTCAGTTTTATTCCTTTATTGTTGCTGCCACCCATCTATATTTTGTTTTATCTCGCCTTAGGCCTGGGCCTGCCGCAGGTCCTCATGATTCTCTGCGCGCTGTCTCTGCTGCTCATCTGGCCCTTGATAAGAAGCATTGGATCAGGAACAGATGGCAAAGCCGGCTTATTGATATTTATTGCCGGACTGGTAATGACGGTCGTCGTGGTATTCGGCAGGGGGTTCGATACCCGGCATCCACGCGGTGAGGAGCTTTTCTATGCAATCGATGTCGATCAGCAAAAGGGTTTCTGGGTCAGTTCAGATGCCAGGCCGGGATCATGGTTGGACGAATTCATGGGTGACGGGGCGACCTCGGCAAATATCACCCGAATCATGCCGGGCTATGATCAGGACGTGCTGATCCGGGAAAGCGCATTGCCGGTTTACAAAGCAGCCACCTTGACGGTTGACAGCGATCACTTGAGTAATGGAACACGCGAAATCAGCATGCATCTGCAGACCACGACCACCGGCGAATACATTAATCTGCTGTTTCCAACTGATGCGGGTATTACGGCTGCCGCTGTGAATGGTTTTCCGGTGAGGGTCGACGGTTCACCGCAGACCGGCAGTTCTGAATCGACCACGCCACCCACAGAATCCTGGTGGCGATGGCGCTGGTATGGACTGCCGGAAGAGGGTGCCGATATCGTCATAAAACTTGAAGCGGGACGGCCTTTGCCTGTCAAAATTGTTGAGGTCAGTTACGGGATGCCTGGAGGCGCGCCTGCAAGACCGGTTAACTCGATGAGCAAACCATATAGCTGGTCTGACAGCACGGTGATATTTCAGACCATAATGCTGGAGTGAATTAACGGGAATTGTTGCATTCGATTGTTTTTATAGCATATACCTGCAGAAGAATGTAAAATGTGGCCGCTGCATGTTGCGGCGAGTGATTGAGTGTTTAGTCTGTACAGGTCGTCATGCTTCCTTCCAGATATACCCCGGTCCCGTTCTTCTCCAGCACAGTCACTACCGGAAGGTGGTTTTTCAACTATATATAGTGAGTTATGATAATGTCAGATAAGGTTACTGGAACCGTTAAATGGTTCAACGATGAAAAGGGTTTTGGATTTATTTCCCGTGAAGGTGAACGCGATGTTTTCGTTCATTTCCGTCAGATTATCGGCGACGGCCGTAAGACTCTGAAGGAAGGTCAGCAGGTTGAATTCACCGTTGGTGAAGGCCTCAAAGGACCCCAGGCAGAAAACGTAAATCCTCTCTAAGTTTTCTTAGATCGAAAATAACCCGACCGGGCCCGCGGCCCGGCCGGGTATTTTTATGCCCGGAATTTGAGCGTTGTGTACAGACGTCATGTCAACATTTTCCAGATATAACAGCCCACAAAAAAAGCCCCGGTCTTTTAACCGGGGCTTTTTTCATCCAGGCAAACCGGATTGGCCGGTTGCCGTTATATTGGTTTTACTCAGTTTAAACCACGCCGTTCCAGCAGGGGCTGAATATCAGGGTCTGCACCGCGGAAGTTTCTGAACAGCACCATGGCATCATCGGCACCACCGCGTGACAGGATCATCTGGCGCAAATAATCTCCGTTTTTGCGTGTCATACCACCGTTCTCCTTGAACCATTCAACCGTATCCGCATCCAGTACTTCGCTCCAGATGTAGGCGTAATAACCGGCTGAATAACCGCCAACGATATGTGAGAAGTAGGTGCTGCGGTAACGCGGCGGTACGGTGGCCAGTGCCACGCCTGCGTCCGCGAGGGCCTGGGCTTCGAAATCCAGCACGCCTTCTGCCGACGGTACTTCCTCGGGTAGCAACTGGTGCCATTTCTGATCGAGAATGGAGGCGGCAAGATATTCCGTGGTGGCATAACCCTGGTTGAATTTTTGGGTTTCCAGAACTTTATCCAGCAACTCTCGCGGCATGGGTTCACCGGTTTTATAATGTACAGCATAGTTCTGCAGAATCTCCGGCCAGGTAGACCACATCTCATTGACCTGTGATGGATATTCCACAAAGTCTCTTGGTACCGAAGTCCCGGAGAAGCTCGGATAATTCACATTGGAAAACATACCGTGGAGGGCATGGCCAAATTCGTGGAACATCGTTGTCACTTCATCAAAGGTCAGTAGCACGGGTTCATTCGCCGAGGCAGGTTTGGTAATGTTCAGGTGGTTGGCTACCACGGGCCTGGTGCCCATCAAGTTGGATTGGTCGACATAGGAATTCATCCAGGCGCCACCCCGTTTGGAAGGACGTGCATAGGGATCCAGGATGAATAGGGCCAGGGTGGAACCATCGGCGTCAAATACCTCGAATACGCGGACATCTTCCTGGTAAACCGGCAGGTCATGGCGTTCTTTGAAGGTAAGCCCAAAAACCTGCTCAGCTGCGTAAAATACACCTTTTTCCAGTACGTTATTCATTTCGAAATAGGGGCGGAGTTGCGCTGCGTCGAAATTGTAACGTTGCATACGCACTTTATCTGCGTAGTAATCCCAGTCCCAGGAGGCCAATTCAAAATCTCCGCCTTCCTCATCAATGATTGCCTGTATGTCTGCAGCTTCACGTTTTGCATTGGCAACGGCAGGTGGAGCCAGGCTTGCAAGCCGTTCGTTAACCGCCTCGGTGGTGCGCGCGGTCTGATTTTCGAGACTGTATGCCGCGTGGTTCGGGTAACCCATCAATTGGGCCCGTTCTGCACGGATTTTTGCGACACGTGACAATGTTTCACGATTGTCAAACTCTCCGCCACGGCTACCACGAGCCAATGAAGCCTCCATGATGCGTTGACGCAGTTCGCGGTCTTCCAGCGACGCCAGTGGTGGTTGCTGGGAGGTGTTGAGCAGGGCGATGAGGTACCTGCCATCCATATTCTCCGATTTTGCAGCCTCGGCCGCGGCCTCGATATTGGTCTCCGTCATCCCCGCGAGTTCTTCCCGGCTGTCTACAACCACGGCCGATGCATTCACTTCGTTCATGACGTTTTGGCTGAAGGTGGTCTGCAAGCTGGCCAACTCGGAATTCATTGCCTTGAGTATTTCCTTATCGGCATCAGAAAGACGCGCACCGGCACGCACAAAATTTTTGTAGGTTTCGTCGATCAGACGGTAGGACTCGGGATCAAGTTCGAGTGAATCACGTTGATCATAGAGGGCCTGGATGCGCGCAAACAATTTGCTATTCAACAGGATCTGGTCACTATGCGCAGATAATTTTGGCGCCATTTCACTTTCTATTGCGTCCAATTCATCATTGGTATTGGCTGATGTCATGCTGAAAAAAACCGTGGAAACCCGGTTCAGGAGCCGGCCGGAACGTTCCATCGGGATCAGCGTGTTATCAAGTGTGGGTGCTTCAGCCTGGTTTGCAATGGCTTCAATTTCTGCCAGTTGTTCTGCCATCCCGGCCTCGAAAGCCGGTACATAGTCCGAGGTCTCGATCTTGTCGAATTGCGGATAATGCATATATAAAGGGCTTTCCACGAAAAATGGATTGTTTTCAGCAGGGTTTGTCGTCATCGCGGTTTCAGTCGGGGTTGCGGGGGCTGATTCTGCGGCCCCGTTGTTATCGGTCTTGGAGCAACCGGTTATGGTCATTGCCAGTGCTGTACACAGCGCCAGCGTCAATGTAGATTTCATATCAATAATTCCTTTTCGTTATGCCAAAAGGCAACGGGTAATTTTAACCTAATCACTCTCTCAGTGCCTTAGCTGTCTGGGTTTTTACCGAACTATCAGTCGAGGGTTAAGGATAATGCGCCGCTGCGCATCAATTACGAAGTACTTCGCTAGTCTCTGAAGTTTTTGTATTGCAGAGGAGTATCCAGATCAGCGGCTTTCAACAGCGCAATCACTTCCTGTAAATCGTCCCGCTTCTTGCCGGTCACCCTTAACTGATCACCCTGGATAGCCGTCTGGACCTTGGCTTTGCTCTGTTTGATCAGTTTGATCATGTCTTTCGCAAGCGGCGTTTCAATGCCCTCCCGGACCTTTACGGCCTGGGTGGCCGTTCTGGCATGGATGACAGGCTCACCTTTTTCGAGACAGGCAATGTCGATACTGCGCTTGACCAGTTTGTTGCAGAGGATGTCGTACATCTGCTGAAGCTGGAATTCAGATTCGGTATTCATGGTGATGACCAGTTCGGCCAGTTCAAAGTTTGAACCGCTACCTTTAAAATCGAAACGCGTTGTCACTTCGCGATTAGCCTGGTCGACACCATTGCTCAATTCATGGTGATCCACTTCAGAAACGACATCAAATGAAGGCATGGCAATATTCCTGTTGTTTATAAATCGATTAATTGTTTGAGATCTGACACGACAGCATCGCCGTTACCGGGGTCGGACAGATGTTGCTACAATAAACCAGCGGACCTTGAGAGGGAAGCGTGCAAAACAGGGAGTCCCGGGGATTCGTCTCAGGGGGCCAGTGCCATCTGCCAGAAACGGGTGGTCAACTCACTGATTCCGCTGCTTTCGGCGTTTAGTAATACGACGATGCCGATATCATGCTGCGGCGAAAAGGCGACGTCAGCGCGGAATCCCGATACCCACCCGCCGTGATAGACAAGGCGTTCTTCGCCCAGTTGATAAATCCGCCAACCCAGGCCGTAGTGCGCCTCGCTGAGCATGTTTTTCCACTGCTTGCGGTACATTTCCCGTTGGGTTTTTACGCGTGGTTTGGACAGGTTGCCAAGCATTTCAGGTGACAATACCTCCGGTCTGCCGCCGAGTTGCGCCTGCACCCATTTGCCCATATCCAGGATACTGGCATTGATACCCGCCGCTGGTGCTGCGCGGTAGTAATTGGGTTGCACAGCGACGGTTTTCCATTGGCCTTTCCGCCTGGCATGTGGCTCTGCGTGGTTGGGGTTGTTGATAAATGCATCAAAGCCTACTGATGCAGTGTTCATATCAAGCGGTTTGAAGATGCGTTGCGTGATCAGGGTTTCATAGTCCAGCGTTGTTGCTTTCCTGACCACAGGGTCAACCAGGCTGAACACGGTATTCTGATAACCATAGCATTTACCCGGTTCACACACATAGGGCAGGTCGGACATCCTTTGCCATATGCTGTCCATACTCTTGCCGTCTTCCAGCAGGTTGTCATAGGCATGCGGGATCAGTCCGGTGCTTTGTCCGAGTAAATGCCGGATCTTGATTTTTGTGGCATCACCTTTAATTTTAAATCCTGGAACATAGCGGGTGACGGGATCGTCCCAGTCCAGGGTGCCATCTTCAACCAGCAGACCGACCAGTTCTGCAGCAAAGGGTTTGGAAACGGATGCCAGCCGAAAGGTCGTCTGCTGATCAATGGGACGGTTTCTGTTTGTCGCCGTATATCCCACGGTTACGATCAGTAAGATGCGCTCACGACTGACGATAGCAAAGGCGGCCCCGGGATAATCCCTGTCAGCGATCAACTGACGAAAAAAGACCTCGTAGTCAGTTGTTAGCTGAAGTAGATCATCGCCTGCCAATACAGGCAAGCAGACAAACTGAAAACAGCAGACCAGGAGAAAGCGGAGGACTATTTTGCGCATAAATTTCAGATTATCTTCCATGATTTGTGCTTTATGCACGGGAGTCCCAAGGATACAGGCGCCCGATTTGAGGTTGCAAACCGGCTTGCTTGCTCACTGACATTGGAAACGAAAATGCAATTGTAACCATCTCTGTTATAAATATTTTATGAAAATTGGTAATTCAAAGCAGTGATCTTGGTATTCTCCCAATAATCTCTGATAAACTATCGAATCCCAGTTCAATTAAGTTATTGGAAAATAAACATGTTTGAAAAAAACAGAAGCACGAAGCAGGAGCCGGAGCGCTCACAACCGCAACAGGATACCTTTGCTGCGCCAGCCAGTACACCAGCCAGTAGTGGAAGAGCCGCAGTGATCGGCCCCGGAATTCACGTTAATGGTGACATTAGCGGTGAAGAGAGCCTGATTATTGAAGGCAGTGTCGATGGCAAAATTCGCCTTGATACACACCAGGTTGAAGTTGGTCAGAGTGGACGTGTCAACGCCGACATCACGGCCAAGGTAATCAAAATATCCGGTGAAGTCCGTGGTGATATCACGGCTACGGAAAAGGTTGTTATTTTACGCTCCGGCAATGTCCGCGGAAATATTGTTGCACCACGCATGACGCTCGAAGATGGCGCGATATTTAAAGGCAGCATTGATATGGATCCGAGCGAGACGGTCAAAGCAAAGTCTGTCGATCCGGTAAAAAAGGTCGCCGAGAAACCGGTTGAGAAAGTTACAGAAACACCAAAAGTAGTCAGTTCCGGCAAACCGGGTGAGAATAAAAGTTACTCATTGAATGGTGGTTAAATTTCTTACTGTACTAGTTTTTGTCAACCGGAAGTCCGTGTCAGCTAAAAGAAGATTAGCGAATTGAACAGTGTTATCTCAGGGGCTGCAGGCGTAGGCTTTACGCCTGCAGAACCGCATTTTTCGCGCACCCAGCAAAGCTTGTTGTTTCCGACCATGATCAAGCGGATCAAGCCGGACGAGCGTTTGTCTGTCCTTGAAATAGGTCCGGCGCTGCCCGAGACAATCAATTTTTTTTCCCAATACAAATGCCGTTTGCATTTTGCGGCGATGTATACCGATCCGGTCTTACAAATGCAGACGGCTGACTGCACGGAAGCCGAGCTAGCTGAACACATCGAGCAATCCTTTGACTTTCCAAAAGGAACACGTCTTGACCTTTGCCTGTTCTGGGATTTCCTGAATTACCTCGATGACAAGGCATTAAGGGCATTTAATACGGCCATTCGACCTTACCTGCATAAAGGCACGCGCGGGCATGCCTTCACCGTGCGTACACTCAACACATCATTCTCCAATCAGCAATACGGTATTGAGCAGGCTCATATGTTCAGTATCAGACCGCGCCCGGGGAAGCAGGCCCCTACAACTCCGCACACGCAGGCCATCCTGGTAAACCTGTTATCCTGTTTTGATATCGACCAGGGCATGTTGTTACCGGATGGCCGGCTTGAGATTTTGATGACTGCCAGTCTATAGATTCGGTAAGTGAAAGCAAAAACAGCCCCGGATGACAAAAGCCATCCGGGGCTGTTTATTATTCAAACCTGAAATTTCGCCCTGCTAGCGTGCGCGTTTAAACTTGTCCCAGAAGGTTTTACGTACCAGGTCGGTAAATTCGCCGGAATCCAGGTATGTGCCATGCCCATTAGGGCACGACTCGTAGGTAATATGCGGTTGCTCTTTATCGAATTCCTGCAGCATTGTTTCACCGCATTCCGGACAATGGTAATCTTTAATTGCGTTGGCTTTCTTGCCGAGAGCTTTGTTACCACTATCGATAATATAATCAGCCATCCAGATATCGTCGCGTAGATTGCGTAGTTCATCCGGTTGAAACCAAAGACCGCCGCAGGAAGTGCAACGATCCACTTCGATTTGGTTATATGAAACCAGTTCCATTTCACCTGAGCATTTTGGGCATTGCATAACCATCGTACCTCTTATTCATGTTGACCGGAGGCATTAATCAATGCCCTCTGCGTGTACCGCTATTGTAGGGGCAAAGGTAAAAGATGGTCAAACCAAAGCTGGGATCCTGGCCGATTCAATCGTGGCCTGGATGACGCATACCCCCTTGAATTACTTTTTTACTATGAGACCGGACGTCCGTGACGAAGCCGGAAGAATTTCACATTTCGTAGGCCAGGATCAGTTTACTGTCGGCAGTTGCCTTGAAGTTGAAATCCCTGGTGTCGACGAGGTCACCTTCTTTGAGGGTTTCATCACCGCTGGTGCCTTCGCCGCAAGTGATATAGACCAGGGTCCTGCCGGGTTGGGCGACCGTCTCGCCGGCTTTGATGTGGGCCACGTCAATCACTGTTCGGGCCGCAAAGGTTTCATCCTGGTCGGATGAACCACCATAAACCCTGGTGCGTTCGCCGGTTTTGGCATGAAACATCTGGTAGGATGCCGGCTCCCCCTGTGTTTCAGGTATTACCCAAAGCTGTATCATCCTGTTTTTTTCATTATCCGGGTTGATCTCGTTGTGACTTAAGCCATCACCACCGGCGCGCTGAACCTGTATGTCATTAACTTTAAGCTCCTGGCCATCCTGCAGGGAACCCGCATGTTTAATCCGCCCCTCCACCATGACTGAAATCACATCGATCTCTTTATGGGTGTGCATTCTCGTTTCACCGTATGGCAAAAATCGTGCATCGGCCAGGTAACAAAACCGGCCGATCCCGCTCGAGGTACCGGTTTCCCGGCGACGACCGCGGAATATTTTGGGGCTCATGACCAAACGCGTCTCGCGCAGACCGGCAAAGCCCCCACGGCGAAGATTGTTCCGGTTTATGATTTTCAATTTTAACTCCCGTTCATGGATTGGAAGGTTGATTGCTGACAAGCGCTACGCCTTCGTTTAGATTAGGGATTATAAACCCATGGGGAATAAAAAAAATGATCAGGATCAAGAGACGCGGGTGCTTGCCGCCTGGCATCAGCACCAGCGAGCCCACGGGTAGTGCAGAATATTGACGAAATTGCGAGCCAACCGGCGAGTGATTCAGGTTTTGATGGATTAGCAGTAGAGAAGTGCTTTTGTTTAGAAAACTGATCGGGAAACTCGTAGATTTTCACGACGATGGCGAGTTGAAAGGCCTCTTGATTGCGAGAGTTTGTGGCTTTTTCATCATGTTTTTCCTATTACATCTAAACTGGGTTCGAAACAGGAAGACTGAAGCATCATGGTTATATCAAGAAGACAACTACTCAGGCTCAGTGCCGGCGCAGGACTGATCGCAGCTGCTGGTAATTGGCGGCCCTTGATGGCGGAAACATTGATACCCATCAAGATGACGATACCGTCCAGCGGCGAGCTTTTACCCGCAGTCGGGATCGGAACGAGGGATTTCCGTTCGGATGCCAATGTGGATGAGATGGAGCGCTTCAGGCAGACACTGGAAGCATTTTATGCAGCCGGTGGCCGGGTGATTGATACCTCACCCAATTACGGTGAAGCGGAAACCGTCATCGGCCGCTTACTGGGCGATCTCGGCATCCGTGACGAAATATTTTTGGCGACCAAGGTAGATAGAGAGGATCAGCAGCAGGGCGTTGAGAGGATGAATCGTTCATTCGAATTGCTGGGCGGTGACCAAATCGACCTGATGCAGGTACACAATCTGCGTGGTACTGAAGCTGAACTGGATACCATGCAGGCCTGGAAGGCAGAAGGGCGTTTCCGCTATCTGGGCGTAACAACGCATAGCCCGCGCCAATATGATGAAATGCAGGATGTCATGCGCCGTCATCCCCTGGATTTCATACAGCTGAATTACTCTTTGGCTGATCGTTCTGCCGAAAAAAGCATATTGCCCCTGGCACGGGATCGTGGAATCGCGGTACTGGTTAACTTGCCGTTTGCCCGTGGCAGCCTTTTTCGTGCTGTGGCTGACCGGCCACTGCCGGACTGGGCCGCCGAGATGGATGCCGGCAGTTGGGGCCAGGTTTTTCTCAAATACGTGATATCGTACCCGGCATCGACCCTTCCTATCCCGGGGACCACCAAGCCACATCACGTCAAGGATAATATGGGTGCAGCATTTGGACGCCTGCCCGATGCCGATTTGAGACGTGAGATAGAGACCTATATAGCACCCTTGCTTTAAATAGCCCGGGTTTGTAATTTTTTGCAGGAGTAGCTACGCAGATGAGAATCCCGGTCATTCTATTGTTAATGTTTGCAACTGCGGCTGTGCAGACCATTGCCGCAGATAATGCGGAATTATTTTCTAATATTGAATCACTGCTACCCCCGGTTCAAAACTGGACCGGACCAAGTGAATCACTGATCGTTGCAGCGGATGACCCCTGGATTACGCCGGCGGAGCTCACACAATTAAGCGCGACACCGGATTATGATGAAACGGTCGCCTGGCTACGCAAACTGGTGAGTGCTGCACCGGAGCTGGAAATGGTCTCAATTGGCCAAAGTTTGCAGGGGCGGGATATCTGGATGGTGATCGCCAGTGCGGAAGGGGCCTTCAGTGCCGAGGCAATGAAAGCCACGGGCAAACCCCTGCTGCTGGCCCATTCGGGGATCCACGCCGGTGAAATTGATGGCAAGGATGCAGGCCTGATGTTGTTACGCGACATGACCGTGGCGGCCAGGCGTAAAGATTTGCTGGAAAAAACCAATTTCCTCTTTATTCCGATCTTAAATGTTGATGGTCATGAGCGCAGTTCGGTCTACAACCGTATCAATCAGCGCGGACCGGTGGAAATGGGTTGGCGCACCAATGCACGTAACCAAAACCTGAATCGGGATTTCACCAAGCTCGATACCAGGGGCGTACGCGCGTTGATCAGGGTATTCAGACAATGGCAGCCTGATCTGTATCTTGACCTGCATGTTACAGACGGTGCGGATTACCAGTATGACGTGACGTTTGGAGGCAATGGCCGTGGTGGTTGGTCGCCTGCAATTGGTAACTGGATTGAAGACGTTTATCGCCCGGCGGTGAACACGGCGCTTAGTGCGAATGGACACGAGCCCGGCCCGTTGCTGTTTGCTGCCAATGACATGGATATGCAGGATGGTTTCCTGTCCTGGTTAGGTGACCCACGTTATTCAAACGGCTATGGAGACGCTATTCATCTGCCTGCCATCCTGGTCGAAAACCATTCTCTTAAACCCTATAAACGGCGCGTGTTGGGCACCTATGTGTTGCTGGCAGAAACCCTGGGATTACTGGCCAGGGAACAGGATTCGTTGCGCAAGGCCACGGTAACGGATCAACAGCGACGGCCATCTTCAATCCCGCTGGGTTTCGAACGTGAGCAGACGGCAGTCGCAAAAATTGTTCCTTTCAAGGGCATCGTTTCAGAGCGGTACCAGGGCCAGGTATCCGGGGCCGAAGTCGTGCGCTGGACAGGAGAAGCTGTGACCGAGTCGCTTCCGCAGATTTTTATCAGTCAACCCACGGTGATGGTTGAACCACCTGCCGCTTATGTCATTCCACAGGTTTGGTCCGACATCGTCGAACGAATCGCTTTGCATGGCATAGTAATGGAGCAAATCAAGGAACCTCTGACCACGCGTGCCGAGATATACCGCTTGCCCGCTGCAGGCATTGCACAACCTTCTGTCTGGGCCCCTAATCCATTCGAAGGACATATCCGGATTGATCCGGGTGAGCCCGTGAAAAAGGAGATTGAGACAACATTTCCTGCCGGTAGTTACCTGATCAGCACCGATCAACCCCTCGGCGAACTGCTTGTGCTGATGTTGGAACCGCAGGCGCCGGATTCATTTTTACAGTGGGGTTTTTTCCTTGAAATATTTACCCGCACCGAATATGCGGAAGCCTATGTACTGGAACCGCTGGCGCAAAAAATGCTGGATAACGACGTTGACTTGAAGGCCCGTTTTGAGCAAAAACTGGCAAGTGATGGTGCATTTGCCGGTAGTCCGTATCAACGTCTTATGTGGTTTTATGAACAGACACCATTCTATGACGAGCAATACTTACTCTATCCCGTGGCCCGGATTCCCCAGCCAAAATGACGCTGCATTGATCTGTTCTATGTCGAAATTTGTGACTTGGGAAATTGTCTTTACTGAAAATTAACAAATAAGTCGACATTGGATGAGATTGCATTGGATAGTCATATATAATACCCCCTGAAATTAGGGTGCAGTGCTTACCAATTGGAGGAAGAAAGTAGTGAAAAATTTTAAATTAGGTGTAGTTTCCATCACACTGGCGTTATTGCTCAATGCCTGTGCTACAGGGGCCCCGGGCAAAACTGCCTGGTATGACCAGTGGGGATCGTGTGCGGCAGCAGGTGCAGCAGCAGGTATCGCCGCGGGGGCAACGGATGATTTTGATTCGGCAATGATCGCTGGAGCCGGTGGTTTTCTGATTGGTGGAGCAATCTGTGCGTATGGTGACACCGACGCTGATGGTGTGAAAAATTACAAAGACAAGTGCCCGGGAACGGTTGCAGGCGGAATTGTTGATGAGCACGGTTGTGAATTAGACAGCGATGGTGACGGTGTTGTCGACCGTCTGGACGAGTGCCCGGGTACACCGGCGGGCGTCCAGGTAAATGATCGCGGATGCGAGCTGGATAGCGATGGCGACGGCGTTGGTAACAGCCGTGATAAATGCCCTGGCACACCGGCTGGTGCGAAAGTGGATCAGTACGGTTGTGAACTGGACGACGATGGTGACGGTGTTGTCAACAGCAAGGACAGGTGTGCGAATACACCGAAGGGTGAAGCGGTTGATAACTACGGTTGCACCCTCGCAGAGAAATACGCGCTTGAGCATGTGAACTTCGAGTTTGATTCCGCCAAGCTGACCGGTGATTCAACTGCCAGCCTGGATGATGCAGTGTTGATTCTGAAGCGTCATTCTGATTTGAAGGTTGAAGTTGCCGGGCATACCGACAGCATAGGTAGCGATTCTTACAACATGGATTTATCTAAACGTCGGGCTCAGACTGTAGCTGACTATTTGATCGCCCATGGCGCAAATTCCGCTAACATATTTGTGAAGGGTTATGGTGAGACCGAACCGGTAGCAAGTAATGATACAGAGGCAGGTCGTGCCCAGAATCGTCGCGTTGAATTGCGGCACTAGTTTCTAAACGGCAGTTCCTCAAAAGCCCGGCAGTGTTTACTGCCGGGCTTTTTTTTATGCAATTCAGCCTGCCTGGCGGTTATTCGTGTTCATGGTTTTTTGTATTTCAGCCGTTGACGCATTCTGAAGTTACGCCACAGGTTTGCTGGCTTGGTATCTTTCCAACCGCTTTGAATCATTTCATCAACGGCATCCAGAACCCGTTCAGACGAGGCACCATCGAGAAACGGGGTCATCGATGGCCCGTAGGCTGCGATTGCCTCAAGCAAGGCGTCATCGGGTGCCAGTGCCTGGCGAATGGCGTCTTCCAGGTCTTTGGCGTCAGTGATATTGATCATGCAGGCTTGAGGATCCCGGTTTCTATAAGTGACCACCGGCTTTTTGAGTAATAAGAATTCCTGCAGTATCGAAGAGTTGTCACTGACAATCACGTCTGCCCGGTGCAGCAAATCAAGTACGCTGCCGGTGTCAAAATAGGATAGGTTTTCACCCTGGAGTGATCGGTAGCGGTCCACGGTTTCACTGGCCATTTTAGGATGTAAAGTGACCAGCCATTGCCATTGGTTTGAGCGTGACAGGCGTTTAATTTCCGGGTAAAGCGCCTCGGCACCGGACAGGCGCGGGGTGAATGTTGAACCAAAAAGAATCTGCGGCCGGTCGTAGGCGGTTTTAACTTCAGGTACTTTCAGAATGGCGTCCAGTTTTGGCCAACCCGTTTCCCGAACCCGAAAATATCCGCGTTTCTTCTCGAATGGCCTGAGCATGGCACTGCGTATGGGACCCTCGGTGCAATACAGATCAAACAAGCCGCGTTCAGAATAATCAATGCCGCGCTTGTCTTCATTGAGCCCGTGGAATACCTGTACTTTAAGACCCGGAATAAAGCCCGGCATCTGGTCACCGGGTGCAAAAACGACCTCCGGATTGTAGGCAATGGCGGCTTCAATACCGGGCACCGTGACCTCACCGGGATGTAATAACCCGGGAGAAGCATTCTCAACCAGTAGCCAGCGCACCTGGTGGCCGCGTTTCAGGGCCGCGGCTTGCAGGGGGCGCAATACGGCAAACGAATAGTCCTGTTCAAGGTAGAACAGGAATCGCCTGGACTGTTGTTTGGGTTCGGTAATAATTGTTACTTCCCGGTCAGAACTTTATACCGTTATTATCATTGGGCTACGGACCAATGCGGATTGTATCACCACCTATTACGAGCAATCACGGGAGTTTTTGTTCGGGCGCTATTCGGCTAAACTACCTGACTTTGTGCAAATCGCTACGCAGGCGGCCAGTATGAATATTTACTTTGGAACTGTTGCCAGGGCCGCGCCTGTAAGCGAGGGTGGCAGCTTATTCAAGCTGGACTGGGAGCGCAAATCCATCGTCCGTGAAGTTCCCAATGTACCGGTTGAACCCTCCCTGTATCATGATCCAAATGCCCGTGGAAACGTGCGGGGTGTTCGGGGTATCCGTATCTTTAACGACGAGGTCATCGCAGCCGACTATCACACGCTGAATATATTTGACCGGGATCTGAATTTGCGGCGCAAGCTGACCCATGGCCTGATGGTCGGTATTCACGAAACACATCTCGAAGGTTCTTCGATCTGGGTCACATCCACCACGCTGGATGCCGCGCTTAAATACCGGCTTGAAGATGGTGCCCTGGAGTCATCCTTCTGGCCACGTGAAATGCCCGAATTTCAGCAGGCGCTGGGGCTGGAGCCATTGCCCATTGACAAGACCGTCGACAACCGTCTGAACTACCTCGAACAGGACTCCTTCCGCGGTCCGTCGCACCTGCATCTGAATGCGGTTTGCGAGTTTCGGGGTGAAGTTTATGCACTGTTTCATTCCAAGTGCCTCGTGGCCAACCTCAGTCGGGGCACGATTGTCATCCGGGATGAAAAACTGAAGCACGCGCACAACCTGATCATGGAAGAGCCCGGGGTGGTGTATATCAACGACACCCACCGTACGGTAGTGCGTGAGTATGATCTGCAAAGCGGTCAACAAATCCGGGCAATCGATATCAAGAAAATGCCGGGTATCAAGTCACTTTTATTGAGAAGTGCCGCCCGCGCCATCAGGGAGATGGGTGTCTCATTTTTCGGCAACAAAAGAAAGGCTACCGCCAAGCCACTTTACCTGCGTGGATTATCAATTACCCCGGATTACATCTTTGCGGGTTTCTCGCCGGCGACTATCGTGTGTATTGATAAACGTTCCGGCAAGCTGGTTGATTCCTACACGCACTCAACTGATATGCGTGTCTGTATCCATGGGCTGACAGCGGATGATAGCTTACCCACCTGATCCGCGGGTTAAGCGTTATCGTCAAAAGTGTACTCAAACATCTCAATCTCCCTGGCCCAGTGACGGGCGACAAGCTGCCTGCTTTCATTATCGTAATAGTCCTGAAAATGCCGGTGTTGCGTCGCGTTTTTGCGTTGTAGCACCTGGTAGGGGATACCAATTCGACTACAAACGGTTTGCCAGTCGCCGTCCAGGTTTTCCAGTTTGCCGACAAAATCCATCAGGAGTTTTCCCTTACGGTCACACAGCATATTGGTCTGGTAGGCATCGCTTCTTGGTATTTGCATCTGGATGAATTGCTTGAAACCATCCAGTTTTTTCACGCGGGCATGACGTCCATGGGCTGGTCTCTCCAGCAGGAACTGGTATTCCGAAACCAACCTGTCCCAGGGGTTACGCACAAACGCAAATTTGAAATACCGGTCGAAAATTTCCGCCGGCATCCGCCTTTGTGCTGCCTGGATATCGTCATGCGCCCTGAAGACATACTTGTGGTAATCCCACTCCAGCCTGGCCCGGCTCTTGAGGTGCGCAAGCCTGCCGGCCGGCCTTGGCAGGCATAGCGGTAACAGGATGGTTTTCATACTGGTACTGGCTACCTTGCGCATACGCAGGAAAATGAACTGGTGACTGTCGGAAATCAGCATGTGGATTTATCTGCAAAATGCACAACCTGTATTATGCTAAGACACGGACGAAAACGCCAACGTGGCCATCTGAAAAATCCGGGCCGCATGAAAAATCTATTAATACCAACGTTGTCCTGCTTGTCCTGAATCTCCCAATCTAAAATTAAGGCTTCCCGCTGACTTGCGGGGTTACAAATGTAAGTTGAAGTTGGCTTCGATACGCCGGGGGAGAGCAGGGTCTTGCCTCTGGACACGTATGAGGCTTCCGATACGCTTCGCGTCGCACATCCATGTGCTCAATCGCGAAGTACCGTTCATCCTGAACATAACGGTCCCGAGTCAAGACCCCGCTCACCCACGGCCGGGTTCAATTCAATTTGATTACCGCATCTTCGATGTCAGCTGGTTTCGCCGTCTCTGTGCCAACGCCGAGGCGGGTACTAGGTATTAATATTTGAGTTTGGCCTTCAGTCTTGGATACCAGATAGCCTGGGCTATACCGCGTGCGGCCATGAAGATCAAAACAGCAGCCCATAAACCCTCGAGGCCCCATCGCGCTGACATCGGGTATAGCACGAGGGCATAGATTGCAAAAGCAGTGGCCATCGTCATCATCATCGCGGCACCTGCGGTGGCGGCGATATAAACGCCATCAAACTGGTAACAGGCCACGGCCACAACGGGTAGGGCGATCACCACTGGCATTAAAGACTCCACTGATAAACGGACCGCGGTGAGGTCGGTCAGCAGGGCGGTCAGAGCAGTGCCGGCCAACCAGAATCCAAGGGCATAGACGAGACTGGCAGCCAGGGCCCAGAAAGCCGTCAATTTAACCCAGTGGTGAAACAGCCGGGCTTTACCTTCACCCCAGGCGGAACCTGCCAGTGCTTCGGTGGCATGGGCAAAACCATCCAGGCCGAGGGATATCAACATCATGTATTGCATAACAACATGACTGGCGGCCATTTCCACCTCACCCAACGCACCTGCCACGCGCATGACCAGCGACAGGGCGGTCATCAGTAGTATGGTGCGGATAAAAATATAGCCATTGATTGCAATCAGCTTCCTGAAACCGGACATCAGCCAGGTTCGGGTATCTCCCAAACCGGACATCAGGGTGTGGAATCCAAAAATCCGGACCAGTAGCCACAAGCCCAGAATAGCCGCCAGCCACTGGGCGATGAGGGTTCCCCAGGCGACACCCGCCACACCCATGCCAAGAACGACCACCAGGATCACATTCAATACGGCGTTGGTAATATTCAGAACCAGTTGCTGTACCAGCACCAGGCCGGTCCTGGCGAGGCCAAACAGGACCCCGGAAACCGCATAGACCAGCAGGCTTGCGGGGGCTGCCCATATACGGATGTGGAAGTATTCACTTGTCAGGCCGGTGACGGTGTCAGGCGGGGCCAGGGCCTTGATGGCTACCAGCAGGATCATGTCCTGCAACAGCAGCAGGATGGCACCGAGACCCAGTGCCAGTGCGGAACTGCGCCAAATGCCAGATATCAGCTGATGGGTATCGTGCCGGCCGCTGGCCTGTGCGATGATACCGGTGGTACCCATTCGCAGAAATCCGAAAGCCCAGAAGATAAAATTGAAGATAACGCTGCCAAGACCAATCGCGGCCAGGTAAGCCGGGTCTTCCAGGTGACCAATAGCCCAGGTATCCACGAGCCCCACCAGCGGTGCAGACGAATTGGCCAGGATCGCCGGAAATGCAATTGCGGCAATCGTCCGGTGCGGGTTGGCTGATTGTTGAACAGAAGCATCTGCCTGCATGGTCTGGGCTCGTAAAAGGGTGCAGCAGCTATAATACCGGTGTCGTTGAACCGGGGGTGTTAATTTTTGGAAATAAAAACACCGGTTCTCCGGTCTATGCTTCCGTAAGCTCAAAGTTCCTGATGTGGAGTATATGAATTAATGTTGATCAGACGAACCAGTGATATTTTACCTTCCGAAATTACGGATGAATCTGTCTACTTGCAACGCAGGGAGTTGCTGAAGCGAGCAGGTCTTGTTGCAGCGGGTGTCCTGACCGGTCATTCGGTGTTTGCAGCGGATTCTGTATCCGGCCCCAGTGGCCCCGAACTGCAAGGTGTCCGAAAGAGTCCTTACAGCACGGATGAACCGGCCAACTCGTGGACTGACGTGACCACGTACAACAATTATTACGAATTTGGCACCGGTAAAGAAGATCCATCGCGCTATGCCGTCGATTTCAAGCCGCTTCCCTGGAGCGTTACTGTAAATGGGGAATGTGACAAGCCTGGAAGCTACAACTATGAGGACCTGGTGTCAGCTCACGTTCTCGAGGAACGAATTTACCGGCTTCGCTGTGTCGAAGCCTGGTCAATGGTGGTTCCCTGGGTGGGTATACCGATGGCCGGTTTGCTCAAGCAGTTCGAGCCCAATTCAAAGGCAAAATATGTGCGTTTCAAGACGCTGTATGACCCGGAACGTATGCCTGGCCAGCGGCGGCAAACGCTGGACTGGCCTTATGTAGAGGGCCTGACGATTGAAGAAGCCATGCACCCGTTGACATTGATGGCAGTGGGACTCTATGGTCGTGAACTACCCAACCAGAACGGCGCGCCAATGCGTTTGGTGGTGCCCTGGAAATATGGATTCAAAAGTATCAAGGCAATCGTTGAGATCAGTTTTACAAGTAAACGCCCCCGCGGCAGTTGGGAGCGCGCGATTCCGTCTGAATATGGTTTTTATGCCAATGTGAATCCCGAGGTCCCGCACCCGCGATGGAGCCAGGCAAAGGAAAGGCCAATCGGCGCCGGCCTTTTCGCAAGTAAAAAACCAACATTGATGTTCAATGGCTATGCTGACCAGGTGGCCTCCTTGTATACCGGTGTGGATTTACGGAAGAACTACTAGCTTCGTGCAGCCCCGTCACTGGTCGATGAAGCCTGGCTCGAAATCCTTCTACCGGTTGACCAAACCGGTTGTGTTCGTCGTTTGTCTACTGCCGCTGGCGTATCTTATGGCAAGGGCGTTCGAAGTGGCAGGAATGGGGCTGGGCGCTAACCCGGTTGAAGAGTTGTTGCATGAACTCGGGCGCTGGGGCCTGAAATTTTTACTGCTGACTTTGACCATCACACCCCTACGGCGCTGGACCGGCTGGAACTGGTTGATTCGTTTCCGTCGTATGCTCGGTCTTTTCTCTTTCTTTTATATATTGCTGCATTTCACCGTCTACGCTGTTCTGGACCAAGGCCTGGATTTGACAGCCATCATCGAAGATATCGTCAAGCGACCTTACATCACGCTGGGTATGGCAGCATTATTGATGTTGCTTGCGCTTGCCGTGACATCAACGCAGGGTATGATGCGGCGCCTTGGCAAGGCCTGGCAGAAACTGCATCGCCTGGTCTATGTGATTGCGATACTGGGTGTGTGGCATTTTTACTGGCAGGTGAAGCTGGATACGCTTGACCCCACCGTTTACGCACTGTTGCTGGCAGGTTTGCTGGGCACACGTGTGTACTATGCCCGCAAATCCCGACTTCGGGAACGACTGCGGCGTAGGTAATAATTTGAAATACTGATGTTCTGTTGGTGGTAGAATCCGGACAGGCAATGCAAGCTTTCAAATATCCTTTATGATTATTCCACACATGTTTCGGGCCAAATCCCTGGCCGCTTTCCTGCTCACCTTCCGGGTGCGCTGTCACGGTCCGAATGCACCCGTTTTTAATGTTACATCCACGATCAGAGGTGTTCATGCGAGTATTTAAGAAAGTCATGAAGTGGGTCGGTCTGACGCTGGTCCTGCTGCTGGTGCTGGGCGGTGCGTTCGTTGCTCACAGTTGGTATTTCAAACCGGTCAATATCAATATCTTCTTTGCGCGGGAATTTCTAAAAATTGCGCTGCAGAGTCCGGAAATGCTCAGTTCCATCCATGTCCTCGAGCAGTTTGGTATCAAGGGGCACAACGCTGAGCTCGATGACGAAAGCGAAGCTGCCGGCGACCGCATGTTCGCCCAGCTGAAAGAAAGTCGCGAGATTCTGTTAAGTTACCAGGACGAGGATCTTGCCGAAGCGAATGTCATGTCCAAGCGGATTGCGCTGGATATGATGGACATGCTGGTCGGGTTGGAGCCCTACCGTTATCACAACTACCCGGTCAACCAGTTATTCGGTGTGCAAAATGGTTTCCCGTCATTCATGGAATCCACCCACCAGGTTCATAGCGTAAGGGATGCCGAGGATTATGTGGCCCGCCTGTCACAGGTCGGTCGAAAATTCGACCAGGTGCTCGATGGTCTTCGCCACCGTGAAGAACTGGGCATATTGCCACCGCAGTTTGTAGTAACCAAGGTGTTGGATGAAATGCAGAATTTTGTGGCGACACCGGCCGAAGAGGGCATCCTGATGGTGTCGCTGACCGACAAGATGAAAAAGGCGGATTTGCCTGAAGCAGAGCAACGAAGAATTGCGCTTGAAGCCCGCACCCAGATTGAAAACACCGTGTATCCGGCCTACCAGGCACTGATTGACTATTTCGTGGTTCTCGATGACAAGGTCAGTGAAAACAATGGGGTTTGGGCACTGCCGGACGGTGATAATTTTTATCGCTTAGCGATCCGCCTGTTTACAACCACCGACTACACGCCTGAGTATCTGCACGAATTTGGTTTAGCCGAAGTCGATCGTATTCAGTCCGAGATACTTGAAATTCTGGAAGCCGAGGGCTGGGATGTTTCGCAGGGTTTTTATCCGGTCATATCAGAAATGGCCGAAAATCCGAAGTTTTACTACTCGGACAGTGATGAAGGCCGTGATCAGATCCTGGCAGATTACCAGGCCATTCTCGACGAAGTATCCGAAGGATTGGAACCGTATTTCGATGTAATGCCCGAAGCGGGTCTCGAGGTGCAAAGGATTCCTGAATTCAAGGAGAAAACATCACCGGGTGCCTATTACGAGCCGCCTGCAATGGACGGTTCACGGCCAGGCGTATTCTATGCCAACCTCTACGATATCGAGGCGACACCCCGTTATGGTATGAGAACGCTGGCCTACCATGAAGGTATTCCCGGTCATCATTTCCAGTTGGCCATACAACAACAACAGGATGACCTGCCATTTTTCCGGCGTATCATTCCTTCGGTTGCCTATACCGAAGGCTGGGCATTGTATGCCGAGCGTCTCGCGTGGGAACTTGGTTTCGAGGATGACCCGTATGACAATATCGGGCGGCTTCAGGCGGAATTATTCCGTGCGGTCCGGCTAGTGGTCGACACGGGCATTCACTTCAAGCGCTGGAATCGCGAGCAGGCCATCGATTACATGATCACCAATACCGGTATGGCAAAGAGTGACGTGGTCGCGGAAATTGAGCGGTATTTTGTGATGCCGGGTCAGGCGCTGGCGTACAAGGTGGGTATGACCAAGTTGCTGGAGTTGCGCGATCTGGCACGTACCGAGTTGGGGGATCAATTCGATATTCGTGAATTTCATAATGTCATTCTGACCAATGGCTCGGTGCCGTTGGATATTCTTGAAGATCTCGTCCTGCAATATATTGCTGATGAGAAAGCGGGCTGACGCGATATCAATTTAACCAGGGGTCGATTATCAGCGTGTCGACAACCTCCCCGTTGTTGGCATCCAGAATGACCGCGAATTGCCCGGTTTTGGGCAGGGCGGGGACAAACCTTAGCCGGTCTATGTCACCGCCGTGGCTTTTAACCAGTTGGTCGATAGCATCGATCGAATCCTGGCGGGCCGCACGTAAATCATTCAGTGAACGGGATTTTTGCAGAACCATTTGTTGCCTTTCTGCGTATAAGCTCCAGTATTCCGGGCGAAACTGTAAATCGGGTTTGCCTTCAAACATGACTTCCTGCAGAAGCTTTTGATAGGCAGCAGGATCTGCCGGCATGTTTGCGTATAACAGGATCGGGCCAGCGAATGGTTTGTCGAGGTACTTCTTGTCAGTGATCCAGGCCAGGTCTACATCGCGTTTTGAAAGTACTTCAAACCGGTCCAAGGTGTAAACCATGAAATAGGGCCGGTTTTGGTAAAGCGAAAGTGTGCCCCAGGCGATCGCCGCCAACTGGACCAGTGCAATGACCCATAAATCCAATAGCAGACCGCGCTTGCCTTTCCTGTATACAAATCCGGTCAGAACCGGCCCGCTCAGACCGGCGGCCAGTATCAGCAATATTGCGAATTTGCCACTCTCGCCAAACTCCCGGAAAGGGGAGGGATACCAGGCGAACAAAACCACAACTGTGATAGCCGCGAGAATTAACAAAGTCGGCCAGAGATGGGTCAGTGCCGCGCGTGATTTGCTCATATCAGGGCTTCCCTACGCGGAGGTTACATCCCTTTCCGCGACCAATTTTATGATCGTGGCGACAGGCGTTTTGCTGGGTTTCTCATTGGATTCCGATTGCCGGTGAATGAAAGCCAGCGCAAAACCGGCGGCGATCAGTATCACTGCAATAACCAGGGCGACAAAATTATTGGACTTAAAATGGGATTCCATAAAGCTTCAATACCTGGGCGACGGTGGGGTAGTATAGCAGTGCATTACAGAGAATTCCGAGTGCCCTTTTCGAAGGGTTTTAAGGGATGATCGGGATTGAACAGATTCTTGAGGAGCGCAGGTTTGAATAAAATTTTGATTACCGGGGCCAATCGCGGTATTGGTCTGGAATTATCCAGGCAACTGTCTGCACGTGGCGATGAAGTCATTGCGGTTTGCCGTATTGCCAGCAGTGAGTTGAGGTCCTTGAACCTGCAAACGATTGAGGGTATTGATGTCAGTTCTGCGGATTCCGTACAGGCATTAAAAACTCAGGCGGGGCTGGAGGGCCTGGACTGGGTCATCAATAACGCCGGAATTC
>Ga0210065_1000089_pt1 | contig 28118 bp, 19 predicted proteins | sample Muzzi_PWB_D1_FD_185533 | JGI IMG/M metagenome (GOLD analysis project Ga0210065, IMG submission 185533) | Wetland microbial communities from San Francisco Bay, California, USA, that impact long-term carbon sequestration - Muzzi_PWB_D1 (SPAdes) | ecosystem: Environmental > Aquatic > Marine >... | reverse complement strand
GGGTAGAAACCCGCCGCGATTTCGAACTGGTCGGCCGCCATCGCGTATCTCCCGGCCAGGGCCAGCAATTGGCCGCAGGTGGCATATTGCATGGGCTCGCCGGCATGGGTGGACAGCTGGGCCAGCCAGCCATCGGGCCCTTCGGCCAGGTTTCTCAGGGCTTCCCCCAGCGGCCGATGGGATTCAGGATCGATCTCGGACAGCTGGGCGCGGATCGCATTTTCCAGCCTTCGGACCTCGGTCGTCGTGTTCAGCCCGGTCGCCAGTCCTTCGAGCATGGCCTGCACATATTGGCGATGCAACTGCATGAGGGTCCCGTGGCGGTGAGGGCTCGCGTCGAGGATTTGCCGTTGGCGGTCCTGCAGGCGGGACAGGGCCAAGTCGAAGGCCGCCAGCCGGGAGCGATCGCCCCACGGATCGACCAGGACACCATCTTCAAAACGGAAATTTTCCCGGCGCCACCAGCTGTTGTGTTCGCTGGGCCAGGTGGCGCCCGCGGCGATGGCCTGCGGTTGATCCAGGACCCGGAAGACCCGGTAGTAGGCATTGTCGAATACCGGCTGGAATCCTGCCACGCCTGTTGGCCGAAAATGCATCCGGGCCACGTTCATGTCCTGGTCCAGTTCGCCTCCGATGCCCGCCACCCAGGCCGAGGACCCCGGGCCCGAGGCGGTGGCAAAATCCCGGTTGATGAAGATGTAGTCCGTATCGTATTCGGTCGCGAAGTCCCACAGCACCCTCGGGTCATGGTCATACAGAGCTTCCAGGAAACGTTGGTACCGCTGCCGGATTTCCATGTTCTCGAACTGGGAATTGAGCACGATGGGTCGGCCGGTATAAAGCAGCAACTGGGGGCTGACCCCGATCTCCCCCAGAAAAGCCGCGGGTTCGCCCGGCAGGCGGGATCCCGGCCCCGGAGTTTCCGCCGTCACCCAGGAAAACAATCCCCGCCAGGATGGCCAAAGGTTCTGGTCCGAGGCTTCCAAACGAACCTCACGCCCCTGCCGCGCGCTTTTTGTCATCCGAATCATGTCGCCCAGATTGCCCTCCAGGTTCAGGACCGGACTGATCAGCAGCAGGCCCGCGACCACCGGCACTGCCCGGGATCCCAGGCCGGCAGTCAGCCGACGGGTCAGACGTTCGCCGGCCAGAGCGACGGCCACCGCGGCAAACAGAAGGAACACCACTCCCAGCCGTTCGGCCATCAGGTAGGCTCCCAGGAAGGTGGGCACGGTCAACAGGAAAGAGCGGGTCAGCGAATCGGTCGCCCGGCGCAGGGCGGCAAGCAGGACCCAGATCAGCACCGGGATCAGGACCACCGCGTGGGCGCCCAGCTTGGACCAGATTTCAGCCCAGGAAGGGGTGTTGAAGGGCGGGGCCCAAAAGACCCGCACGTCGAAAGGCAATTGGGCGGGTTCGGCCGGCAAGCGGAAACCGTGCACGATCTTCTGGACAAAGAGCCCGAAGACATGACCGTAGTCCCCGGTGTAGGAACGGTTGAGGACGACCAGTCCGGCCAGAGCCGCGGTCAGGACCGCCAGGATCCCCAGCCGCCGGACGCCCGCGCCTCCCGCCACCGGCCGCCGCCAAAACAACCAGGCGGAACCTGCCCAGGCCAAAAAGACGGCCATCGGCAGACTCAAAAAGAATCCCCGGGCCAGCAGCGATGGGGTCAATCCCGCGACCATGGCGGCCAGCGTGTAGACCGCGGGCATGAAAAAGAAAAAGGGCAGCCCCGGGACGGAGGATTCGGGTTGGCTTTCGGCTGTCCGGCCGATGGCCGCTCCCAGGATCACGACCAGGACCAGGAACTGGCTGAGGTGCCAGCTGGCCAGCACCGGAACCAGGATCACACCGGCCAGAATGACCAGCAGCCGGCTGTTGCGGCGCCAGGCGTGGAAGTGAAAAGCCAGGAAGATCGCCAGCAGCAGCAGGGCGAAATCCTCCTTCAGCAGAAGCGAACCGGTCATCCTGACAAAACCCAGGGTGCAGGTGGCGTAAAAAACAACCCCCAGGACAGCCAGGATCCGACGGCAGCCCAGGGCCCGGGCCACCGCGTACAGCGGGAAAAAGATCAGCACATGGATCAAGGGAATCAGAAGAAGCAGGAACTCCGCAAAGGGTCGGGCCTGGTCGCCCGCCAGGCGATAGAGGAACCCGTAGACCGGCTCCATCAGCAGGGCGTACTGGCTCCACGCGTTCACGCCGTCGGGATGCTGCTGCCAGGTATCGTGGGACAAAAGACCGGGATCCTGGTAATCATCAACCGCGAACATCAGGGCGCAACGGTAATGAAAGGCCCGCTCGCTCCAGAAGTACCCGGTGTGGCCGAGTTGGCTGGGAGGGTTTGACGGTGACTCGGTCTGACCCAGTTCTGGACCGGCGGCCACGATGGGCACCAGGGTGGGGTAACCCACCTGCTCATACTGCCGGTACAGTGAGGTCGCCACGGCGTTGATCATCTGCCAGGAGATGACAGCGGTCAGCAGGACGGCCGCCAGGGCCACGATTTCCTTTCGCGCCGCGCTGTCACCGGCGAGCAGGACCCGTGATCTCCCCTTCAGGGAATAAGACATGTAACAATTCTCCGGTTGAACCGTCCCTTGGGAATGACTCGGGCATTGAGGCATCTTAACACCCCCGTTGCCGCCGGAAAATCCCGAATTCATTTTCCTCTTTTCGCCGGACAGGAAAGGCTTTTGTCATGAATCCCATTCGCCGTTCCGTGGCCGGAAGCCTGATCCTCCTGTCCTATCTGCTTGTCCTGGAGGCCGTTCCGACACGGGCCGGCGGCCTGGGGATTCCATCGGGGAGCTACGGACTTGGCTTGGGCAACCTTGACGACTTCACCGGAGTGCGTTTGAACCTGGTGGACAAGGGCGTCAGGCGGGTTGGCGGCCTTAACATGACCTTTTGGGTCCCCAAGGAAAACCCCCAGTCGGTCTACCAAGGCGTTTCCCTGGGTCTGGTGGGGGTCGGGGGCGGCCTGGTCCAGGGGGTGGCTGTCGGCGGTCTGGGGGTCGGGGCCGATGACATCCAGGGGGTGGCCGTCGGTGGTCTCGGGGTCGGGGCCGACGATTTTGCCGGCCTGGGTGTCGGCGGCCTGGGTCTTGGCGGCGATGACATGGACGGCGTCATGGTGGGCGGATTGGGGGTCGGGGGCGATGACCTGACCGGCCTCATCCTGGGTGGTCTGGGTGTGGGCGGCGATGACCTGTCCGGGCTTGTCGCGGCCGTCGGCGCTATCGGCGGCGATCACATGACCGGTGCCATGCTGTCGGTCGGCTACCTCAAGGGCCAATCCCTGACCGGGGTCGGCATGGGTGCCTACAACAACGTGCATGAAACCACAGGGCTGAGCATTGGCATCTTCAACCGGGCCCGGGTCCTCAGGGGGATTCAGATAGGACTGCTGAACCACGCGGGCAACAACCCCCGCGGCCTGCAATGGCTGCCGGGGATCAATGCCCATTTCTAGGGTTGTGCCTTTGAGATTGTGTCCGGTCCACCTCTTGCGGTGGGCCGGACATGGCGACTTCAAAAATCCACAGAAAATCCTGGGCACCTCCCTTCTGCCCAAACCCTAACTGCCTGCACCACAACCATTCCGGCGGCCCCTGGCCCTTCAAGAAGATCGGCTTCTACAAGAGATTCGCCGCCCCCCATCGTATCCAGAGGTTTACCTGCAAGACCTGCCGGCGCAGCTTCAGTTCACAGACATTTTCCACCACTTACTGGCAGAAGCTTCCCCGACTGGACGCCCAGATCCTCATGAAAACTACCGGCGGGATGGCCAACCGCCAGATTGCCCGGGATCTGAAGGTGGCCCCCGAGACCATCAATCGTCACATATCGAGGCTGGGCCGCCATTGCCTGCTATTTCATAACCAGTTGATGCAAAACAGCCCTCCGGCCAGAGAAGTTGTCGTCGACGGGTTCGAGTCCTTCGAGTTCAGTCAGTATTTTCCCATCCATCATCACGTCGCCGTGGAGAAGGATACCGACTTCTTCATCTATTTCACAGATAGCGAGTTACGAAGAAAGGGGCGGATGACCGAGCACCAAAAACTCAGGCGCAAGCAACTGGAAACCACCTTGGGTCGTCCCGATCCCAATGCCATCGAAAAGGACATGCGGGAAACCCTGGAGGTCGCCCTGTCTGGACGGCCGGCGGCCAGGGTTTTTAGTGATGATCACCCTGCCTACAAGAGATCCATCAAGAAGATGAAGACCATGATCGACCACCGCATCACCCCGGGATCAGAACACCGGGACAAGAACAATTCGCTGTGGGAGGTTAACTTGTTGGACCTGTTGATCCGCCACAGCAACGCCAATCACAAGCGGGAGACGATCGCCTGGTCGAAGCGTCGGCAGTCCAGTGCGGAGCGATTGGCCATTCTTCTTGTTTGGCGCAACTACATGAAAGGCCGGCGGGAGAAGGAAAGGGGAAGTCCAACGCCGGCCATGGCGCGGGGGATGGCGCACCGGCCGATCGGAATCGGGGAACTGTTGGGAGAACGGATATTCCGGACCCGGTGTGAGCTGCCTCCGCGGTGGTCGGAGTACTACGACAGGACTGTAAAAACCAGAGCCTTGCCCAGAAACCGTGGCCATGGGTTGAAGATGGCCTACTGAGCAGCGATGATAGGACCTTTCAAAATGTGTCGGAGATGAAAAAACACAATTTCAAAGGCACAACCTAATCCTTGACGGAACACCCCATTCTGATGATTTATTAACAGGTGGATCACCTAGCTCCCATGGGTACCGTGGAGGAACAAAATTGCCTGCACCCCGACCCCTCAAATGGCTCAAGTCCCCCGTTGTCATCGTTCTGGCCATCCTGGTGGTCCTGGGGGCGGTTTTTTGGTCCTCAATGATCAATTTGATGCTTCCGTCCGCCAGCCGGCCGGCCGACATCAACTTCTCCTCGCGGGAAATGTCCGCCGACGAGTTTGACATCGCCGCGGAATCTCTTTTGGCCACTCCTGCAGGAAAATCGGGACGTTTTGATCACATCGAGCGGTTTCGGGACGCGGGTATCATGTCCTACGAGGGTCCGGCCACGTGCCTGGGCTGCCACCAGCGGATCACCTTTCAGGACGCCGACGGGATCACCCGTTCCGAAGATCTCATGGACAACCTGACGTCCTCCGCCCACTACCGCTTTTTCACCACTGAACACCCCAATGTCTACGGCTTCAACGGAGAACTCGCCGACGATTTCCCCATGGGCAAGCTGAACCGCCCCTGCCCCAAACCCGGATCCTTCGCCATGACGGCCTGGGCCGAAGTGGTGGTGACCCAACGCGGCGACACCCTCAGCGAGGGCTGCGGCCAATGCCATATCGGGGGACAGTACCAGGCTCCCCTGGGTGAGATAATGCCCCTGTACCAAACCGGGGATCGTGAAAAGGATGCCATCGACTGCCTGATCTGCCACGCGGTCGCCTATGACATGAACCGCAAACAGGTGGTCACCGACGCGAACGGGCGCAACCGCTGGGACCAGGACCGCTCGCTGATCGCGGCCCTGTCGGTCACTTCGCCCACCGCCGAGGCCTGCCTGCGGTGTCATCAGCACAATCTGGGCGGGGACATCTACATCGATCCCGCCGGGCCCGAATACATGGAAAGCATGAGTAACCCGGGCCGGGAGCGGCCGCGCGTGGCCCATCCCGGTTCGAAGCGGGGAACGCCCTATTCACCCAGTTGGGACGTTCACGCCGCCGCCGGGATGGACTGCACCGAATGCCACGCCACCCAGGGCCACTTCATGGCCAAAGGCACCCACACGACCACCATGATGGCCAACGACCTGCCCCGCGTGGAGGTCTCCTGCCTCGAGTGTCACGCCGAACCCCACGACGCGGCCACCGGGACCGGGCGCGCCCTCAATTCCCATCTCGAACGGGTGGCCTGCCAGACCTGTCACATCCCCTCCCTGCATCCGGACAACGTGACCCGGCGGGATTTCAGCGTTACGGATTTCGAAGAGGAACCCGGCATCCACATCTACCACGACGCGGTCAAGGAGAGCGAGCCCGGACGGGGCATCGCTTACGCCTGGTGGAACGGCGATGCCACCTTCCTGGGCAACCCCATCGGCGACAATCCCAACGGGGCGGATCTCTACAGCTTCTACGACGCCCGCTGGCGGTGGCCCGAATTCGCCGATTTCGACTATGAAAACTGGTACGAGGAGGTCATGCGCCCCATCGCCAAGGCGGGACGCCCCTCGAAGATCTACCCCATGAAGCGGTTCAACGGCAGGCAGCATATCGATTTGCAGAACATGGGTCCCTTCGGCGGCATGTTCGTGCCCTACAACCTGCCTTCCTACTACCGTTTCGGGCATCCCGACCAGGCCGCCCGCCTCGAGATGGACAAGGGCATGATGGCCATGATGTACGGGTGGATGTTCAAACTCTACATGATGGACAAGTTCATGTCGTTCATGTCCGTGGACGGCTGGGACACCGATTCCTACGTGGATGTGCGAGCCGGCAAGCAGGTCGAACCCCGCTGGCTTCCGACCGACGCCCTGCTGGAGATCAGTCATGCCATCCGGCTCGAAGGGGCCCTGACCTGCGACGACTGCCACCGCGTCGGCGGGGTCATGGACTGGGAGCGACTGGGCTACACTCCCGGGGAGATCCAGAATCTCATCCTCTACCGTTGAGATCCCCGCAACCGCAAAAAACATGGAGCGGATTTCAACATTGTTTGTAGTAATGACTGAAGCCCCCCAATCGATTTCCTGACGCCGCTGACCGGGAGATGAAGATGACGTTCAAGGTGATGCCCTCCCCCCGACTCGACACCGGGACACCCGCAGAGAAGCGTGACGAGATCCGGCGTTATTTCCAGACGACCTGGGAACTGTATGAGGACCTCTTCTCGCTCCTGGCCTCGGACGAAGGCTACTACCGGCGGGCCGACCCCCTGCGCCATCCCCTGGTTTTCTACCTGGGCCATACGGCGGTGTTTTTCATCAACAAACTGCTTCTGGCAAAGTTCATCGACGAGCGCGTCGACCCCCGCATGGAATCCGCCTTCGCCATCGGGGTGGACGAGATGAGTTGGGACGATCTCGACGACAGGAACTACGACTGGCCGGCCGTGGCCGAGGTATGGGAATACCGCAACCGGGTGCGCGCGGTGGTGGAAAAGGTGATCGACGAGCTTCCCCTGGAACTTCCGGTGACCTGGGATGAGCCCTTCTGGGTCATCCTGATGGGCATCGAGCACGAGCGGATCCACCTGGAGACCAGTTCGGTTCTCATCCGCCAGCTGCCCCTGGATCTGGTGCGGACCCGGCCCGCATGGCCTGTCTGTCCCGACTCGGGTTCCGCGCCTATCAACGAAATGATGGAAGTTGCCCGCGGGGTGGTCACCCTGGGCAAGGATCGCAGGCATCCTCTTTACGGATGGGACAACGAATACGGCCGGCTGAAGGCCGACGTGCCCCGCTTCCGCGCCGCCCGCTTCCTGGTGAGCAATGCCGAGTTCATTGAGTTCGTGGCCGCCGGCGGATACGCCACCGAACGCTGGTGGACCGCCGAGGGTTGGAGCTGGAGGCAGTATCGCCAGGCGGAACATCCGGTTTTCTGGGTGCCTTCCGGCCAGGGGGACTATCGCCTGCGCTGCCTCGCCGAGGAGATCCCCATGCCCTGGGACTGGCCTGTCGAGGTGAATTACCTCGAGGCCAAGGCGTTCTGCAACTGGAAGGCCGAAACGAGCGGAAGGCCCATCAGGCTTCCCACCGAGGAGGAATGGTACCGCATTCTGGACACCAGCGGCATCAGGGACCAGACGGAATGGGACCACGCGCCCGGAAACATCAACCTGGAGCACCACGCCTCGTCCTGCCCCGTGAACCGCCACCTGAACGCCGGTATCGCCGACGTGGTCGGCAACGTCTGGCAGTGGACCGAAACCCCGATCACCGGATTTCCCGGGTTCGAGGTGCATCCTTTGTATGACGATTTCTCCACCCCCACCTTCGACGGGCGCCACAACCTGATCAAGGGCGGCTCGTGGATATCCACCGGCAACGAGGCCACCCGAAATGCCCGCTATGCCTTCCGCAGGCATTTTTTCCAGCACGCCGGGTTCCGTTACATCGAATCCGAACACCAGGTGATGATCAGGGAGGACATCTACGAGACCGACGACCTGGTTTCCCAGTACTGCGAGTTCCATTACGGGCAGGAGTACTTCGGCGTGAAGAACTTCATGGTGGCCGCGGCGGAAATCTGCCGCGAACTGACCGCCCGCAGGACCATCGGCCGCGCCCTGGACCTGGGCTGCGCGACCGGCCGCGCCACCTTCGAACTGGCCCGGTTCTGCGACCACGTGACGGGAATCGATTTTTCCGCCCGTTTCATCCGCGTCGGGCTGGACATGAAGGAGAAGGGCTTCATCCGGTACACCACCACCGTGGAAGGGGAACTGGTGGCGTATCATGAAAAATCCCTGGCAGAACTGGGACTCGACGGGGTGACGGACAAGGTCGAATTCCGGCAGGGGGACGCCCACAACCTCAAGGAACAGTTCACCGGCTACGACCTGGTGCTGGCCTGCAATCTCATCGACCGGCTGTACGAACCGGCCAGGTTCCTTGAGCATATCTCAGGCCGGATCAATCCCGGGGGGCTGCTGGTTTTGATGTCGCCCTACACGTGGCTCGAGGAATTCACGCCCCGTGACAAGTGGCTGGGCGGCTTGAAGATCGACGGGGAAAACGTGACGACACCGGAGGGATTGCGGGCGCGGCTCGAACCCGGATTTGAAATGGCCGCCGAACCGCGTGACGTGGAATTCGTGATCCGGGAGACAGCCCGGAAATTCCAGCACACGGTCAGTAACATGACCGTCTGGCAAAAGAAATAGTCCGGCTTATTTCCGTTCCAGGGACGCCCGCCATTTCCCGAACAGGATGTTCAGGAAATTATTGCGGGGCAGCCAACGGAATACCGGCGGACGCCGTGGGTCGAGCTGCCGGACCTGGTTTTCCATTTCCCTGTCACCCGAAGCCAGGGTGCGGGCTTTTTCCAGGTTGTGGAAGGCCGAGCCCCGGCGGCTGCCGATCAGATTGACCCGACCCAGGGCGTAGTACGCGACTGCGTCGAAGGGGTTGTTGCGGACCACGTTCTTGGCCAGTTTTTCGGCAGAGACGAACTTGCGTTTCCCCGCCAGGCAGACCGCGATATAGGCCTGACATTCCTGATGGTCGGGTACCCGCTCCAGGGCCTGGCGAAGATAGATCTCCGCGTCCTTGTGACGGTTTTCCTCGATCAGGCGCTTGGCCCGCCGCACCATTTCCGCGGCGAATTCGGCATCCACCTCGCGGGTCGTGGAGTACGTCATTTTCTCGGGAATCTTCTGGCCCGGGGTCAAAAGTGAATTTTTCGAATTGGACATGACTTCTCCCAATAGCACGAAATTCCCCCATGCCCCGGCGGGGACCATACCCCGGCGCGGAGACCCTGGAATATTCTTATCGGCGACCAGGACGACGGGCTGAGCATTTTCTGGTTGGGTGCCTCACCCGATGTATCCCCCTATGCCGCAGGGAATTCGGCAGCCCAAAATCATCTATCTGTTTTACGGCAATGGTTTCATGTGGTATCATTTAGCCGGAAAAGGAGATCAGGAGGGGATTTTCCGTTTCCTTTCGCCCGGATGCTGCGACCGCTCCCAAACGACACCCTGAAACGCGGCCGCAGGAGGAACCATGAATACAGGCAGCGGCCTTCCCCGGACCTGGGGCCCATACGAACAGCTGTTCGTTCGCTATGATGAAGAACAAAAGGCCCTTTGGTACCATCTGGCGCCACGGTCACGCCCCTGTTTCAATCTGGATCTGCTCAGCGAGTTGATGCGTTTCCAGCAGAAGATCCGCGTCATCAACCACGCGCCCGATGCCGGCGTCGATTCCCTGCCCATCCACTACACCGTCCTGGCCAGCAGCGTGCCCGGGGTCTTCAACCTCGGCGGGGATCTCCACCTTTTCTCCAAGCTGATCATGGATGGCGACCGGGACGGCCTTTTCCGCTACGCCAAGGCCTGCATCGACGTCCTGTATCCCAACGCCGTCAATTTCGACATGCCCCTGACGACCATCACCCTCGTTCAGGGAGACGCCCTTGGCGGAGGTTTCGAGGCCGCCATCTCCAGCAACGTTGTCATCGCCGAAAAGAGCGCCAAGTTCGGCCTTCCCGAAGTATTGTTCAACCTGATTCCGGGCATGGGCGCCTACAGCTTCCTGGTGCGCCGGACCAGCCCGGACCTGGCCGAGAAGATCATCATGAGCGGGGAACTGCTGACGGCCCAGAAGATGTACAACCTGGGCCTGGTCGATGAGGTGGTCGAGGACGGTACCGGGGAGCAGGAAGTCATCAAGTTCATCCAGCGCCACCGCAAACGCGGCAATGCCCACACCGCCATGAACCGCATCCGCAAGTGCATCAACCCGGTGACCTATGAGGAACTGATCCGGATCACGAAGATCTGGGTGGATGCCGCCCTCAAGCTGACCAGCAGGGACCTGCGCATGATCGAGCGTCTGGTCCAGGCCCAGAACCGCCGGGCGGGCGTGCAGAAACCCGAGCCCAAGGCCCTGGAGGGACTGGGCTAGGCCTGGGTCCGGGAACTCCCCTAGGCTGTCGTAACCGGTAGATTTTCCAGGGAATTGATCGCCTTGACCACCTCGGAAATCCGCAGTGGCTTGCTGAGGTGCACGTTCATGCCCACGGCCAGGCATTTTTCCGCGTCCGACTTGGTGGCTTCGGCGGTCAGCGCCAGGATGGGCACCTGGGCCCTGACGTCCTGGCGCCGCCGGATGGCCTCGGTGCAGTCGTAACCGTTCATGATCGGCATCCTGACATCCATGAACACCAGGTCATAATGATTGCGATCGAACATGTCCAGGGCTTCCGCCCCGTTTTCGGCGATGTCCACCGAGATGCCGATCCGCTCGAGCATGCTCTTGACCACCACCTGGTTGAACTTGTTGTCCTCCGCAACCAGCCCCCGCAGGCCGAAGTTGGGCAGTTCGCCGCTCACCGGAGCTTCCTTGACCTTGGGAGCTTCGCATTCCTCCAGGGTCAACCGCACGGTGAAGACCGAGCCCTTGCCGAGCACCGAGGATACCTCGACGTCGCCACCCATCATGATGGCCAGGGTCCGGCTGATGGCCAATCCCAGGCCCGTCCCGCCGAACTGGCGCGTGGTCGAGTTGTCCGCCTGTTCGAACTGGTCGAATACGGCGGAAAGCCGATCTACCGGGATCCCTATTCCGGTGTCCTCGATACGCACCGAAACGTTCCCCCGGCCCCCGGCATTGTTGACGTTGCAGGTCAGCTTCACATGGCCCTTCTGGGTGAACTTGATCGCGTTGCCTACCAGATTGAAAATGATCTGCCGGATGCGCGTGGGATCACCCATGAAGGTCCGGTGGGCCCGCTCGGGATATTCGAACTCGAAGTCGATGCCCTTGGACTGGGCCGTCGAATTCATCAGCAGATGGACATCCCCCAGAACCTGCTGAAGATCAAAACGGGTCGATTCGAGCCTCAGGCTGTTCGAGGTGATCTTGGAATAGTCCAGGATGTCGTTGATGATGTTCAACAGCGACTCGACCGAGCGGGTGATGATGTGCAGATGTTCCTGCTGCTCTTCGTTGAGTTCCGTGGCCCGCAGCGTTTCCGCCATGCCCAGGACACCGTTCATGGGGGTGCGGATCTCGTGGCTCATGGTGGCAAGGAACTGGTCCTTTGCCTTGTCCGCCAGGCGTGACTTGGCCAGGGCGATCTGCAACTGGGACATGGTGCGCAGGCGCCGCAGGACGCTGAGGAAAAACACCGGCAGGACCAGCACGCCCAGCAGCATGCCCGCGCCGATTTCCAGGTGGGCTTTCCAGAAATCGTTGTAGACGAGCAGGGAGCCGAAGCCGATGGCCCCCACCGCGATCGCCACCTTGAGGTGCCGCTCCCCGAACCGGATGCCGTTGCCGATGATGATCCACAGGAATATCGGATAATAGGAGGCCACATGCCGGTCGCCGAAGTGCAACCAGTAGGTCATGATGCCCAGGTCGGTGAAGATCGTCACATAACGGCGCAGGGGCCACTTGCCCGGCAACCGGTAGACCATCGTGTACCAGGCCACCGCGAACAGCAGGTACAGCAGGCAGACCATGAGCCCTTCGACGAGCTGGTCGCCCTGGTCGAGCCCCCGGTAGAGACCCACCGCGGTGAAGACCAGCAGGCAGATACCGGTAATGACGACCCTGGCCCGGCTTTGGGACAGCTCTTCGTCGATGGTGGTCATCCGAGGTTCTTGCGAATTGACCATTGGCAGCCATTCATGGAACGGGTTGGTGCGATGGGCTCTTCGGGGTTATCGGCGGAATTTAAGGGCGTTTAACTAAAAAGTTGGGTTGTGGCTTTGAAATTGTGTCTGGCCTTGGAGTCGGAGTTTTTATCAAAAAGAGGACCCACCTGGGGATCCTCTTTTTTGCTTTTCATCATATTATTACCCGAAATCAGCCCATTTTGGGGTACCACAGGGTCCGGACACAATTTCAAAGCCACAAGGGGAAGTGCCCAGAATCAATCCCAAATGCCCAATTCGGCACGAACGTCCTCCGAGGCGTCGGTACGCGGATCCCAGGGCGGGCTCCAAACCATGTCGACCTGGACCTGCCGCACCCCGTCAACGGACAACGTCTTGAGGCGCACGGCATTCATGATTTCGGGGCCCATGGGGCACATGGGGCTGGTCAGGGTAAGGCCCACGGTGATTTCGCTGGTCTCCTCCTCGAAATCCACCCGTCGCACCAAACCCAGGTCCACGATGTTGAGATTCAATTCAGGGTCGATGACCGTGCGCAGGGCCTCGGTGACGGCCATTTCCATCTGGATACTCACTTTTAGACCTCCGTGGTCGATTCGCCTCCGGGCCGACCCTCGCGGTGGGCCGCAACGGCCTCTAAAAGGGTGATCCAGGGCAGCAGGGCACATTTGACCCGCACAGGAAAATTGCGCACTCCGGTCAGGACTTCCAGGTCGCCGGGATCCAGCTCGTCGGCAAGTTCACCGTCATCGGAATGCATGATCTGGCGGAAAGCTTCGGCCAGCCGGCTTGCTTCGGCTTCGGTGCGCCCGGGCACCAACTCGCCCAGGATCGAACCGCTGGCCGTCGCGATGGCGCAGCCCGAAGTGCGGACCGAAACCTTGGTGATGCGGTCGCCTTCGAAGGCGAGTTCCAGGGTCACTTCGTCGCCGCAGGAAGGGTTTTTTCCCGCCGCCTGGGCATCGACGTGGGCCAAGGGCTCACGACAGCGGGGACAGCGGTGGTGATCCAGGATGACTTCGCGGTAAAGATCGTCCATGCCGGCGTTCATGAGGCGAAAATGCTCCTGGCGTAGGTGATGGCATCAACCAGAGCATCAATATCGTCATGGGAATTGTACATCGCAAAGGACGCGCGGGTCGTGGCGACGACACCGAGACGCTTGTGCAGGGGCTGGGCGCAATGATGTCCCGCCCGGACAGCCACCCCGCGGGCGTCCAGCAGCTGGGCCATGTCGTGGGCGTGGACGGCGGGATCATGGAAACTGATCAGCCCGCCTCGATGGGACGGGTCGGCCGGTCCGTACAATGTCAAGCCACCGAGGGAAGACAGGCGGTCCCAGGCGTATCCCGTTACGGAGATCTCGTGGGTCCGCAGGCGTTCCAGGGTGATTTCGTCCATGAGGTCCAGGGCATGGGGAAACGCCGCGGCGGCGCCCACGTTGGGCGTGCCCGCTTCGAAGCGGTGGGGCACCTCGGCCCAGGTGGCGTCCTCCATGGTGACCGTTTCGATCATTTCGCCCCCGGATTCCAGGGGGTCCAATTCCTCGAGCACGTCCAGCTTTCCCGCCAGGAAACCCAGGCCCATGGGCCCGTAGGCCTTGTGGGCCGAAAAGGCCAGCAGGTCGGCGCCGAGCTCGTCGAGGGAAACCGGTAGGTGGCCGACCGACTGGGCCGCATCGACCACGACCAGCGCCCCGCGCCGGTGGGCTTCGGCGGCAATTTTTGCCACGGGATTGATGGTGCCCAGAACGTTCGAAACATGGGTCAGGGCCACCACCCGGGTGCGGTCGCCCAGCAGGTCTCCCAGTCTGGCAAGATCAAGCAGGCCGCCATCGGTCACCGGAATGTGCCTGAGGACCAGCCCTTCATTCTTGGCCACCCTGATCCAGGGCACCAGGTTGGCGTGGTGTTCCATGCCCGTGACCAGGATCTCATCGCCCGGACGCAGCTTGTGGGCCAATCCCCGGGCCACCAGGTTCAGGGCCGACGTCGTCCCCCGCGTGATGACCACCCGGCCGGAGCGGCCGAGTCCCAGGAAACGAGCCACGTGGGCGCGGCAGTCCTCGTAGAGGTCGGTCGCTTCGGATGCCAGGGTGTGCATGCCCCGGTGGACGTTCGCGTTGTTTTCCCGGTAGTAGCGGGCCTCCGCCGCGATCACCGCTTCGGGCTTCTGGGTGGTGGCGCCGTTGTCGAGATAGACAAGGGGCCTCCCTCCCAGGCGACGGGTCAGGATCGGAAACCTCTCGGGAAACAGGGGGCCGCAATGGCTGCAGTCACCCTGTTGGCCGTCACAGGGCATGATCCCCGCCGGGGCGGGCAGCGAACGATCCCGGGGCTTCATCAGGCGCCCTCCCGCAACCTGGCCAGTCGACTCTCGACCAGGATTTCCATTGCGGGCCGCAGGGCCTCCGGAACCGACTGCAGGGTATTTTCCAGGAAGCCCCGAACGACCAGACGCAGAGCATCTTCCGGATCCAGGCCCCGGCTCTCCAGATAGAAAAGCTGGTCGGGATCGATGGGGGCCACCGTGGCCCCATGGCTGCAGCTGACCTCTTCGTTCAGGATTTCCAGTTCAGGGATGGCGTCGGCATGGGCTTTTTCCGACAGCAGCAGGTTGCGGTTCACCTGGTAGGCTTCGGAGTTGCGGGCTGTCTCCTCGATCCGGATCAGTCCCGTGTAGCTGCCGCGGGAACGGTCGGCGCCCACCGACTTGAAATCGATGTTGCTCCAGGTGTGCTCCGCGAGGTGACGGTGCCGGGTGTGGTGGTCGAAGCGCTGGTTGTCGCCGCCCAGGGCGACGCCGATCATGCGGCTGCGGGCACCTTTTCCCTGCATCTCGGTGGTCAGTTCCATCTTGACCCGGTCGCCGCCGAAGGTCGCAAAGACCGTCAGCACATCCGCGTCACGCCCGGCGCGGGACAGAACGGTCAGATGGCCATGGGTCCCGGCCGCCCAGGTCTGCAAAACGACGTGACGCACATGGGCTCCGGTGCCCGCGACAATGTCACTGCGGCCGATCACGAACCGACCGTCGCCGCCGTCGACGTGCTGTTCGACCAGCGTGGCCTCGGCCTGGGCGCCGACCCTCAGCAACAGGCGCGGCAGGTTGGCCGTCCCTCCGGCATGAATCCGGACCACCACGGGGCCGGACAGGCAAACACCGGCAGCCACGTCGACCTGCACCCCGGCATTCCAGGCGGCGGCGTTCAGATGCCGGAACAGGGCCGAAGGAGAATCGGTTTCGTCAACGGTTCCGGCGGCCATGGCGCCGTCCAGCGGACCGACCGTCAGTTGTCCCTCGGCCAGACCGGAACCCAGGACAATCATGGGCTGCCGTCCGGGCCACAGGTCCACGGTGGCCGCGGCATCCGCCACGGCCGGGATCGCCTCCGGGACAACCGGCCCGCCGGTCAGGGCGGCCGCGGACAGGTCGCCCGGCAGGAGGTTTTCCGGGTTGGTGAATCGCCACAGGTGCTGAACCCGGTCCGGATAGGCGGCCGTAACATAGCGGGCGTGGGCTTCCTTGCGGGCCTCGCGCGCGGTATCCACCTGGTCGAGCTGGTCACAAAGGACCGCCAGATCGGCGCCGGCCAAGGCCGGCCGGGGGTCGGCCAGGATGGTTTCGGTGGTCAAATCAGCCAACGGACCCCTCCATTTCCAGTTCGATCAGGCGGTTGAGCTCCACCGCATACTCCATGGGCAGCTCCTTGACGAAGGGTTCGATGAATCCGTTGACGATCATCATCCGCGCCTTGTCCTCGTCCAGACCGCGGCTCTGCAGGTAGAACAGCTGCTCCTCGGCCACCTTCGAAACGCGGGCCTCGTGTTCGACGCGGACGTCGTCCTCGGCCACATCCATGGTGGGATAGGTGTCACTGCGGGCCTGGTCACCGATGAGAAGGGCGTCGCACTCGACATTGGTCCTGCAGCCGTGGGCGCCGCGGGCGATCTTGACCAGTCCGCGGTAGCTCGAGCGCCCGTCATCCTTGCTGATGGACTTCGAGACGATTCGACTGGTGGTGTTCGGAGCCGCGTGGGTCATCTTGGCCCCCGCGTCCTGGTGCTGGCCGTGACCCGCGAAGGCGATGGACAACACCTCGCCATGGGCCCGTTCACCCTTCAGGACGATGGCGGGATACTTCATGGTGAGCTTGGATCCGATGTTCCCATCCACCCATTCGACCACGGCGTCTTCATGGGCGTGCGCTCGCTTGGTGACGAGGTTGAAGACGTTGGCCGACCAGTTCTGGATGGTGGTGTAGCGGATGTGGGCTCCCTTGAGGGCGAGGAGCTCGACCACGGCGGAATGCAGCGAATCCGAGGAATAGGTGGGCGCGGTGCAGCCCTCGATGTAGTGAACGCTGCTGCCCTCGTCGGCGATGATCAGCGTTCGCTCGAACTGCCCCATGTTTTCCGCGTTGATGCGGAAGTAGGCCTGCAGCGGAATGTCCACCTTGGTGTTGGGCGGCACATAGATGAACGAACCGCCCGACCAGGCCGCGGTGTTCAGGGCCGAGAACTTGTTGTCCCGCGTGGGGATGATTTTCCCGAAGTACTTCTTCACGATGTCCGGGTGCTCGCGCAGGGCCGAGTCCATGTCCATGAACAGCACCCCGAGCTTTTCGAGATCCTCGCGCATGGAATGATAGACCACTTCGGACTCGTACTGGGCGGTCACGCCGCCAAGGAATTTCTGCTCCGCCTCGGGAATGCCCAGGCGGTCGAAGGTCTTCTTGATGTTCTCGGGCACATCGTCCCAGTCGCGGGTGATCTCCCCCTTGGGCTTGATGTAGTAGTGGATGTTGTCGAAATCGATTTCGGCCAGGAGCTCGGAATTGCCCCAGGTGGGCATGGGCTTCTCGAGAAAGATGTCCAGGGCCTCATGGCGGATGGCGCGCATCCAGTCCGGCTCGTTCTTCTTGCGCGAGATCATCTCCACGACTTCGTGGTCGAGCCCCTTGGGCGTCTTGTGGAAGTAGTCCTCCACGTCGTGGAAACCGTATTTCTCGGTATAGTCATCATTGATGCCCGCAACGTTTGGCTTGGTGCTCATGCTTTACCTCCGGACCCGGCGGCGCTGGATTCCAGCAACCAGTCGTAGCCTTTGGTTTCGAGTTCCTTGGGCAATTCCGCACCACCGGTGCGGACGATTTTGCCCTCCATGAAGACGTGGACGATGTCCGGCTTGACGTAGTCGAGAATGCGCTGGTAATGGGTGACCATCAGCATGCCGTTGTCCGGACCGGTGGCCTGGTTGATGCCGGCCGAAACCGTTCTCAGGGCATCGATGTCCAGGCCGCTGTCGGTTTCATCCAGCAGGGCGAAGACCGGCTTGAGCATGAGCATCTGCAGGATTTCCAGGCGCTTCTTCTCGCCGCCCGAAAAACCGTCGTTCAGGTAGCGGGAGATGAATCCGCGGTCCATGCCCATGTCGCTGAAGGCCGCGTCCATTTCCTTGCGGAACTCGCGAACGGGAATCTCCTTGCCCCGACGGGCCGCCAGCGAGGCGCGCAGGAAGTTGGCCACCGAAACGCCGGGCACGGCCACGGGATACTGGAAACTCATGAACATACCCTTGCGGGCGCGCTCGTGGGTTTCCAGTTCATCGACCCGTTCCCCGCCCAGCCAGATTTCCCCGGAAACCTCATAGCTGGGGTGGCCCATCAGGGCCGCCGCGAGGGTGGATTTCCCCGAGCCGTTGGGCCCCATCAGGGCGTGTTTCTCCCCTTTGCGAATCGTCAGGTCGACCCCTTTGACGATTTCCTTCTTCTGGTCCTTGTCCTGCACCGAAACATGCAGGTCGCGACAGGCAAAAACGATATCGCTACTGTTCAAAGCGGAGTTGCTCAATTCCCTACCCCTTGAGACGGCTGCCGGGCAGCCGGAAATCCGTCGTGTCGACGGGATCAATCGAATCGTTGGTACGCCTAGAAGATAAATACAATACAAATTTTGTCAATATTTAAAAGCCAAGGCTAACCTGTTGAAAAAATGATTCTTCAGTACTTATCGATCACCGAGCATCAACAGACGGTGCTCCATGTCCTTCAGAGGCATCAAATCGCCCCGGCGGCTGGCCACGGCCACCCCCTGGCGATAGACCTCACCGGCCTCGCGGGCCCGGTCCAGGGCCTCCAAAACCTTACCGCGTGCCGCGTAGAGGGAGCTGTTGTCCGGTTGGGCGGTCAGCGCTTCTTCCAGGTACCGGTCCGCCTCGGTGAAATCCTCCAGGTCGGCCAAGGCCTTGCCCATGCCCATCAGGGCCAGGGGATCGGCCGGATCCAGTTCCAGGACCTCGGCAAACATGGCCTGACGACGAAGGGCATCCTCGCGCCGGGCCGATTCGGCCATTTCCTGCATGGCCATGGCCTCGGCGGGATCGGCCGCCCCGGCAAATCTTTTGAGGGTGCCCTGGGACTTCTGACGTTCGGCCTCGTCCTTGTCCCCGATCTTCATGTAGAAAAGGGATAGATTGGTATGGACCATGGGTTCGGCGGGGGCCACCTCTTCCAGGCGGCGGAAGATGTCGATGGCCTCCAGATACCTTTCACCGCGGCCCAGGATGACCCCGAGGGCCTCGTAGGCATCGGTCAATCCCGGATCCAGGCGCAGGGCCTGCTGGAGGATATCCACGGCCTGCTTGTCGTCACCTTCGCTGAACAGGCGGATCGCCCGGTCATACAAGTGCCGGGCCTTCTGACTTTGGTCCGCCGCCCGGTAAAACGGGAGCAGGGTCACCTCGGCCTCGGCCATCCCCGCGCCCGTGCGGACGGACAGCCTTGTTCCCGGCGTGCGGTGGTTTCTGTCCAGGAAGGCCAGGGCCACCAGCCTGTCCCGGGTCACCGACCAGGCGCCCGTTCCCCAGGATCCGATCTTGCGGCCGTCGTGGGTCAGGATGGACCCGGGCTCGGGGAGCTCGGACACCAAGGCCGTCGTGCCCTCGCCAAACACGAGCCCGCGCAGGGCCGTCGGCACCGAGCCGTAGGTTCGGATGCGGGCGACCACCTCCTGGCCCGGATAACATCCCTTGGTCGCGCTGGCCACCAGCTGTTCCAGTCCGGTCCTGGGCAGCACCGCCTTGCCCGGGACCAGGTCGCGCCCCAGGGCCAGCCATCCCGCCTCGACGGTCAGCCACCTCCAGGCGGTTTCGGCCAGCGCGGAGGTCCCGAGAATACCCAGACCTTGGTCCGCGGCGGTTTTTCGGCAATGTTCCGCAAAGGAATCCCCGGAACCGCCTCCTCCCCACAGCAGCAACCTGCCGGGATCCCCCGTGAAGGAGCGGGCCAGGATCATGAGGTCCGGCGGGGACGGGACGGCCTGGGATTCGATGTCGCCGGCAGTCGGGACTTCCAGTGAATATTCTTCCCGGACGGCCTCGACCGCGGCCGGGGCCAGCCCGGCGATCACCTCGTCGGCCGCCGGGCCCTGGACGAGAAAACCCTCGAACTGGGTGGAGACATCCTCGAGATGGACTTCTTCGGAAATGACGGTGTTCCCCAGGTCCTCCAGGAGCAGAGCGATCTCCGGACGGGGCGCCAACAGGAAAAACGAGGGGAATGGCTGCCCGCGTTCGGGCAGGCGATGGAGGCTGAAGTAGGAAACCAGTTCGCCGCGGCCGGTCAACTTTGCCGAAAGCTGTCCCCGCCCCGCCCCCAGTGACAGCACGTCACTGGTCAGCCGGGCCTGCAGAAAGGCGGCGCTGTCCGGTCCGGTGACCAGGAGCAGACCCAGGTCAGAGGGTCCCGCCCAGGAACCGGCCACGCCCCGTTCGCGGGCCAGCCGGCAAAGGTCGACAGGTGCGGCGGTCATCAGACCGCGAAGCTTTCCCCGCAGCCGCAGGTGTTGCTGGCGTTGGGATTCTGGAACTGGAATCCCCTGCCGCTCAGCCCCTTCTGAAAATCGAGAACCACGCCCCGGAGGTAGATGATACTCTTGCGGTCCATCAGGACCTCGAAGCCGTCCTGCGGGATGATCACATCGCCCTCCTTGGGAGCGTCAAACTCGACCTTGTAGACCAGGCCCGAACAGCCCCCGCCGGAAACACCCAGGCGCAGACCCTGCCCCCGGTGCTGATCCTCTTCCAGCAGACGCCGGACCTCAGCCACCGCTCCGGGCGTCAGCGCCACCGGAGCATCCCCACCGACCGACTCCAGGGGTTTGGGCTCGGTCTCGGGTCGCGGGGCCTGGGCCGGCCTGGCCGCCGGTTTGCCCACGCCCTGGTAATAATCCCCCAGGGGTGTCACATCCTGGACCTCGGTCATGGGCACCGCCAACTGGTCGTGCTTTTTCCAGACGCCGAATTTGGCCGCCCGCTCGACGTACTCCTGATTGGTCCGGCCGTCCTGGCCCTCGGCATGGATATCGACATCGAGCAGCAGGAGGCGCTGGTCATCCATTTCGTGGCAACGCCCGACATAGACGGTGTCCCCCGCGGTGGCGACGACCGTGATGCCGTGAAGCTCGCCCTTGTTGTCATGAAACGTACCCATCGGGTTTTCCTTTCGGGGAAGTCCGGGCTCAACCGCAATAGGTGGTGAAGGCCTCGGCCAGATCGGCCGCGATGTCCTCGGCTTCCCGCCCCTCGATCAGGTGACGCGGCACAAAATGGACAAGCTCCCCATCCCTCATCAAGGCCAGCGAAGGACTGCTCGGCGGAACATCGCCGATCACTTCCCGGGCACGGGCGGTGGCTTCGAGATCCTGTCCCGCGAAAACGGTGACCGCCTGGTCGGGTCGCGACGGGTGGCTCAGGGCGCGGCGCACGGCGGGACGGGCGCTGCCGGCGGCGCATCCGCACACCGAGTTGACCAGCAGCAGGGTCGTTCCCTTACGCTCGGCGAAAAACGCATCAACTTCCTCGGCGGTGCGCAGTTCCTGCACCCCCATGTCCACCAGTTCGGCGCGCATGGGCGCGACCATCTGCTCCGGATAAGGCATCGGTTTATCTCCCTGTTGGATTTCGTGTCGCCCAGCATGGGCCTTCATAGTCCCCAATATTTATACATTACAATTTTTGTCAAGTTTATTGTCGATCCAGGTCACACGCCGCGGCTTGGATTCCAAATTCGATTTTATCCATGATGGGGACAATTTCTGCTAAGATGGGTGGTTCCGGATTGAAACGGAGCCTGCTGGCCATCCGCCGAGGCTGGACGCCCCAAGAAAAGTGTTCTGGAAGGAAGGATGTCTCCCGCATGGGCCGCCGACCTTCATTGATATTTCTCCTGATTCTCGCCGCGGGGATCGGCACCGCAACGGCCGCTCGCGGGGACGATCCGGTCTGGACCCTTCTGTCCAGCGACACCGGCGACCTGCCTTCGCCCGGGCCCGGCGTCCAGCAGACGGGGTGCCTTGTCCTGGACATCGACCGGGACGGCCGCCAGGATTTTGTCATCGCCGAAAGAACCGAATCCCCCTCGGTGACCTGGTACCGCCGCACCGACTCGGGCTGGGATCGGTATGTCATCGAAAACCAGGTCCTGCCCATGGACGCCGGGGGCGACTTCACCGACATCGATGGGGACGGGGACCTGGACATCTCCTTCGGCGGCGGATACGACAGCAACGAAATCTGGTGGTGGGCCAATCCCGCGCCCGAGTTCCATCCCGACTCGACCTGGACCCGCCGCGTGATCAAGAACTCCGGCGCCAACAAGCACCATGACCAGCTGTTCGGGGATTTCGACAATGACGGCCGTGACGAACTGGTTTTCTGGAACCAGCTGGCCGGAGGCAAACTCATGCTTGCCGAAATCCCCGCCGACCCCCTGGCGGCCGCGGCCTGGGAATTCGCCCCCATTTTCACCGGCTCCACCGATTCCGAAGGCCTGGCCGCCGGGGATGTCGACCTCGACGGCCGTCTGGACATTGTCGGCGCGGGGTTTTGGCTCGCCTTTGACGGGCTGGGTGGGTTCACCGCCCACGAAATAACCCCGGACATGGCATCTTCCCGCTGCGCGGTCGGCCAGCTTATTCCCGGCGGCCGCCCGGAGGTGATCTTCTGCCCCGGTGACGGGGACGGCCCCCTCAAGCTCTTTACCTGGGACCAGGAGGCCTGGGTGGAAAGCACCCTCTTGGACCCGGTTCTCCACGGGCACAGCCTGCAGATCGCCGACGTCGACCGGGACGGGTACCTGGACATTTTCTGCGGCGAGATGCACACCCCCGGGGCCGGGGACGCGGCGCGGACAATCCTTTTCTACGGCGACGGGACGGGAGCCTTCAGCATCGGGACCGTGGCCGTCGGGACCGGGATCCACGAAGGAAGACTGGCCGATCTGGACGGGGACGGCGACCTGGACATCCTGGATAAACCCTTCACCGAGGGGGCGCCGGTGGTCAACATCTGGCTGCAGGAAGGCGCTCCGGAGGTCCAGTGGAACTTCGACACCCTCGTTCTGGACCCGGCGCCGCTGCCGGTTCCCGACGGAACCGCCCCCGATTTCAAGATTGCCGACATCGACGGGGATTCCTGGCCCGACCTGTGGTTGCCGGGCAGTGGCGGGCCCGAGGACCAGTCCCAGATGCACTGGTACAAGGGACCCTACTGGGACCGTTTTGACATGAACCCGGGGAATTTCGGACCCGGCGCCTGGTGCGACATCGACGGCGACGGGGACCTGGACCTGGCCGTCTGCAGGCCCGGTGCGGATCCGGCGGTCCTGTGGCTGGAAAACACGGGCACCCCGGCGCAGTCCGGCTGGCCGGAACACATCATGGCCGGCGCCTTACCCGCAGGCGGCGACGAAGTTATCGCCCGCGACCTTGACCGGGACGGGCGCATGGATCTGATCGTCAACTGCGGCGGGTTGGAATTGGGCATCCTCAAGGGGCCGTCCGACCCCACGGGGCCCTGGTCCCTGACCGTCGTGGGATCGGCAGGCTCGATCCGGTCCGGTCTGGATTGCGGAGACATCGACCGTGATGGCGATCCGGACATCCTGTGGGGCAACGGCTGGCTGGAAAATCCGGATGATTTTCAGCTGCCCTGGCCGGATCACACGGTGGCTTCCGGCTGGCCGGCCGCCAACCGGGCACTGCTGTGCGACCTGAACAGGGACGGACGTCCGGATGTCGTCCTGGCCGCGGCCGACGGGCCCGAGGGTGTCGCCTGGTTCGCCTGTCCCGAAAATCCCGCCTTCGACTACTGGTCCGTGACCCCCGTGGGCAGCCAGGGCTTTTCCGGGTTCGCCAGCCTGGCCGCCGGTGATTTCGATGCCGACGGCGACGTGGACATCTTCGCCGCCGAGGATCGTGCGGGGGAAGACCCCGACAGGATGGTTCTTTTCGACAACAGCGGCGGCACCGCCTCGGTCTGGCTGGAAACCGCGGGGCCGATTACCGGGGCCCACCGGGCCGCCGCGGCCGATCTGGACCGGGACGGCGACCTGGACCTCGCGGGCACCAACCGCGGCGGCGACGGCGGTGCGCCGGTGGACCTGCGGTTGTGGGAAAACAAACTGGACACCAAGCTGGAATTGGACCAATGGCAGCGCCATGTCGTGGATCCCGCCCGGCCCTGGCGGGCCGTGTTCCTGACCGTGGGGGACATCAATCGGGACGGCTTGACCGACCTCGTCAACGGCGCCTGGTGGTACCGCAACCCGGGCGGGGCCGACGGTGATTGGGCCCGGTTCGAACTCGGCCTGCCCCTGCGCAACATGGCCGCGGTCGCCGATTTCGACCGGGACGGGGACCTGGACGTCCTGGGCACCCAGGGCATCCCCTGGGATCCGGACCCCCGTTTTGTCTGGACCCGCAACGACGGCGCCGGCGGCTTCACCGTCCTGGAGAACATTCCCGACGGCAGCGGATCCTTTCTGCAGGGCACCGCCGCGGCCACCTTCACGATCGACCGGGCCCTGGATTTCAATCCCGGGGAGGTCGCGCTTTCCTGGGAAAACGGAGGCGGGGGGATCCAGATGCTGACCGTGCCGGAGGACCCCTCGGGACAGGCATGGGGATGGCGCAACATCTCGTCCACCACCCTGTTCGAAGGCCTCGACTCGGGCGACATCGACCGGGACGGGGACCAGGATCTTCTGTTGGGAAACCTCTGGTTGCGCAACGATTCCCCGAACTGGACCACGTTCACCATCGAGGTTACCGCCGAGGAACCGGATCGGGTCATCCTGGCCGACCTGAACCGGGACGGGCGTCTGGACGCCCTGGTGGGATTCGAGGAATGGCCCGCCTACCTGGTCTGGTATGAACAGCCGGGTGATCCCACCGGACCGTGGCCACGGCACGACATCGCCCTTTTGATGGGTCCCATGAGCCTGGATGTGGCCGATATGGACAAGGATGGCGACCTGGACATCGTGGTCGGAGAACACAATCTTCCGGACCAGCCTTCCAGCGCCCTGTTCGTCTACGAAAACCTGCAGGGCGGCCTGGCCTGGCAGCAGCACCTGGTCTACTTCGGCGATGAACACCACATGGGCGCCCAACTTCTCGATGCGGACAACGACGGGGATCTGGACATCGCCTCTTTCGGGTGGAACACCACCGAGGTCCTGCTCTATGAAAACCTGGCCACTCCCGGCGGCGCGGGCCTGCCCCTGGGCCCGGCGGTGACCATCAGTCCCACCGGCGGGCAGTTCTCCTGCCCGGTGGCCCTGACTTTGGACAGCCCCTCCCCTTCGGTCGTGCGGTTCACCCTCGACGGAACCACCCCCTCGGACGTTTCCCCCCTGTACACGGTTCCGGTGACGGTCGACACCAACGTCACCGTACGCGCCCGCGCCTTCGCCGCGGGCACCCGGCCCGGACCCGTGGCCGAAGGCTCGTTCGTGTTTTTTCCCGACCAGACCCCGCCCCGACTGATGCGGGTGGACCCCGCCGGGGTGCCGGACCGTCTGGTGGTCACCTTTTCCGAACCGATGGACACCCTGACATCGTCCGATCCGGCCAACTACGTGATCGACGGGGGGGCCGTCGTCCTGGACGCCCGGCCCCGGCCCGGCCTGGACGTTGTCGAACTGGTGACCTCCGGATTGACCCCCTTCCTGGAGCACACCCTGACGGTCTCGGGGTTGGCCGACCTGGGTTGTCCCTCCCATCCACTGGCTCCCGAACAGGTGGCGACCTTCACCTATGTTCCCTGGTTGCGGGTCACCGACAGCGTGGTGGCGATCTACTACTTCGACGAGGGCAGCGGGACGGCGGTGCGCGACCGGTCCGGCGTCGCCCCCCTCCTGGACCTGTTCATCGCCGACCCCGCGGCGGTGGCCTGGTCGGCCGGACGGCTGGACGTGATCAGCGAAACCATCATCGCTTCGCCCGGACCGGCGGAAAAAATCAACGACGCCTGCCGTTCTTCGGGAGAATTGACCCTGGAGGCCTGGATCACCCCGGCGGACCTGACCCTCAACGGACCGGCCCGCATCCTGACGGTTTCCGGTGATCAGTTCGGCCGGAATTTCACCATGGGTCAGGGTGTCTACGGCGAGGCCGGCGACCAGATCGACATGCGCCTGACCCTGTCCACCACCTCGACCAACGGTCAGCCTTCCCTGTCCAGCGGGGCCGGCACCCTGGCCGCCGCGCTGACACACACGGTCTTCACCAGGGACAGCGCAGGTATGGCGCGTCTATACCTGAACGGCGTCCTTGTGGCCGAGGAACCGCGCGAAGGCGTGATGTCGAACTGGATCACCAGTTACCCCCTATCGGTGGCCAATGAGACCGGTCAGCCGGGAGACCGCTACTGGCTGGGCGGCCTCCACCTGGCGGCGGTATACGACCGGGCCCTGGACGGTTCGGAAGTCCTCCGTAACCATGAGGCCGGTGTCCCCGAACCTGCCGTTTCCGCCGTCGAAACAACACCCGGGCATCCGTTCACCCTGCACGCCAATGTTCCCAACCCGTTCAATCCGGTCACCGCCATAACGTTCGACCTTCCGACCGCCCTGCGCGTGGATCTGGCGGTCTTCGACCTGGCAGGGCGCCGGGTCTGCTCACTCGAATCAGGGAATCTGCTGACTCCCGGTCGCCACACCCGGACCTGGAACGGCCGGGACGGCGCCGGACGGCCGGTCGGCGCCGGGGTTTATTTCTGCCGGATCGTGGCCGGGCCCCACCGCATGACCCGCAAGATGCTGCTACTCAAATAAAGCCGCATCTGCGATGATGGGCCCGGATTTCACCTTGGACCCCTGAGGTGGGCCCATCCAGACCCGATCCGAAAGGAATCCCGAGATGAACCGTTGCCCTCTGCTTTTGTTCGTTCTGACTCTGGGTGTCCTGGCCTTGACGGCCTCGGGTCCAGGGGCCGGCGCGGCCGTGGCTCAGGATCAGTCCGGATCCGCCGCCGCTCCTGAGGTCGGCCCACAACACGCACAATTCGGTGCGGGTCTTTCCTACAAATACACCCATGCTGAATTTGGGAAATCCTATGATCCGGGCTGGGGTCTTCAGGCGCTTTACAACTATCCCCTGATCGCGGCCCTGGACCTGAACGCCAATATCGGCTGGAACCATTTTTCGGGATCGAGTGATTCCCCATCGGTCAACATCTGGGAATTCGTGGGCGGCATCCGGTTCAAGCTGGGGGCGTTTTTCATGAGCGGGGATGTGGGTTATTATACGGAAATCAACTCGACCAGTTTCCAGCCCGGGCTGGGCCTGAAGTTCGACCACTGGGAAGTGGCCTGGAGCGTCCGATCGGTGCCCAGCGGCAGCTGGAACGGCCTGCGTTTGGGTTATTACTTCTGAGGGCGCGAGGTCCGGGGCCGGGCTTCGATGAGGGACAAGGAAGATCAGATGTCCGATTCGACCGACAGCAACGCTTTCCGCCTGCCTGAGGTGACCCTGACCGCGGCCGGTTCCGGCCGGGAGGTTTTCCTGGGACCCGGATCCACCCCCCTCGTTCTGGTATTCCATGGCCAGGACACCGCCGATCAGGCCGTGGCCGTCCACAAGGCGGTTCGCAGGAAATATCCCCACGGCAACCAGGTGGTCATCGCCTCGATCATCGACCTCAGGTCTTTCCCCAGCATGTTCCACGGCATGGTCACACCGGTCCTGGAAAAAGCCTATCTCAACGCCGCCAGCAAGTTGCCCCCTGGCGCCGACCCCGCCGAGCAGGTCGTCATCCTGCCTGACTGGGACGGGGCGGTGCACGAGGCGGTCGGCATTCAGGATTCCACTCGGCAAGCGGCGGTGATCGTCACCGACGCGGCGCGGACCATCTTGTGCCGGGACCAGGGTGACGATCCCGCCAACGCCGCCGTGGGCGCCCTGGACAAACTGCTCGCAACCTGATCCGGACCGCCCGTCATGCCTTCTTTTTCCCGGGAGCCGCCCTTGCCCATCCTGACCCACGCCGAACGCAGCCTTCAGCTCGAGCGGTATCCCCTGCTGCGGAACGATCCCCTCCAGCCCTGGGACGCGGCCGACGAATACCTTTTGGCCGCGATCACCGAAGAAGGTGTTTCGCCCTCTTCGGTGCTGATCGTCAACGACGGCTTCGGCGCCCTGGCCACCGCCCTTCATGATCTGGGGCCGGTGACCTGGTCCGATTCGCATCTTTCCCGCCTGGCCCTGGAACAGAACCTCGAGCTCAACGGCCTCTCCAGTGGGGGCGTATCCTTCGTGCCGGGCGACACCTCGCCCGCAGGCGCCTTTGATCTGGTGCTCCTGAAACTGCCGAAATCGCTGGGCTGGCTGGCCGACTCCCTGCGAATGCTGCGCCCCAGCCTGGCGCCGGGAGCACGGGTCATCGCCGGGGGAATGATCAAACACACGCCGGGC
>Ga0210065_1000088_pt1 | contig 28381 bp, 19 predicted proteins | sample Muzzi_PWB_D1_FD_185533 | JGI IMG/M metagenome (GOLD analysis project Ga0210065, IMG submission 185533) | Wetland microbial communities from San Francisco Bay, California, USA, that impact long-term carbon sequestration - Muzzi_PWB_D1 (SPAdes) | ecosystem: Environmental > Aquatic > Marine >... | reverse complement strand
TTCCCACGCCCGCGGATCACGAACGGATGCCTACTTCCAGTGGGAGGAGATGAACTCGTCGACCTCCGGGATGCCGCCCTGGAATACCAGGTACCCGTTGTGCGGCTCTCGCTCGGTGGTTTCGCCGTTTACCGGGGTCAGCATGATGCGTTTGACCTCGGCAGGGTCCTGGCTCTGGCCTAGAGCCCAGCCCAGTTTCACGTAGGCCACCTCGGGCAGCATGTTCGCCGCCGGGACCACACCCTTGCCCATGATCTCCCGGCCCGTCTCGTAGACGTACATCTGCACGAAGCCCCAGAGGGTCTGCACGGTCATGTAGACGTGGACCCCGGCCTCGCGGGCACGGTCCAGGGCGGGGTAGAGGGGCTTGTTCACGTGACCCAGACCGGTGCCGGCGATCACGATGCCCTTGTAGCCGTTGTCGATCAGCGAATCGATGATGTCGGGTTTCATCGCCGGGTAGTAGTAGACCAGCGACACCCGGTCGTCGAAGACGGCGTTCAGCTTGACCCGGTTGTCGTCGCGCCGCCGCTTGTAGTCCTGGCGGAAGGGAGTCACGCCGTTCTCGTCGATCTTGCCCAGGGGGATGTCGCTCAGGGTGCGGAAGGTCGAGCGGTAGCTCGAATGCATCTTGCGCACCCGCGTGCCCCGGTGCAGCAGGCCGTACTTGTCGCTGGTGGGACCGAACATGCAGACCATGACCTCGGCGATGTCGCTGGTGGCCGCCGTCCGCGTGGAATTGATCAGATTGATGGCCGCGTCACTGCTGGGCCGGTCGCTGCTGCGCTGGCTTCCGACCATGACGATGGGCACCGGCGAGTCCTGCAGCATGAAACTCAGGGCGGCCGCCGTGTGGTGCATGGTGTCGGTGCCGTGGCCGACGACGATCCCCGCGACGCCTTTCTCGATTTCGGCGGCGATGGCCCGGGCGGTGCCCATCCACTGCTCGGGCCCCATGTTCTCGCTGAAGACCCCGTACAGTTTTTCGGTTTCCATGTTGCAGATGTCGGCCAGTTCGGGCACCGAGCCGTACAATTCGCCCGGGCTGAAGGCGGGAATGACGGCGCCGGTCCGGTAGTCCAGGCGGCTGGCGATCGTCCCGCCTGTTCCGAACAGCTTGACCCGGGGCTTCCGGGGGTCGTAGGGGAATTCCTTTTCGGGAATCTGGTAGTGGGCGACCTTGCGGCCGGTCACGGTGATCCTTTCGATCTTGTCGAACCGGACCCCGATGTTGTAGCCGGTGTCCAGCTTCAGGACCACGTGATCGGCGTCGGCGGTTTCGCTGCGCGGCAGGATCAGGCCCGAAAAATCGCCGCCGGTGGTGTGAAGGGTCACCAGGCTCCAGACCGGGGCGGCGTGCTTTTTCAGCACATCCAGGGTGGGGGCGCGGTATCCCTTGAAATCCTCGTTGACGTCGCTCACGCGCCGGCCTCCTTCACCCAGGATCGAACCACGCGGCCCCTGATGCGCCCGCGAAGTATTCCCATGACATGTCCCATGACAAAGTGTTCCCGCTTGTCGGGTGTCTTCGGGCCGCCGGTCGGCAGCGTGGCCAGGGCCTCGTCGAATAACCGCCGGCCCGACTCTTCGTCAAGCCGGTCGCCTATGTCGTCTTCACTGGACCAGATCGCCTCGGGGATGATCCGGCCCGACCGGACCCGGGCCAGGACCTCATCCCACCAGTCGCCGGCGACCGCCAGGCTGGCCGGACGTGGGCACGAGCGGTCCAAAAGCAGGGAGGCCAGCAGGGTGGGCTCCAGCTTGTCCGATCCGGCCATCTGTTCCGCCAGGTGGAGGAACAGGCGCCAGGCCTTGTGCCGGCTCATCCTTTCGGCCAGATCCTCGCCCACGCCCATGTCCCGCAGGATGGCCTGGCGCTCCCAGGGGCGGCGGGGCAGGGTCGCCCGGATCCCTTCGACCCGCTCGTCCTCCAGTCGGATGGGCGGCAGGTCGGTGTCGGGATACATGCGGTCGGCCCCGGGCAGGATGCGCTCGAATCCGTTGGTGCCGTCCTCGAGGGCCTGTCGGGTCTCCTGGGGGACGCCCTGGGTGGCCTCCCGGGCCCGGATGGCCACCTCCCGGACGGCGGTTTCCACATCCCTGGGGCGGCCCCAGACCACGATCACCGGCACGTCGGGGCTGACCTTGCAGAGCTTGCTGACCCGGTCCCATTCCCCGCTGGAAAGCGTGGGCACATCCTGGGTGGACAGCGCGAGGTTGGGCAGGTCGTCGATGCAGGCGATGACGCGGATCCGGTCGCTGAACTCCTTCAGGAAGGAGGTGCGCGGCTGGGTCTGGGCCTCGAGCAGGCCCTGGAAGCCGGACAGGGGGATGGCCATGACGCTGGCCCCCTTGTCGACGGCCTTCTGGATGAACTTGCACCCGGTGCCCCGCACGATGGGGGTGACATCGAAACCCTGGTCGCTGATGCTTTCGGGGGTCACGCCACGCCGGGCCAGTTCGGTCCTGATGCCCACCAGGGAGCGCTGGCGCAGGGCCTCGTTGTGGGTGAGCCGGGGAATGGCGCGCAGACTGGAAACGCCCTTGATCTCGATGCGCGTGCCCCCGGTGACCGAAACGTTCACATCCTGCCGGGCGGCCCCGCTGCCGGTGCGCACCCGTTCGCTGGCCCGGCAGAGGTGGCGGATGATCTGCCCGACGGCCATGGCCTCGGCGGGCGTCTTCATGTCCGGATCGGTCACGACCTCGATCAGCGGCATGCCCAGGCGGTCGGTGCGGTAGACCCGCTGGTGGCCCTGGTCGCTGACCTCGCGGCAGGAATCCTCTTCGATACTCAGCTGCCGGATGTGAATGTTGCGCGCCCCGAAAGGGATGTCGCCGTCGGTCCCGATGATGGCGGTCCTCTGGAAACCGGTGGGGATGCTGCCGTCCAGGTACTGCTTGCGGGTGATGTGGACCTCGCCCACCACGTTGCAGCCCAGCATCATGGTGATGGCGATGCTCCGGTCCAGGGCGGCATCGTTCATCTCGAAAGGAGGGGCGTCGTCCATCTCGTAGGTGCAGACCGTTTCATGGTCCAGCAGATAGACGATGTTCTTGCGGGTCTTGAATTCCATCAGGGCGGTGCCGTCGTATTCGCCCATCTCCGACAGGGTGGGCCGCATGTGGCGCAGGATTTCCGCGTGGTGGTTGACATTGTTGAAGCGGCCGGCGGGGCAGCGGCAGAAGAGTTTGCGGTCGGTGTCAAGCTGCTGATGGACCTCGAGGCCGCACATGAAACCCAGGGCGGCATAGTCGTCATCGGTCATTTGTCCGAAGAGGGGCAGGGGGCTCAGCAGCCAGGGGTCCGCGATGGCGAATTTGCTGTTCATGGTCACATCCTGGGCGAATTTCCACGAAATCCACTTATCTTGTGGGTGGGGCCCCACCGGCCGGAGGGGCCAAAGATAAAGATTTCCCAGCGAAAGCTCCAGCAAATCTTGGGGCGCAAGTGGTGGGAATCGGTCCACTTAATCACTTGACGATAAACTTTCATCAATCTATTCTAGAGTTGTGAAATCCATAACAGAACACACGGCCCTTTGGGAGCTTTGGTTAAATATTTAACAACAGGTGGAAGGATTCGGCCTTGAAGAAGAACATGAAGAGCTGCGATGTGCCCGACGCCACCATTCACCGCCTGCCTCTTTACCTCGAAAAGCTGAAGCTGCTGCAGGCCATAGGAGTGGAGGATGTTTCCAGCCGCCAATTGGCGGAATCCCTGGACATCAAAGCCAGCCAGCTGCGTCATGATTTTCACTATTTCGGAGGCTTCAGCCGCCCCGGCCGCCCTTACCAGGTCGATAAGCTGGTGCCGGCGCTGGAAAAAATTATCGGGATCGCCGAGCCCGTGCCCACGGCCATCATCGGCGCCGGTCATCTGGGCCAGGCCCTGGCCAACTACCAGAACCTGGATCTGCAGGGATTTCCGGTGCGCGGCATCTTCGACACCAACCCCAAACTCATCGGCCTGGAGATGCGCGGACAGCCGGTCCGGGACATGGACGAGCTGGAGAGGGTCATCAAGGAAGAGAAAATCAAGATCGCGATCCTGACCGTGCCGTCCGCCCACGCCCAGGCGGTGGCCGATCGTCTGGTCGCCGTGGGCATCATCGGGATCTTCAATTTCGCCCCCACGGACCTGAAGGTTCCCGAGGGCGTCGCGGTGCGGAACGAACGCCTGGCCGTGGGCATCATGTCCCTGAGTTTCAAGGTGAAATGCATCCTGGAAAGCCAGGAGGATTCGGTCACCGGAGTCTAGAAGACGCCGGGCCGATTACCAGCGGACCAGATTGGCTCCCCAGGTAAAACCCGATCCGAAAGCCACGGTCACCAGGAGGCCGCCTCGCTCGAGGCGGCCTTCCTTTACGGCTTCGGCCAGGGCGATGGGGATGGAGGCGGCGGTGGTGTTGCCGTAGCGGGCGATGTTGGAATACACCTTTTCGGGGGACAGCCCCACGCGGGCGCCCACCGCGTCGGTGATGCGCTGGTTGGCCTGGTGGGGGATGACCAGATCAACGTCCGCGATCTCGACGCCCCCCTTTTTCAGGACCTCCTGGATGGCCTCGCAGAACCTCCGGGTGGCGTGCTTGAACACCATCTGGCCGTTCATGGTGGGAAAGTGGCGGCCCGCGGCCATGATCCCCGGATTGATGCGGCCCTGGTGGGTGGACATGGGGGCTTCGCCCATGAGTTCCCGCGCGTAACGGCCCTGACTGTGCAGCACCGAAGCCAGCACCCCCCGGTCCTCGTCGGTGGCCTGCACCACGACCGCCCCGGCGCCGTCGCCGAACAGGACGGCCACGTCCCTGCCCTCGTCCGAAAGGTTCAGGCCGGTGGACTGGATTTCCTGGCCGATGATCAGCACCGTCCGGGCGGTTCCGGCCTTGATGAACCCGTCGGCCGCGGCCAGGGCATAGATGAATCCCGTGCACTGGTTGCGGATGTCCATGGCTCCGGCGGTGTTCAATTCCAGGAGATCCTCGACAAAAACGCCGTTACCGGGAAAAAACACGTCGGGGCTGAGGGTGGCGTAGAGGATGAGATCGATCTCGTTCTTGTCGATGCCGGCCTGGGCAATGGCCCCGCGCGCGGCCGCGGCGCCCATCTCGGCTCCCGTTTCGAGGACCACCCCCGCGGCGTCCAGGGACACCCAGTGACGCTCCTTGATGCCGCTGCGTTCGGTGATCCAGGCATCGGAGGTGTCCATCAGGCGGGTGAGATCCTCATTGGTGACCACGCGTTCGGGGACGTAAAAGCCGGTGCCGATGATGGCCGCCTGGGTCATGAGTCACTCCTGAAATGTTCGCGGTCAGCGGTGGGCCGGGATGGCTCCCGGCATGACGGCCCTGTTCTGCCGGATGAAGGCCTCGGCCTCGGTCCGGGATTTGAAATATCCGACCCTGACCCGATAGATGATGGTGCCGTCCGAGGTGTTGCCCACCTTGACGCGGGCGTCGAAGCCCAGTCCCTGCAATCGGGTCGCTTCCTTGTCCGCGTTGGCGCTGTCCCCGAAGGAACCCGTCTGGACCAGATAGGGCCCGCTGTCGACGGGTTTGATGCGTTCGGGCTGGGGAGAGGTGGCCGCCGGCTTGACCGGTTCGGACTTGGGTTTGGACGTCCCGGAAGGTGCTTTTTGGGGTTCGGGCTTGGCCGCGGGCTGCGTGGCGCTCCCTTCGGCAGGTTTTTCGGGGGTCAGGTCGGTGGTCTGTTCGTTGATGTCCACATCCCCGGACCCGGGCGTGTTTTCGATGGGCGCGGGATTTTCCGTTTCCGGGGCCGTCACGACGGTCTTGTATTCCCCGATGCCGGTGGGCACGTCTCCGCTCTGGTCCCGGAAGATCAGGACCGCGCCGATGATGCAAACGGCAATGGCCACCCACATGATCCGCGGGAGTCCCCTGCCGCGGCGGCTGCGGCGCACCTTGCTGACGGTTTTCCTGTTGCTGGGCATGTTATTCAAGCATCCTTTGCTTCGGAATCCGTCCCTGGATCCGTTTGGCCGGGTATCCACAAACTGAACATGATGGTCAGCAAAAGTGATACCAGAAACCCCGGAATCATTTCGTAGAGCAACCCGCTGAAGGCCGGGACATTGTACCAGACCACCACAGTTACGGTTCCGCTGATGAATCCCGCCAGCACCCCGGCGAAACTGGTCCGTTTCCAATGCAGCGCCAACATGAGCGGGGGGCCGAAGGCCGCGCCCAGCCCGGCCCAGGCATACAGGACCATGTTGTAGACGAAAGTGTCCGCCCGCCAGGCCAGGACAAAGCCTACCAGACCCACCCCCAGGGTGGCCAGCCGACCCAGGGCCACCAGCTTTTCCTGGGAGGCCTCGGGGTTGATCAGCCGTCGGTAGATATCTTCGCTTATCGCGCTGGCCGAGGCAAGCAATTGACTGTCGGCGGTGGACATCATGGCCGCGATGGCGCCGACGATCATCACCACCGCCAGCCATTCGGGCATGAAGGTGCGGGCCATCAGGGGCAGGAGCTGTTCCTGGTCGGCGAGCACCTGCCCGGGGCCCATGGCGTCCGGGCCGAAATGGGCCAATCCGGTCAATCCGATCAGGATGGCCCCGAAAAAGGCGATCAGGGCCCAGCCGATGGCGATATATCGTCCGGTCCTGATTTCCCGGGCCGAGCGGATGGCCATGAACCTCAGCACCAGGTGGGGCTGGCCCATGTATCCCAGCCCGATGGCCAGGCTGCCGATCACCCCGCTGAACGCCATCCAGCCCGTCGGTCCCGGCGCGAGGTCGAGATACCCTCCGCCAAACCCGGCCAGCCTGGCCTGGAGGGTTTGAATGCCGCCCAGTTCCCCGAGCACCGCCAGCGGCAGGATCGCCAGGGTGACGAGCATGATGATGCCCTGCACCAGGTCGGTCCAGCTCACGGCGAAGAGCCCGCCGGCGGCGGTGTAGAACAGGACCAGCACCGCGCCGATGCCCATCCCCGCCAGGGGAGGGATGCCCAGATAGAAGTTGAGCACCTTGCCCGCGGCCAGGAACTGCGCGGCCACGTAGAAGGTGAAGAAAAAGAGGATGATCACCGTGGCGGTGATGCGCAGGATGTGCCTCGAATCACCGAAGCGGGCGGAAAAATAATCGGCCAGGGTCAGCGCGCCGACCCTTTCGGTTTCCTCGCGCAGGCGCCTGGCGATCACCAGCCAGGAAAAGGCGATTCCCGAGCAGCAGCCGATTCCCACCCAGACGGTCGTAATCCCCGAAGCGAAGGCCAGACCGGGCAGCCCGATCAAAAGCCAGGCCGATTCGCCGCTGGCCCGCTCGCTGAAGGCGGCGACCCAGGGACCCAGTTTGCGGTCGGCCAGGAGATAATCGGCCAGGGTCCTGTTCAGGCGGGCGGCCCGGACGCCCACGCCCAGGATGATGACGCTGTAGATGATCAGGCCGATGACAAGGGGGTTCACAAGGGCTCCCGGATGGCGGTGGATTGATGTCCGGGAGATACTAAAACGCCAATAGGCATTTGATCAACACCGCAATCCGTGGTTGAATCATGGGGTGTTCGGGAGCCGGTGACCGGCTTTCCGCTCGGGGAAACTCCAGAACCTGAAACCGGGGGAATACCTTGCCTGCCTGGTTCGTCGACATGCACCCCGTTCTCCAGGCCCTGCTGGCCACCCTTTTCACCTGGGGGGTGACGGCCCTGGGGGCCTCGGTCATCTTCTTCTTCAAGACGGTGAACCGCAAACTGCTGGACACCATGCTGGGTTTCGCCGCGGGTGTCATGATCGCCGCCAGTTTCTGGTCGCTGCTGGCTCCGGCCATCGCCATGGTGGAAGCCGAAGGTGGACGGCCCTGGATTCCGGCCGTTGTCGGCTTCCTGTCCGGCGGCGCCTTTTTATGGGGCATCGACAAGATCCTGCCCCATCTGCACCTGGGTTTTCCCCGGGAAGAAGCCGAGGGCATCAAGACCAGCTGGCACCGCTCGGTCCTGCTGGTGCTGGCCATCACGCTTCACAACATCCCCGAAGGCCTGGCCGTCGGGGTTGCCTTCGGGGCGGTGGCCGCCGGGGTCGAATCGTCCAGCCTGGGAGCGGCGCTGGCCCTGGCCGTGGGTATCGGCATCCAGAATTTTCCGGAGGGGCTGGCGGTGGCCGCCCCCCTGCGGCGGGAGGGCTGGTCCCGCCGGAAGAGTTTCGCCTATGGCCAGGCCTCGGGATTCGTCGAACCCATCGCCGGGGTGACCGGCGCCGCGGCGGTGCTGATGATGCGCCCCATCCTGCCCTACGCGCTGGCCTTTGCCGCCGGGGCGATGATCTACGTGGTGGTCGAGGAACTCATTCCCGAGTCCCAGCTGCAAAAGAACACCGACATCGCCACCATCGGGACCATGCTGGGGTTCGCCGTGATGATGGCGCTGGATGTCGCCTTGGGATGATCATTTTCCGGCCGGGGAAATCCGGGAGGTCCAGGAGTGGGAAAATACAAGGGCATCCACCCGGGGGCCTTCATCTTCGATCTCGACGGCACGCTCATCGATTCGGGCCTGGATATCGCCTTGTCCGCGAATTTTGCGCGGGTCCATTTCGGGATGCCCGAACTGCCGGTGCCCCTGCTTAAGACCTACGTGGGGGACGGGGTCGCCAAACTGATGATCCGAACCCTTGGCCACGATGTGCGCACCGGGATGACCGGTCCGGCCGGCTTACCCGTCAGCGAAGACAGGCTGGCGGAGGGCTTGGCGGTCTTCGCCGACCATTACGGGCGGCACCTGCTGGACAACACGAAATTGTATCCGGGCGTTCGGGAGGTCATGCTGCGGTACCAGCGGGTGCCCCTTTTCCTGGCCACCAACAAGCCCCGCGCCTTCACCGATCCCATCCTGGCCGGCCTCCACCTTGCCGGCGCCTTCAAAAAAGTGGTCTGCGGAGACGAAGCTCCGGCCCGCAAGCCGGACCCGGCCCATCTGGCGGCCTGTCTCGCCGGGCTGGATCTGGATCCGGCGGCGGTGGTGGTGGTGGGGGACAGTCCCAATGACGTGGCGGCCGCCCGGGCGCTGGGCGCCGTGGCGGTGGGTTGCACATTCGGCCTGGTCACGCCCGGTCTGGTCCGGTCGGCGGGTCCCGATTTCACCATCGACGCCCTGGCCGAACTGGCCGCGTTGTTTCCCTCACGACAGGACCTGTGACATGAGCCATCGCGTGCCCCCCCTGTTTCCCTGGCCCCTCGAGAAATTGCTGGACCGTGTCGCGGTCGAGTGGGAGGAACGCGGCGAGATCTTCGGCCTGGCCGGGCGCCGCTTCTTCTGCCCCGATCCGGACGTGGACCTGGGCTGCGAAATCGCCGGCCGCCGGGTGGCCACGCCGGTGGGACCGGCCGCGGGGCCCCATTCCCAGCTGGCGCAGAACATCGCCCTGGCCTGGCTGGCCGGCGCGCGGACCTTCGAACTGAAGACCGTGCAGATCCTCGATGAACTGGACATCGAGCGGCCCTGCATCGACATGGAAAACGTGGGTTTCAACATCGAGTGGAGCCAGGAGCTCACCCTGGACCAGTCGCTGGTGGAGTACGCCAAGTCGGCCCTGCTGCTGGCGATCCTTCGCCGCTGGGAACCGTTGAACGACAAGCTGGGGGATGTGGCCGGCGCCCGGGGGGACCACGCGTTCGAACTTTCGGCTGGGTACGACCTGGCCGGCATCAAGTCCGAGCGCATGACGGCCTTTTTCCGCGGGATGCTGGAGGCCGGGACGGTGGTCGACGCCATGCGTGGGGGAATCCCGGCTCCCTTTGCCCACCTGCGGGACGTCCCGGTGGACAACCGCATTTTCGAACACATCACCTTGAGCACCTTTCACGGCTGTCCCCCCGACGAGATCGAGGGCATCGTGGAGCACCTGATTTCCACCTTCGACGTGGACGTGACGGTGAAGTTGAATCCCACCCTGCTGGGCATGGAGACCGTTCGGGAAATCCTGCACGACCGCCTGGGCCACCGGGAGGTGCCGCTGGTTCAGGAGGCCTTCGACGAGGACCTCAAGTTCGATCGCGCCCTGGAGATGATCGACCGCCTGGACTCCTTTGCGGCCGATCACGGACATGAATTCGGCATCAAGCTGACCAACACCCTGGTGGTCGCCAACAGGCGCGGGGTGATGCCCGGTCCCCGGATGTACCTCAGCGGCAAACCCCTGCACGTCATGGCGGTGACCCTGCTGGACCAGTTGGCCGACGCGCTGCCGGGGAGGCTGCGGTTGGGCGCCGGGACCGGTTCGATTCCCGTGGCTTTCAGCGCCGGAATAGACAAGGACAACCTGACCGCCTCGGTGGCTCTGGGGCTGACGCCGGTGACCATCTGCAGCGACCTGCTCAAACCCGGCGGGTATGGCCGGATGGCCCAGGGCCTGAGAAAACTCGTCAAGGAGATGAAGGCCTCCGGGCTTTCGGATCTGGCGGGGCTGCGCCGGCAGGCCGACGCGGCCGCCCACCAGGCCGGTCTCCGTGATTCCGCCCAGGCCCGCGCCCGGTTGCTGGCCACCGAAGCCGGGGTCGCGCCCTACACGGCGGCGACCGGCAAACCCCTGCGCCAGGTGGAGCACAGTCTGGAGATGTTCGATTGCGTGGCCTGCACCAACTGCGTGACCGTCTGCCCCAACAACGCCTTCGTGTCGGTCCCCTCGCGGGACCTGGATGGATTGGAGGCCCGGTCCCAGTACCTGGTCCTGGCAGAGCTCTGCAACGACTGCGGCAACTGCACGACCTTCTGTCCCGAAGTGGGGGCTCCCCACCGGATCAAGCCCCGCCTGTTCCTGGACCCGGAGGCCTGGTCCGCCGGCGGCCGGCGGGGGTTCCTTCTCCAGGGGCAGGTTCGCACGGAGAACCACCCCGAGGCGGAGCGGGCCCTGGTCCAGGAACTGGTGATTGGGGAAAAATGGCTGGAGCGGTTCCTGGCGGGCAAATGAACCTCAATCCCCGGGCGGGCTGTCCCGGAGGCTTTCCCGCAAAGATTCCAGCAGCGTCCGGACCCCGGCGCGGGTGTAGGGGTCGTCCGGATCGGGCGGTCGGTCCGCCGATTCGAAATAGGGGCGCTCCTGGTTTTCCCGTCCCCAGCGGGCATCGGTGTCCCGCACCAGGTCGTCCACCAGCGCAGGGGATTCCAGGGTGTCCTCGAGGAATTCCCGCAGGGCGCCGACGGGGTTGTCCAGGTTCCGGCCCAGCAGGGGCGGGTCCAGTTCAAGATAGGCCAGGATGGTCCGGATCAGGGCGCCGGAGGGGTCGGGAAGCCGGGTCTCCAGCAGTTGGCCCACGGCCAAAAGGACTTGCCGGGTGGCGGGCACGGGCGAGGCTCCGGACAGGCTGCCGGCCGCCTCCCGGCCGACGGCTTCGGCCAGCGAGAATTTTCGGCGGCGCTTGATCTCGCTTTCGATTGACTCGGACCCGTCGTCGGATGTTTCTTTGTCTTTCATGTCCCCAGGATAACAAAAGGCGACCATGGCGTGAACCCGCAGATCGAAAAATCCGAAGGACAGCCTCCCGAACATCTGGCCGGGGGGGCCCCGGCGGCGACGGGACAGTTCATCCTGGAACGCCGGGCGCGCCTGGTTCGGCCCCTGTTTCCGGGCCCGCGCGGCCACCTGGTCGATTTCGGCTGCGGGAACGGGGCCCAGACCCTGTTTTTTTCCGGGGATTTCGACCAGGTGACCGGCGTGGATGTCAGCGAGGAGTTCCTGGACGATTTCCGTAGGGAAATATCCGCCCGGGGAGTGGGCGACAAGGTGTCGGCCGTCGCCACCTCCGGGGGCCCCATACCGCTTCCGGACGCATGTGCCGATGCGGTGACCAGTTTCACGGTCCTGGAACACGTTCCCGACGAACAGGCCGCGTTGGCGGAAATGCGGCGGATGCTGCGTCCGGGTGGAAGATTGATCCTCACGGTGCCCAATCGCTGGTGGATCTTCGAAACACACGGGGCCGATTTGCCGTTGTTACCCTGGAACCGCGTGCCCCTGGTGAGCTGGTGGCCAAAGAGCCTGCATGACCGCTGGGCCCGGGCCCGCATCTATCGGCGCCGGGAAATTGAACGAATCCTCCTCCAGTCAGGTTTTTCCATTGATGAGAGTTTCCGTATGACCGCGCCCATGGACATGATCCCCTGGGAACATTTGCGCGCCCTGGTCCGATCGACGGTCTTCCGTCCCGACCGGGCCCCCATCCCCTTCCTGGCCACCGAGATCGTCGTGGCCGCAACGAGGTAGTCCCATGTTCACAAAGACGAAAGTGATTCCGGCAATGGTCCTTTTTCTCACGGCCTTGGCCGGGTGCGGCGGCGGTGACAAGCCCCCGGTGGCCGACATCCGACCCCACGAGTTGACGATCCACGGCGACACGAGGGTCGACAATTACTTCTGGTTGAACGACCGGGAGGACCCCGAGGTGATCGCCTACCTCGAAGCCGAGAACGCCTACCTGGAAAAGACCATGGCCCACACCGAGGAACTCCAGGAGGAGTTGTTCGCCGAGATGAAGGGGCGCATCAAGGAGGATGATTCCACGGCCCCCTATCTGGAAAAAGGCTACTGGTACTACAACCGGTACATCACCGGCGGGGAGTACGCCCTGCACTGCCGCCGGCCCGGCAGCATGGAGGCTCCCGAGGAGATCATGCTCGACGGCAACGCCATGGGGATGGGACTGGGTTATTTCTCTCTCCGGGGCGTAAACGTCAGCCCGGACAACAAGCTGGTCGTCTACGGCGTGGATGACGTGGGGCGCCGCTTCTATACCCTGCACGTGAAAGACCTGGCCACCGGCCGGATTCTGGACGACGAAATCCTGAACGTGACCGGGAATGTCGTCTGGGCCATGGACAACCGCACCTTGTTCTACTCGCGCCAGGATCCCGAAACCCTGCGGTGGTACCAGGTCTGGCGCCACCGGCTGGGCACAGACACCGCCAGCGACGTGCTGGTCTTCGAGGAGGGTGATGACACCTTCAACTGTTCCGTCAGCCGGTCCAAGAGCGACAAGTACATCTTCATCAATTCCAACCAAACCCTAAGCAGCGAGACGCGGTTCCTGGACGCGGCGAACCCCACGGGGGAATTCCAGGTTTTCCAGCCCCGGCAGCGGGACATGGAGTACAGCGTGAGCCACCAGGGCGACCGGTTCCTGGTGTTGACCAACCTTCATGCCACCAACTTCCGCCTCATGGAATGCGGGTTGAAGGAGACCTGGCTGGCCAACTGGCGCGAGGTGATCCCCGGCCGTGAGGACGTTCTCCTGGAGGGCGTCGAGGTCTTCAGGGACTACCTGGTCCTCGAGGAACGTTTCGACGGCTTGACGCACCTGAGAGTCCTGCCGATGGACGGCGGCCCCTCCCATTACCTGGATTTCGGGGAACCGACCTGGTCGGTCTGGACGGCCTACAATCCGGAAATGGATTCCTCGCTCCTGAGATACGGTTATTCGTCCCTGACCACGCCGGAATCGACCTACGGGTATGACATGAAAACCAGGACAAAGACCCTGATCAAGCAGCAGGAGGTCCTCGGCGGATTCGACCCGGCCAACTACAAGGCCGAATACCTGCACGTGCCGGCCCGGGACGGGGTGCTGGTGCCGGTGTCCCTGGTCTACCGCAAGGGGTTCGAGCCCGACGGCTCGAGTCCCCTTCTGCTTTACGGATACGGGTCCTATGGCCTCAGCATGGACGCCGATTTCCGGTCTTCCCGGTTGAGCCTGCTGGATCGGGGATTCGTCTTCGCCATCGCCCACGTTCGCGGGGGCCAGGAGATGGGCCGTCAGTGGTACGAGGACGGCAAGCTGCTCATGAAGAAGAACACCTTCACCGACTTCATCGACTGCGGGCGGTATCTGGTCGACCAGGGATACACCTCGTCGGATCGGTTGTTCGCCTCGGGCGGGTCGGCCGGCGGGCTGCTCATCGGCGCGGTCGTCAACATGGCCCCGGACCTGTGGCGGGGCGTGGAAGCCGCCGTTCCCTTCGTGGACGTGGTCACGACCATGCTGGACGAAAGCATCCCCCTGACCACCGGGGAGTTCGACGAGTGGGGCAATCCCAAGGTGAAGGAGTATTACGACTACATGTTGAGTTATTCACCCTACGATCAGGTTTCGGCCCAGGAGTATCCGGCCATGCTGGTCACCACCGGGTTGCACGACAGCCAGGTGCAGTACTTCGAGCCGGCCAAGTGGGTGGCCAAGCTGCGGGCCGTCGGCACGGGCAACAATCCCCTGATCTTCAAGATCAACATGGAGGCGGGGCACGGCGGCAAGTCGGGACGGTTCCGGCGCCTGCAGGAGACAGCCCTGGCCTACGCGTTTTTCCTGGACCTGGCGGGCATCCAGGAATAGGCCCGGACCGCGAAAAAAAAAGCCCCGGGCATTGGCCCGGGGCTTTTTTGATTGTCGGCAGCGGCGCCTATTTGACGAGCAGCATCCTTTGGGTCTGCCTGAGGCCCGGTGTTTCCATGATGTAGAGATACGTTCCCGAAGAGACCGCGCGTCCACTCGAATCACGACCGTCCCACATCTCGGTATGGCGGCCCGCGGACATTTCCGCATTGACCAGGGACCTGACCCGGCGGCCGTCGATGCTGAAGATGTCGATCCTCACCGGGCCGGCCACCGCCAGATCGAAGGCGATGGTGGTCATCGGGTTGAACGGGTTCGGGTAGTTGGGGTAGAGGGCCGACACCGCCGGCAGTTCTCCGCCGTCGTCCACCGGCGAGGCCGCCGTGGTCGTGACCATGATCGCGCCGTTGGTCTGGTCGCGGGCGTCGATCTCCAACATCTGGATCTGCGGATCACCGGCGGCCAGCACCTCGAAGGTGACCGAAGCCACCCGGCCGGTCCCGGAAATGCCGGCATCCCTCAATCCCGCCAGGCACACATCGATGACCCCGGGATCGGCCGAAAGCACCAGGGAAGTGCCGCCCTGTTCGGTCAGCAGGGGGCCGCCCTGGAAGGTGACCGGCTTGACGACCTGGGAATCCCAGACCAGGGGAATCCGCAGGCCCTGGATCTGGCCGTTGCCGGCCATCACCAGTTCGGCCTCGAAGGTCTGGCCGACCGGCGGGAGGTCCGGCAGGTGCAGCGCCATGATGTTGGCCGCCGCCGGTCCGGGTACCTGGGGGAAGGACAGGGGGACGGCGGGGCTTCCCGGGCCCGCGTCCGCGCCGTAGTTGATGCCGAACAGGATCAGATCCTCGAACTCCACCTGGTTGTCGGTGGTCGGAAGGCCATTGACGCTCAGGTCGCTGGTGGGGCCGATGTCCAGGGTGTTCAGGTACTGGGCGTCTCCCACGGAGGTGCCGTAGCGGCTGCCGAGCAAAGTCAGGTCGTCGGTCCAGACCTTGTTGTCGCCGTCGGTGGCGGGGGCCACATCGCCCAGCAGGTAGTTCAGGACGCCTCCGGACGCCATGACCGCGGGTGAGGGATTGCCGACCGCGTCGACGGCCAGGGCACAGAAGTACCAGTAGTTTCGCACCGGGGTCAGGTCGGCGGCGGTGTTGGAACCCACCGGAACGGTGGTCACCAGTTCCCAGCCTTCGGCCACCGGATCGCCGGGCAGCGACGGGGCCGCGCCGCCGTCGTCATCGTATTCGGGATAGGTGCCGAAACCCTTGCGGTAGATCTTGACACCGGCGGCCTCGGGATCGACCGAGGGCGTCCAGGCCAGGTTCACACCGGTGGTGTGGCCGGCCGGGTTGCCCGACGGGACCTTGCTGAAGACCAGGTCGGTCACGCCTGTGGGCGCGGTGGTGTCGATCAGGATGTCGCCCGGGGCCCCGGCCGCGGCGGCCACCGGGGCGTTGACGCAGTCCCGCAGTTCCACGGCCGTCACCGCGATGGTGCCGGTGCCGTCGGGGATGGTGTTGGTGACATCCAGGGTGAACAGGGTTCCGGTCAGCGCGTTGGCCCCGCAGGGCTCGCCGTTGATGGTGGCGTCGATGTCGTAGCTGCCGTCCAGGTTGTCGATGACCTGGAAGGTGGTGCCGCCGATGCCGCTGAGGTAATCACCCTCGATGATGCTGGCGGTCCCGTCACAGAGGTCGAGGTCGGTCAGGTCCACCGTGACGGTGAAGCCGCGGATGTCGCTGCTGACATCCCTGAGTATCTCGACGGGGATGCCCGCGGCGCAGGGCGCGGTTGTGGAGATGCCGGTCACGCCGGTGGTGTTGGCCGCGATGACCGTCCCGGAGGTGGGGGCGAAGTTGGCGGTCACGAAGCGGGCCCGTTCCATGCTGATGGTGGCGGGGTTGTCCGTGCCGGAAAGATCGCCGGACCAGCCGGTGAACACCCAGTCCAGGTCGGCGGTCGCGGTCAGGTCGACCGGATCGCCGCAGGCGTAGACGGCCTGGTCCGGACTGATGTCCACCGAGCCGCCGCCCGAGATGGTCACGGTCAGGGAATTCTGGTCCTGGTCGTCGGGATCGGCCACCGGGTCGACGGCATTGCTGAAGTAGTCGACGTATGCGGTAAACGGCGGCGCGCTGGATCCGCCGGCGTTGCCGGCGAACACGCCGACACCGGTCACGGTCAGCGCGTGGGTGTCCGAGCCGGCCAGGGTCCAGGGGATGAGGTCGGTCTTGTAGTACAGATCCCAGTCGTCACCGGTTCTGACGACCCGCATGTAAAGCGGGGCGTCGCCGGGAACGCCGATGGGTTCATTGACGAAAGAGTCGTCTTTGATATTGGTGGTTCCATAGATGATGATTTCAGAATTTTTGTTGCTGTAGAAGTCGAACCTCATCCAGTTGAGGTCGTCCTGGCGCACCAGGATGCCCTGCAGCGCATAGCCGGTGTCGGGCAGGGTGGAGGAGAACTTGACCTCGAGGGTGAAGTCCTTGTCGGGCGCGGCCTGAACCAGGTAGGGGGCGCCCAGGTAGTCGTCGTAGGGCTGGTGATTGCTTCCCGCGGGCACCGCCAGGGTGACCCGGGAATCCCCGGAAAAGGCCCCGACGATGGCGGGTTCGGGACTGTCTCCCTGCGGGTTGACGAAATCCCACATGGGGTCCACGCCGCAGCTGTTGAAGTCGTCCGAGTAGAAGTTCGCCGGCGGGGGCGAGCCCACCGTGATCCGGACGGTCGCCAGGTTGGAAAGCTCGCCGTTGTTATCCTGGACGACATAGGTGAAACTGTCGGGTTCGGCGGTCAAGGCCGTATGGGTATAGGTGACGATACCCGTCAAAGGATCGGGGATAGCGGTGCCGTTGAAGGGCGGATCCGTGATGGCCAGGGTGCCGGGCAAAAGGGAGCCGTCGGGATCGGCATCGTTGTTCAGCACATCGATTTCCGATGTCCCGTTGAAGGAGACGAAGGCCGCGTCGTCGTTGGCGGTCGGCGGCTCGTTGGGCACGATGGTGACGAGGACCGTGGCGACATTGGAGGTGGCCCCGTCGAGATCGTTGATGGTGTAGGTGAACGAGTCGGACGGAGCGACCGCCCCGTCCTGCAGGTAGGTCACCCGACCGGTCACGGGGTTGATGTTGGTGATGGTCCCGTTCACCGGATCGCTGACGATCACGATGGACGCCAGGTCCAGGGCGCCGTCGCTGTCGGTGTCGTTCTTGGGAACATTGATGGCCACCGATTCGGCGATCTTCACCGTGGCCGCGTCGTTGTTTGCCGTGGGGGGCGCGTTGGGCAGGATGTCCAGGTTGACCGTCGCGATATTGGACGTGGCTCCGTCGTTGTCTTCAACCGTGTAGGTGAAGGTGTCCGAAACGTTGACACCGCCACCGTGGAGATATTCCACGAGCCCGGTCAAGGGGTCGATACCGACGATGGTCCCCCCGGTGGGGTCGCTGATAATGTTGACCGAGGCGGGGTTGATGATTCCGTCGCTGTCGGTGTCGTTGGCCAGGACGTCCAGGAAGGTCGTCCCGTTGAATTTCGCGTTGAGGAGGTCGTTGTTGGCGACCGGCGCGTCATTGGGGCTGTTGATGGGAACGATGCTGACGTTGCCGAACGAGGCGTCGGCCTGGTGCGCCACCAGCAGCAGCGATCCGGACATGGGAAAGTCGTCGCCGTGGGCGCGGGTCAGGTTCCAGCTTACGGGTTCCGGCTGGCCGACTTCCCAGACCTTCAGGTTGTAGGTGGCGCCCGAAGCGAGGGTCTCCACCCTCATCTTCATCCAGTAGGCGGTGTTCAACTGGGTCGGGAAAGAGGTCGTGGGGCCGGTGAGGTAATCCCAGATGTTCAATCCGTTCTGGGTGACCCAGCCGATATCGCCCAGGGGTTTCCACCCGCACAGGGGCTGGTCGCAATAGTCGGGATCGTTGGTGTGGCCGTTCCAGCGGAAAATGAGGCCGACACCCCATTCGGAGGGGTTCATGATTTCGTGGACGGTGAACGGAACGGTAACCTCGTAGTCCCGCCAATCCAGTTCGCCCAGGGCGATGAGCCGGTCATAACCGGGCTCCACCGTGCGGATGGAATCGCCCTCGACGGTCCAGTTGCCGTCCACGACATGGGCCTGTTCCAGGATGGCCGGGTCGGGTGTCTGCGGGTCCCCGTCCACGGTCAGGCTGCCCCAGTCGGTGTTGTAGGTGGTGGGCCAGGAATTGCCGCTATCGTAGGTCAGGGTCACGCTTTGCTGGCTGACATTGTCCAGGTTGTCCGTGGCGGTGATGACCACCGAATTGGCGCCGGTCAACAGGTCGGCGACCCGCAGGTCGACAACAAAATCACCCTGATTGATGAGGCGACGCCCGTCGGGCCCGACGGTCATGGTCACGGGGCTCCCGCCGTTCAGCGTGTAGGACAGGGAGAGAACTCCGTCCGGATCGGAGACATTGCCGCCGATGTCGCACCAGATCTGGGGCTCACCGGGAAGACCGAAGGCCTGGTCGAGCCCGTACCACACATCGATGGTCGGCCCCTCCTGAGCGAGTGCACCGGGGACCGCGCTCAGGGACATCGCCAAAAGGACCCCCAGAGTGGCCACACCCCGCAGGCCCACCTTCCTGAATATCATTTTCAAATGTTTCAATTTTTCCTCCGTGGCGTTTTCCGCCATCGCTGGGCATCCTTTTGCCCAAGATCCCTGAATTTGGATATGCCCCTAAAGCTAAATCAATTGGCGGAAACAGCCAATACCCCCGGAAACAACAGCAATCAACGGCCCCCGGTTCTTGGTTATTGTTCTTAATATTGTACCAAAATGGATGTGTTTAAACAACAAAAAAAATACCTATTGCAAAAATAAAGAATGGCTTCAGGGAACCAGGACTGCTTTTTTCGTAATCCGTCCGGAATGTTGGGGACTCTTGTAGTCGAGGACAAACAGATACATACCACCGGATTGTGCCCGGCCCCGGTCGTCCTTTCCGTCCCAGAGGGTCATTTGGTCTCCGGCGGACCGACGCTCGCTCAATAGGGATCTGATGCGGTGCCCGCGGGCGTCATATACCGTCAAATCCACCCGACCGGCCTCGGGCAGATGAAATCGGAGCCTTGTGGAGGGGTTGAAGGGGTTGGGCGCCGGATCGGCGAATTGCAGGTCCCGGATGGGCGAAGGCACATCGGTGACCGAAGCCAGGACGGAAAAATCGTTGGAGGAACCGATGGTCGTGTTGCCGAAAGCGTCCCTGGCGATCACCTCGACATGCACGTTGGACGACGAAACCTCGGCGGCGATCCATTGCCAGGTGTGGTCCTGGACGTCGGGAAAATAGGAGAAAGGGGAATAGGCCTGGCCCTCGATCCTGACCTGGGCCTGGAAATCCTCCGGCGCGCTTCCGGGATGGTCATCTCCGGTCGTCCAGTGGAAGGTCACCATCTCGCCTCCCTGGAAGACGGTGAATTCAGGAAACGTGTCCACGGTCACGACCGGTGGTTTGGTGTCGATGGTCACCGTGGAGCTGGTGGACAAACCGATTCCGGCCAGCGCCGGCCCGGTCATGCCCATGAGGAGAAATGTCACCGCCGTCAGCAGGGATAATCGCGTCTTGAAGTGTTGAGTGTTCTGCCGCAAGCCAAATCCTGCCCAGGAGTGGTTGACCCGGATACAAAAACCCCCCGCTTGGAGGGGTCGTGTTTGATTGATTATAACATATTTCGAGGTTTGCCAAAAGGCGGCGCGGGCGGCTCCCTGGGGCCGCCCGCTCTTCCGGGCCCTAACTCATTTGCCGGCAAGGGCCTTTTTCATACCGGCCAGGTCGTAACCTGCCAGTTCGGCCGCTTCGGCGATCAGGCCCCGCCCGTCCAGCAGGGACGCCGGGTCAGGGAGGTCGGGTGACGTCAAACCGTAAATCACCAGGGCGTCGAGCAGCGTTTCGAGGGCTTCCTTGTTCAGCCAGGTCACACCTTCGTGTTCATGGCAGCCCAGAAAGAGCCGCACGCGGGCATCCTCCACGAAGGAGGCGAACCAGCGCGCCTTGCCCTGTGCCAGCAGCACCAGGCCCGGCCCCGCGTCGGCCAGGATTTCGGTCAAAAGGGCCGCCGAGCCACCGGCGAAATCGTGGCCGGTCCATTCCCGCAGCAGACGGTTGAGATCCTCCAGGACCAGGGGCATGTCCCCGGATTCCAGGTCGACTAAATCCGGCGCGATGGATTCGGACGCGTCTTCCCAATGGCCGGCGACCTTGCGCAGGACGGCCTGCAGGTAGACGGCCTGGGGGATGAGACTGCCGGGCAGGGAAGCCAGGATTTCCTGGAGATCAATGCGCGACCGGCGGCCCAGGGAGGAAGGCACTTCGAACTTGGGAAGGTCCCGGACCCGGGCGGCGACGTCCGCCAGGTCCTCGGGAAGATCGACGGGGGCCGCAGCGCTCATCTCTTCGACGGTGGTCTCATCGGTTGTCGTCTCCTCGGCTGTGATCTCAATGGCGGTCGTCTCATCAGCGGGTTCGTCCGCCTCGGCCGCCGGAACCTCCAGCCAGGCCAGCAGGGCGGGATCCATCCACTTCCGGACCGTCTCCAGATCCGCGCCAATCTCCAGGCGCCGGCGGGCCAGGTACATGTCGGGCGTGCCCAGGCCGGCCAGGTGCTCCGCCAGGCGGCTCCACTTGCCGTCTTCGTCCGTGACGCGGCGGATGTCGACCAGGGCCCGGTACTGATAGCCGTTCAGCCGGGTGTGGAACCCGCGGGTGGCCAGTTCACCGCCCGAGCGCAGGTACTCGAGGCCGTCGATATGGTCGTGCATGATGTACCAGACGCCCTCGGAACCGTCGAGGCCCAGGCTTTCGGTCAGGGACCGCTGGACCAGGTGGGGGTCGGTCGCGGGCCCGGTGTTGATGGCGGTGGAAAGGCGCACCCAGCCGGAGGTCGCGTCATAGGAGTTGTTGTAGATGATCAGCGCCTTTTCCCCGCCGTGGCGATTGGTGTAGGCGAACACGTTCTCGTCCACCCAGCCGCCGTCGCTGTGGAAGTCGAACAGGGCGAAATTCTCGGATCCGCTGAACAGGTGGCGGCGGCGCATCAGGGGAAAGATCTCGCGCTCGTGGCGGGCGACCATGTCCTGGTCGATGGTCTCGTCCCAGTAGGCCTTGCGGTACTCCATCCCGTACTTCTCGCTGAAGCCCTCGACCTGGCCATGGCCGAGCATGGGCAGGCCGGGCATCGTGACCAGCAGCAGCATGCACCCGAAGTACTTGTCGCCGCGGCCGAACTGTTCGACGGCGGTCTTCTCGTCGGGGTTGTTCATGAAGTTGACGAAACGCTTGAGGACCTCGGGGCTGAACTCGAGCACGTTCCTGATCGTCTGCCGGTATTTCTGGTTGTCCTCCATCTTGAGCATGTTCATGAACGCGCTGTTGTAGACGCGGTGCATGCCCAGGGTGCGCACGAAGTAGCCTTCCATCAGCCAGAAGGCTTCGGCCAGCAGCAGGGTGTCGGGCACCTCGCGGGCCACACGGTCGACCACCTCGCGCCAGAATTCCACCGGGAAGGCGGCGTCGAAATCCGGCTTGCTCAGGCCGTGTTCCGCGCGCGAGGGAATGGCGCCCGCGTCACCGGGCTGGGGATACCACAGGCGGTGGAAGTGTTTCTTGGCCAGGGTCATGGCCGCGTCGAAACGGATGATGGGGAATCGCCGGGCCACTTCCAGGATGACCTGGATGACCGCTTCGCGGACCTCAGGCAGCAGGAAGTTCAGCTGGGCGGTGTCGTTCCAGGGCATGCTGGTGCCGTCGTTGCCGTGGTAGATGTAGCGCACCTGTCCGGTGGATTCCTCCACGCGCTGGAAGACGACCGCCGCGTCGCTGTGGTTCCAGTAGCCGTCCTCGATCCGGATGCCCACGCCGGGACGGTCGCACAGGTCGCCGCCGGTGAATTTGTAGGCGGGATAGGGGGGGTGGTCCAGCTGCAGGAAATAATCCGGGTGTTCGATCACCCAGTTGCTGTCGATACCCATGTGGTTGGGGACCATGTCGCTGGCCAGGCGGATGCCCCGCCGGCCCGCACGTTCACTGAGGTCGCGCCAGGCGTCTTCCCCGCCCAGGTCGTCGGCGATCCGGTAGTCGCGCAGGGCGTAGGCGCTGGCCGCCGCCTCGGGATTGCCCATGTACTGCTTGATGAGACGGGAGGCCTCGGATCGTTCCCAGAGGCCGATCAGCCACAATCCGGTGACCCCCCAGCGGGCCAGCTTGTCGAGTTCCTCATCGGGAATGTCGCGAAGGCTGTGCACGGGCCGTCCGTACCAGCGGCTGATCTGGTCCAGCCACACGTAGACCGACTTGGCCATCAGGACGACGTTGCTCATCCAGTCGGCGTCGGCGCTGAAAGCCTCGGGTTCGGGCTGATCGGCCCCGAAGGCCGCGCTGCCGGGACCGAATTCCAGGACCGGCGGCGGGCCGGGTTCGCCGCCGCGGGCGACGTCGATTTCCAGCAGGACATCCAGGGCGAACTGGAGCCGGAGCATGAATTCCTCCGGCAACAGGTGGCCCCAGTTGTCCCTGATGTAACGGATCTGTCCGGCCAGCGAATTGGGGCTGGCCCGCATCGGGCTGCGCAGGAGGGAGAACAGCGAGGTGCCTTCGCTTCCCGCCGGTTCGTTTTGGTCGAGGTAGTCCTCCAAGCCGGTGATGAACGGGATGAACGAGGCCTTCAGACGCAGTTCCTGGTCGTCGAAGAGTTCGGCGGTGCCGGCGGAGGCGGGATTGTTGGTATTCAGGAACAGGAGAATCATCTCGAGGGTGGCCTGGTCCCGCCCACTGACCGTTCCGGGGGCGCTTTCCAGGAAACCCCGGACATCGGTGGCGCCGGTCCACAGGTCGATGGGGGGGAAGAGTTCGACGAAGGTCTTGTGCAGGGAATCGAGGTTCTCCCGGCCCAGGTGGGGGGCGGCCGCCTCCCGGCAGCGCTCCAGGCAGCCGGGGTTGTCCTGCAGGAAGTACCGCGCCGAAACATGGTGCAGGGCCTGGTTCAGGGTCCTGAGGGCCAGCAGGATCTCCGCGGGGATGGCCGGGGCCCCCTTGGCCTGCCGGGCGGGGTCGCGGTTGATGCGGTCGGCCAGTTTCCGGATCTCATAGGAGGGGTCGTCCAGGATGGCGGCCGGATCTTCCGGAAGGACCGAAGCCAGTTCAAAGCGGCGCCAGGCGGCATCGGCCAGGGGAAAGCTGAAAACAAAATAGGGTCGAACGGTCCCGGAATCCTGGGCCATGGCGGGTCGGTTTCCTTTCCTGCTTGTTCGTCAAAGGGCCAGAGGCCATTATCGTATGTGACGGGCAAATGACAAGGATGCATAACCGTCGGGACATTCACTCAGCTGGAGGAAATCGGTTTGAAGAAGAAAATCCGCATCGGAAACGCCGGAGGATACTGGGGCGACGACCTGGACGCCATGCGGCGGCAGCTGACCGGAGGTCCCCTGGATTACATCACCATGGATTTTCTGGCCGAGATCACCATGTCCATTCTGCGCAAACAGCAGCTGAAGAACCATTCCCTCGGCTACGCGGGCGACTTCCTGACCCAGCTGGAAACCTGCCTGCCCCTGATCGTCGAGAAGAACGTCAAGGTAATCAACAATGCCGGGGGCATCAACCCCGTGGGGCTGGGGCGGCAGATCCTGGCCCTGGCCCGCCGCAAGGGCATCGACCTGAAAGTGGGGGTCGTTTACGGCGATGACATCTCCGGGCGACTCTACGAGCTGACCGCCGCCGGGGAGAAATTCACCAACATGGAGACCGGTGAGAAGTTCACCGAAATCAGGCGCAAGGTCACGTCGGCCAACGTCTACCTGGGCGCCGAGCCCGTGGTGGCGGCGCTGGACGCCGGCTGCCAGATCGTGGTGACCGGCCGGGTGACCGACACCGGGCTGACCCTGGCCCCCATGATCCACGAATTCGGCTGGGCCATGGACGACTGGGACAGGATGGCCGCGGGAATCGTCGCCGGGCACATCATCGAGTGCGGGGCCCAGGCGTCCGGGGGCAACATCACCGATTGGCAGACGGTGCCCAGTTTCAAGAACATCGGTTACCCGATCATCGAGATGCACCACACCGGGGAATTCTACGTCACCAAGCACAAACGGACCGGCGGCATGGTCAGCGAGAAGTCCGTCAAGGAACAGCTGGTCTACGAGATGGGCGATCCCGCCCAGTACATTTCCCCCGACGGGGTGGCGTTCTTCGACACCATCAAGGTGGAGGAGTCGGGCAAGAACCGGGTGAAGGTGTCGGGGGTGCGGGGAGGTCCCGCGCCGGAGATGTTCAAGGTGTCCATGGCTTACGACGACGGGTGGAAGGCCGAGGGCGAAATCCTGCTCTGCGGTCCGGACATCCGGGATAAGGCCGCGGCCGTGGCGGAGATCTTCTGGGACAAGGTGGGCCACACCTTCGAGCAGACCTCGACCGCGATGGTGGGCGCCGCCTCCAGCTGGCCGGACGCCGTGGCCGGTTGCGACCCGAACGAGATCTACCTGCGCTTCGGGGTGCGCGACCACGACCACGCCAAGATCCTGGATTTCAGCAAGACCCTGCCGGCCCTGATCCTGGCGGGCCCGTCCGGGATGGCGGTCAGCACCCAGGGGCGCCCGCGTCCGCGGCAGGTGGTGGCCTACTGGCCGGCCCTGATGCGCCGCGACGGGGTGTCGGCCAAGGTTTTGACCTTCTGCACCGACTGCGAAGAGCATTTCCAGGAGATCCATTTCCATGTCCGGGGCGACGCGGGGGAGCCGGTCACCAGCGATGAGCCGCGGATTCGCCGCCCGCGGGTGAAATTCACCGGGCCCCTGAAGGAAGTGAAACTGCGCCGGTTGTGTTATGCGCGCAGTGGCGACAAGGGGGACACCTGCAATATCGGTATCCTGGCCCGCAGTCCGGGCATCTACGACTGGATGGTGGCCAAACTGACGCCGGCGCTGGTGAAAAAATTCTTCACCGGCAGGGTGTTCGGCAAGGTGACCCGCTACCAGCTGGACAATCTCCAGGGGTTGAATTTCCTGCTGGAGGAGTCCCTGGGCGGAGGAGGCACGACCAGCCTGCTGGTGGATCCCCAGGGCAAGACCATGAGCCAGGCCCTGCTCGAAATGAAGGTCAAGGTGCCCGCCTCGCTGCTGCGCGGCCTTCCGTAACCCGGGGTTTTGTATTTTGGGTATATTGACATCCAAAATCAGCCCCGGCGCGGCCCCGGGAAGGGATCAAACCTGTTATTCGCCTTTGACTTGGTGTCAGCCAGGGCTATAATCCCAGAAATGCCAATAGATTGCATTTTTTGAATAATTTTTAACAACATATCATGATTTCATGTATTATCCATGGAACAACCCGTGGGGATGACGGGGCCCGTTGGCCCAGCCGTCACGCCGGGTTGAGCATCTCCGCTCCCGGCGTTCCCACATCCATCGGCTTTTCTGGAGGTATACGATGAAGCGCCTCGCTATTGCTTTGATGCTGGTCCTGGTGGCCGTCAGCGCCCAGGCCCAGACCGTCCACGACATGCGGACCGACCTGGTCCCGGTTAACACTCCCGTGCAGGTGCAGAACCTGGTCGTGACCGGTTTCTACTCCAACGGCGTCTTTGTTTCGGCCGCGCCCTATGGCGAATATGATTCCATCTGGGTCTACATGGGCTCCGGTGCCCCGGCGTATCCCGCCGCCGGCGACGTGATCGCCGCCGAGGGTGTCTTCAAGATCTACAACGGTCTTTACGAAATCGACACCAGTGGTGGCCAGTGGGTTGCCCAGGGCACGGCTCCGTTGCCGGCTCCGTTGGTTGTCCCGGCTTCCGTGCTGGCCGATCCGGCCACCGCCGCGCCCTACATGTGCTCGCTGATTACCGTTCCGGACATGCTGTACTCCACCAGCGACGGTGGCTACGGGGAATGGTACGTCGCCGATGGTGGGGGCAACGAGTTCCTGATGGACAACTTCTGGGCGGACATGCCCGTCGATGACCTGGGTGATTTCCTGCCCGACGTCTGTTTCCTCAGCGCCACCGGCTGCCTGAACTACAGCTATGGCAACTTCAAGCTGGCGCCCTTCGTGGACGGCCTGCCCGCCTGCCCCGTCAGCACCGAAGAGACCAGCTTCGGCAACGTGAAGTCCCTGTTCCGGTAACACGGGCGATATACGACGTTTGCTGACCCCGGGGCCCGGATTTCGATCCGGGCCCCGTTTGTCTTCCTGAATAACCGGGACACGCCGGGGGTAAATTCCAGGTTGAGATTCGCCGGAGTCCGCAGGACAATGGCCTGGATGGAACCGGGACTCGAGCGGGGATGGATTCGATGCCTCCTGTATTGGTTATTATTATCATCATCCTGGTCGGGATCGGCATTTTCCTGTCCTGGAAGGCGGAACAGAAACGCCGTGAGGCCCTGCTGCTGTGGGCCACGGGCCGGGGCTGGAACCTGGCGCCCGGCGGCAAGGCGAGCATGGACAGGGAGTTCCCCGGTATCAAACTGTTCCAGCGGGGACATTCGCGGGTCGCGAAAAACATCATCACGGGCCGTTTCCAGGGCCGTGAGGTGACCCTGATGGACTACCGGTACGTGGTCGGGCACGGCAAGAACCGCTCCACGCACCGCCGGGGCGTGGTCATTCTCCACTGCGACTTCCCCACCGTGCCTTTGGCCATCCGTCGGGAAAACCCCCTCGACAGGGTGGGGGAATTTTTCGGGGCCGACGACATCGATTTCGAGTCGGCCGAATTCAGCCGGAAATTCTACGTCAAGTCGGCCGACCGGAAATGGGCCTTCGACGTCGTCCACACCCGCACGATGGAATACCTGCTGACGGCTCCCGCGCTGACCATCGAGTTCGGGTTCGGTGAAATCGCGGTCTACAAGACCGGCCGGTGCGATACCGAGGCCTATGAAACGGCTCTCGAGATGGCGGGCAAGCTGTATGAACTGATCCCGGATTATGTTGTCCGGCAGATGAAAGGCGAAGGCCGATGAGCCTTTATTTACCCCTGGGAATCGTGGCGGCCGTTCTGCTGTGGGCGGCCCTGAACTACAACCTGCTGATCCGCATCAGGCAGCAGGTGCGCGAGTCCTGGTCGGGGATCGACACCGAACTGAAACGGCGGTACGACCTGATCCCCAACCTGGTGGAGACCGTCAAGGGTTACGCCGCCCATGAACGCGAGGTCCTGACCGCGGTGACCGAGGCCCGCACTCGGGCCCAGGCCTCGACCGGAAGTCCGGGCGCCCAGGCGCGCGACGAGATGCAGCTGGTGGACAGCATGCGCCGCCTTTTGGCCGTCGCCGAGGGTTACCCCGATCTGAAGGCCAGCCAACATTACCTTGCCCTGCAGCAGGAACTGGCCAACACCGAGGACCGGATCCAGGCCGCCCGCCGTTTCTACAACGGGAACGTCCGGGACCTGAACACGAGGATCGAGGTGTTTCCCTCCAACGTGATCGCCTCGCTGTTCAACTTCACCAAAGAGGAATATTTCGAGGTCGAGAGTTCGGTCATCCGCCAGGTCGTGGATGTGAACTTCACCGAGTAGGGGCCCCGGTCTCCCGTTGCCTCGTTTCCCCAGAGAAAGGCCTTCCGATGAACTCCGTCGGTCCCCTGTTCATGCCCTTCGCCGCCACCGAAGAGTCATTCACCGTCGATGCCGACCTGGCTGCGAAAGCGGGTCTGGCCGCCTGGGCCGCCCAGTTCAAGCTGGGAACCGCCGGGTACCGGGATCTTCTCGATCCCGCGGATCTGTTCAATTTCGGGGTTCCCCTGAACGGGCTGACCCTGGCGATCATCCTGGAGGCCAGGGCCCGGCTGGCCGTCGAAAACGGCATCACCAGCCTGCATGTCGGCGGCGAGGTGCGGCCCCACACCCAGGAGTTCATCGATCTGGCCGCGCGGATCTACGCCGCCCACGGCATCCGGGTCCACCTGCGGCCCGCGGGCCAGAGAACCACCCCCATCTGGCTGTCATCGTTCGGGGTCTTTTTCGAGGAGCTCGATGGCGGGGAAAATTTCACCGCCTCCCACAGCC
>Ga0210065_1000087_pt1 | contig 28408 bp, 22 predicted proteins | sample Muzzi_PWB_D1_FD_185533 | JGI IMG/M metagenome (GOLD analysis project Ga0210065, IMG submission 185533) | Wetland microbial communities from San Francisco Bay, California, USA, that impact long-term carbon sequestration - Muzzi_PWB_D1 (SPAdes) | ecosystem: Environmental > Aquatic > Marine >... | reverse complement strand
GCGTCGTGTCCTCCCTGGGCAAGGGCATCGCCTGTGCCTCGCTGGGGAACCTCCTGAAGGCGCGGGGTCTGAAGGTCATCCTTCAGAAATTCGACCCCTACCTGAACGTGGACCCCGGCACCATGAGCCCTTTCCAGCACGGCGAGGTCTTTGTCCTCGAGGACGGGGCCGAATGCGATCTGGACCTCGGCCATTACGAACGGTTCACCGACAACAACCTCTCGCAGATCAACAACCTGACCAGCGGTCGGGTCTACGAGACCATCCTCGCCAAGGAACGCAAGGGGGAGTATCTGGGCCGCACCGTCCAGGTCATTCCCCACGTCACCGACGAGATCAAGCGGCGGATCATGCTGCCGGCCCGGGAGCATCCGGACGTGGACGTGGTCATCACCGAGATCGGCGGCACCGTGGGCGATATCGAAAGCCTGCCCTTTCTCGAGGCCATCCGCCAGTTCCGGCTCGAACAGCCGCGGATGGACACCGCTTCGATGCACCTGACGCTGGTGCCGTACATCAAGGCCGCCGGTGAGATCAAGACCAAGCCCACGCAGCACTCGGTGCGCGAACTGCGCAGCATCGGTATCCAGCCGGACTTCCTGGTCTGTCGTTCCGAGAAACCCATCGGCGACGAGGCCCGGCGCAAGATCGGCCTGTTCTGCAACCTGGAGGTGGGTCACGTCTTCGACGCCTGTGACGTGCCCAGCATCTATCAGGTGCCGCTGAACCTGCACGCCCAGAATTTCGACCAGCTTTTCTGTGAACGGCTGGGACTCGAATCGTCCCCGCCCGACCTGACCGAATGGGAACGCATGGTGCAGGCGGTGCTCAACCCGGGCGATTCGGTCCGCATCGCCATCGTCGGCAAGTACACCGAGCTGAAGGACGCCTACAAGAGCATCATCGAATCCTTCATCCACGCCGGTATTCCCAACCACGTGGGAGTGGAGCAGGTCTGGATCGATTCGGAAACCCTGGAGGCCGGCGACGTGGGCGATCACCAGTTGGCCGAGATCTTCGAGGGCGTTCACGGCATTCTCGTGCCCGGCGGCTTCGGCGACCGCGGCATTCCCGGCAAGGTGAACGCCATCAGGTTCGCGCGGGAGAACAAGGTCCCGTTTTTCGGCATTTGTCTGGGCCTGCAGTGCGCCATGATCGAGATCGGGCGCGACCTGGTCGGCCTGGAAAAGGCGGGGTCCGCCGAGTTCACTCCCGAATCGCCCCACCCGGTCATCCATCTCATGGAGGACCAGCGCGGCATCGCCAACATGGGAGGCACCATGCGCCTGGGGGCCTATCCCTGCCACCTGGTGCCCGGCAGCCGGGCGGCCGCTTTCTACGGGAAACTTGAGATCAGCGAACGGCACCGGCACCGTTACGAGGTGAACAACAAGTACCGGGACCGGTTCGAGGAAGCCGGGGTCGTGTTTTCGGGCCTGTCGCCCGACGGCGAACTTGTCGAGATCATGGAGCTGCCTTCGCATCCGTTTTTCGTGTCCGTCCAGTTCCATCCCGAATTGAAGTCCCGGCCAAGCCGGCCCCATCCGCTGTTCCGGGAATTCGTGGCCGCCGCGGTGGCCCACCGCAACCAGGGTCAGGAAAAGTCGGTCGAGCAGGCAGCCAACTGAGCGGCTTCGGCCGCGGAATAGGATCTGATTCATGGCCATTGCCACACCGGTGCGATTGGGCGACCACAAGGTCGGCCGGGGTCTTCCCCTGTACGTCATCGCCGGGCCCTGCGTGCTCGAGGACCCGGACGAAATGCTGGAGACCGCCACCGCCCTGGCCGAGATCTGCGACCGGTTGGGTGTGGGGTATTGTTTCAAGGCCAGTTACCGGAAGGACAACCGGACCAGCGCCGAGAGCTACCGGGGCCCCGGACTGGATGACGGGCTGGCGCTGCTGGAGAGGATCGGGGAGGCCGTGGGTGTGCCCGTGCTGACGGACATCCACCATCCCGAGGAAGCCGACGCCGTGGCCGAGGTGGCCGAGGTCCTGCAGATTCCCGCCTTCCTGTGCCGGCAGACCTCCCTGCTGGAGGCCGCCGGACGCACCGGCAAGGTCGTCAACGTCAAGAAGGGCCAGTTCCTGGCGGCCGCCGACATGGCCCATGCCGCGGGCAAGCTGCACCATGCCGGATGTGAGAGGATCCTGTTCACCGAGCGCGGTTCTTTTTTCGGATACCGTGACCTGACGGTGGATTTCCGTTCCATCAAGATCATGCGCGAACTGGGATACCCCGTTGTCTTCGACGCCACCCATTCGGTCCAGTCACCCGGCAGCACGGGCAGCACCACGGGCGGCAAACCCGAGCTCATCCCGCTGCTGGCCCGTTGCGGCATGGCCGCGGGTTGCGACGCGGTTTTCCTGGAGGTGCACCCCGAACCGGCGCGGGCCCTCAGCGACGCCGGCAGCCAGTTGCCCCTGTCGGCGGCCGAACCGCTGCTGGCCGAACTGGTCAAATTCAGGAACCTGTTCCTGGAGGCCAACGCGTGAGCGAACCCGGGAAAAACAGCAAGCCCTGGCCTCCCCTTTCGGATGACGACTACCGGCAGGAGGCGGTGGTGATCCTGGGGGACAAACTGGCGGACCGTCTGGCCAAGGTCCGCCTGATGGTCTTCGATGCCGACGGGGTCCTGACTTCGGGCGCCCTGATCTACGGGGCGGAGGGGGAAACCTTGAAGGAGTTCCACAGTCACGACGGCCTCGGTCTGGTCCTTGGCCGGGTGGCCGGGATCAAACTGGCCGTCCTGACCGGACGCAACAGCGCCATCGTGGGCCGTCGTTGCCGGGAACTGCGTTTCGATGCCATCAAGCTGGGGCGGTTCGACAAGGTGGCCGCCCTGCGCGAGATCCTGGCCGAGACCGGGTGCCTCGCCGAGGACACCCTGTACATGGGGGACGACCTGATCGACCTTCCGGCCATGTACGAGGTGGGCTGCGCGGTGACGGTGCCGGAAGCTCCCGCCTCGCTGCGGCAGTTCTGCCATTACGTGACCCGGCGGCCTGGCGGCAAAGGTGCGGTGCGCGAAATCACGGACCTGGTCCTGAAAAGCGCGGGTCTTTTCGGAGACGCCCTGGTCGAACTGGGTCGGAAGGAATCACAACCGACCCAGGACGAACTTTCGTCCGCTGTGGACAAGGAGACCTGGCAATGATGGAAGCGCCCCGGCCGAACCCCGGATCCGAAAAGCTGGATGACGACGCCCTGATCGCCCTGGGCCGGGAAGCCTTCGCCCAGGAAGCCCACGCCCTGGCGGAGATCGGCAGCGGTCTGGGAGCGGATTTCGCGAAGGCCGTGCGGTGCCTGTTCGAAAGCCGGGGACGGGTGATGGTGACCGGACTGGGCAAGTCCGGAATCGTGGCCCGCAAACTGGCCGCCAGCCTGACCAGCACCGGAACCCCCAGCCAATTCATCCATCCGGTGGAGGCCACCCACGGCGACCTGGGTATCGTGCGCGGTTCGGACATCCTGATCGCCATTTCCCGCAGCGGGAACAACGCCGAAGTCGTCGCCCTGCTCGCCCGATGCGAGCAGTTCGGGATGACGACCATCGCCATTTCAGGGGCCAGGGAATCCGACATGGCCGCCGCCTGCGACATCCTCCTGCACACCCCGATCGAACGGGAAGCCTGCCCTCTGAACCTGACCCCGACCACCAGTTCGGTGGCGGCCATGGCCATGGGGGACGCCCTGGTGGTGGCCCTGATCAGGCTCAGGGGATTCCGGGCCGAGGACTTCGCCATGTTCCACCCCAGTGGTGTCCTGGGCCGCAGCCTCCTGTTGAAGGTTTCCGAACTCATGCATACCGGCGACGAACTGCCGGTGGTTTCCCACCGCCTGACCCTGCGTGAATCCCTGCCCGAGATCGTCGGCAAACGTCTGGGGGGGACCTGTGTCGTGGACGACGACGGTAAGCTGGTGGGCCTGTGCGTGGACGGTGATGTCAAACGCGTGATCCTGGAAAAGGACGACGCGCTGGACCAGCCCATCACCGAGGCGATGAATCCCAATCCCACCACCATCGACCCGGACATGCTGGCCATCAGCGCCCTGCGCATGATGGAGCAGCGCAAGCGGGGGCCGGTCACCCTCCTGCTGGCCACCGATCCGGACAATCGGCCGGTGGGACTGCTGCATATCCACGATGTGCTGCGGGCGGGACTTCTCTAGTTTTCCCTCGTCAGCCGGTCCTCATGTCCACAGGACTCATTCCGAGGACTGGCCCCTTCAACTTGTTGCCATTATATTGATTACATGAGTGGCATAACTTGTGCTTGACGCCGGCGAACGGCGGGGCCCAAAGTGATCCGGCAGGGGCGCTTACGGCGCCACGGACCGGATCGGGAAAACCGGGAGGCCAGGCCCATTGCCCACCAGTGACATCGCGCCCTGGCGCAGGGCCCGGCGGCGTTTCTACTGGCTGCTGACGGTGTTGTTTCTCAAGCTGGCCGACCTGATGCCCCTGGGAACCGGACGTCGCCTGGGGGCAGGCCTCGCCCACCTGGCCCTGCGGGTCCGCAAGCGTGAGCGCCGGGTTGCCCGTGAGAATCTGGCCCGGGCGTTTCCGGCCGTTGACGCCGGGGCACGGGACCGTCTCCTGGAAGAGACCGCCACGGCCCTGGGGCACAATCTTTTCGATACCCTCGCCGCGGCGCGACTCCTCGCGGACCGGGGGTGGGTCCGGGAGGAAGGGCTTCCCGTCGGTCAGGTTCTCGCCGATCTGGCGGCCCCTGGCCGGGGCGTCTTCATCCTCACCGGACATTTGGGCTGCTGGGAACTGCTGGGCGGCTATGTGGCCGCCGAACTGGATAAACGGGGACTGGGCCCGCTGGGTGTGGTCACCGGGACGGTGCACAATCCGGCGGTCGACCGGCTTTTGCAGGATCGCCGGCGCGCGCTGGGCATGAAGGTTCTGCCCCGGGACGAAGGCGCCGCGCCCCTGCTGCGCTTCCTGCGGGCCGGAAAGGTGGTCGCGGTTCTCCAGGACCAGCACACGCGGGTGCAAAACCTGGACATCCCTTTTTTCGGGGAACCCGCGCCGACACCCGCGGGCCTGGCCCGGCTGGCCTTGCGCTACGGGATTCCTATCCTGCCGGTGGCCATCGCCAGGGCCCCGGGGGAACCGGGCCATCTGGTGATCCGGCGGCCGCCCCTCGAATTCAAGGAAACGGGCTCCGGTGACGATCAGTTGAAGAGGGTCCTGGGGCTGTGCAACGCCGAACTCGAATACTTCATCCGGCGGAACCCGGCCGAGTGGGTGTGGTTCCACCAGCGATGGAAGAGCGGCGTGGAGAAAGCAGCCATCGCCGCGCCCGGAAACTAGAAGTTGAATTCGCAGAGGATTATCATGCCGCTGAAGCCTGGTGAAATGACACGTCGCGGAATCCTGGCCCTTGTCCTGGCCGGTTGCGCCGTTGTCTGGGCCCTCGCCGGCTGTTCCGAAAGCGAGGATCCGCCCCCGACCTCCGCGGCCGCGGCCCGTCCCGACAGGATTCCCGAACAGCAGTTCTTCGACTACCGCCTCATCGAGTCCGAGGCCGGTGTCCGCCAGTGGGTGCTCCAAAGTGAAAAGATGTTGAAGTACACCAACGAGCAGGAAGTCGAACTGGTCACCCTGACCATGGATTTTTTCAGGGACGGGGCCCATTTCTCGGTGCTGACCGCCGACAGTGGCAAGGCCAACATCCACACCAAGGATGTCCACACCTGGGGCAACGTCATCGTGGTGACGGACGACGACCGCCGGCTGGAAACCGAAGAACTCTTTTTCAACAACGAGACGGGACTCATCCACAACGATGTCTTCAACCGCTTTACTCGAGAGGGCGATGTCCTGACCGGAATCGGACTGGAGGCGACGCCCGATCTGGAGTACATTGAGATCAAGCAGCAGGTCGAAGCCGATGTGGTGGATACGCCTGACGGGGAAAGCGGGGGCCTTTGACATCCAGCAGTTCATCCACGCTCCGCGCCGAGGGCCTGCGCAAGGTCTATCGCGGCCGGGCTGTGGTCGACAAGGTAGATCTCCTGCTGAACCAGGGTGAAGTGGTGGGATTGCTGGGGCCCAACGGCGCCGGCAAGACCACCTCGTTTTACATGATCGTCGGGTTCATCACGCCGGACAGCGGGCAGGTCCATATCGACGACCGCAACCTGTCACGACTTCCGATGTACAAACGGGCGCGGCTGGGCATCGGCTATCTGCCCCAGGAGTCCTCGATCTTTCGGCAGCTGACGGTCGAGGACAATGTCATGGCCATCCTGCAGAGCCTGAAAATGGATCGGTCCGAACGCCTCCGCCGCCGGGACGAACTTCTGGACATGATGGGCGTCAGCCACATCCGGAAGAACCGCGGCTACGAGCTGTCGGGCGGGGAACGGCGCCGGGTGGAGATTGCCCGCGCCCTGGTGACCGAGCCCAAGTTCATGCTTCTGGACGAACCCTTCGCGGGGATCGATCCCATCGCCGTGGCCGACCTGCAGGCGGTCGTGTCCCAGTTGCGGGACCAGGGACTGGGCGTGCTGATTACCGACCACAATGTCCGCGAGACGTTGAACATCACCGACCGGGCCTACATCCTGTTCGAGGGCAGGATCGAGTTGGCCGGAACCTCCGAGGAGATCGTGTCCTCGGACAAGGCCAAGAAGATCTATCTGGGAGAAAAATTCCGGCTCTAGCCGGATGGGTATGGGACGAGGACGGATCCCCGGCCCTGAATAAGAATAAGGAAGGCGAGAGGCACCATGGGTCCCAACATCGGTTTACGTCAGAGTATGCAGTTGAGGCAGTCGCTGGTCATGACCCAGCGGCTCCAGCAGGCCCTCAAGCTTTTGCAGGTTCCCACCCTGGAACTGGAACAGATCCTCCGCCACGAATTGCAGGGCAATCCCCTTCTCGAGGAAATCGAACCCGAGGAGGAGATGGAGGAGGAGGTTCTCCGGGAACGGGAGATCGCCGCCCAGGACGAAAAGGTCCGCGAAATGGACCAGAATCCGCTGGATGAGGACCGGGACTGGGGGGACAGCTGGGACGAGGGTTTTCGCAACCTGGCCAACGACCGGGGCTACGAGGAAGACGACGAACTCGAGCGTCCCCAGAAATACATTCCCTCGGGCCAGGAGGACCTTTCGGAACAGCTGCAGATGGCGGTGCCCGAAGGCATCCAGCGGATGATCGGGGAATACATCATCGGCTGCCTGAACGAGGACGGCCTGCTTGACTGTCCGATCAGCGAAATCGCCGCCTACTACGAGGTCACCGAGGAGGAGGTCGAAGAAGTCCTCAAGGTGGTGCAGGGTTTCGATCCACCCGGGGTGGCGGCGCGCAGCCTTCAGGAGTGCCTGCTGCTGCAGTTGGCCGCCCGCGGCCTCGAGGACTCCGACGAAGCCCACATCATCAAGCATCATTTCGAGGCGCTGAAAAACCGCAAGTTCAGCGACATCGCCCGGGAGATGAAGACCACTCCCAAAGAGGTGCAGTCGGTCGCCCAGCGCATCGGTGAACTCGATCCCCGGCCGGGCTTGTCCGAGAATGCCCAGGGCGCGCGGGCCATCGTTCCGGACCTGGAGGTCGTCAAGATCGACGAGGAAGGGGACGAATACGCCGTCTATCTCAACGATTCCAATCTTCCCCGTCTGCGGGTCAGCCAGGCCTACGAAGGCTCCCAGCACGGCAACGAGGACGCGGTCAAGTTCATCGATGAACGGAAGCGCCACGCCGAATGGGTCATCAAGACCATCGAACAGAGGCGGCGCACCATGATCAAGGTCATGGAAGCCATCGTGGCCGAACAAAAGGAATTTTTCGAGAAGGGCGCCATCGCCCTGCGGCCGTTGACCCTTCAGCAGGTGGCGTCCACGATCGGCATGCACGAGTCGACCGTATCGCGCGTCACCCGCCAGAAGTACGTTCAGACGCCCCGGGGGGTGTTTTCCCTGAAATACTTCTTTTCCGCGGGGCTGGACTCCGATGACGGCACCGAGGTGGCCGCCAAAGCCGTCAAGATCATGATCCAGGAAATCATCGCGGCCGAGAATACTTCCAAGCCGCTTTCGGACAAGAAAATCGTCGATCTCTTGCAGGACCAGGGGCTGAAGATAGCTCGCCGGACGGTGGCCAAGTACCGGGAGCAGATGGGCATCCTGAGTGCGAGGATGCGCAAGCAGTTCTGATTGTGGAGAATCTTCCGACGGGTTCGGGATCTTTCCGGACCCTGCATTGAACCTATTGAAGGAGGACGCCATGCAGCTGGAAATCAATGCCAGGCATTTCACCATGGGCGACGACCAGAAGGAAATGATCGAGGCGGCGGTCGAGAAACTCGTGCGCTTCAGTCCCCGACCGGTGCAGTCCCTCAAGCTGACCATCAACCATGAAGCCGGGCGGTTTTTCGCCGACAGTGTCCTGCACCTGAAACACACGGATTTCCGGGCCAAGGCCGAGGGCATGGAACCCGAGTATGCCGTCAACGAACTGATCGAGAACCTCCGCGCCCAACTCGCCAAACACAAGGGCAAGATCAGCGGCAAGCAGAAAGGGGAAGTCGGGGGATTGGGCCAGGCCATGGTGGCCGGGGTTCCCCTGACGGACCCGGACCAGTCCTCTGTCGAGGGTTTTGTCCTGCGCGACATGGACGTGGCCGCGGCGATGGCCAAGTTCGAGGATGGCGACCTGCCCTTCCTCGTCTTCCGCAACCGGGAAAATGACAGGGTCGGCGTGATCTATCGCCGTGCCGACGGTAAGTTGGGGCACATGGAGTCGGAAGAGGTTTGAACGCCATCGGAGGCGGACAGCGGGGGAGTTTCATGAACAGGGTGACCATCCAGGATCTTTACCAGGAGCTCAAGGGGCCCCTGCTGCTCGATGTCCTGAACGACCTCCCGGTCGAACCGGTCCTGGTGCATGCTCCGGACGTGCACCGGCCGGGCATGGCGCTGATGGGTTTCGCGGAGAATTTCCTTCCGCGCCGGATCCAGGTTTTCGGCGAGTCGGAATCAGCCTTCCTGGAGACCCTCGACCCCACGGACCAGCGGGCTGCCGTGGAACGGGTTCTCGCCCTGGATCCCCCCGTGATCTTCGTGGCCATGGACCAGGCGGTGCCTCGGGCCATCATGGACCTGATCCGGGAGCGGAAGTTCCCCCTCATCCGCTCGGCCCTGACGGCCGTCGAATTCATCTCGGAAATCTCTCACCACCTGGAAAAGGCCTTTTCGCCCCGCACCGAGGTCCACGGGACCCTGGTGGACGTTTACGGGGTGGGGCTGCTTTTTACCGGGCGCAGCGGGATCGGCAAAAGCGAATGTGCCCTGGACCTTATCGAACGCGGGCACCGTCTGGTGGCCGATGACATCGTCGAGATCACCCGCACCACCGAGGACATCCTGATCGGCAGGTACCGCGAGGTGCTGCGCCACCATCTCGAGATCCGGGGGGTGGGGGTCATCGATGTGCAGGCCATCTTCGGAATCCGCGCCATCCGCATGCAGAAACGGGTGGAGGTCGAAGTCCAGCTGCAGGAGTGGGACGACTCGGTGGACTATGAACGGGTGGGAATGGAGAACCGGTTCACCGAGATCCTGGGAGTGAACATACCCCAGGTGGCGGTGCCCCTGTACCCGGGCAAGAACATCACCGTGATCAGCGAAGTCATCGCCCTGAACTTCATGTTGAAGATCTATGGATATGACGCCGCCCAGGTGCTCAACGACCGCATTCTCGAAACCATGCGGTCCAGCCAGCGCCTGCGCAATTACCTCGAGCAGGATCGCGAATAAATGGAAAAATCAACCCTACCCCCGGTCAGGGGACTCGTGATCACCCACGGTGACATCGGCAGGGAACTGGTCCGTGTCACCGAGATGATTCTCGGCCCGGTGGCCGGCCTGACGGCGATGTCCAACAGCGGCAAGGCGGCCCCCGACATCACCGCCGCCATCCAGGCGTGGCTCGCCGAGGAACCCGACGGTTCGGCAGGGGCCACGGGTCAATCTTCCCGGAAGCTCATTCTCCTGGACGACTACGGCGGCAGCTGCGCCACCTGTGCCCAACTGGCCCGTGGGCATGATCCGGATTGCGCCATCATCAGCGGGGTCAATCTGGCCATGCTCCTGGGATTCGTCACCTGGAGGGAGTCCGGTGATTTCGAGAACGTGGTGGGCAAGATCGTCCAGAAGGGGCGTGAAGCCATCACCCGCGTCGGGGGGCGCTGATGCCCGTCGTCCTGGCTCGCATCGACGACCGTCTCATCCATGGCCAGGTGACCGTCGGCTGGAGTGAACAGCTGAAGCCCGACCGCATCCTGCTGGCCAATAACGCCATCGCCGCCGACCCCTGGCAGACCCGGGTCTATTCCAGCACCGTTCCCCCGAAAATCAAGGTGTCCATCCTGTCGGTTGCCCGGGCGGCCGCGAGCCTGGCCGACAACGAACTCGCCGGCGAACGGGTGCTCCTGCTGACCGGTTCCGCGGAGGAGATGTCCGAGTTGATGCGGATCGGTGTTCCTCTCAGCGAGGTCAACGTGGGCGGACTCCATTTCAGTTCGGGGAAACAGGAAATGCTTCCTTTTGTGTACGTGGACCACCAGGATCTCAAGGCCCTGGGGCGACTGCTGGAGATGGGCGCCACCCTGTCCGCCCAGCAGGTGCCCGGCGGTCGGGAATACCCCCTGGACAAGGACCAGATACGCGAGATGGGGGACCAGTTCTGATGTCCGGCCTGGTTCCCCTGGCGCTCGTTTCCGGCACGGATCTTCCGTCACTGGCGATTATCGGCCTGCTTGCGGGACTCCTGGCCCTGGATGACACGGCCCTGGCCCAGACCTGGTTCGGGCAGCCCCTGCCCGCGGCGGTTCTTACGGGATATCTGTGCGGCGATCCCTGGACGGGATTGGCCCTGGGCCTTCCCCTGCAGCTGGTCCTGGCCGGCAATCTGCCGGTGGGGCAGACGTTCACCGGTGACCCCGCCAGCGCCACGGTGGCCGCGGTGGCCGGCACCCTGGCCTGGGGGCACGGCCTTTTCCCGGTGATGGCCGAGGATCCCGACGCCACCTGGCAGCTTTTGGGCTGGGTCATCCTGGGAGCCGGGTTGCTGAGCCTGCTGGGGCACCCGCTTATCCAGACCGAACGCCGCTTCAACGGCCTGCTCATGCTGCAGGGCCACCGGAGCCTCCGCGACGGGCGCCTCGACAGGATCGACCGTCTCCACCTGCGCTGTCTGGTGACCTCTTTTGCGCGTGGGTTCCTCTCCGGCATCCTGTTCGTGCTATTTATGCTCCTGGCCTGGAATCCCCTTTTCCAACACCTGCCCGTGTTTATCCGCAATGCCCTGGGAACCCTGCCCCTGCTGCTGCCCGGGCTGGGGGTGGGGACCATGGTCGACCGGTACGGTCTGCGGTCATGCTGGCCCTGGGTGACCTCCGGCCTGATCGGCACTTTCCTGGCGGTGCGGTATGTCTTCTGATCGGCCCCCCGTCCGGTTGACCCGGCGGCTGCAGGCGGCCCTTTTCCTGCGGTCCCTGTCGCTTCAGGGCTCCTGGAATCCCGAACGCATGCAGAACCTCGGCTTGCTGTGGTGCGTCCTGCCCTGGCTGTCCCGCCAGAAGCGCAACGTGAACCTGGACCGCCTCTTCTGCCGCCGCTATTTCGGTTATTTCAACACCAATCCCTACCTCGCCAACTTTCTCATCGGGGGCCTGGTTCGCCTCGAGGAGGATCTGGCTGCCGATGATCCGGCCGGCCGGGAAAGGATCGGCACGTTCCGCGATTCCCTGGGCCGGGCCCTGGCCTCCCTGGGGGACCAGTTGTTCTGGCTTGGCCTGCGACCCACCCTGGTGATGGCCATCTGTCTGGCCGGGCTGCTGGGGCAGGTGACGGTGGTCCTTACCCTCGTGGGGATCTTCGCGGCCGGCCAGCTGCTGCTGCGGTGGTTTTCCCTGCGTCAGGGCTACGACCTGGGCATGGACATCGTGGACCTTCTTTTTGATACCCGCTGGCATGCCTGGATCCTGCGCGCCAAGAGGGCGGGCATGGTGCTGACCGGGATGGTGGCGGGACTTTATCTGGCCCAGGTGGCCGACAGCGGGGTGGTGGACGAGCACGGTCTGTTGTGGCTGGGCACCCTGCTGGGCATGGGGCTGCCGGTCATCCTGCGCAAACGGCTGCCGGGAGAAATCCTGATCCTGGTGGCCCTGGTTCTGGCCGTCCTGCTTACTTTTGCCATTTGAGCCGTGGGGAGTTAAATTATGCACCTGAAATTCCTTTTCGATATTTCCAGAGGACTCCACCATTGAAGACTGTGACCGCGACCGTTGCCGATCCGGTAGGTTTCCATTTGCGTGCCGCCGGACGCATCGTCAAATTGACCAAGACCTTCGCTTCCGAGGTGACCATCAGGTACAACGGACGCGCGGCCAATGCCAAGAGCATCATGGGCTTGGCCAGCCTGGCTGCGGAATACGGCACCGATGTGATCATCGAGGTCGACGGGCTTGACGAAGAAGATGCCCTGGCGCGGCTGGTCCGGTTGATCGAGGTGGACCTCGGGATACCCGAGGAACAGCAATAGAGCATGGAATCCTTCAAGGGCATCGCCGCCTCTCCTGGATACGCGACCGGGCCTGTCCACGCCATCCGGCAGAGGGCCATCGTTCCCCGCCGACGGTCGGTTTCCCTGGGCGAAGTCCCGGCGGAAATTGACCGCTTCAGCAAGGCCGTCGACAGGGCCCGGACCGGACTCAAGGAACTCATCGGGCGACTGGCTGCCGAACTTGGCCCCGAAGGCAGCGAAATCCTCTCCAGCCAACTGCTCATTCTCGATGATGAAATGGTTTACGACGCCACCCTGGCGGTCATCCGCCTGGAGCGCATCAACGCCGAGGCGGCCTTCGCCCGCTCGGTGGGTGATATAGCCGCCCGATTCCTGGAGATCGAGGACGAGACCTTCCGGGAAAGAGTCAACGACCTGCGCGATGTGGAGCAGCGGGTCCTGCGCGGCTTCAAGGATGCCGATCCCCGGCACCTGGTTCTTCCCGAGGTCCCCTCGATCATCGCGGCGCGCAATCTCACGCCCAGCGATACGGCGATGCTGGGCGGTCGCAATGTTCTTGGCTTCGTGATGGACGAGGGCGGCAATACCAGCCACGTGGCCATCCTTGCCCGTTCGATAGGGGTTCCGGCCGTGGTGGGCCTGAAAGGTCGCGCGGTTTCCTTGAAATCCGGGCGTTTGGCGGCCATCGACGGAACCGAAGGCCAGCTGGTCATCGACCCCGACGAGGAGACCCAGGAAAAATTCCGGATGCTTTCCCGGGCCCAGGTCGTGGTCAACCAGAAGCTCGAGCACCTGAAGGATCTGGAGGCCGTCACCCCCGATGGCCGGCGCGTCCACATGCTGGCCAACATCGAGCTGCCGGTGGAACTCGACGAGGCCCTGGCCCGCGGTGCCGAAGGCATCGGCCTGTTGCGTACCGAATACCTTTTCTTCCAGCACAACACCATCCCCACGGAGGACGACCAGGTCCGGGTCTATTCCGAGATCATCCGGCGCATGGATGGCCGTCCGGTGACTTTCCGGACCCTGGACGTGGGGGGGGACAAGGTTTCGGACTATCTGGGGGCCAAGAGGGAATACAATCCATTCCTGGGGTGGCGGGGCATCCGCTATTCCCTGGCCAACAACCTGTTGTTCAAGACCCAGATCAAGGCCATCTGCCGGGCCGGCGCTTCGGGCAGGGTGAAGTTGATGTTTCCCATGGTCACCGGTGTGGGGGAATTGCGCGAGGCCCGCGAGGTGGTGGACGAGGCGGTGGCTGAGCTGGCGAAAGACGGGGTGGCCCACGATCCGGATATCCCGGTGGGCATCATGGTCGAAACGCCCTCGGCGGTGCTGGCGGCCGACCTGCTGGCCGCCGAATGCGATTTTTTCAGCATCGGGACCAACGACCTCATCCAATACACCCTGGCCATGGACCGGGGCAACAGCAGGGTCAGTTATCTGTACCGGCCCCTGCACCCGGCCATCCTGCGCAGCATCCGGATGACCGTGGACGCGGGGCATGTGGCGGGTATTCCCGTGGGCCTCTGCGGGGAGATGGGGTCGGAGACCCGCCTGGCCGAGGTCCTGCTCGGGCTGGGCCTGGACGAGATCAGCCTCCACGGTGCGGCCTTGCCCAAGATCAAGCAGGTCATTCGCTGGACGGAATACTCGGAAGCCCGCCGGGTGGTGGATGAGCTCGTCGACCTGCCCACCGCCGATGAGGCCGATCGCTGGCTGGCCGATTATATTGCCGAACGCAAGCGGAAACGGGAACCCGGAGGGAACTCTTGAATCACGGATTGGAAAGCGACGGATCCCGGAGGATGTTCGGCCTGGTGGACGCCCTGGCGGACCAGTTGCGTTCAAGTTCGCAGCTGGCGGGCCTGGACACCGTGGTCCCGGCACCGGCCGGCTGCCGCCGCATTGTATTTTGCGGGATGGGCGGATCGGCCATCGCTGCGGACCTGGTGCAGCCGTTGCTCGCCTCCTCGGAGGTGCAGCTTCACGTGTGGCGGAATTACGGGCTGCCCCACTGGGTGTCCGCCGATGACCTTGTCATTTGCAGCAGCTATTCCGGCGACACCGAGGAGACGTTGAGCGCCGCGGCCGCGGCCGGGGTTACCGGGTGCCCGCGGGTGGGCATCACCTCCGGGGGGACGCTCGCGGCCATGGCTTCGGGCGAAAACTTCCCCGTGGTGATCCTGCCGGGCGGCCTTCCGCCCCGGGCTTCGCTGGGGTTGGGCCTTGGCGCCCTTCTGCGGGTTCTGGGTTCCCTGGGAATAGTCGAGGATCCGGATGACGCCATCGCCACGGCCGCCTCGGCCCTGGAGACTTTCCGAGCTGCCCGCCGTTTTCCTTCGGAGAATGAAGGCCCCGAGGATGATCCCGTACCCGCCGACCCGGAGGGCAACCTGCCCGTGTCCGAACTGGCGCGGCGGCTGGCGGACAGGATTCCGGTTATCTATACCGCCGGGGGCGAAGCCCACGCGGTGGGCGTGCGCTGGAAGGCGCAGCTCAACGAGAACAGCAAGGTGCCTGCCTGTCTGGCGGCGTTCCCGGAACTCGACCACAACGACCTGGTGGGATGGGACCTGGCTGAAGCCGACCGCGGCCGCTTTGTCCTTCTCATTGTCCGGGGTCCGGGTGACAATGGCCGGGTGGATCGCCGCGTGGAGTTGACGATGCAACTCCTCTGCGGGGAGTTCCCCGAAATTCATGAAATCAGGTCCACCGCGGACGATCCCCTCACAAGGATCCTGTCCCTGGTCCAATACGGTGATTACCTTACCTGCCATCTTGCTCGAGAACGGCAGGTGGATCCCGTGCCCGTCGACCGCATATCCAGGCTCAAGGACGCCCTGGGAAAACCCGAATGACCGACCGGCGCCTGATTCGCGCCCGGTACGGTTCACAGGAGATCGCATGAAGGCCGTCATTCCTGCCGCCGGAGTTGGTACCCGCCTGCGCCCGCACACGTTGAACAAACCGAAGGCCTTGCTGCCTGTGGCCGGAAAACCTATTCTGGCCCATATCGTGGATGACCTGACCGATGCGGGTATCGACAGTTTTGTGCTGATCGTCGGCTATCATGGCGGGAAGATCCGCCGCTGGTTCACGCGGGAAAGGCCCGACCTCGACATCACCTTCGTGGAGCAGCCCGAAAGGCTGGGCCTGGGGCATGCCATCTGGACCGCCCGGAAGGTGTTGGGGGACGAGCCCTTTTTCTGTATCCTTGGCGATACCATCCTGAAGGCGGACTACGCGACCCTGCTGGCCTCGCCCGAAAGCATGATCGCCGTGCGCGAGGTCGAGGATGCCCGCCGTTTCGGAGTGGTGGAAATGGAAGGCGAGCGTGTCGTCCGCTTCGTGGAAAAGCCGGAGGTTCCCCTCAGCAACCTGGCCATCGTGGGGGCGTATCTCTTCCGCGACGCCCTGGCCCTGTGGAAGGCCCTGGACAGGATCGTGGCTGAGAATATCCGCACCCGCGGCGAATTCCAGCTGACGGACGCCCTGCAGATGATGGTGGAAGCCGAAGTGCCTTTCCGTACCGTAGGCGTCACCGACTGGTACGACTGCGGCAAGAAGGAAACCTGGATCGAAACCAACCGCATCCTGCTGGAGCGGATGCCCGAAAGCGCGCCTCGCGAAGGGATCGTCCCGCCCTGCCAGGTGGCCGCCGATGCCGTCATCACCGGGTCGATGATCGGCCCCAACGTGTCCATCGGTTCGGGCGTGGTCATCAATGATTGCGCGTTGAGCGACTGCGTGATCGGGGCCGAGAGTCGACTGACGGGCTGCCGGCTCGACCGCAGTCTGGTTGGGGAGCAATGTGAAGTGCAGGGCGTATCGGGGGAGATCAACGTGGGGGATTTCTGCGAAATCTCCGTGGCCACCGAATAGATTCCGGAATTTGAGTCAACACCGGTCGGTCCGGGGTATCCGGGCCCTGAATAAAGGGAAGGAAACGAAATGAGCGACAAGTTCCTGTTCACAAGCGAGTCCGTCACCGAGGGACATCCTGACAAGGTGGCCGATCAGATTTCCGATGCCGTGGTGGATGCCATCATGGCCGAGGATCCGAATGGCCGTGTCGCCTGCGAAACCCTCGTCACCACCGGCATGGCCTGTCTGGCAGGGGAAATCACGACCGATACCTACGTGGACATTCCCGACCTGGTCCGGGCGACCATCCGGAATATCGGCTACACCTCCGACGCCTTCGGATTCGACGCCGACAGTTGCGCCGTCCTGACCACCATCGACAAGCAGTCGGTGGACATCGCCCAGGGTGTCAATCCCGGGGGCGCGGGAGACCAGGGGCTGATGTTCGGTTACGCCTGCCGCGAGACGGATGTGCTGATGCCCCTGCCGATCACCATGGCCCATCGCATGGCCCAGCAGTTGGCCAGGGTTCGCAAGGACGGGACCCTGCCCTGGGTGCGTCCCGACGGCAAGACCCAGGTCACGGCCGAATACGTGGACGGACGGCCCGTTCGGGTTCAGACCGTGGTGGTCTCCACGCAACACGCTCCCGAGGTGAGCAACGATGATATCCATGCCGGCATCCAGGAGCATGTCATCAAGCCCGTCCTGGCCCGGTTCGACATCGACCACAAGGGATACAACAGCCACATCAATCCCACCGGGCGTTTCGTGATCGGCGGCCCCCTGGGTGACTGCGGGCTCACCGGCCGCAAGATCATCGTGGACACCTACGGCGGCAGCGCCTGCCATGGGGGAGGCGCTTTCAGCGGCAAGGACACCACCAAGGTCGACCGCTCCGCCGCCTATGCGGCCCGCCATCTGGCCCGCAACATCGTGGCCGCCGAACTGGCCGAACGCTGCCAGGTCCAGGTGGCCTACGCCATCGGCGTGGCCGAGCCCGTCTCGATCTACGTCGATTGCTACGGCACCGGGCGGGTTCCGGACGAAGTGATCACCAAGGCCGTTCGCGAGGTGGCGGACATGACCCCGCAGGGGATCATCAAGCGCCTCGATCTGCGCAAACCCGTGTTCCTGAAGACCGCGGCCTATGGCCATTTCGGTCGGGACGACGTTCAGTTCACCTGGGAGCAGGAGGATCTGGTGGAAGCGCTCCAGGCGGCCGTCGGCTAGGACCTGTTCACCTTCCGGGACACAAAAGGCGGAACCTTACCGGTTCCGCCTTTTGCTTGACAGGAATTCGCCCGGCGCCCGGAATCAGGGCGCGTCGACAACGTTCAGGGTCAGGGTCTGTTTCCGCTGGACGGCCCAGGCGGGGTAGAAGACGGTGAGGTCCACTTCGTACTGTCCCGCGGTGGTGAACTGGAATTTGGGAGCCACGAGCGAGTAGGTATGATCGCCGGGATCGTTCATTTCCCAGAGGATCTCCAGCTTAACCGAATCACCCAGAACAACGGGAAAGTCGACGTCACATGAAGAAGCCGCGAAGTCGAACCTGACGGTATCGGCCGTGGTGACGTTGCCGTCGGGGAAGTTGGATCCTGCGGCAATCACCAGACTGTCCGGAAATACCGTGACGGGGAAGGTGGCCGAAGTGGTGTTGCCTTCGGGGTCGGAGCCGACGACGGTCACGGTGTAGTCCCCGGGGGAATTGTAGGTATGATAGGCCAGGGAGGTGCTCCCGGTGCCGCCGTCGCCGAAGGACCACTGGACCTCGAGGTTGTTGTTCCCGCCCATGGGGTCACCGGTTTCGTCACCACCGGAGATGATGGCGTAACCCTCGACAGCAAGGGGAGCCACACCGCAGGCCGGATCCACCCGCAGGCGGGTGAACGTGGGCTTGGAATCGTCATTACATCCGGTGACAACGGCCACCAGCAACAAGGCCGGCACCAGAAGCATACAGGCGCGTTTCATGTGTGAAAATACTCCCCGTGGGGTGACTTGGAATCGTGCTCACCGCAGAGCGCCGGAACCCCGTTCCGGGCCCTGTGTGCCTGGTCGCATCAATTTATGAAGCTAGGACAGCCCGGGCAAGGAGTCCAGGAAAATCAATTTCCGCACCAAGACCGGTCAGGGAGGTTCAACGACGGGCTCTGATGAATAAAACCACGAATATGAGCGCGTATACGACGTTTCCGGCCCAGGCTGCCGGGACGGGCGCCAAAGTGCCGTTGTGTCCCAGGGCCCGCCCGAAATTCATGAACAGGTAATAGCCGAAGCTTACCAGCAGGGTCATTCCGAATCCCGACGCGACCGTGGTTTTGCGGGATCCGGAGGCCAGGATGATGCCCATCAGCACCACGATGAGGTTCACCACCGGAAAGGCGAGGTTGAACTGGATGTCCACCAGCCCGCTGGTGGGGTCGCCTCCGCTGTACCGCACCAGTTCGACGTGCTGCAGCAGTTGGCGGATGTTCATGTCCTCCTGCCGGATGCGGTCACGGTAGAAGCTCCTGGGGTCCAGCTGGAGATCCCGGGCCGTCAGGCGGTCGAAACTTTCGGTGGTCTCCTCTTCCCCCTTGAAAACCCTCCGGGTGCCGTTGATGAGGGTCCAATGGGTCCCGTCCCACTCCGCGCGGTCCGCGTCGATCCTTTCGGTGATGTCGGCGCCCTTGTGGGTGAGGATCTTGAGTCCGTTCAGGATGCCGGTGTTGGGGTCGAACTTCCGGGCGTAATAAGTGCGCCCGTCGCGCCCGATCAGGGGGACCTGCTGGGTGGGCCGGATCGTGTCGGGATTGCCGTGGATCTCCACTTCCCAGACCTGGTTGCGGCGAAGGTTGGCCTCGGGCAGGACATATTCGCGCCAGGCCAGGGAAAACACGGTCATCAAGATGGCCAGGAGAATCAGGGGCCGGGTGATGTGCATCAGGGACCAGCCCGAGGAGAACAGGGCCGTCAGCTCCAGGTACCTGGCCATGGTGCCCACGGTGAACAGGGTGGCCATGAGCATGGCGATGGGCAGGACCGTGTCCACGATCCAGACGGCCTTGAACGTGTAATAGCGGGCCACCTGCCACAAGGTGGCATCGTTGTCGACCAGGCTGCCCATGTGGTCCAGCACGTCGATGAGGGTGAACAGCACCAGGGCCCCGATCATGGTGAAGCCCAGGTTGCGGAAGAAGGTCCTCAGGAGGTGCCGGTGGATGATGGTCATCAGGCCGGATCTCCGCCGTTGCCGGCCGGTTCGTGGGCCGGGCGCGGCTTCAGGGTGATGCTCAGCAGGCTCGATTCCCGGACAGCCTTGAAGAACAGGGGAATCCCCAGGGCCAGCAGGACGAAGTTGGCCGCCCACATGGCCAGGAACGGATCCAGGCGGCCCCTGTCGGCGAATTTTTCACCGCCGACCAGGAAAAGGTAATACAAAAGGTACACGCCCAGGGCCAGGCTCACGCTGACGCCTTTGCCGCTGCGGGAGGACGTGACCGCCATGGGCACTCCGATCAAGGCGAAAACGATGCAGGCGAAAGGAATGGCGAATTTCTTGTGAAATTCGACCATGTACCTGTTTTCCTTGGTGATGTAGCTCCTGCGGATGGTTTCCTGGTACCCGGACTGCTCGATGACCCGGTCGACCTTGAGCAGGGTCGCCCGGAATTTTCCCTTGAGGAAATTGTCCCGCTCCGGTCCGGGGCCGGGGGCTGCGCCGGTGCCGAGAATTTCATCCCGGCGCTCGGGATCGAGAAGTTTCCACTGCCAGGCGAGCATGGTCTCGGAAAGTTCCTCCACGTTGGTCTGAACCTTGGCCTGCCGCTCCTTTTCCTCGCCGGCGGCGGTCCAAAGGTCTTTCAGGTTCATTTCCCGGTCACTGCGGGTTTGCCGTCCCGATTCTTGGAAATCCCGCTCGACATTGGCGACGTAGACGTTGTTCTGGCTGAAGCGGGTCACCTGGTATTTGTCCGGATCCTCCTTGTCGGGAACCTCGTGGATCTCCCCGTCGTGCAGTTCGATGAGCATGGAATCGGTGGCGTGGTCGGGGACGATACGGCCCCATTCCGCCAGGGTCACCCGGGGGGAGAGGTCGCCGGGCCGCTCCTTTTCGATGATCTGCACGTCCTCGATACGGCCCGTGTTGTCATCCTTGGCCCCGACGTAGATGGTCATCCGTTCACTCATGTCGGTGAACTGCTGTTCCCGGATTTCCAGCATCGGCTTCTTGCGGTTGATGTCGTACAGCAGGTTGGCCAGGGTATGATTGGACTCGGGAAAGACGAAGTGATTGTAGGCCGTCAGGCCCAGGCCGATCACCGCGGCGCCGAACAACAGGGGGCGCAGGACCGACCACAGACTTATCCCACTGGCTTTCATTGCGGTAATTTCATGATCGGCAGCAAGTTGACCCACGCTCATGAGGATGGCGATCAGGACCGCCATTGGTATGGATAATGCAAAAGTGTGCCCCAGACTGAGAACCAGGACCTTCGACGCCATGATGAATGGAACGCCTTTGCTGACAAACAGATCGACGTACCTGAAGAGCACGTCTATCATCAGCAAAAAGGTGATGACGAACCAGCCGAAGAAAAACGGTCCGGCCGCAGTTGCCAGCAAATGCCTGTAAATCAAGTACATAGAGTCTCGGTGTTCCTGGCTGCGACAGGGTAGTTGGCCGACCCGGATTCCGGGTCCCTGGGCCCCGGAATGGTGGCTGACAGGTTCGGGGCCTTGATTCTCCGTCTGGAAATCGTCCAGAATCGTGATTTGCTGAGCTTTATCCGTTCCGGATTCGTGGTCGGAGTATGGCCAGTCCCGGGGTCAGCCTGACCATTTTCGAGGACGACCGCCGATTGGGCCAGCTTTAAATCAGGCTTCCAACCTTTGGAGACACGGATTGTCGCATAAGAGTCTGGGGAACACCGACAGGCCGGTCCGGCGCCCTGCCCCGGGCCCGGCCTCGTCCCGTTCTGCAGCCTGGTGCCTCCGGTCCCCGTTCCTTCCCGTCTACTCATTCCTTCTCCTGGTCCTGGTCGTGTTGACCGCCGGTATGGCCGATTTTGCCCAGGCCGACCCGGTCTATGAAGGGCCCCTGCTGTACGGTCTTGATCCGGTCATCAAGACCACCGACGACCCTCGCCTGCTGGGGGTGGACCGTCTGGTGCTTCGGCGCCGCCTGGAAATCCTGGGCGTGGACCCGAAAAGGCACCCCGAGCGAAAGCCGGGACTGGAATCCTCGTTCCGGCGGTATTTCCTCGAAAATTCCAACGTGGACCTCGAGCGGATGGAGGCCGTCGTCGAGTTCAACGGCGACCTCGGGCTGATGACCGTGATGGAATACCCCTCGTTCTTTTATCTGTTCCCGTCTCCGGAAACTTTGCCCGGCGGATTCCTCTACTACCCGCCGCGTCCGGTCACCGATCCGGTGGTATGGCTCTTCGTGGACGACATCGAAGCCGGAGCCCGCAGGGATCAGGCCGTGGCCAGGATCTTTGTCAGGACCGACGCCCTCGACATCTCCGGGCAGGGCCGCCGCTCGGACCAGGACGCCGGCCTGATCAACCTGACCATTCCCATCAAGCTGCCCCGTACCCTGGAAAAGATCATCGGGCGGGGTGAGAAAACAAAGATCAAGATCACGGGCCGGGAGCGGATCGCCATCAGCGGGGAAAGCTCTGTCGTCAATCCCTTCACGCCCACCGAGCGGGTCTCCAGCCAGTCCCTGTTCCCGACCCTGGACATGGAGCAGGAACTCCAGGTCAGCCTGTCGGGAACCATCGGGGAAAAGATCATCATCGAGGTGGACCACAACAGCGCCCAGATCGGGCCCGACGCCACCCGGATCAAGCTGATGTACCAGGGTCTCGAGGACGAGGTCATCAAGACCATCGAGACCGGCGATGTGGGGCTGACCTTGCCGGGCAGCCAGCTGCTTGGCTACAACTCCAACAAGTCCGGGCTGTTCGGCATCAAGGTGACCGGTCAGGTGGGGCGCGCGGATTTCACCGTCGTGGCTTCGAAGCAGAAGGCCGAATCCTCATCCAAGACCTTCAACGCCACCGGCGGGCAGGTGTCGGACAACGTCATCAGTTCGGCCAGCTATCTCAATTTCCGTTTCTTCAAGCTGGACCTGCCGGCCAAGGAATTCCCTGGAGGGCGCGTGCCCGGTGACCAGATCCTCGAGGAAACCATCAAGATCTTTCAGCTGATGCCCCCGGGGGAACCCACCAGCCAGGACATCGTCAACGTGGCGGTGTACGTGGACTCCCTGGGGTACCACAACTGGGACGACATCAATTTCAGCGATCCCTACATCTATGGGCGGCGGTGGCGGGAAATCACCAGCTGGGATCCCTACCGTGACGCCAACGACCAGCTGGTGGCCATCGACCTGCGTACCCAGTTCCAGGAGACGGATGTCCTGGCGGTCATCTATAGCGTCAAGGAGGCCGACGGGACCGTGTCCCAGGTGGGCGACGTCCCGGGCCTCGACGCGCCGGAACAAACCTTTCCGGGAGGTGAGGGGGTCTTCTACCGGATGAAGCTGTTGAAGGCTCCCGTCTCACGTGAAGAGACCCATTCCTTCGGTTACGTGCTGCGGAACATCTATCCTTTGGGCGGGTCGAACATCGATCCCACGACCTTCGCCCTTCGCATCGAGCGGAACCAACCCGGGGTCAACCAGCCGCAGCAGGACGAGAACGGACTGGACTACATCCGGATCTTCGGCCTGGACCGGGGCAACGCGCAGGGGTCGGGCATTCCCGACGGACTGGTCGACACCTGGGACCCGAACCTGATCGATCTTCAGCGGGGGCTGCTCAAGTTTCCCCTGGATTTCCCCAACCCGTTCGCCCCGGGGGGGGAGATCGTCACCGAGGGTGACCAGGCGGACCAGGAAGCCGAGGCCGCCTACAGTTTCTATGCCGACACCACGGCCTTCGTCTGGAATCCCTCCTTCCTGCGGAAGAACCAGACCTGGCAGCTGTATTCCCCTTCGGTCTATCCGTCGGATTATGACGATTACGGCACCTTCCGGATCGTGGCCACCCACGCCTCGGCCGCAAGCAACTTCAACCTGGGTGTCTCCAACATCGAGGAGGGATCCGAATCGGTGACGGTGGACGGCCGGGCCCTGACCCGGGGCACGGACTACGAGATTGATTACGTGTTCGGGGAGGTGAAGCTCCTGGGGGACGAGGCGAACCTGAACGCCGCCAGCAAGGTCGCGGTCACCTATTCCTTCGCGCCTTTCCTGGGCGGGGGCAATACCAGCCTGATGGGCTTGAACCTGGGGTACGACATCGGACGTGACAGCAACGCCTCGACGACCTGGCTCTACCAGACCGAGAGCATCGTCGGGGAAAAAGCCAAACTCGGCGAGGAACCCAGCAAGAACCTGGTGGGCAACCTGAACCTGCAGCACACCTTCCGGCCGTATTTTCTGACCCACGCGGCCAACATCCTCAGCCGTCGGAACACCGAACGCGAAAGCACGCTGCAGTTCAACGGGGAAATGGCCATCAGCCTGCCCAACCCCAACACCAAGGGCAAGGTCTACCTCGAGGATTTCGAGGGAGTGGACGCCTCGGACGTGATTTCCCTGACCCGCATCGCCTGGTTCTGGGGCAGCGCGCCCATCCTGGGGGATGTTTACGTGTCCGAAAGCGGTGACGCGCGCACCTTCGACCCCCAGGACAGGGTCGGAACCGTCCGTTGGTTCCTGCCGAAGGAGCGCACCCTGCGCCGGTACCTGAATCCGGATCTGGTCAACCAGGAAAGGGACGAGACCCAGCCCTCCATGGACATGTACCTGCGGGCCGACGACGGCTCCTGGGACGCCGAGGACTGGGGTGGCATCATGCGGGGCATCAGCCGCACGGGGCTCGACCTGTCCAAGGCCCAGTTCATCGAGATCTGGGTCAATGACGGGGTCCCGGACAAGGCCCAGCGCCGGGGCAAGCTGCACATCGATTTCGGCTATATCAACGAGGACGGTTTCTGGCCCCCGGACCCCGCGGGGGATCCCATCATCGGCGAATGGGAACAAGAGGACGGCATCATCGACGGGAACATCGACGACGTTTTTTTCGCCCCCGAAGAGGACATCGGCCTGGACGGCAATGAAAACGGTCCGCAGCTGTTCAGCGCCGAATACGAGATCAACGGGGACACGCCCTTTCCCGGCATCAACGGGACCTCGCGCAACGGCCGCGAGGACAACGAGGACCTCAACGGCAATGACAACCTGGACCGGGACAACGGCTTTTTCACCGTTGCGATCGATCTCCAGGAGACCCAGCCCCTGGTGGACGTGGTCTACGACTACGACAATGTCCAGGAGCTGATCGACCAGAACATCTCGTGGCGAAAGTACCGCATCCCCATCGCGGTGGTGGACTCGGTGAGTTCGGGTACGGCGCCCAACCTGCGGGCGGTGACCCACACGAGGATCTGGTACGAGGACGATGAACCCGGGGCCAAGACCGCCGTCACCCTGCAGCTTTCCGAATTCCGGTTCCTGGGCAGCCGCTGGGAGCGCCAGGGAATCCGGCGGGTTGACGGGGACAAACTACTGTCCCCGGGCGAACTGCTCTCGGGCGAGGAATTCTTCCTTGGCGAAGCCAACAACAAGGAGAACCCCGACTACTCCTCGCCCTTCACGGTCGAGGAGATCAACAACATCCCGGAGAAGGAACAGTCCCTGGTTCTCAGCTTCACCAACATCGAACAGGGACACATGGTGCGGGCGGCGAAACAGGTCTCCACCCGCGGGGATGACTACACGGGGTACAGCGATCTGGCCTGGTACTGGTACAATCCCAGCTACGCCACGGCCGATCTTGACCTCTTCTTCCGGGTCGGAACCGACACCCTCAACTATTACGAAGTGGACTACAGGTTCAGCGATTCCGAATTCAAGACCGGCTGGCATCTGATGGACGTCAACATCGCGGAACTTTCCAACGCCAAGAACGGGACCGTGGCCCCCAACGGCGATATCTTTTCCACCGTTCAGGATGTCCGCAGCAACGAGACCTACAAGGTGAGGGTGGTGGGAAATCCCGACCTGCGCCAGGTCAAGCGCTACTATTTCGGGTTCTACAACAACGACCTTTCCACACCGGCCACGGGGTATTTCTACATGGACGACGTCCTGCTGGAGGGGGTGAAACGGGACATGGGGATGGCCCAGAGGGCGGGGCTCCGGCTGAACATGGCCGATGTCATCAAGGTGGACTTCGACTGGCGACACGAGGACGATGAATACCACGGCCTGGACAAGGCCAACGGCACGGGCATCGACCAGGAAGACTGGAGCCTTTCCGGCAATCTGGCCGTCGATGACTTCGTCCCCCTGGCGGGATTCCGCCTGCCGATCAGCGGCAGCCGTCGGCAGCTGATCAACCGGCCCAAATACGAGATCCACAGCGATATCGAGATCATCGACGAGGATGTCCGGAACTCCCTGTCCTCGGTCGAGACCCAGGAGCGGTTCTCCTCCCGGCTGAGTCATTCACCCTCCAAGCCGGCTTTACTCCGTTACCTTGTCGACCCCTGGACGATGCTGGTCAGCGGTTCCCGCCGCGACGTGGAAGGGCCCACGGAGCGGCGTCAGGACAAGAACCTGCAGGGGTCCCTCAATTACGACCTGCGGATTGCCGGCCAGTACACCCTGGGTGATTATCCGGTGCTGAAATATTTCCCGATCATCAAGGGTCTGTCCCTGGTGCCCAAGAAAATCGCGATGGGGGCCAGTTTCACCAGCACCTACAACAACACCCAGACGATCGACAACGACGGGAACATCACCAACAGGCCGATCAACCAATCCCGACCCGCCCAGTTGACCGCCGGCATCGACTACATGCCGCTTTCGCTGCTGGACCTGAGCCTGAACGCCAATTCCACCAGGGATCTTTTGCGCCCTGAGTACTGGCACGGCATCAATATCGGCCAGGAAAACAAACGGACCTACGACCTGCGGATGACCATCTTCGTGCCCAAGGCCAGGGATCTTCCGACGATTAAGGCCATGGCGCCCGTGCGCGCCCTTTTCCGCGGTTTGAACCAGTTGCGGACAAGCATCCAGTACAACGGCAATTTCGCCGATGTCCATGACCCCGGTATCCGCCTTCCCGGCGACCCTCCCGGCATCCGCAGCATCAGCAACGGAGGGCGTTGGGAATTCCGGCTGGATGTCCCCCTGGGGTCGGCGTTCACGTCCCTTTTTCCGGAAAAGAAATACAGCCAGGCGGACCGGGACCGGTTGATCGCCGAGCAGCGGCGGCGGGAGCAGCAGAACCAGCGGGCAGCCGGGCGTCAGGGTCAGGAGCCGTCCCAGGACCCGACCCAGGTTCAGAACCCGGACCAGCCCATCGATCCGGAAAACCCGGGCGCCATCGTCGACGAGGATCTCGCGGGGTTGACGCCCGAGGAAAGGCAGCGGCGCGAGCAGGAACGGCTGCTGGCGGCGGCGGAAGCCCAGCAGGAACTCGACCGGGAAATGGGGCTGGCCCAGGAGGAACCCCCCGCCGAGGGAGAAGGCGGGGGAGGGATCAATCCCCTGGCGATCTTCAATCCCATTCTCTCCACCCTGCGCAACACGACGCCGGTAAAGATCACCTACACCGACCAGACCGCCAGCAGCTACGCCCGGCTGGATGGAACCGCCCCCTTCTGGTACCAGACGGGACTGGTCAGCACCATTGATTATCCGGACAGCTCCTATTCAGCATTCGGGTTGGACAGTCGGCAGAACATCTCCCTTTCCAGCACGACCAAGGTCAGCAAGGACATCGCCCTGGATGTGAAATACGGAGATGGGCAGACCCTGCGGGAGCAGGTGGGTTCCCAGGTCCGCTCCTACAAGCAGGACTGGCCGGACGCCCAGTTGTCCCTGACCGGTATAGAGAAGTGGAGGATCTTCGGGGGCAACAGTGAGGACATCGATGCCGGATTGTTCCGATCCTCGAACTTCAACATCAGCTACAAGCGCAGCAAGGTCGTCAACAACATCACCGAGAACACCTACAGTCCGAGCATCACCAGGTCCATCAGTCCGCGGTGGACCCTGAATTTCCAGAGCGGCCTGACCGCCACCCTCAACGCCACCTTCAACAGCACGTCGTCGGTGAACAACGGGGCGGCGACCGTCAACGGAAAATCCCGTTTCGGATTGCAGGTGCGCCATTCCCTGAACGCCCAGAGTTTCCTGTCGAAGCTGGGCCTGTACCGCCCGGGCAATGCCCAGACGGTGACCATGGATGTGGATGTTTCCTACCAGACCGACCGGAATGAACGCCAGAGTCCCGGTTCCAACGCGTCCAAGCCCACCGGCACCAACCGGTTCAGCCTGAATCCCCGGTTCAGCTACCAGATCACCCGGAACCTCAGCGGATCCCTGCGGTTCATATTCAGCCGCAGCAAGAATCTCGCGTCCGGACAGTCCACGACCACCTTGGGTCTGGGCGTGGAGGCCACCTTCACCTTCTAGACAGGTGCAGGCAAATTGTTCACACCAGCCGATCCCCACGGGGGTGGAGGCCTGATGTCGTCAGATGGGAGAAATTCAAGCCGGGCGGGATGGACGCTGCTTTCGGTAACGGCGGTTTTTGTTTTTGCGGCAGCTGCGGCCGCGCAGACGACTCCCTCCTTTTCCGGTGCCCGGGCGATGGAACTTCTGCTTGCCCAGTGCGACCTGGGTCCGCGGCCCGCGGGCTCGGCGGCCAATGTCGCGCTGCGGGAAATGATCGTTGGGATGGCGACCAGCCACGGTTTGGAGGCGCAGACCCTGTGCTTCGAGGCCGAGAATCCCCTGTCGGGCGGCCCCCTGCGAATCTGCAACGTGGTGGTGTCGACCGGCCCGGGCCAGGGTCTGCGGTTGTGGATAGGCGCCCATTTCGATACCCGACCGATCAGCGATCACGACCCCGATCCGGGCAAGCGGGACGAGCCCCTGCTGGGGGCCAATGACGGGGCCAGCGGGGTGGCGGTCC
>Ga0210065_1000086_pt1 | contig 28712 bp, 28 predicted proteins | sample Muzzi_PWB_D1_FD_185533 | JGI IMG/M metagenome (GOLD analysis project Ga0210065, IMG submission 185533) | Wetland microbial communities from San Francisco Bay, California, USA, that impact long-term carbon sequestration - Muzzi_PWB_D1 (SPAdes) | ecosystem: Environmental > Aquatic > Marine >... | reverse complement strand
AAAGGCGGGCAGCATGTGAACCGAACCGAGTCGGCGGTGCGTTTGACTCACGTTCCAACCAACATCGTGGTGACTTGTCAGAATGATCGTTCGCAGATTAAAAATAAAGCCACCGCGATGCGCACCTTGAAGTCGCGCCTGTACGAAAAATTACAGGACGATAAGCGCAGCGAGATGGAGAAATTTTATGGCGCCAAGGGTGAGATTGCGTGGGGTAATCAAATCCGTTCCTACGTTTTTCAGCCCTATCAAATGGTGAAAGACCTGCGTACCGGAATTGAAACCGGGAACGTGCAAGCCGTGATGGATGGCGAGCTTGACCCGTTCATTCACGCGTGGTTACGTGCGGGCGGTCCCACTTCGCGGCGTGCGGCTGCGGATCGTGAATTTGCTGATGAATGAAGCCGGTAACAGTCTCGAAGGTCTGAGCTACGAAGCTGCTGTAAAGGCATTTTCGGACCAGAGCTTGTTTGAGAACAAGACCTGGCGTTACTCGCCGGAAGCCTTTCCACTGACAGCGGCGGAGGTCAAAGAGATCGAGCAGATCGGGCAGGCCTGCTATGCTTTTTATCGGGCGCAGGAGACGCTTTATCTGCGTTCGGTGGAGGGCAAGAATCTGTTGCGCAATCGTGATTTGAAAGCGCCATGGGTGGCCGAATATCTCGACCGCGGTAAACCGGCTGCGCTGGTCGAACATGCGCGCAGCAAGTCTTTGCGCGGCACGACGCCGATGGTGATACGACCCGACCTTCTGATGACAGAAAATGGATTCGCCATGACTGAGATTGACTCGGTTCCCGGTGGGATCGGGCTGACCGCATTTTTAAATCGGCTTTACACAGGTGTGCATGGCGAGGCTTTGATTGGTGCCGGCACGCAGGACATGGTCGAGGCTTTCTACATCGCACTCTGTAGTCGCATGCCGGCGGTCAACTCGCCCTTCATTGCGATTATAGTGAGCGATGAGGCCGCGACTTATCGCCCCGAGATGGAGTGGATCGCCTCGCAGTTGCGGATGCGCGGGCGGCGGGTCCATGTCTTTCATCCGGATGATGTGATGCCCTTGGGCGATACGATTTGTGTCGCGGTGGACGGTGATCCGCAGCAGGTGGATGTGGTCTACCGCTTTTGGGAGCTGTTTGATTTGGCGAATGTCTCGATCTCCGATTTTTTATTGAAAGCACGAGAAGAGGCGCAACTCAGCCTGACGCCGCCGATGCGACCCTTTCAGGAGGAGAAGTTGAATCTCGCACTCTTTCATCATCACATTCTGGAAGATTACTGGAGGGAGAGTCTGCCCAAGCAATCCTACCGGGTGCTGAAAAAGGTGATACCACAGACGTGGGTAATGGATCCGGTCGAGTTGCCGCCGAATGCTGTATTGGATGCGCCCCATGTTGGTGGAAAGCCCATCACCTCTTGGTCACAATTGATCGATGCCAGCAAGAAGGAGCGTAACCTGATTATCAAGATCAGTGGATTTCATGAGAGCGCCTGGGGTGCACGGAGTGTGACGCTGGGCAGTGATTCATCGCGGGCCGATTGGGAAGCAGCGATTCAACAATCGATCGCGATGGCCGACACCTCGTTGCATATTTTACAGACTTACGAAAAGCCGAAACGCTTGCGGCATCCGGTGTATGCGCCGGATGGTAAAAGCGTGTCTTCCATGGAAGGTCGCATGCGATTGTGTCCGTATTATTTTGTGGACGAAAAAGCGCAGTTGGCGTCCTTACAGGGGATTCTGGCGACCCTCTGTCCCGCTGATAAAAAGATCATCCACGGCATGAAAGACGCGGCTTTATTGCCGTGTGTGCTGAGTGGTTGAGGGAGGTTTATGCGTCGCAGTTTAAATCAAATCACAAGTACCTGTTATCAAGATATTTGTGTGGTTGTTGATCGTTGCGGCAGGATTTTTTCAGGTGATTGCCGTTCGTTTTTTTCCAGAAACGGCCTCGTATATGCTTTCTACTTTCTACAGGGTGCATACACTCTTTGCCTGCTAGGCATTAATGCACCTTAGAATGCTGAATACACTCAATTCTCACTCAATATACATGACCAAGACTGCCACTAAAAAGACCGCTAAGAAGACTACAGCTAAAAAAGCTCCTGTCGCGATCGATCCGAAACAACGCTTTCATTTGGGGACTACCAAGGATTCGATGAAGACCTCGATCCTGGATCACCTGCATTACACGCTGGCGCGTCATCCAGCCAATGCCAGCAATGATGAATGGTGGACCGCCACCTGTTTTGCAGTGCGCGATCGCTTGCTGGATCGCTACATGAAAACGCAAGAGACGCATTATGAAAAGGATGTGCGGCGTGCCTACTATCTGAGCCTGGAGTACTTGATGGGGCGTTTGCTGATTAACAATTTACACAATTCCGGCCTTTTTGAATCAACGCGTGATGCACTGAGTGAATTGGGACAGGATTTTTCATTGGTAGCCAATGAAGAGGCCGACATGGGCCTGGGCAATGGAGGCTTGGGTCGTTTGGCAGCGTGCTTCCTCGATTCACTGGCAACGCTCAATTTGCCTGCGATCGGCTACGGGATTCACTACGAGTTTGGACTCTTCCGTCAGGAGTTTGTGGACGGTTTTCAGATCGAGCATCCGGACGTTTGGATGGAAAAGGGATGCCCTTGGGAAGTCATGCGTCCAAACTATGCGCAGGAAGTGCAGCTGTATGGTCGCGTGGAACACCATATGGACGACAAGGGGGCCTTCAAACCAGTCTTAGTGGATTACAAGACAATCGAGGGCGTGCCTTTTGACATCGGCATCGTCGGCCACGGCGCTGAGACGGTGAACTTCCTGCGACTATGGGATTCCAAGGCAACGAGTGAATTCGACTTCGATATTTTCAATGCGGGTGGCTACGTCGAAGCGGTGCGTGAAAAGGCGATGGGTGAGACCATTTCCAAGGTGCTTTATCCAAACGATAACACCGAAAACGGTAAAGAGCTGCGCTTGGTGCAACAGTACTTCTTCGTGAGTTGTTCCTTGAAAGATATTTTCCGCCGCTTTGAGACCAATCACTCGGATTGGTCGGAATTCCCTGAGTACAATGCGCTTCAGTTGAACGATACCCATCCGGCCATCACGATCGCCGAGTTGATGCGCCTGCTCGTTGATGTCAAAGGTTTGGATTGGGATGCAGCTTGGGAAATCACAAGCAGCTGTTGCAATTATACCAATCACACTTTGCTGCCAGAGGCGCTGGAGAAGTGGAGTGTCCCCTTATTCGAAAAGGTTCTGCCACGTCAGTTGGAAATTATCTACGAGATCAACGCACGCTTTCTAGCCGATGTCGTTGAGGCTAAGTGGCCGGGTGATGACAGTAAAAAGTCAGAGCTTTCGATCATTCAAGAGGGACATCCGAAGATGATTCGCATGGCTTATTTGTCGGTCGTCGGTTCTTCCAAGGTGAATGGTGTGGCTGCCTTGCACACGGATTTGTTGAAGAAGCATTTGTTCTCAACTTTCCACGAACTGTATCCCGGCAAATTAATCAACATGACCAACGGCATCACGCCGCGTCGCTGGTTGCTTGCGTGTAATCCGGGTTTAAGTGCACTGATTACCGAGAAAATCGGGGATGAATGGCCGAAGCATCTCGATCAACTACAAGGTATTGCCAAGTTCGCGGATAATGCGGCATTCCAGAAACGTTTCATGGCGATCAAGCGCGCGAACAAGCAAGCATTCGCAGATTTCGTGTTGGCTGATTCCGGAACCGTTATTAGTCCGGATGCTCTGTTTGATGTTCAGATCAAACGGCTGCATGAGTACAAACGCCAGCACTTGAACCTTTTGTATATCCTGACGCTGTATCGCCGCCTGTTGAATGATCCGGATTACGAAATGAATCCGCGTGTTTTCATCTTTGGTGCGAAGGCAGCTCCTGGTTATGCGTTGGCTAAGAACATCATCCGTGCCATCAACAAGGTGGCGGCGAAGGTAAACAATGATCCGCGCATCAACGGTAAACTCAAAGTGGTTTTCCCTCACAATTATCGTATTACAATGGCCGAGAAGATGATACCAGCCGCTGATCTATCCGAGCAAATCTCGACTGCGGGCAAGGAGGCATCCGGTACCGGCAATATGAAGCTCTCCTTAAACGGAGCGTTGACTATCGGTACGCTGGATGGCGCCAACGTTGAAATCGGTGAAGAAGTGGGTGAGGAAAATATCTTTATTTTCGGTTTGAGCGTCGATGAAGTCGAGGCGCTGCGTGCACGTGGTTATAATCCCTACGATTACTACAACAGCAACTGGGAACTCAAGGCGGTCATTGACTGGTTACGTTCTGATTACTTCACGCCGGGTGAGCATGATGCCTTTGCTCCGCTTTGCAGCAGTTGGTTGGAAGGTGGCGATCCGTATTTGTGTCTGGCCGATTACGCGGATTATGTACGTGCTCAGGAGGCGGTGGATAAAGCCTTTAGCGACCAAAAACAGTGGGCTAAAATGGCAATCATCAACACGGCGAAGATGGGTAAATTCTCTTCAGATCGCACGATCAGTGAATACGCAGAGCACATTTGGAAGCTCAAGCCTGTGCACATTGACTAGCATGATCGTACACTTTCAAAGGGGCACATCCACGGGGTGTGCCCTTTTTTTGGCTATGGGAAGCGGGCTTATTTATTAACCTCAGACCCCGGCACGCAGAAGGACTTTCTCAATCCCGATTTCGGATCAGCACTTTTCCTTCGTAGATCCAACGATAGGGGCGGGTACTGCCCCGGTTGACTCGCTTACGGGTGAATTCGATTGCCTTGGGCTTCTCGTTGACGATCAGCGGGTGCAAGTAGTTTGTTTCGGTCCAAGCTTCAGGGTCAGGAAGCTCCTTGGTTGCTTGGTTGAGCTGCGATAAATTGGGAATAAATTTGCTGTTAGAGCGATTTTTCTTCTTGGGACCTGTGATAGACGATGGGTCTAAATGCTGCTGACTCGCTTTCATGATGAGGGTAGAATGTAAGGGTAAAGTATCAATCTTCAGTACAGGATCAGAAATGAAATCAAAATTGTAAAAGGCAAATCAGAATAAAATTCACTTGATCTCCTGACTTTCCTGAGTCTACTAGCCCGATTGAAACGTCAAGGCGCGGTCGCCAAGTGGTAAGGCCGAGGACTGCAAATCCTCTATCGTCGGTTCGATTCCGACCCGCGCCTCCATTTTATACTCTAAAGGTCCACAGACTCTTACAGCTGTGGGCCTTTTTTGTCTTGGTGTGGCCAAGTAGGCTAGGCCGCTAACCAGATCCGGCTGTTACAACTCAGGCTGTTGTATGAATCAGCTTCACGTACAGATAGCCGAGGGTCATGATAATAAAGAAAAGAATCCCCATCCAACTGATCGTTTTTAGGAAAAGACCCGGGCGGTATGTTGCGGGTACGTTTTCGCCACACATGACCCTGTAGTTGATGTAAGCGAGAATCGGCGAAGTCATAAAGCTGATGATGGCGGCGAAGCTCAGGAGCTGTAGCAGATTCTCCACAAAATAAAGTACCACGACAGAGGCGACGATAACCGTGATCACCAGCCAGAATTGGTGCAATTGCTTGAAATGACTCTCAGTGTCTTTTTTGATCAGGGTACAGCAGGCGGCCAGTGCCCGCGGGTAGCCATCGATGCAGGTGAGTGAAGTGCTGAACATGGTGATAAACGCCGCGGTGAGGATGAGTAAATGCGACCAGTCACCAATGGTTGCGGTGTAAAGGTTAACCAATTGTTGTGCGAACCCGATACCACTGGCGGAAAAACTCTCGCCGGAGCCGAACATCACAAGTTTTCCCAGCATCAAAAACAGCACCGCGAGTATGACGGCGGCTAAATAGCCGATATAAAAATCGATCGAGCTTTCTTTAACGCTGGCGGTGTGCCCGGTGAGTTCTTTGCGACTGAACATCCAGAGTGAAGACCACGCGGACAGGTCCACGGGTGCCGGCATCCAGCCCAATAAGCTGATTAAGAAAGCGAAGGAGGCCCAAGTGTAAGGGTTGCCGGGGGTAAAATCGGCGATGGTTTCCGCTTGATTGGGAACTGCCACAATAACCGCTGCGACGGTACCGATTGCCAGAATGGTGATAATTATTTTGGCCAAGCCATCCAGCAGCTTGTAGTGCCCCAGAAGCAGTAGCAGCGCACAGATCGCCATCGTCGCAACCGTCAGGTGGGGGATGCTGGCATCGATGCCATAGCCTGAGAGTAAAGCACCCGCCAGCATACTGACAGCGGCGATATTGATGGTGCCGGTGAGAAGATTGATCCCCAGGAAGATCCAAACAAAGGCTATATTTTGGCGCTTGTAGCCAGCCAGTAAGCTTTCGCCGGTGGCCGCCGCATAGCGCTGGCCGTAGAGAAAGAAGGGGAATTTTAAAAAGTTGGCCAGCAGGATGAGCCATAATAAGGACCAGCCGAATTCGGCACCTGCGCGGGTGGACCAGACCAGATGCGAGCCACCAACGGCGGCACAAGCGACCAGGATACCTGGTCCGATCGCTTTCCAGAGATTCGATTTTGAGGATAATCGCGATGAGCTTTCCATCTTAGCTTATTTCGGCGATCGAGCCGAAGTCAGGGTCGTATAGGCGTTTGTAGGTGCGAACTGCCAAACCGTCTGTCAGGCCTGCCGTGTAATCGCAGAGTCGGCGGTAGCGCTCGTCCGGAGTGGTTGCCGTCTTGAGTAATTCCTGCGCTTGAGTTGGCAGCAGTCTTAGCTTCGTACTGTCGGAATCAATGCAATGCTCGCGCAGTGCCTGAAACAGTTTTTCCAGAATGTAGCCACCTTTAAACTCGATTTGCTGCAGTTGGGGTGAGCGAAAAATCAAATCCAGTGCGATCAATTTATACAGCTTGGATTCCACTTTTGCCTCGGGCGTGATTTCAAGGTCGAATGCATGCCGCTGAGTACGATCACTCAGGAAACCACTGCGGGCCCGGAGGCTACAGGCGTTCACGAAGAGTCCGATGCGACTGGCCAAGTAGGGCTCGTAGTTGTTTTTACGTATTTTATGGCAGAGCGTCTCAAGCAATTGGCTTTCGGTGGGGCTGAGGTCCTGATCGGATGCCCACTCCGTTAGACTGCCAACATTGATATAGCGCGCGTGAATGCCGTCCACGATATCATTGATCGAGTATGCGGTGTCGTCCGCCCAATCCATGATTTGACACTCAATACTTTTGAACTGATTGAGCTTTCCTGCGGATTGGAGTTCCGGAGGTGGCGGGTTGTCGTCGAAAATAATCCCACGCCAGGTTTCCTGTTCGTTATAGATAAAGTGGTTCTTTGGATGCGTGAAGCTGCCGTCCGCTTCTTGTTGGATGCATTCGCTTTGCAGCGCTTTGTATTTCATGACGCCATCCAGAAAAGCACGTGTGGGTGCAATTCCTTTTGTGCTGCCGGGACGCTCATAAATGAGTTCGGTTAAAATACGCAGTGTTTGAGCATTCCCTTCGAATCCTCCGTATGGGGCCATCAAATGGTTGAGCTTGCGTTCACCGATATGTCCGAAGGGTGGATGTCCCAAATCGTGAGCGAGTCCGACGGCTTCGGTTAGATCGGCATCGATGTAAAAGTTGTCGTTGAGAGCCTCTGAACTGTTGCGTAAATATTCGCAGATTGAACGGCCTATTTTAGCGACTTCAATCGAGTGGGTGAGTCGGGTGCGGTAGAAGTCGTATTCCCCGGATTGAAAAACCTGGGTTTTGGATTGTAGACGCCGGAATGGGTAAGAGAAAATGATGCGGTCGCGTTCAATCTGGAAGGCGTTACGATAGTCACTCGCGACTGGGTCCGTTTCCGGGAAGCGCTCCATGTCAAAAGCGTTATAGAATTCGTTGTTCATTCGGTTTCTGGCTTGTCTTGGAACACAGTGAGCTTACAAGGTGACGTTTTCTCAATCATGAAATCTTATAAGAATTACCCCTTCGCCAGTGTTTGCTACACTTTATTACTCTCTTATTTTGCGATCTTACCTTTGGAAGCGCGCATCGGTGATTCGCAACAGGAATTCGAGCGGAGGTTGGCGACTGCCGATGGTATCGCTTATCGCGATGAGGCGATTATCGCAGCGCGTCGCAAAGGAATGGTGTATGAGGAGTATTTGTCTTATCTGATTTCCAATTATGAATTGAAGATCTACTACAAGCCTGCTGAGAACGATCGGAAGGCGCTGCGCAGTCAATTTGATGTGAAGCGCAAATTGCCGGGATGGGAAGTACATGTCCTTTATATCAATGGTAAGTCTGCCATGGAATTGTATCAGCGCAGTCAGCCCATGAGTGATCAAGAGCGCAATCTACTGCTGCTTTTGCAGGGCGATGGTAAGCAATGGATGAAAAATGGAAATGAGCGCCTGGATTCAAATAGTTCGAACAAGGAAGAGGCGTCACAGTCTGCTTTTAATTTTCAAATGGTGCGTAGTGATGGACAGGTGCGTGCTGCGGTAGCGCGCGGTGGCTTGCTCTTTGTGGATGCCCAACGTGACACCCAATTAGCGCAAGTACGCGAGGAAGCTCTCGATACGAGCGCGCCAGAGAGCGTCAGTGGCTTTTGATAAGCTGAATTGCATTCTACACTGTGACTCCTAGACTATTACTATGTACAAGTTTTTCGTCACATCATCGATTGTCTGTGTCGCTCTATTTTTGACTGGGTGTTACTCAGGTACTAAAACACGCGGACGCGACATAGGTGCCGTTACCGGAGCGGTATTAGGTGGCATCATCGGTCATCAAATGGGTGACGGAGGCGATGCAAATGTGATCGCTGGCGCTGTATTGGGCGGCGTCATTGGAGGCATGGCCGGAAAAGGAATCGACGATAAAAAAGAGGCGCTCGAGGCAGCTGAGGCACAGCGTCAGTACGAGTATGAGCAAGAAGTGAAGGCGCAGGAGAAGTTGGAGCAGGACATCCAGGCACTCGAGGAACAACGTGTCCGCGATGAGATTGCCCGAAGAGCAACTGCTGAGGATGTGAAAGCTGCTGAGCGTGAGGCTGCGCGCGTCGAGGCCGAATTGGCCATCAAGAAAAAGGCGTATGAAGAATCACAAGCGCGTGCCTTACGAATTCAGGAGGCGCAGGAGCGAATCGCCAAGGCACAGGAGGAATTGGCTGAGCTGGAGCGTCAGGAGGCTGCTGCGACGAATTGAGCTTCGGTTGCTGCACACACTAACAGCGCAAGCGTCTCTCCGATGCGGATCACTTGCTCTCAACTCTGATCACGCACGCGTTCGCTGGTATTATTGGATTGATACGATTGATTTATCCAAGAATTAGTTGTGGTCAGGGTGCAAGTTCCTATAACACTCATAGTAGTACTGGAAAGCCGTCACCCCGATCCGGATTTGTATAAATCTTACCGTTAACATGGCCCGCCGTTCCTGTTACTTCCCGCTTATTTTACTTTATGAACACGCTTCGCATTTATCATCTCACCGAGTATAGTTTTACGCAGCCTGTCGAGTTAACCGATCACACGCTGCTGATGCGGCCGCGCGAAGGGCATGATATTCGTATTTCGTCCTCTCGACTGGATGTGAAGCCTGCTTATTCAGTCAAATGGTATCGTGATATTTATGGGAACTCTGTTGGCGTGCTCAAATTGCGTGGCTTGACGAATTCACTGCGTATTGAAAGTGAGGTTATGATTGAGCACTATGCCGGTCGACCGCTTGACTTTATTGTTGATGAGCGCGCGGTCACTTATCCCTTCCCATTTGAGCCGGAGGAGCGTTTGGATCTTTTGCCCTATCGTACCCACACCTGGCCGAATGACACTGCGCGATTGAAGGCATGGGTCTCGCGTTTCTGGCGTTCGGGCCAGGCGATCGAAACTTTTCTACTGTTGGATCAAATGAACCGCAGCATTGTTGCTGAATTCGTGTACGCGATGCGCGAGGAGCCGGGTGTTCAAAGTCCGGCCCAAACTTTGTTGCGCGGCTCCGGGAGTTGTCGCGATTTTGCGGCACTCTTTATCGAGGCCTGCCGTTATCTGGGTCTGGCTGCGCGCTTTGTCAGCGGGTATTTGCATAACCCTAATTCGACGCAACATGGATCTACCCACGCATGGTCGGAAGTCTATTTGCCCGGTGCGGGATGGATCGGCTTTGATAACACCAGTGGGCAGGTAACCGGCGGCGCTCATATTGCAACCGCGGTGCACCGGCATCCGGAGTCGGTGCCACCGGTGGCAGGTTCGTTTATCGGTCCGGCAAATGTTAGCTCGCAGCTGCGGGTGACAGTGGAGGTTTCTTAAATGATGCGCGAGACCTTGGAAGGTTTGTCGTTTTCCAGATTGGAAGCGATTTTGGCAGCGGCCGAGGTGAACCCGGTGCACGCCCATGCTGTCTTTGGGGCGGTGCAGCGTCGCTTGCTCGGCACTGACTTAAAATCCGCTCAGGGCATTCTGCCTCCGGTACAACGTTGGTTGAGCGGTGAAGCGGCCATCCCGCCTTGTCGCTTGAAAGCCGTCGATGAAACGCCGAGTGGCGATGGATTTACCAGAAAGTATTTATTAGGCATGGCCGATGGTGCTGAAGTCGAGGCCGTCCAAATGGGGTTTCCCGGTCGCTTTACCGCTTGCCTGAGCAGCCAGGTGGGATGTGCGATGGGATGTGTTTTCTGTGCGACCGGTCAAATGGGTTTCACGCGTAATTTGACCGCGGGCGAGATCGTCGCACAGGCGCACCACATTGAGCGGGAGTTACGCCGTACCAATCCCGGTGAGCGTTTGCGTAACATCGTTATGATGGGGATGGGAGAGCCGTTGCATAATTTCGATCCGGTGATGGAAGCGCTGGGGATTATTACTGACAATCGCGGTCTGAACATCGGCCCGGCCCGGGTCGCAGTCAGTACGGTCGGCTATGTGCCCGGCATCCAAAAGCTCACGCGGCATCCGATGCGCTATTCTCTGGCGGTGAGTCTACACGGAGTGAGTGATGAGGAGCGAGGAAAGCTGGTACCGATCAATCAACGTTGGCCTTTGAGCGAGGTGCTGGAGGCCTGCCGTGAATATTCCGCGATCAAGCGCGCGCGTGTTTTCTTTGCCTGGACACTGATCCGCGGTGTAAATGACAGCGATGATCATGCGCGCCGCTTGGTGGATTTGCTGCGGGGCATGAACGCGCATGTTAATTTAATTCCACTCAATCCGACTGATGGATTTGTCGGTCAAATGCCGGACGAAGCGCGTGTACGAAGCTTTCAGCAAATTATACAGGATGCAAAAATACCCAGTACAGTGCGACAGCGTCGGGGGATCGATGTGAACGCCGGTTGTGGCCAACTGAAATCCAAGCGTCGCTCCAAACAGACGCTGTATTCGTAAATCCGATGGAAATCTTGCATTATAGGTGTGCATTTTTGCGCATTCATGTTTTCTACGAGTGATCGCGTATGAAAAAGACTTTCGATGCCTCCACCCGTGCTTTGCCACACGTTCAGAACTTACACGCCTACGTGCCGGGCGAACAGCCGCAGGGTGAGGGTTGGATAAAGCTGAATACGAATGAGAATCCGTACCCGCCTTCACCGAAGGTCGGACCCGCGATTGCTGCTCAGGTGGAACAACTGCGCAAGTATCCCGAACCGGTGAGTCGAGAGTTGCGGGCGGTGATTGCCAGGCGCTTTGATTTAAGTGAGCAAAACGTCATTATCGGGAATGGTTCCGACAACCTGTTGGATCTCATTACACGCTGCTTTGTGGATAAAGCCGGAGCGGGACATACGGTGCCGAGTTATTCCCTGTACCCGGTGGTAGTCGGCATGTCCAATAGAGGCCTGATTGATGTGCCGTTTACCCGCGAGATGAAGCTAAACATTCCTGCGATTGCACAAGTAAATGCGGCAGTCTTTTTCTTAACCTCGCCGAATGCACCCACTGGTGTGCCGTTTACGCGCGAGGAAATAGCGAGTCTGTTGGATCAAATGGATGGCTTGCTGGTGGTGGATGAGGCCTATGTTGATTTCGGGGGTGAAAGCGCGGTGTCGCTGTTATCCGATTATCAGAATCTGGTGGTTGTCCGCACCTTCTCCAAGTCTTACAGTTTGGCCGGCATGCGGGTTGGTTTTGCCATGGCCGATGCGGCTATTATCGGTATGTTGGATCGCGTGCGGGATGCGTATAATCTGGACCGTGTCGCGCAGGCCGCTGCGTTGGCTGCGTTTGAGGATGAGGACTACTTTGCAATGCAGCGCCAGAAAGTAATCGATACGCGAGCGATGACGCGCGCCGCGCTGGATGCCCTCGGCTGGTTTACCTATCCGTCAGCCTCCAATTTTTTATTTACCGAACCAATGAACGCCAGCGGCAAAAGCGGGGCGGACGTCGCCCAGTCACTTTTCGAATCGCTCAAGCGCGCGAAGGTGCTGGTGCGCTATTTTCCGAATCATCCTTTAACTTGCGCTTTCATTCGGGTCAGCATAGGAACTGATGTTGAAATGAAGGCCTTTATAACCGCCGTCGAATCATGGCTGAAGCACGCATAGCAAAACTAACTCGTAATACTCAAGAGACTCAGATCCAAATGGAACTGAATGTCGACGGCACCGGCGTGTCTGAAATCGATACGGGTATTCCTTTTTTTGATCACATGTTGACGCTTTTCGCACGACACGGTATGTTTGACCTCAAGCTCAAAGCTGTCGGCGATATTGAGGTCGACTACCATCACACGGTCGAGGATACCGGCATCGTGCTGGGGCAAGTCTTAAAGAATGCACTGGCTGAGAAGCGAGGGATTCGCCGCTATGGATTCTTTCTCTTGCCGATGGACGAGTCGCTGGCGCGAGTGGCATTGGATTTGTCCAATCGTCAGGCTTTCGTCTACAAGGTGGACTACAGCGATCCCATGGTGCGCGATTTTAGTATCGGACTGGTTAAGGAGTTTTTCCAGGCCTTCGCAAACGAGGCGTGCTGTAATTTGCACATCAATCTGGAATATGGCGAAGAACCGCACCACATTGCTGAGGCGATTTTCAAGTGCTTTGCCCGTGCCTTGGATGTGGCGACTTCGATTGATCCCCGCTTGGGTGATGCCTTGCCAACGACTAAAGGGACGCTCTCAACTTAAGCCGCTACCATTGTCTTAGCGGAAAGTATCTTTCATGACGGGCATGACGCGAATTCTGGGATCGAATCTCTTGTCGGCTTGCATCCCTACACGAGTTTGCCAGCCTCTGCACTTCTTATGAGCGATCCAGTCTCCAATCAAAAGCCGCGATTAGCAGTTATCGACTATGGCATGGGCAACTTGCGGAGTGTGGTACGTGCTTGGGAGCATGTAGGTGCGGATGTCGAGTTGGTTTCGAGGCCGGAGCAAATCGGTTTAGCGGATGCGCTTATTTTTCCGGGGCAAGGAGCCATCGTGGATGCCATGCAGTTACTGCAGCAAACCGGTTTTGACGCAGCGATTCGTGATTGGATTGCGGCGGACAAGCCGTTCTTCGGTATCTGTCTGGGCTTACAGGCCTTGTTCGAACATTCGGAAGAGGGGGACACACCCGCACTTGGGATTTTCAAAGGGCAGGTTCGACGTTTTAGAATCGATCCGGCACTCAAGATTCCGCACATGGGATGGAATGCCGTGAATTTTTCTGCCGGGGCTCCACTCACGGATGGCCTGAAGAGCGGTGTAGACCAGTTCTATTTTGTGCACAGTTATTATATCGATCCACTCGATAAAGGTCTCACTTGGTTTGAGACAGACTACGGCGGGAGTTTTGTTTCCGGAATTCGGTCTGGAAATTGCTTTGCCACTCAATTCCATCCGGAAAAAAGTCAGGCAAAGGGTTTGCAACTCTATCAAAATTTTTTGAGAGCGCTTTAAGTTCGCTCACTTTTGCTATCCACTTGCCAGCCCATAATTTATAGCTTTATTAAACTAATACTATGGAAACCACAGGCACGATACGATTAGGCAATGAAAATCTCGAGTTCCCCGTTATCACGGGAACTGAGGGCGAGAAAGCGCTCGATACTCGAACGCTGCGAGCGAAGAGTGGCTACATCACTTTTGATGAAGGCTACGGCAATACCGGCTCCTGCCTGAGTGAAATTACTTTTATTAACGGCGAGCAAGGGATTCTTCGCCACCGCGGTTATGCGATCGAGCAATTAGCGGAGCGTTCTTCCTTTTTGGAAGTGGCTTACTTAGTGATTTACGGTGAGTTGCCGAGTGAAGCGCAATTGAACCAGTTGCGCTCACAGGTGACGAAAAACGCTTCGATTCACACCGGGATGCGCTATCACTTTGAGGGTTTTCCGATCGACGCACACCCCATGGCGATTCTATCTTCCATGCTGAATTCGTTAGGCGCTTATTACCCGAACATGTCATCCAATGACCGTGAGCAGGATCTGGCTCATTTTGACGAGACGGCCGCTGTCCTGATCTCCAAGGTGCGTACCATTGCAGCGATGACTTATCGCATGAAGAAGGGCTTGCCGTTCGTGTTCCCGGATCACAGCCGTCGTTATACGGATAACTTCCTGCATATGATGTTCACCGAGCCCTATAACGAATATCACAACGATTCGGGTGCAGCTGATGCACTGGACTTATTTCTTTTATTGCACGCTGACCACGAGCAAAATTGCTCGACTTCGACCGTTCGTATGGTGGCTTCCGGCGGAGCGAATCTGTTCGCTTCCGTTTCAGCAGGTGTCTGTGCGCTGTGGGGTCCTTCACATGGTGGTGCGAATATGGCTGTGATTAAAATGCTGGAAGAAATTCATGCAGACGGAGATGACGGCTCTCGATTTATCAAGGCCGCCAAAGAAGGAAAAGCCAAGCTGATGGGTTTCGGGCATCGCGTTTACAAAAACTACGATCCGCGTGCCAAGATTTTAGGTAAGAGTGCCGAACACGTGCTTTCCGGCATTGGTATTGATGATCCACTGCTGGATATTGCGAAGCACTTGGAACAGGCCGCTTTGGAGGATGATTATTTCATCAAACGCAAATTGTATCCAAATGTTGATTTTTACAGCGGCATTCTGCTCAAGGCGATTGGTATCCCGGTTGAAATGTTCACGGTGATGTTCGCCATCGGGCGCATGCCGGGATGGATTGCGAACTGGAAGGAGATCGCGGAAAATCCCAAGAGCCGCATCCACCGGCCGCGCCAGATTTATACTGGCCCGCCCTTGCGTGAATTTGTAAAGCTCGGCGATCGCTAGAGCGGTCGCAACTTGACGTAGATGCGCACTGGGACGCTGCCGCGCTAGTTTAGGCGCGTTCAAGTGGTCGACTAGTGCCAACTTTCATCGGGGGCGTTATTCTGCCTTCTTTGGTGCTGTGGCACCATGCATGACCTCTTCGAGTTCGAGGCCCGTCATTTTTTTGATGCCTCTCAGCAGCAACCAGAGTGCTATGATCATGATGATCATGCTGGGTATGGCGATCACCGGCCAACTCCAAGCCATCATTTTACTGACCTCTGAGTTAAAGGCATCCGAACCACTCGGGCTGACAACGATCCAGCTGGCGAGTAGGTAGTTTAAAATGGCACTTAATAAAAAGGAACCGGCCAGCAACCAGGTGCAGCGTACCAGCAATTGTTCGAAAGCACTTTCCATTTGGTGTGCTTGTAACTGAGCATGTACTTTATCCACATCAATTATTTCAGGATTGTACAGGAGTGTCCGAATGAGTGGATAGGGCGTCTTCAATGAGATCATTACCGCGAGTCCCAAGATAAAAGGGATGGCTGCTTCTTTGACCGCGAACCATTTGGTCGGGATTTCAAGTATCCCGATGCCGCCAGTCATGAGTACGCTGATCAATCCGAGAATGGAGAAGACGTTGTACTTTGAGCGTTTGAAGTAGTCGTAGATAAAATAGCAGACTGGGAACAGGATAGCGATTATCAGAATCGGGACGGCGACGTTCTCGAAGTGAGGTTCCAGAAAACTGCCAAACCATTTTTTACCCTTATTGAGAATCAGGATCGGGATGAGTATATTAAACCCCAGATTTAAAAGTGTGTTCTCTTTCTTTGGTGCCGGTTTTACCGGAGCCGAAGAATTTTCTGAATTTGGTGTGCTGCTGGGTTGCGAATCGGTCATGAGTTCGCCTAGGCTTTTCCGAGTTATGTCGAACGCAAGCTCTATTCGCTGTCTTATTACTGCCGGACCCACTCGTGAGTTCATTGATCCCGTGCGCTTTATCAGCAATCCGTCCACCGGTAAAATGGGCTTCGCGCTGGCTGAAGCGGCTGTTGAAGCGGGCTGGACGGTTGATTTGATCGCCGGGCCTGTCGCTTTGGAAGAGCCGGAGGGTGTGATTTTATACCCGGTCGTGACGGCTGAGGAAATGTATCATCAAGTGGATGCTCTGTTCGATGCCTGCGATATTTTGATCATGACCGCGGCGGTGAGCGATTTTCGTCCTGTCAGCCGCCACGAGTTCAAAGAGAAAAAAGGCGACGCGGCTCTGACGATCGAGTTCGAGCGCACCACCGATATTCTGAAGACTGTGACGGAACGCAAACAGCACCAGAGCGTGGTGGGCTTTGCGGCTGAAACCAATGATGTGGAGCTTTACGCCAAGAAAAAGCTGCAAAGCAAAAACCTTGATTGGATTGTAGCGAATCAGGTTGGGGCTTTAGGAGCCGGCTTTGCTGCGGACAGCAATGAAGTGATACTGATTGCCGCCGACGGTAGTTCGTTGAAAATCGGTCCAGCCAGCAAGCGCGCGATCGCGGAAAAACTGATACAATTGGTAACACCCGCGATGTCTTAGTCTCACTCTTAAAGCTAAGGATCACTGAGACACTTTCAGTTTTTATGATCAAAGACTACAGGCATCGTGTGTATGAGGCATCGACAGGCTATGGCAATGGGGAGTAGGAGTAAGATAAAGATTTTTTATGAAGAACACTGGATTGGATAAAATACTTGGAAGAATTGAAGACCTCGATTCGGTGAATCTTGGTATTTTGGTGCAGCGTCTGGCGCGTGAACGCAAGATGCAGGAAACCGTTTTCAATACGATCCAGGATGGTATTCTAGTCATTGATACCGACGGTACGGTCCAATACGCAAATGTTGCGGCATTGAATATGATCGGATTGAAAGAGGGTGACGTCGGGGTGACGCGATTATGGAAGATGGTGCCGGATTTGGCTCAGTCGATTGATCGTGTCACCGTGGCAGGTAAGAAGAAAGCGTCGCCGGTGCTTTCCCGCGAGATTGAGTTAAATTACCCGGAGCACCGCATTGTACGATTTTATATGGTGCCGATCGATGCCCAGATAGGACATGATGATAGCGGTGGCTATGTCATTGTGATTACAGATGTGACGGAGGAAAAAGTTTCCATGGAAGAGATGATTGAGACTGAGCGGGTCTCTTCAATCTTTCGTCTGGCTGCCGGGGTGGCCCATGAACTCGGCAATCCCTTGAATTCGCTGACGATTCATCTGCAATTGATTGAGCGTAAACTCAAGAAGCTCGCAGGTGAGGAGGAAGCGGCCAAGCTAGCGGAGTCTTTGCAGGTTTGTCAGGGCGAGGTGAAGCGACTCGATGGCATTATTACTCATTTCCTCGAAGCCGTGCGTCCGCAAAAGCCCGAACTAAACGAACTCGATCTGGTTGAATTGGTCGATGAAGTCCTGCGGGTACAGGAGGCTGAATTAAAAGACCGTAAGCTGGATATCAAGATCGAGGTTAGCGGTGAACTGCCATCGATTTTGGGAGATCGGGGGCAGATGAAACAGGTCTTTTTCAACTTGATCAAAAATGCGATGGAGTCGATGCAAGCGGGCGGATCTTTGCGTATTTTGGCACGCAGCGACGACGAATCGATCTACATGCAGTTTATCGACAGCGGTTCCGGTATTTCTGAAGAAGACATTTCACATGTCTTTCAGGCCTACTATACCACGAAAAAAGAGGGCCATGGTCTGGGGATGATGATCGTCCAACGAATCATACGTGATCATGGCGGGCAGATCAGTTTGGAATCCCGTCAGGGAACCGGAACGATTGTGACGCTTCAACTGCCTCAGCGGCATCGCCGCACGCGCCTGTTGCATTGATTTCTCGTGCCGCGGAAGGGGTATCCGGGGAGAACTGCGATTTTTCAATCGCTCATACCCAATTTGCGCGACCCTGGCATGGGTCGGCAAATCGGATAATCACGTTAAGGGTTAGTCGAAATTAAGCTGGTTCTACTTGCTGTGCGCAGGGGCCCTTTTGCCCCTGACCAACTTCGTAGCTTACTTTTTGGCCTTCGTCCAAAGTCGCGTAGCCTGAAGTTTTAATCTCGGTGTGATGAACGAAAAGATCTTTGTCGCCGTCATCCGGAGTGATGAAGCCGTAGCCTTTTTCTGAATCGAACCATTTTACTGTGCCTGTTGTCATATTATTTCTTATTTATCTGTTACGTCACTTCATGCTGCTTCAAGCAGTAGTGAAGTGTTGGGGCTATTGCTAATGGCTGATCGAAACCCGATCAACCTAGATGGGTTCTAAAGGAGATATTTTAAATCTGCAACCTATACCTTCAGTACTTTATTGCGGCAATATTGGCCCCAAACAGTTCAGCTTGAAGTCATTCGTTGGACGGAAACTTCCATTTTGGTGAGTTCTACCGGATCCCCGAATTGGGTGTAGATGGCGACATCCGCTGCGTCGCGCCCATAGGCGATGGCAATGCGCCCACCTAAAAGATTATCTTGGGTGGGGTCGAAAGTGTACCAGCGTCCGCCAACGTATGCTTCAAACCACGCGTGCATATCCATCGGATTGAGTGTTTCCAAATAGCCGACAACCATGCGTGCCGGGATGGACAAGGCGCGACAGAGTGCGATGCCGAGGTGTGCCATGTCGCGGCAGACTGCTTCGGATTTTTGATTCACTTTGGTGGCACTGATGATGCCGGTGTCGATACCGGGGTGGTATTTTATGGTATTCCGGATGTAATTCACGATGGCAGCGCACTGATCATAGCCCGGCGCCGTTTCGCTAGTCAGTTCCGCTGCCAGATGTGTGAAATGTTCGGATTCGCAGTAGCGGCTGGGCAGTAAAAAGGGCAGTGTCTCACAGGGCAAATTCTGCACTTCCATGAAGAATGCGCCGGGTGCGGTGTCACTCATGTCGTCTGCTTTAACCAGCACGGAGGTCTTGATCGAAAAGTCACCTGCCGGGGCAACCAAGCGCTGACAGAGATTTCCAAACATGTCAGTGAATTCGTAGGTCGGTACGCTGGGATCGATTAGGTACTCTTCCCGTCCGACCCATTGATTGTAACCACTACGAGGACGCAGCATTAGAATAAATGGCGTCGGCGTCGGTATTATGAATTCGAGTGAGCAATTTGCGTTTAGCCACATGGTGAAATATCGACTCTGTCGTTGGTGAAGTTGGTTGTGATAACTTGTAAGATTCTTCTTAGCTTCGGCTAAGTTCGCAAGAATGTGCAGCAAAACCCGCGCCGAAAGAGGTCAGCCAGATACCATCGGGAGGGGTTTCGTCGGCGAGAACATCCTCGAGTGTGAAGAGTATGGAGGGACTGCTGACGTTACCAATCTGTCGCAGAGTTTCCCGGCTGGGTTTGAGTGATTGCCCACTGAATACTTTTTCGAGAGCATCCAGCACATCACGGCCTCCGGTGTGGGTTAGGATCTTTGCGTTTTGGGGGGCATTCGATTGTTGGTGGAGTGTCTGTACGATGGGTGCAGCCACAGTCGGTAAGGAACGGTGCAGTTTGTTGCGCAGCTTACCGCCCTTGTTGGTGAATCGTAGTAGCTCGCGATCTTTGGGAGAATGGTAGGTGTCGAAATTCTTCAAGCGATAGCCGGTGCGGTCGGGATTGTTCGACCAGATCGATGCCGAGGCACCATCTCCAAAAAGACATGCGCTGATTAAAACGCCCGGGTCATTATCGAGATAGAAGGCAGCCGAGCAGACTTCGACTGCAATGCAGGCAACGACTGCATCGGGGTTGGCAGCCAAGAAACCATGCGCGCTGCGTAGCGTCGGGATGGCGGCGCCGCAACCCAGACCCACAATATCCTGTAAGTAGGTCTGCGGCGGCAAATTCAAGGCTTCTGCCACATGACTGGTGACGCCCGGGCAGAGATAGCCACTACAGGTACAAATAAAGAGCGCGTCCAGCGCTTCAGCTTTCAGCCCGGCTTCTGCGAGCGCTCGTTTGAGTGCACTGCCAGCGATGGCGGGTGCTGCGCTCTCGAAGTTGCGATTCAGCATTTCCGCATCAAGGGAGAAGAGTTGTCGCGGGTCTTGAGTCGCGAAATAGCGCTGATCAATGCCGGAATTACCCAAAAGAATTTTTTCCAGCAGTGTGCCCGAGCGCTCACTGAGTGTGGTTAGCATCTCCGATTTTTGCAGGATTTCCCAAGATTCGAGTTGGGTGTATGCGTATTCGGGTAGGCTGTGATTTATGGACTGTAAAAACATAGCTTAATGGGTTGAAGCATAAAGTAGGCGAAACGGGAGCAGATTTAACTTACTGAGCAGGGCGAGTGCCTGTTGCTTTTTGGACTCGTTGATCCAAGGGTGAAGTTTTTGCGCGAACCATAGGCGACGACTGAAGCAACTGTGGCAGCGACGGTTGATCTTTTTGATAGTGGTATGCCAATCTTGCTGTTCGCTGGCATAGGCCAGCACTTCCGGAAAGGCGATTTCAGCCGATTCAATGGCAATGGACATCCCATTCCCGGTGAACGGAGGAATGACGCTGTACGCATCGCCTAGCCTGAGCGTGTCTGTCGAATTGGAGCGAGTGCTCTGCGCAAACTGAATCCCAGCGACACCAGCATGGCTATGCGGATCGATGCCACCCGCTTGTATGCGCTCGCTGAGTGTATTGAGACCACAAACGCTCAGATAGGCATGTATCCAATCTGCGCGATTGGCTTTGAGTTCGGGACGTTGTTTAAACAAAGCGCAGACATTGACGCGGCCATTTTCGATCGCAGACATTCCCAGATAGGCGTCAGGGCCAAGGTGCAGTTCCAGATCAGCCGTAGTCTTGAGATCGGTACAGTGTAACTTCAGCCCGATCCAATCGGAGTTCGAAGCGCGGCGCCCACTGCAGAGCACCGTCCCGTCTGTGTTGCTGCTTTCACGCAGACGCGACCGCTCATGCAGCTGTCCGCCGTTGTCTCTAAAAAGCTTTGCGAGTCGTTTATCCAGTTCGTAGCGGGAGATACCCAGCGCGGGCGTGGGCAGTCTCGATTCGAGTATTTTAGTTTCACGTAAGTACCAATTAACTGATTGATGCGGCAAAGCACCTTCCAGAGTACTGCCGAAACCAAGCTTGCGCAGACGACTCGCACCCTGACCGCAAATAAACTCGCCGCAGACGCGATGGCGGGGAAGGACACTGGCTTCGTGTATGGCGGTTGGCACGCCGGCTTTTTGCAGTGCGTTGCCCAGGGTTAATCCTGCGAGTCCTGCCCCTGCAATTTTAACTGGTTTCATCGACGATGTGCTTCCATTCGATACGCACCCATGAAGCTTGTCTTCACTGTGACCAGCCAATCCTTTTCATCGAGTGCCATTATACTGGCAAGTTCGTTACGCTTAAATCCCGCTTCGATGCTGACACAACCATCATAGAGTGTGATCGCGCTGAAGCCAATCAAGCAGCCGGCTCTCAGTTGCCACTTGTGAGCCGGGCGTCGACAAGGTTCGTTGGCGAAGATGTGTTGCACGTTGGAGCTTTTGATCCGATCGCCTAATGAGGCAAGTTGCTCGTTCGTAAAGTGATGTAAAATTAAATTAGCCAGAACTACCTCCGTAGTGCCCAGGTTTTCATAATCCAGAATGTCACCCTGATGCCACATCGCGTCATTGGGCCATTCGGGCGGGCGAGGTGCATAATCAACCGCGGTGTAGGTGGCAAAGTTGTTCACTGCATGCAAATGGCGAGCAAGCTCACCTTCACCAGCTCCAAGTTCCAGCGTGTGCAGTTTCTCATCTTCGTAGGCACTGAGTGCGCTTTCAAACCAGCTGTGGTTTCCCATCAGCTGATTGATGAGCACCAGATCACGCCGACTTGCTTTTGCTGCAGGATCTGCAGGATCAAGCGTGTCCAAGTACTCGGGCCGTATCCTCCTTGCCATGTAGTGATATAATCTGGATTTCGTTGGTGAGTCAATTCACGTGATTCATTTCAACGCTAGCAGTTTTGAGTCCTTTTCTCATGCTTTTGGATTAATGCTGACCAGCAGTTGATTCATCGTGGATGGAGGTCTTCTTAAAAGCTAGTAAAGTCGGGTGTGGGGCTCATCCATGTCCCAGTCACGGCCCTCTTGCGAGGGTTGCGACCTCATGGCGGGATGGACGGGACTTGTTCCGATATGCATTACACTCACAAGACCGGGCGCGTAGCGAACCGGACCACCCGTGCGGGTTAAAGTCGCCGTATAAGACAGCCACAAAAAAGTCGCGATCCTCTTACGAGAACCGCGACTTAAATGGCGGGATAGACGAGACTTGAACTCGCGGCCTCCTGCGTGACAGGCAGGCGCTCTAACCAACTGAGCTACTACCCCAAAAAGTTGGAAGAGGCAGACAGTAGAAACGGCTGTTTTGAAGTCAAGCGGTGTTTTTCAATTTTTTCCATGCAACTCGATAACTGGAAATCAAGTTTTGCTTTTCAGTCACTGTCCCGTAATTTATGACTCATTTATGTCGGTTAGTTATCCAGTGGAGTCCGCTATTCAAGCACCTCGTCGCTCAAAGTGGGGTCCATTGGTCTTAGCGCTACTCTTCCAGCTCGGACTTTTGGGTATCGCCGTTTTTGTGGTGGTATTGGTGCCGGAATTTAAAAAAGATCCAGAGTTTGTGGCGCGTAAAAAGATCTATTTGCCGCAAAAAGAGCTGGAACACAAGGTGGCCTTGGCGGAATTTCAGAACGCTGCCAGTTCGCCGATGATGATGGAGCGCATTCGTAGCGCGGCGCTATTGCCCGATTCGATGCCTGCCTTACCTGAGCTTCCGCAGAGTGAATTTAATCCGATCGAACGCAACCCAGCGGCGCTGCAATCCGACGCTTTATTGGGTCAATCGGGCGTATTGGGAGCTTTGCAAGGTCTGCAGACTGAGTCCTCTTCTGCTTCGCTATTTGGTGTGCAGGACAGCGGGCAGCGCATTCTGATCTTATTCGACAACAGCTCTACTGTATGGAATAAGGCCAGCGCGGCGGGCGTTTCGACGGATGCGTTTGTGCGTGAACTCGGAACACTGATTGATGGACTGAATGCCAACACGCTCTTCGGTCTGATACCCTTTGCGCAACAGGTGGGCACTTTTCGTGACTACATGATCGCAGCCGGAGCTCGAAATAAAGCGGCAGCGAAGCTGTGGGTGCGCGACAACGTGCGCTCATCACGCAAAACAACTCAGTTGAAGTTTGAGGTGAATGGCGTGCAGGGGGCGTTGACGGTTGCTTTCCAAATGGAGCCAGAGGTCATCTTCATTGTATCAGATGGTGATTTTCAACGTGGTAAGACGGATAAAGTCGCTGGGGGCGATGTGCCTTGGGACGAAATCGAAAAGACACTACGCACGCTGGTTAGGGAAAGCGGCATCCAGCCGCGCATACATTTTATTGGTTTTCAGGTGGACGCAGCAGTGAGCGAATCCATTCAAAGAATTACCCGTCGTTATGACGGTCAATTCAGTGATTTTGCCAAGCGCTAGCGGTGGCAGTTAAGAGCGGTGTGCGATCCCTGTTGCTATCGATCGCCTGATTGCCAAGTTCGTCTGTATGCGTGATGCAGCCGACTGCCACGACGCATTCTAGATCCATGACTCCCAAATTATATATCATTACCGGGCCGACAGCTGTCGGCAAAACCGAGTATGCGCTCTCCTTTGCCGAGACGCATAACGCTGAGATCGTTTCCTGCGACGCTTCGCTGGTGTATCGGGGCATGGACATTGGAACCGCCAAGCCGACGCCGGAAGATTTGGCCCGCGTACCCCATCATTTGATCGACGTGCAGCCGGTGGATCAACCCTACGATATAGTGGCTTATGTGCGTGATGCCGAAACGGTGGTGGCCGACATTTTTGCCCGCGGTAAAAGCGTAGTGGTGACCGGGGGGAGTGGCTTTTACCTCAAAAGTTTTTTTGCGCCGGTAATCGACCTGGTTAAGGTTTCAGATTCTGTACGCGAGTCGGTAGCGCATTTATATGAAGCACAGGGTTTAGAAGGCTTGTTGCAGGAACTGCGGCAAAGGAGTCCGGCGGGGCTGGGAAATCTCGATTCAATGAATCCACGTCGGGTATTACGGGCCTTGGAGCGTAGCATCGCCTCGGGCAAGTCGCTGCCGGAATTACAGGCCGAGTTTGCGGCACGTCCGGAACCTTACCGCGAGTGTGAAAAGAAACTAATTCTATTGGAGCGGGATACGGAAAATTTAAGGCAACGGATCGCTCTGCGGGCGGAACAAATGGTGAAAGACGGTTTGATTTATGAAGTGGAGGATTTGATCCAACAAGATCTTCGCAAAAATCCGAGTGCGGCCTCAGCGATCGGTTATCGTGAGACGCTGGCCTTTTTGGATCACAAAATAGAGCTGCGGGAGTTAGTGCCTGAGATCGTACAGAACACGATTCATTTGGTGAAGAAGCAGCGCACTTGGTTTCGAACACAAATACGTCGACCCGACGAACTAATCAATTTCTAGGGCATTCTATTGTGATTCAGGGTTGTCAGCTTTTAGAAATGGCATTTCCTGTGCGTCGATGTGTCAACGTTGCGAGTGGTCCCGGGGTTCCGAGATAGAGAAAGACTACCATGATCAGGAGTGGGGTGTGCCGATTTGGGATGATCGCTTGCTGTTTGAGTTTTTGATTTTAGAAGGTGTGCAGGCCGGACTCAGTTGGGTGACGATCTTAAAAAAGCGAGCGCGCTACAGAGTGGTGTATGATAATTTTGAGCCTGAAGTCGTCGCGCGTTATGGGTCAGCCAAGGTGGCTGAACTACTGTCGGATGCCGGTATCATCCGCAATCGTTTGAAAGTCGCGGCCTCAATTGGCAATGCGCAGGCGTTTTTAAAAGTGCAGCAGCGTGCAGGTGCCTTTGCGCCCTGGCTGTGGCAGTTTGTTGGCGGTCAACCGATTCAAAATGCTTGGGAACGCTCTGAGCAGGTACCGGTGACGACGCCCGAGTCGGACGCGATGAGCAAGGCACTCAAGCAGGAAGGCTTTAAATTTGTCGGCTCTACGATTTGCTATGCCTTGATGCAGGCCGTGGGCATGGTGAATGATCATACGACCGACTGCTTTAGACATAAACAACTCGGTCAGTCGAATTAAGTCAGGACGCTTTCGTTGTTGGTTTCAGCGAAAGTGTCACTCGCAAGCATCAATCTTTCGGTCCGGTGATCACGTCTTGTAAGTGGTTCAGGTGGCCATCTTTTAAGCTGTAGATCCACGAGTGAATTTCCAGTTTTTGACCTCGTTTCCAGGCTTCCTGGATGACCGTCGTACGCTGTAGGTTTTTTGCTTGAGCCATGACGTTGAGTTCGCACAGACGATCCAACCGGGCCTCCCCATCGAGTTTCTCAAGCTCATGAATATTGAGTGTTTCCACGTCCTGTATATGGCGCAGCCAGTTGTCGATTAATCCGTGTAGTTTATTCTCAGTGGATGCTTTGATGCCTCCGCAACCATAGTGCCCGACGACCATGACATGTCCCACTTTGAGAATATCGACGGCATACTGCAGCACGGAGAGTAGGTTGAGATCCGTGTGGACCACCATATTGGCGATATTGCGATGAACAAAAACCTCACCCGGCATCAGGCCGGTAATTTGATTGGCAGGCACACGGCTGTCGGAGCATCCAATCCAGAGGTAATTCGGCTTTTGTTGAGACGATAGCTTATTAAAGAAATCAGGGTCCCGTACCAGGGTTTCTTGGACCCATTCTCGGTTTTTAATGAGAAGCTTATTCAGTGTCGGCATGATGGGAAGGAATACTCAAAGGTCGTTGGTGTCAGGTAACAAAAAGGCCGTCCCGCCGAAGTGGGACGACCTATAACTGATTGCTTTTCAGTTAAAAGGCGAACTCGTATTTTTTGAGGCGCTGAGCGATTTCGGCGACGATCTCTTTTTCCTTTTCGACGCCTTGTGCGGCAAAAGTAACGGAAAAGCGTACGAAATTGCCACAGTCATCCCATGGCACGGTGCTGATCAACTCATTCGTAATCAGCCACTGGCTGAAGTCTTCGCCGGTCTTGAACTCGGTGCTGACAGCGTCAACTGTCGCGGAGCGGGGTGCCGGGACGTAAAGAAAGAAGCTGCCTTTCGGCTTCTTAGCGTTAAAGCCATTACTCTTCAGCGCCTCAACCAATAGGTCCATGCGACGCGAGTATTTGGCTGCGATTTCATCGGTGATCTGTGGATTGGCGAGTGCGACCGCACCTGCTTTTTGAATGGCCAGAAACTGACCGGAATCAGAATTATCCTTCATGTCGGCATATGCCTGAACGATGAGTGGATTTCCGACTACGAAGCCGAGGCGCCAACCAGTCATGTTGTAGCTCTTGGAGAGTGAGTGGAGTTCGATCGCCACTTCTTTGGCACCGGGCACTTGGAAGATGGAAGCTGGAGTACCTTCAAAAATTAATGAAGCGTAGGCGGCATCCTGCAGGATGATCAGGTTGTTCGCTTTGGCAAAAGCCACGGCCTTTTCGAAAAACTCAAGCGTGGCGGAAGCGCCGGTTGGGTTATTCGGGTAATTGAGTACCATGATTTTGGCTTTGGCAGCGATATCGGCCGGTACCGCATCGAGGTCGGGCAGAAAGCCATTGGCTTCTTCCAGCTTCATGTTGTAAACGTGGCCGCCATAGTACTTGGCATGCGTACCCAGTACCGGATAACCGGGCACAGTCATCAGCACATAGTCGCCGGGATTGATGAAACAACCGGGAATCATTGCGAGCGCTGTTTTTGAGCCAATGGAGTGAACGACTTCGGTGTCCCAGTCGATGTCCTGAACGTCAAAGACCTCCGCCATGTATTGAGCCGCCGCTTTCTTGAAGTCGTCGCCACCGTTATCAGCGTAGCCGCGATTTTCGGGTTTAGCGGCCTCGGCCTGAAGCGTTTCAACCACGATGGGGAAAGCCATTTCGTCCGGTTCCCCAACTCCCATATCGATCAGGTCCACATCGGGCTTGGCTGTTTTGGCCGCTTTTTTAGCGCGTTTGATTTTCTCGAATTTGTAAATGGCAGTGGATTTGCCGTATTGATTGCCGCCGATGCGCTCGGCGAAAAGTTCCTGGATATAAGGATCACTCATGGAGTCTGGACTTTATTTGAATTTAATATAATATTTGCGTTTTTATGTCGGGATGTCCCCGCATACAGACACTTGTTTATGCAGACAATACAATCGGTCAACGAAATGCAATCTCACGCCATCGGCTTGCGCTCCAGCGGTCGACTGATCGGTTTGGTGCCGACCATGGGCTGTCTACATGAGGGACACTTATCACTGATCGATATTGCCAAAGAGAAAGCTGACAAGGTCATTGTTTCGATTTTTGTCAACCCCGCCCAATTCGGCCCGAGTGAGGATTTTGGACAGTATCCACGCGTGCTTGAGGAGGATTTAGAGAAATGCCGGGAGCGCGGAGTGGACATGGTTTTTAACCCATTGCTGGAGGAAATGTATCCTGAGGGTTATTCCACATACGTGACTGAAGAGCAAATCAGTGAAGGGCTGTGCGGTGTCTCCCGTCCCCACCATTTTCGTGGAGTGACGACGGTCTGTCTGAAACTTTTTAACATCACCCGTCCGGATTTCGTCGTATTTGGTCAAAAAGACGCGCAGCAGTGTGCCATCATACGTAAAATGATCACCGACTTGAACATTTCGACGGAAGTGTTGGTCGGTCCTACCCATCGTGATCCCGATGGTCTGGCCACCAGTTCACGCAATGCCTATCTAACAGCAGTGCAGCGCGAGGAAGCTCTCAGTATTTCCAAGGCGCTTTTCACTGCGGAAAAAATGGTCAGCGAGGGAACGCGTAGCGTGGATCGCGTGGTCGCCGAGATTATTCATATTCTTTCGCTCTCACGCCGGGTGCGAGTGATTTACGTTAAGGTGGTGGATCGTGAGACGATGCAACCGGCGCGCGAAATCATTCCGGGCACGCAAGTGATCACCGTGGCGGTTTGGGTTGAGCAAACCCGTTTGATCGACAATATCTTGATTTAACTGAGCCATCTCCTCTGACCATCGTAGCGCCTCGCTAAGAATCACTTGGGCTCTCTGACTGCTGACTTTTCCAATCATGTCCAGAAATTACGATGTCATCGTTGTTGGCAGTGGTATTGCCGGTTTGAGTTTTGCGCTTAAGGTCGCTGAAGCCGGCTTGCGTGTGGCGATTATTACCAAGAAAAATTCAGCGGAATCCAACACCAACTACGCGCAGGGAGGGATCGCGGCCGTCACTGCCCAAACCGACGACGTCGAGATGCACGTCGCGGACACCTTGGATGCGGGTGATGGACTCTGTGACGAGCAGGCGGTGCGTGAGATTTTAAAAGACGGGGCAGCCAGCATTGAAGAACTGGCGCATCGCGGCGTGGCATTTACTCAGTTAGCGGATGGGAGCGTCTCGTTGGGCAAGGAAGGTGGGCATTCCCAGCGCCGAATCTTACATGTGAAAGATGTGACCGGCAAAGCGATTGAAGAG
>Ga0210065_1000085_pt1 | contig 28968 bp, 24 predicted proteins | sample Muzzi_PWB_D1_FD_185533 | JGI IMG/M metagenome (GOLD analysis project Ga0210065, IMG submission 185533) | Wetland microbial communities from San Francisco Bay, California, USA, that impact long-term carbon sequestration - Muzzi_PWB_D1 (SPAdes) | ecosystem: Environmental > Aquatic > Marine >... | reverse complement strand
GGTCGTTCGGCAGGATGGTCAGGGTGTTCGAGACGCCACCGGCGAGATCCTCGGAGGCCAGGACCTCGACCTGGTGAGCTTCGCAAATGCGCACAATGGTTTCGACAGCCCCGGGCAGGCCGGACTTGAGGGGGTTGCCAAAAAGGCCCACCCGGCGGATGGGACCGACGGTTTCCTGCGCCCCCGAGGTCATGACGCACTCTGGGCGCGGGACCCGTCCCTGTTTTCCTCGATGATTTCCTGGACCCTCTTGGCAAGATCCGCACAGGTAAGGCCCATATCCTCCAGAAGTTCGTTCCGGGAAGCGTGCTCCTGGAACTGGTCGGGGATACCCAGATTGACCACCTGGGGGCCGCCGGCAGGGAACTCGCCGGTGGCCCATTCGACCACCGCGGAACCGAACCCGCCGGCGAGACAGTTTTCCTCGACGGTCACCACCAGGCGGTGCCGGCGCCAGACAGAGGCCAACAGATCATGGTCCAGGGGTTTGATGAAACGCATGTCCACCACTTCAGCCGAAAGCCCCGATCTGCCGAGGATTTCGGCGGCCTTCATGGCTTCGGCAACCATCGAGCCCACCGCCAGGAAACAGACATCCTCTCCGGCGGCCAGGGTTTCGGCCGTGCCGATGGGCAACGGAACCGGATCCCCTTCGAGCGCCACGCCAAGACCCGATCCGCGGGGGTAACGGAGTGACGAAGGTCCGTCCTCCCGCGCCAGTCCGGTGGCCAGCATATGGCGCAACTGGTCTTCGTCACGGGGGGCCATGACCACCATGTTCGGGATCATGCGCAGGTAGGTGAAATCGAAGACACCGTGATGGGTCGGACCGTCCTCGCCCACCACGCCGCCCCGGTCGACGGCAAACACCACGGGGAGTTTCTGCAGGGCGATGTCATGGATGATCTGGTCCAGGGCCCTTTGCAGGAAGGTCGAATAGATGGCCACTACGGGCTTCTGCCCATCACTGGCCAGCCCGCCGGCGAAGGTCACCGCGTGCGCCTCGGCGATGCCCACGTCGTGAAAGCGCCCCGGACAGTTGTCCCTCATGCCGGTCAGACCGGTGCCGGTGGGCATGGCGGCGGTGATCGCGTGGATCCTCTTGTCCTTGAGGGCCATTTTGGTCAGGGTTTCCCCGAAGACCGACGTGTAGGCCGGCACCGCCGGCGGGACCACCTTGATACCCTCGGACTTGTCGAACTTGCCCACCCCGTGGTAGCGCTGACCGTCCTGCTCGGCGAAGTGGTAACCCTTGCCCTTGCTGGTGATGCAATGCACCAGGATCGGTCCGGGAAGCTTGCTGACAGCCCTCAGGGTTTTTTCCACGACCGGAAGGTCGTGTCCGTCCAGGGGACCAAAATACTTGAACCCCAGCTCCTCGAACAGGATGGTCGGCACGACCAGCTGCTTGAGGCTTTCCTTGATGCGCCCGGCCAGCTTCTGGGCCTTGGTCCCGTGGGGCAGGTTGCCCAGCAGGTCCCAGATGTCCGCCTCGAACCGGACATAGTGTTTCCCGCTGGTGATGCGGGTCAGGTATTTTGAGATGGCCCCCACATTCGGCGAGATGCTCATGTTGTTGTCGTTGAGGATGACGATGAGGTTGGTCCCCAGTTGGCCGGCATTGTTCAGGCCCTCGTAGGCCAGCCCTCCGGTCAGGGCTCCGTCACCGACCACCGCGACCACGGCGTTGTCCCGGCCGGCGGCGTCGCGGGCGGCCGCGAACCCGACGGCGGCGCTGATGGCCGTGCTGGCGTGTCCGACCCCGAACATGTCATGGGGACTTTCGGACTGCTTGGGAAACCCGGCGATGCCACCCTTGCTGCGCAGGGTTCCGAACTGTTCCCGGCGTCCGGTAAGCAGTTTGTGAACGTAGGCCTGATGGCCGACATCCCAAACGATCTTGTCGGTCGGCGTGCTGAAAACCCGGTGCAGGGCCACCGTCAGTTCGACCACGCCCAGACTGGCGCCAAGATGCCCGCCCGAACGGGATACCGAAGTGATGATTTCCTCGCGCAATTCGGCGCACACCTGAGCCATGCTACCGGCCGGAAGCTTCTTCAGATCATCAGGTCCGGCAATATGCGGCAGAAGGGGTTCCATGGTCGTCCTTTCCGGGCGGTCGCATCCCTGTCCAAAAAACATTAACCCGGCTCAATCCCGAACGCCAGAGCGAAAAGGACCCCCAACAGGACCCCCGCCGTCACGTGGGTAACCTGGTGGATCCTGGGATCCAGGTATCCCGCCACCCGCTGGTGGAATTGGCCCGCATCGGGCAGCGATGCCACCAGATGATAAACCGCCTCCCGCTGACGGCTGGCCGCCATCCTCAATTTCACGGTGTCATGAATGACAATGACCGCAAAAACCAGGGCGAAGGCAGCCTGTCCCGAATACCAACCCACCCGGCGAACGACCAGAACCAGCATGCAGGACAGGATGGCCGCCTGCAGGCTGGGCAAACCGTTGCCCTGGGCGATCAGCGCCAGGTCGAAACGCCGTTTGGTGATCGAGTAAAGGACCAGCTTGAACAGCTGCCCCAGCATACCGCAAGTGACCACCACCAGCCATACGGGCCATTCGGAAAACATGGGCGTGACCTACCTGTCCCTGTTCCACATCATCGTCGCCAGGGCCGCCAGACGGTCCCGACCCGGTCCCGCCGGCAACGCCAATTCCAGGCCGCGGATCCCGCTTTTCCCCAGGCGGATGGTCCGTCGCCGGGCGGAAGCCATGCCTTCGGCACGCACCCAGGTCGCCTTGCCGGCCGCCTGGTCCTTGCCCGCGGTCTTGCCCAGCCGCGCCGCGGTTCCCGTCACGTCCAGGATATCATCGGCGCCCTGGAAGGCCAGCCCGAGATCCAGGCCGGCCTTGTCGACGGCCGCCCGCACCCTGGGCGGGCCATCGGCCAGCAAGGACCCGCAATTCAGGCTCACGGCCAGGAGCCGGGCGGTCTTGTCGCGGTGGATCCCCCGGATGGCGGCCGCCGTCACCGGCGAACCTTCGGCTTCCAGGTCTTTCTGCTGCCCCCCCACCATACCGCCCGGACCTACCGCACGGCCCACCATATCCACCAGGGGGCCCGCCACCGGGCCACCGGCCCGGGCCAGGACGCAGAAGGCCAGGGCCTGCAGACCGTCCCCGGCGAGGATGGCCGTCGCCTCGTCGAAAGCCACATGGCAGGTGGGGCGTCCCCGCCGCAGCAGGTCGTCATCCATGGCCGGCAGATCATCGTGGATCAGGGAATAGGTGTGCAGCATCTCAAGGGCGCAGGCGGCATCAAGCACCTTAACCCGAGAAAGACGGGCCTTTCCGTGGCGAGGCTTGAGGGCATCCCATGTCCACAAAGCCAGGATGGGGCGCAACCGTTTGCCGCCCCCCAGCAGGCTGTGCCTCATGGCGGATTTCAGGCGGGCGGGAATCCCCTTCTCGGCGGCCAGAAGTCGCCGCAGGTTCCTATCCACCGCCGCCTTCTCCTGGGACAGTTCACGGCGAAGTTCAGCCGTTTCCATCCAGCCCCGCTTTCCGGGCCATGGCCTCCCAGGTGTTTTCAAGCAGCATGGCGATGGTCATGGGACCCACGCCTCCGGGGACCGGGGTCATGGCCGAGGCGTGCCCGAGCAGGGCCTCGAAATCAACATCGCCCACGAGGCGGGTTCCCGAGGCGCGTTCAGGAGCCTCGATGCGATTGATGCCGACGTCCACCACCACCGCGCCCTCACCGATTTCAGCCCGACCCAGAGCCCGGGGCACCCCGATGGCCGCGACCACCACGTCGGCCCGGCTGGTCACCGCCGCCAGGTCCCTGGTGCCCGAGTGGCACATGGTGACCGTGGCGTTCCCCTGGGCACTCTTGAGGGACATCAGCAGGCTCAAGGGTCGGCCCACGATGACGCTGCGTCCCACCACGGCCACGCTTTTCCCCGACAGGGAAATATCGTAATGGGAAAGAAGCCGGATGATCCCCTTGGGCGTACAGGGTACAAAACGCGGATTCCCGGCCACCAGGTGGCCCAGGTTTTCGGGATGAAAGCCGTCCACGTCCTTGGCAGGATCCACCGAGACCAGGACCTTCTCCTGGTTCATGCCGCGGGGCAGCGGAAGCTGGACGAGGATGCCGTCGATGGCCGGATCGGCGTTGAGGTCGGCGATCAGCTCGAGCACCCTTGATTCCGGGGTGGCGGCGTCAAGGCGATGGGTGACATGATGGAAGCCCACCTCTTCGCAGCCCTTTTCCTTGTGGCTGACATAGACCGCCGAAGCGGGGTCGTCCCCAACCAGGACCACGGCCAGGCCCGGCCGGCGGGAGGCCTTCGCCACCCGTGTCTTCAATTCGGCAAAAACCGCGTCCCTGACCGGTTTCCCCTTGAGGAGCAGAGTATCCAACGAATCCCCTTACTTGGCGAAGGATGTCGCCCGGGTTTCCCGGATCACCATGATCTTGATCTGACCGGGGTATTCCAGTTCACTTTCGATCCGACGGCTGACCTCCTCGGCCAGCATGGCCGCGTCGGCGTCGGATACCTTGTTGTGGTTGACCAGGACCCGCACTTCGCGGCCGGCCTGGATGGCGTAGGATTTTTCCACGCCCTCGAAACTGTCGGCTATCTGTTCGAGGTTTTCCAGGCGCTGAACGTAGGTTTCCACGCTCTCGCGCCGCGCCCCTGGCCGCGAGGCGGACACCGCGTCGGCGGCCGACGTGATGAAGGTGTAGGGAGAAGTGGCCTCCACGTCCTGGTGGTGACCGCCGACCGCGTTGATCACCGTTTCGTTTTCCCCGAACTTCTTGCACAGCCTGGCGCCGATCACCGCGTGCGGACCCTCGACCTCGTGGTCGGCGGCCTTGCCGATGTCGTGGAAGAACCCGCAGCGCTTGGCCAGTTTCTGGTCCAGCCCGAGTTCGGCGGCGATCACCGAGGCCACGGCCGCGACCTCGGCGGAATGCTTCAGGAGGTTCTGCCCATAACTGGTGCGGTAGTTCAAGCGTCCGATGTAGTAGTAGAATTCGGGGTTCACGTTCTGAAGTCCAAGGTCAAGGCAGGCCTGCTCCCCCGCTTCCAGGATCTTCTCGTGCATCTCGGCATCGGTCTTGGCCACCACTTCCTCGATCCGGCCGGGATGGATCCGGCCGTCCCGGATCAGGATCTCCAGTGACTGCCGGGCCACCTCGCGGCGAACCGGGTCGAAACCCGAGACGATGACCGCGCCGGGCGTGTCGTCGATGATCAGATCCACCCCCGTGGTCAGTTCAAAAGCCCGGATGTTGCGGCCTTCGCGGCCGATGATCCGCCCCTTCATCTCGTCGTTGGGTAGATCGACCACGGAAATGGTCCGTTCGGCCACGTGTTCGGAAGCGTACCTCTGAATGGCCAGGCTCAGGATCTTCATGGCCTCCCGCCGCGAAGTCCTTTCGGTCTCCTCGCGCACGCTCTGGATGCTCCGGGCCGAGGCCAGCCGGGCCTCGCCCACCATGTTCTCCATCAGCTGCCGCTTGGCCCGCTCGGCGGACATCCCGGCTATCTGTTCCAGGTTGGTATTCTGCTGATCGATCAGGGCAGTCAACCGCTGGCTTTCGGTCTTCACGGTATCCTGCTGCTGTTTGAGGCTCTCATCGAGTTGATCCAGCCGGGCTTCCTTCTGGTCGATGAAGGCGACTTTCTTGTTGAGGTTGTCTTCGCGCTGGTCCAGCGTCTCCTGGCGCCGATGGCTTTCCTTGCGGAGACTCTCGGTTTCCTGGTCAAAGCGGGTACGGGCCTGGTAGTACTCTTCCTTGGCTTCCAACTTGGCGGCCTTCAGAAGATTGTCGGCCTCCTGACGGGCCTCGTCCAAAAGGCGCCTGCGGACTTCGGCGGCCTGCCCGTGCAGCTTTTGATATCGGATCCTGAACGCGACCCAGCCCAACAGGAAAAAAACAACCGCGGCGGCCATGACAAAGGCATACGCCGGAACCTGCGGCATGGTGACTCCTCCCCTGGGTATGGAGCGGGAAAGGAGGAAATCGGGACCCGGGCGAAAGACCTGAAAATGCGGGATGGCATGGGGTACACCCCGCCCGGTCGTGTGAGCCGGAAGCAACTGAACCGTGTTGCTCCAGGTGGGTTCCCTGTTTTGACCGTCGGTCTTCCCCGAGGGGCGTGGCCTCGAATCAAAAACTCCGGAATCCCCTTATCGAAGTGTTGGCTCACTTGTACGACACATCACGTGCCGGGCAGGGAATGACCACCATCTGTGGCGGCGTGGCCCTCACCCACCTCCTGAATCAGGAGCCGGGCGAGATGGATTGATCTATCCTCGAGCGTTGCGGTTGCTTCCATGCGTTTCTGCTGTTCGCGGAACAGTTCATCGGCGATGTTGACGGCCGCCAGGATGGCGACCCGATCGGTTGAGGCAACGGCGGCACTGCGGGCGACCTCGTTCATCCGTTCATCAACGAAGGCCGCAACTTCCTGAACATATTCGGCGTCGTCGCCACCCTTGAGGGTGTACTCCTTGCCGAAGATGGTGACTTTTACGCTCTCGGAGTTCAATTCGGACCGCTTCCCGCTTTAAGGTCGGTCTGCACCGGATGAAGGCCGGGCCCTAGCCCAACGCTTCCAGTTTCTGGAGCAGATTGCCCACCTTGTCCTCGATTTCCTTCCTCTTCTGCTCGTAAACCTCGACCGTGTCCGCCTGTTGGCGGGCCTCGTCGAGTTCGTGTTTCAATCGTCCACTGGCATCTTCCAACTCGGCATTGAGGGCTTCCAGTTCACCGCAGCGTTCGCCGAGGCGCTGGTTTTCGGCCCGCAATTCCTTGATCAGGGCCACGGCCTCCAGGACCTTGGTCTCCAGGATGTTCAAATTGCTTTCCATGGGGTGTCCGCTCTCTTCCTTGATCCCGGTCATCCGGCAGGGTCACAAAATTTCAATCATTCCGGGGGCGAAAAATCAGTCCAGGCCCCTGGGTTCTATCTGCAAACGTTCGGACAGCCCCTCCAGAATCCTGGCGATGGCGCCGTCTACCGTCTTCCCTTTCAAATTACCCTTTTGCGAGCGGAACTTCAAGCGAATTCCAAAGGCCCCCCGTCCTCCGGGAACGCCCTTTCCGCGGTAGATATCGAACAGGGCGACCTGCTCCAGGAGAACCCCGCCGAATTCGGTCACCACGGACTCGATGGCGCCCCAGGGGGTCCCTTCGGGCACCAGCAGCGACAGGTCCCGCTTGACGGCCGGAAAACGTGTAAAATCCTCGAATTTCATGGGTTCGGGCGAAAGGTCGGCCGCGCTCAGGTTGATTTCCACCACGGCGACAGGCCGGTCGATGTCGAATCGCTCCAGAACGTCCTCGGCCACCCGGCCCGCCGTCCCGACGGCCTGACCGGTGCGATCCCGAATGATCCACTGGGATCCCGCCTGAAGCCAGGCTTCGGTGTCCCCGGGCTCGAGGTCCAATGAAAGCCGCAAATGTTCGCCAAGGGCCTCCAGGACCCCTTTGATCTCCAGGAGGTCGGCCGGCATGCCGTCCAGGCCTTTCGCCCGCCATCCGGCCACCCCGAACTGCAGGAATTCGGGTTCCTCCGGCAGAAGAAGATCGTCCTCCTGCTTGAAGTCCGTCCGTTTGGCGCCGGCCGGCCAGAATACCCGATTGATCTGGAAAAGGCGGACAGGGGGCTCGGCCCCGGCGTTCAGGTTGCGTCGGGCCACATCCAGCAGGGAAGGAAGCAGGGTGGTCCGCAATTGCGTGTCCCCCCCGTGCTTGGGATTCATGACCGCAAGAGTTTGGCTCCGTAGGTCCCCCTCCTCCATGCCCAGCCTTTCATGGTCACCGGAGGCCAGGAAACTGGAGGTCACCATTTCATGATACCCGCAGGCCGCGAACCAGTGCCGGGCGCGGCTCCGGATAACCTCATCCTGACGGCGCACGCCTCCGCCCCGGCCGCTGAAGTTTCCGCCCCCGGAAAGGTTGTCCAGACCGTAGCTGCGGGCGATCTCCTCGATGAGATCCACCTCGGCAAAAAGGTCGCGCCGGAAGGACGGCACCTCGACCATCATGTCCACGGCGCCCCTGCTGCCGGTGCCGCTGTTGCCCATGGGCTGGACCTTCAGCCCCAGGGCCTGCAGGTGCTGGGCCGCCTGGTCGGTGGTGATCTTCGTGCCCAGGACCCGGTTCACCTGCCACAGGCGCAGCGGGATGGCCGGGTGTCCCTTGCGATCGGGATCCTGACGATCCGCCCAGGCGGGCAGGATATGGGCGCCGGCCAGGTCCTGGTACAATTGGAGAGCGCGAAGGGCGGCCTTTTCGACCATGCCCCAATCGGCGCCGCGTTCGAACCGGTAGGAGCTCTCGCTGATCAGGCCCAGGCCCCGACTGGCCACCCGGACCAGTTGGGGATTGAAAAAGGCGCTTTCCAGAAGGATCTCGGTGGTGGTTTCGGTCACTTCGGTGTTGGCCAGACCCATGACCCCGGCCAGGGCCACCGGGCCGCTCCCGTCGCAGACCAGCAGGGTTCCGGCTTCCAGTTTGCGTTCCTGGTCGTCCAGGGTGGTGACCATGGCGCCGGCTTCGGCTCCCCGGATGGTGATGGTGTCCCCGGTCAGTTTGGCCCGGTCGAAGGCGTGCATGGGCTGGCCGAGTTCGAACATCACGTAATTGGTGATGTCCACCAGGTTGTTGATGGGCCGGCTGCCGATCGCCCTCAGGCGATTCTGCATCCAGTCGGGCGAGGGGCCCATCTTCAGGCCGGTGGCGCCGAAGGCGGCGTAGCGCAGACACTCCCGGTAGTCCTCGATCTTGACCTGGCAACCCAGGCTCTCGCTGCTGGGCTGGAAGCTCCAGACCGGAGGCATCGAGACCTTCGTTCCGTAGATGGCCGCCACTTCCCGGGCCACCCCGAAGTGGCTCAGCCAGTCGGGCCGGTTGGGGGTCACCTCGATATCCAGGACGGTGTCCTGGAATCCATACAACTCATCGGCCGGCGTTCCGGAAGCCAGGTCGGTGTCCAATTCCATGATCCCGGAAGAATCCCCGGTCAGGCCCAGTTCGTTGGCCGAGCAGATCATGCCGCGGCTTTCGACCCCGCGGATCTTCGACTTCTTGATCTTGAAATCGCCCGGCAGGACCGCGCCCACCTGCGCGAAAAGGACCGTGATGCCCTCGCGCACGTTGGCGGCGCCACAGACCACCTGCACCGGTTCCCCGGTTCCGTCGTCCACCCGGCACAGGCTCAGGCGGTCGGCGTCCGGATGCTGCTCGCGGTGCACCACCCGGGCCACGACCACGCCCGGGAAGGTCTGCTTGAATTCCTCGATGCCCTCGACGTTGAGACCGGCGGACGTCAGCTTGGCGGCCAGGGCCACGGGGGTGTCGTCCCAGGTCACGTATTCGGCGAGCCAGTCCAGGCTGATTTTCACGACACACCTCGGAATTGATTCAGGAACCGCAGGTCATTCTCGTAGAGCAGTCGGATGTCGCCGACGCCGTACTTGAGCATGGCGATCCTGTCGATCCCCATGCCGAAGGCAAAGCCCGTGTAGACATCATCGGGGTAACCGGCCGCGCGGAACACGTTGGGGTGGACCATTCCGGCCCCCATGATCTCCAGCCAGCCCGTCTGCTGACACACGCCGCAGCCTTGCCCCCGGCAAACAACGCACTGCATGTCCACCTCGACCGAGGGTTCGGTGAAGGGAAAATAATGGGGCCGGAAACGGGTGGGTTCCTCGGCGCCGAAGAAGTTGCGCACGAAAGTGTCGACGGTGTCCTTCAGGTCCGCCATGCTGATGGACTTGTCCACCACCAGGCCCTCGATCTGGTAGAACTCCGAACTGTGGGAAGCGTCCGCGTTCTCGTTGCGGTAGACCCTACCGGGGAAGATGCAGGCCAACGGAGGTTCGGTCCGCTCCATGGTCCGCACCTGGACCGGCGAGGTCTGCGTTCTCAGGCAGACCTTGGGGTCGATGTAGAAGGTGTCCTGGATGTCCCGGGCGGGATGATCGTCGGGGAAGTTCAAGGCGGTGAAGTTGTAGTAGTCCAACTCCACCTCGGGCCCGTCGTCGCGCGAGAAGCCCATACCATAGAAGATGTCGCAGATGGACTCCATGACCGTCAGCAACGGATGGCTGGTACCCGCGGCGGCCGGCGGAACTCCGGGAAGGGTCAGGTCGCCCACCAGGGACGCGGGAGCCGCATCCCCTTTCAGCTCCTGTTCGCGCCCATCGAGCCAGGAGGCCAGGTCCTCCTTCAGGCGATTCAGCTCGGCGCCCAGGGCGGGCCGCTGGTCGGGATCGGCATCCTTGAGACCGCGCAACAGGGAGGTGATCTCACCCTTGCGCCCCAGCAGGGCCACCCGGACGGATTCGAGTTCGGTCACCGAACCGGTCGCCTTGATCCGCTCCTGGCCCTCGGCCCGGAGTCGATCGATGGTCTCCTTCATGTCGGGATCCCCTCCGCCGGGTGTTCCCGGCATGGTGGTTGAACCAGGATGCGGGGCCACGGGCTGCGGGATCGCCGCAGCCCGGCGCATGATCTTCAGGGAATCAGAGAGCGCCCTTGGCGGCCTCGGCCAGCTTGTTGAACGCCGCCAGGTCGTGCACCGCCAGATCGGCCAGCATCTTCCGGTCGATATCGATTTCGGCCTTCTTCAGCCCGTTGATGAAGTGGCTGTAGCTCAACCCGTTCAGGCGGGCGGCGGCGTTGATGCGGGTGATCCACAGCCGCCGGAAATCGCGCTTCTTGTTGCGGCGGTCGCGATAGGCGTAAGCCAGCGCGCGGTCCACGGATTCACGGGCCATGACGTACTGGTTGCTTTTGCCACCGACAAAACCCTTGGCCCTCTTCAGGTACTTTTTCCTGCGCGCCTTGGCGGCAGGATTGTTTGTTGCTCTCGGCATTACGTGGCCTCCTCTATCTGGGCTCCTGGAACCAGGCGGAGCCGGACCAAATTGGTGTCAGGTTATTTGCCCAGCATCTTGCGGACGCGGGATTCGTCACTGGCGGCCAGCAGGCTGCTCTTGCGAAGGTTCCGCAGCCGCTTGGGGCTCTTGGCGGTGAAGAGGTGGCCGTGGTAGGCCTTGCTTCTCTTGATCCTGCCGCTGCCGGTCAGCTTGAATCGCTTGGCGGCCGCGCGGTTGGTTTTCATCTTGTTGCCCATGGTATCTGCCTCTCTCATTATTTCCCGGGCGTGCCGAGGACATCCATTTCCGGTTCATGGGTGAACCGGTCCACGATGTGATTCGCCGCCCGTCCTGATGGCTCAAAGGAGCGCGATCGTCGACGTTCAGCGGACTTTCTTCGGAGCGATGACGAAGGTGATCAGTCGGCCTTCCCGCTTCGGCTGCGATTCCGGGGTGCCGTATTCCTCGACCTCCCCGATGAGGTGCTTCAGGAACTCCATCGCCAGGTCCAGGTGGGAAATCTCCCGTCCCCTGAACCGCATGACCACCTTGACCTTGTGACCGGCTTCAAGAAAAGTGATGATATGCTTCTTCTTGAAATCGTAATCATGGTCGTCGGTCTTGGGCCGGAACTGGATCGTCTTGACCTTGACCGTGTGCGAGGCCTGCTTGGCCTTCTTGGCTTTCTTGGCCTGCTCGTACTTGAACTTGCCGTAGTCCATGATCTTGCACACGGGGGGCCGCGCCGTGGGCGCGACTTCCACCAGGTCGAGTCCCCGGTCTTCGGCGATGGCGATCGCCTCGAGGGTCTCGAGAACACCCAGCTGTTCGCCGTCCTCATCGACGACCATGACGCGGGGTATCCTGATCATCCGGTTGACCCTGGTCAACTTAGTGTCCTTGATAGTCCGAACCTCCCATTGAAATGAAATCCAATCCAGAAGCCTGCCCGTCTTTCCCAAACACAAAAAAGCGGACACAATGGTCCGCCACAGGCCTTTCCAGGCTCCGGGTTGCTTAACCGCTCCGTCCTCCGGCTTCGTAAAAAGCGGGGTCAGCTACGGTGAGAGGGCGGACCTCTTCTTGGATGCGCCCACCGGGGTTACCCAACCCCAGGGGCGATACAATCAGCTAATCTAGGTCTTGTTCCTGACGGCGTCAAGGAGTTCCTGGGCCACATCCTCAACCGACCGGGCCCCCAGGTCGCCCCGGTGCCGGACCCGGACCCCCACCTGGCCGCTCTCGGCCTCCCGTCCGCCCACGACCAGCATCCAGGGCACATGCAGGACCTCGGCTTCACGGATCTTGAACCCGATCTTCTCGTCCCGCACGTCCTCACCCACCCGCAGGCCCTGCTTCCTGAGCCGGGCCGCCACCTCGCGGGCGTAACTTTGCTGGTCACGGCTCACGGACATGACCCGCGCCTGTTCCGGAGCGAGCCAGACCGGGAAATCGCCGGCGAAATGCTCGGTCAGGATGCCGATGAACCGTTCCAGGGACCCCATGATGGCCCGATGGACCATGTAGACGTAACGCTCCTGCCCGTCGCTGTCGGTGTAGGTGACGTTGAACCGGCGGGGCAAATTGAAATCGAACTGGATGGTGCTGGTCTGCCAGCGCCTGCCGAGAGCGTCGATCAGCTTGACGTCGATCTTGGGGCCGTAGAAGACGGCTTCACCCTCTTCGCGGGTGAAATCCAGGCCATGTTTGCCCAGGGCCTTGATGAGTGAAGCCTCCGCCGCGTCCCATTCCTCGTCGGTGCCGGCGTACTTGCCCTTGTTTTCCGGATCGCGAACCGAAAGTTCGACCTTGAAATCATCGAAGCCGAAGGCGCCCATGATCTCCTTGACCAGGTCGATGCACAGACTCACTTCGTCCTCGAGCTGTTCCGGGGTGCAGAAGTGGTGGGCGTCGTCCTGGGTGAAGCCGCGCACCCGCATCAGGCCGTGCAGGGCGCCCTTGAGTTCCGCGCGGTACACGGTCCCGAGTTCGGCGTAACGAACCGGCAGTCCGTGGTGCCCCCGTTTCTTGCGCTGGAACATCAGGATGTGACCCGGGCAGTTCATGGGCTTGACCACATATTTACGGTCGTCCTGCTCGAAGATGTACATGTCGTCGGCATAGAATTCCATGTGCCCGGAGGTCTCCCACAGGCCGGCCTGCGAGATGTGCGGGGTGGTCACGGTCTGGTAACCGTTGCGCCGGTGGATGTCCTTCCAGTAGTCGATGATCTGCTCGCGCAGCAGGTCCCCGCGCGGAAACCAGTAGGACAAACCCGGGCCGGCCTCTTCCATGATCCCGAAAAGATCCAGCTCCCTGCCGAGTTTCCGGTGGTCGCGCTTCTTGGCCTCCTCGAGCATTTCCAGGTGAGCGTCCAGATCCTTCTTCTTGAAGAAGCTGGTCCCGTATATCCGCTGCAGCATGGGCTGGCTGTTGTCGCCACGCCAATAGGCGCCCGCCACGCTCAGCAGCTTGAAGGCCTTCAGGTCGCTGGTGTCCGGGATGTGGGGTCCCTCGCAAAGGTCCTGGAATTCCCCCATCCGGTAGACGGACAACTGCTCGTCCTCCAGGGAGGCGATCTGGTCCAGCTTGTAGGGCTGGTCACGGAAAAGTTCACGGGCCTCCTCGGCGGAGACCTCACGCCTTTCGATGACAACCTTCTGCTTGGCCAGTTCGGTCATCCGCTTCTCGATATTGGCGAGATCCTCGTCGGTGAAGGGGTCCTCACGGTCGAAGTCGTAGTAGAATCCGTTCTCGATGTCGGGACCGAAGGCGAACTTGACGCCGGGAAACAGGTCCTGCACGGCCCAGGCCAGCAGGTGGGCCGTGGAATGGCGCAGGGTCTCCAGGCCTTCGTCGGCGCCGCGGGTGATCACCAGCATGTCCCCGCCCCGGGAAACCTTTTCCGCCAGGGGATGGTGAACGCCGTCGACGGTCACGGCCAGGGCGTTGCGATACAGCCCCTCCCCGATCTGGCGCACGGCGTCGCCGAAGGTCTGCCCCTCTTCCACGCTCAGGGAATTGCCGTCAGGCAGCTTCAGTAATAGATCCGACATCTCGCCACTCCCGTTCTCGGCTGATGGTGACGGGCTCCCCGGGCGGACATCCACCCACCCCGGTGCTCGTAAGTAGGCCAATTTACACGCGGCTCAACCCACAGGCAAGCCACGGGCCCCGTTTTCCGCATTTCCCCGGCGCGGATCCTCGCCGCGGGGCGCATCACCAACCCCCCAGGCACGTCCGGGTGGCGGGGACGGAGGCCGTCCCGGGGCTTCTCTTCGGCGGGATGGAGAAAGAGCCCGCCGATTGGGCGGGCTCTTCAGGGACGGTGGTGGGCGATACTGGATTTGAACCAGTGACCCCTTGCGTGTCGAGCAAGTACTCTAACCAGCTGAGCTAATCGCCCACCGGGAGGCGAAATATTGTCCGGCCGAACATCATTGTCAATTGAAAACCGAACCATCGTCCCCGTTGGGGCCTAGGTCAGATAATCAACCAGCCGTTCCCCGTGTCCCTGCTGACGCATCTTGCTGAGCGCCTGGTTACGGATCTGCCGGACCCGTTCACGGGAAAGGTTGATGTCCTGCCCGATGGTCTCGAGCGAGGCCGTCTCCTGGCTGCCCAGCCCGTAATAGCGCGTCACGATGTTGCGTTCGCGGGCCGAAAGAAGATCCATCGCGTCGGACAATTCCTGCAGGAGCTCTCCGGTGACGTAACTCTGGTCCGGAGTGGGATCCTCGGGATCGGCAAGGGTGTCCGCCAGGGTGACATCGTCATCGTAGAGGGGCTGGTCGATGCTCACCAGGGGCCGGCTGGCCGCCCGGATCTGCCCCATCTTGCGGATGTCCAGGCTCATGGCCTCGGCGATCTCGTCCTCGCCGACCTTGCGCTTGTGTTTCTGTTCCAGACTCTGGGACACGCGCTTCATCCGCTGGGCCTGCTGGGAGCGGTTGATGGGAAGCCGCACGGTATTGGTCTGTTCGGCGATGGCTTTCTGGATGGCCTGCCGGATCCACCACACGGCATAGGAGATGAAGCGGAATTCACGCCGCTCGTCGAACCTCTTGGCTGCCGTGATCAGGCCGATGTTCCCCTCGGCGATAAGGTCCATGTAACTGAGACCCTGGTTGAGGAACTTCTTGGCCACGCTGACGACAAACCGAAGGTTGGAATTGACCAGCTTGTCGAGAGCTTCCTTGTCCCCTCGCCGGATGCGCCGTGCCAGCTCGAATTCCTCTTCACGGGTCAGCAGATTGTGCTTCCCGATGGTTTGCAGATAGTGCTGGAGGCTCGAGTCTTCGCGACGATCGCTACTGAGTTCGACTTCGTACACCTTCGTCCTCCTGGAGTACTCCTGGCGACCCCTGCCGCCACGATATTTGATTCCCCGCAACCCCGCCGGCCAATAATCTTGACCATGGAAGTCAGCTATTTCCTGAAAGCGAACCTTTTTTTGATACGCTCCCCATTCCGGCTTAGTTCCGGAAAAGGTCCCGAATCGGTCACAAAAACCCAATAAAAATGGTAATTCTGGCCTTGGCTATGCTTTAAGGACCTCAATCCACTCCCCGGGCGGATTATAGGCGATCCCCTGGTATTCGTCAAAGACTTTTTTAGTCCTATTTTCAAAATGAGAAGCTGAAAACGCGACCCCTTTTGGAATAATGGTCGGCCACGAGTTTTTCCCTCATGGCCGACCATATCACCATCTTGATTTTTGTCAACCAAATTCGGTTTATCCTAATCGACCACTTCGTAATCGGCATCCACGGCCCCATCTTTTTCCGACTTCTCCTTCTTTCCGGACTCGTCGTCGGAGGAGGAATCGGCCTCCTGGGCCGGTTCGGTGGCCGAAGCCTTTTCATAGGCCGCGCTGGCCAGGGCCTGGACGGCGGTCATCAGGGCGTCGCTCGCGGCGCGGATCATGTCGGGGTCCTCGCCCTTGAGAACTTCCTCGAGCGCGGTGATCTTGGTTTCCACGTCGCTTTTCAGTCCAGCTTCGAGATCGTCACCCAGGTCCTCCATGCTCTTGCGGGCCGAATGGATCCTGGCTTCGGACTCGTTCTTCAGATCGACCAGCTCGCGCTTCTTCTTGTCCTCTTCGGCGTGGGCTTCGGCATCGCTGACCATCCGCTCCACTTCCGCGTCGCTGAGGCCGCTGGAAGCCTGGATCTTGATGGACTGCTCCTTGCCCGTGGCCTTGTCCACCGCGCTCACGGACAGGATCCCGTTGGCGTCGATATCGAAGGTGACCTCGATCTGGGGCACGCCCCGGGGCGCCGGCGGCAGTCCCGTGAGCTGGAAACGGCCGATGGTCTTGTTGTCCCGCGCCATTTCCCGCTCCCCCTGAAGAACATGGATCTCGACGGTGGGCTGGTTGTCCGCCGCGGTCGAGAACACCTGGCTCTTCTTGGTGGGAATCGTGGTGTTACGGTCGATCAGGCGGGTCATGACCTCGCCATAGGTCTCGATGCCCAGACTCAGGGGGGTCACGTCCAGCAGAACGATGTCCATGTCCTCGCCGCCGAGCACACCACCCTGGATGGCCGCGCCCATGGCCACGACCTCGTCAGGGTTAACCGTGTGGTTGGGCTCCTTCTTGAAGACCTCCTGGACCTTGGCCTGCACCGCGGGAATGCGGGTGGACCCGCCGACCAGCAGCACTTCATCGATGTCCGCGGGGGAAAGGCCGGCATCCTTGATGCAGTTCAGGCATGGCTGGACGGTCCTTTTAACCAGATCCTCCACCAGCGACTCGAACTTGGCCCGCGTCAGGGTGAGGGTCATGTGCTTGGGGCCGCTCTGGTCGGCCGTGATGAACGGCAGGTTGATTTCGGTCTGGCTCGAGGTGCTCAGTTCGCGTTTGGCCAGCTCCGAGGCTTCCTTCAGGCGCTGCAACGCCATGGGGTCCTTGCTCAGGTCGATGCCCTCCTGCTTGAGGAAGGTGTCCACCAGGTGATCAATGATCCGCTGGTCGAAATCGTCGCCGCCCAGGTGGGTGTCACCGTTGGTGGCCAGCACCGAGAACACGCCGTCCACGATTTCCAGGATGGAGATATCGAAGGTGCCGCCGCCGAGGTCGAAGACCGCGATGGTCTCTTCACCCTTGCGGTCCAGACCGTAGGCCAGGGCCGCGGCGGTGGGCTCGTTGATGATGCGCTTGACCTCCAGACCGGCGATCTTGCCGGCGTCCTTGGTGGCCTGCCGCTGGCTGTCATTGAAGTAGGCAGGAACCGTGACCACGGCGTCGGTCACCGTCTCGCCCAGGTACTCCTCGGCGGTCTCCTTCAGGGTCCGCAGGATCTGGGCGGAAATCTCCGGCGGGGAGAACTCGCCATGGCTGGTCTTGATACGCACGTCGCCGCTGCTGTCCTTGACGACCTTGTAGGGGACCTCGGTCATCTCGTTGGAGACCTCGTCGAACCGGCGGCCCATGAACCTCTTGATCGAGTAGACCGTATCCGAGGGGTTGGTCACCGCCTGCCGCTTGGCCAGCAGGCCCACCAGGCGTTCCCCGTTCTTGTTCCAGGCCACCACCGACGGCGTCGTGCGGTTGCCTTCCTTGTTCTGGATGACCTTCGGCTCTCCGCCTTCCATGACGGACACCACGCTGTTGGTCGTTCCCAGGTCGATACCAATGATCTTGCCCATTTCTATCTCCATTTCCTCGAGTGGATTTGTCCTATTGCACATGATGTGTATAACAAGGCCCGTGCCCCTGAAGCCAAACTTGCAAAAATATTTTAATTGATTTTATTACAGCATGTTACAAGCGTGGACAAATTTTTCGGCCATATATGGATCTCATTGTCCACGACCGGGCATGTCATTATGTCAGTGCCGGCTGTCACAGAGGCGGACATGGCGGGCGCCACCCGACATTAGGGCAGGCCGCTTGTTTCCTGTATCCCCCGGCGGAAACAGCTGAGAATCGTCAAATCCATCATTCGGCTGTAGAGGGCAGGCCAAAGAGGTCGGTGTCCCTGGCCTACCGGCCAGGCACCCATCAATCCAGGAAGGCTCCTCCCCAGGGCCGAACCGGTCACCCACCTCACCAGGCGCTCGAATAAATTCAGCGACCGTTGCCCCGGGGCATCGATCACGTAATGAAGGTTCATTTCCCGGATCCGACCCGGATGGATCCGGGCCAGATGCGGCAGGGAAAACCGCCCGCATTCGACTTTCTTGTCCAGGTACTCCCCGAGGGTGTGGTGATGCACGTGGATCGGAACCGGAGCGGTAAGGGCCCGGAAACGGACGCCGCCGAATTCCTCGAGCCGGAAAGCCACCTCCATGTCCTCGAAACCATAAGAGGAAAAACCCTCATCGAAGGCGCCGGCGGCCAAAAATCCTTCCCGGGGAACCGCGGCGTTCTGGGTCACGAAAAAACGGGCGGGCGCCGCCCCCGGGCCCAGTCGGGCCACGCCCCGGGAATCCAGATAATAGAAGTGGGGCGCGTCCACCAGTCCGGGTTCGGTCACCGCAAAACCGATGGTGCCGCTGCCCGGATGGGCCTCCAGAAGTTCGAGGTGGGCCCGCACCAGGCCCACCGGAGCCACGATGTCGTCGTCCAGGAACAGGATCCAGGTTCCGCGGGCCTTCCGCGCCCCCAGGTTGCGGGCCCGGGCCCGGCCCACGTTGGCCGCAGGGGTCACCACCACCAGGGGCAGGTCACCGGCCCGTGCGCGTTCCTCCAGGTAGGTCGCCGTTCCGTCGGAACTGCCGTCATTGACCACCACCACCTCCCAGCCCACTTCCGGATCCAGATCCTGGCCCGCCAGGGCGTCCAGGGTGCGCCGCAGAAGCTCCACCTTGTTGTGGGTGGGGATGACGACCGACAACCTCATGACGAGGCCTCGGGGTGCAAATGCCTCAAGCTGACCTTTTCCGGCGGGGAGGCGCCCTTGACCAGATGATCAAAAATGGCCGCCACGTATTCCATGTTGGTCTGGAATCCCGCCACCTGCCGGGCATTGGTCAGGGCAGCCTGGCCGGCGGACTCGAGGAAAGAAGGGTCGGCGGCGAACCGCAGCATGGCGTCGGCGAGACCCCCGGCATCCCGCGGGGTGACCACCAGGCCCGAAAGGCCGTCGGTGATCCACTCCATGGACGATGGCAGGCTGGAGATGATGATGCCCCGGCCGCAGGACATGGCTTCCAGCAGGCTGACGGCCGTGGCGTCCACCGAGGGCACGGAAATGAACACATCACAGGATTTCAGCGCGGTCGCGAAATCCCGATGGGGCAACCGGCCCAGCATGGTCATCACGTCCTCGATGCCCGCCGCGGCGGCCTTGCGCCGGAAGGGCCCCGGATCCCCTTCGTAACCGGTGAACAGGAAACGCGCGCGCGGCTCCCGCGCCCTGACCAGCGCCGCGGCCTCGATCACCGTGTCGATGTTGTAATAGGGCTGGGTATAACTGCGGGGGGAATAATACAGGATGTCCTCATCGGTGAAGCCCAGATTCCGGCGCCATTGCCGCTCCGGACCGGGCTTGAATATCTCGAAATCCACCCCCCACAGCACCCGGTAGCTGCGGGCAGGATCGGCGCCCAGCTTGACGGCCAACTCGAGGATGTCCGCCGAGTCACCCGTCAGGGCATCGCAATCGCTCAGGGCGGCCCTGGCCAACTTCATTTTCAGGGCATTTTCAAAGGGGGTGACATACACGTCGTCCCCCCAGACGGTCAGGACATTGGGATGGAAACCGCTGTACCGACCCCAGTAACCATAACCTGTCAGGAAATGGGTATTCAACAGGTCGGGTTCCAGGGCTTTCAGCAAACGCCGCACCTTGCCGAGACTGGCGAGATAGCGCAGTGGCTTGGGCCCCTTCGTCGAGGTGATGTCATGGACGGTGACACCCTCCACGGGGCCGGGCTGCACGGTCAGCAGGTGGCAATCATTCCCCTGGTCGCTGAACCACCGGATCCAGCGTTCGGTATGGATGTGGCGTCCGATGGAGAGAAATGCCAGCCGCAAGGAGACCCCCGTCCTGATGAAAGTGGGCAGTGCGTGACTTGTCGCAAGGAAGTGGTGCCGGGAGCCGGGATCGAACCGGCACGGAGCAACGCTCCGAGGGATTTTAAGTCCCTTGCGTCTACCAATTTCGCCATCCCGGCACCAGGTCATTCCGCTGACAGGCATAATGGATAGCTACGAACGGGGTGTCAATCCCCGGTAATCGGCAATAACCGGCGCGGGCATAAAAAATCCGGCCTGCCCAATAGGGTGGCCGGCGCAAGGAGACAACTGGAGGCGGCACCCGGAGTCGAACCGGGGGTAACGATTTTGCAGACCGTCGCCTTAACCACTTGGCTATGCCGCCTCCGTGATCCGCAAGTATGTTTCATGGCCGGGTTGATGTCAAATGAACCCGCAGGGGCGCGACACCGAAAAAGAAGACCCGGCGACATGGGCGCCGGGTCCAATCTCCACTTACCTGGGGCCGGCGGCTGGTAGAAACACTCCGGTCAGCGTAAGTACTTAAATGGAGCGGGCAACGAGACTCGAACTCGCGACAGCTACCTTGGCAAGGTAGTGCTCTACCAGCTGAGCTATGCCCGCTCGAAAGGTTCTGAAGAAATAATGAATACCCCCGGTTTTGTCAAATTAAATTGACCGCTCAGATCGGGTTACCCGCCAGTTCCCGGTATAGGTCCGCCGTCATTGCCGCCACCCTGTCCCATGAGTAGTTTTCGATGGCCCGGATCTGGGCCCCGGCCCCCTTGGCGGACCTCAACTCCTCGTCTTTGAGCAGCTCATCCAGACGGGCGGCAAGGTCGCGGATGTCGCCGCTGGCGAAAAAGACCGCGTCCTGACCGGCCGCTTCCACGTTGGGCGGGATATCGCTGACCAGGCAGCAGCGGGCATAACTCATGCCCTCAAGGAGGGTGATGGACAAACCCTCGAGGGTGGAAGGCAGGACCACCAGCGAGGCGTTGGTGTACAGCTCCTCCAGGATGGGCCCGTGGACGTAACCCAGGAAACGAACCCCCGGGGGCGCGTCGCGGTGCAGCTTCTCCACGTAGCCCGTGGTGAAGCCGGCATCCCCGGCCACCACAAGGTCAAACCGGTTCCGCAGGCCGGCGGGCTGGGCGCGCCAGGCATCCAGCAGGAGATGGCACCCTTTTTCTGGAACCAGCCGCCCCACGAACAGGACGTAGGGCTTGTCCAGACCCTGCCGGCGAATCAGGTCGGGCTCGCGATAGACCGGATGCGTGATCCCGTTGGGAATGTAGTCGGTGGCCTTGCGGTGCTGTTCGAGGTAATGCTCACGCAGGGCCCGCGAAACCACGATGGTCCGATTGGGCAGCGTCACGCTGGCCGACTCCCCCACCCTCAGCACGTTGCGGGCGAAGGCGCCCCACTTGTCCCTCTGCCAGTCCAGGCCATGCACCGTGACCACGGTCGCCTTGCGCCCGAACAGGCGCGGCAGCCCCGACAGCAAGCCCGGACCCAGGGCGTGGTAATGCACGATGTCGGCGTCATGGAGCAGGGCGTGAACCGTGGAAACGGTCGTGTGGCTGATGGCGTCCAGATGTTTCGTGGGCAGGCTCGGCAGGCGGACGACTTTCACCCCGGGAAGATCGCACGGGCCCGAGGCGTCGCTGTAATGGGGACGGCTGTAGATGGAAACGTCGCAGCCGAGCTCCGGCAGTCTCGCCGCGAGCTCGGCCACATGCTTTTCGATCCCGCCATGGACCGGCGGGTACCCCTTCTGGCCGATCATGGCCACGCGTATGGGTCTGGAAGCCGTTCCGGATAACAAGAATGCTCCGCCTTTGCCGGTCAGGGTCAGGCGATGAGTTCCAGGGCGACCCGGCGTCCGTCTTCCTTCAGGGAAATGCAGGCCGCCTCCAGCACCTCGACCACCTTCAGGCCGTGAGTGCCGTCACTCTGGCAGGTGACCTTGCCCTGGATCATTTCCAGGAAGTGGGCGGCTTCGGCCTTGAGCGGCTCGTAGGTGTCGACGTGGGGCAGGAAGACGTCCCCTGAACGGTAGAGCAGTTGGAACTCACCGAAATCCTCGTAGTGCGGCTGGACATCCACGCCCTTGTCGTAGACGCGGATCTTTTCCGAGGCCGAGACATCATCATACACCAGCATCTTGTTGCTGCCCACAAAAGTGCATTTGCGGATCTTGTTGGGGTCCAGCCAGCTCACGTGGATGTGGACCAGGCGGCCGCCGGGATATTCCAGGGTGACGAAGGCCACATCCTCGATCCCCAGTTCCTTCTGCACGTAGCAGTGCCCCGTGGCGCTGACGGCAATCGGTTCGGCGCCGAAAATGAAGTTGATCATGGCCACGTCGTGGGGCGCCAGGTCCCAGATGACATTGGCGTCCTTCTGGAAGATGCCCAGGTTCACCCGTGAGATGTTCACGTAGTAGATGTCGCCCAGTTCGCCGTCATCCAGCAGGGCCTTGATCATCCGCACCGGAGGGGAGTAGACGAAGGTGTGCCCGACCATCAGCTTCAGGTCACGTTGGGCGGCCGCCCTGATGAGGGTGCGGCAGTCGGCGCTGTTGGTGGCCATGGGCTTCTCGATGAACAGGTGCTTGCCGGCCTCGAGGGCCTCCATCCCCAGCTTGAAATGGGTGGACATGGGCGTGGCGACCACGATCGCCTCGATGGCAGGATCGTTCATCAGTTCCCTGTAGTCGGTGGTCTTGCGGGTGCGGGGATACATCAGGCCGACGTGGTTCAGACGCTGCTCGTTGAGATCGGAAATGGCGACCATATCGGCTTCGGGCTGGCTGTTGAAGTTCCGAATCAGGTTGGGGCCCCAGTACCCGCACCCGATCACTCCGATTCCTATCATCTGCGGCTCGCTTTCATTGGACGAGTGGGCGATATCCCGACAGACGGCCTGTGCGGAAATCTATTTTCTATCGACGAAACGAGACCCTGCCTTAACCACTAACGGACCAATCCTGAACAACTTTTCGTGTTTTGGAAATGAATGTGATTGGCTCCCCCGAAGGAGGGAAAATCAGGATCAGGTGATCGCGGCAGCCCGGAACCAGGCCGACCTGCCGCGCCTAATACCCTCCGGTACCCTGCAGGACCACGGGGATGGTCTTCAGAAGAATCTTGAAATCCTGCCAGGGAGACCAGCTGTTGATGTAGCGGATGTCCAACCTCACCATTTCCTCGAAGGAAACCGAGCTGCGCCCGCTGACCTGCCACAGGCCCGTCAGGCCCGGAACGGCCCTCAGCCTTTCCATGTGCCAGGGCTGGTAGTTTTCGATCTCGTAGGCGATGGGCGGCCGTGGTCCGACCAGGGACATTTCACCCTTGAGAATATTGAACAGCTGCGGAAGTTCGTCCAGGGAGGTGCGGCGCAGGATGGCCCCGATGGGCGTGACGCGGGGGTCGCTCTTGAGTTTGAAGACCTGGTCCCCCGAATTCTCCTCGGCGCACCCGTCGGCGTCCCCCCCGATGAACATGGCGACAAACTGCCGGTGAATGGCGTCGTCGCTGTTGTGTTCCATCGAACGGAATTTGTAGAACTTGAATGGCCGACCGTCCCTGCCCAGTCTTTCCTGGGCGAACAGGATGGGCCCTGGGCTGGACCGCTTGACCAACAGGGCGATCAATATCATCACGGGCGAGACCACCAGCAGCATCACCGATGCAACCAACAGATCGAAGGCCCGCTTGAAGCGACCCTGGATCCCGAAATAGCGAGTGGTATCCGCGGGGATAAAGAGCTTTGGAGAGTTGAGGACGTATTCGCCATCAACAACCGCATAAGCTGCCGCGTCTTCCTTCATGGTGCACATACTCCCTTTGCCGAGGCAAAGTTGATGTTTTTGAGGCTGAAAGACAAAAAGAACGCGTTAGCTTCGGGTCATTTGTCCCTTTCGGTTGTTGATGCGTGAAAACTGTACATTCCGGTAATTTCAGGGAACTTCTTCAATTCCTCCGAACCATGATAGCACATGATTTTAGGTAATGTCCACCCTCCAATTTGTTTTTTTTTCCTCCTTACCATTTAAAAACAATCGAATATGACCATTTATTGGGATAAGTTCTGGACAAGCCCTTGAGCCACCCTCTTTTAACCTCCCGGAGCCTCGGGGAAAATCATGGCGCTCCCGGGGGATTTCAGAACCCCGAAAACCCAACATTTCTTTTGCCTTATGAGGACCATCCTCCTAAACTGTCCGAATCCGGATCAACCATGAGCGGTCCTTTCCGGCACGTTCCTGACTGGTCCGGAAACCGGTAAATAACTTTATCCAAATGCGGAGACTCTTGAGAGGAGCTTTTAACCATGGCTGAAAAGCGGAACATCAAGCCGGCCGCGGGCAAGTTGGGTATCCTGACGCCCGGCATGGGCGCCGTGTCCACCACCCTGATCGCCGGCGTCCACGCCATTCGCGACGGCTTGCGCCTGCCCATCGGCAGTTTCACCCAGATGGGGCACATCCGGCTCGGCAAACGCACCGACAACCGTGAGCCCCTGGTGCGCAATTTCGTTCCCCTGGCCGGCCTCGAAGACCTGGTTTTCGGCGGCTGGGACATCTTCGAGGATTCGGTCTATGACGCGGCCCTCAACGCGGGCGTCCTTGAAAAGGATCTGCTGGACCAGCTCAAGCCCCAGTTGGAAGTCATCAAACCCATGCCCGCGGTGTTCGACCAGTACTACGTCAAGAAGCTCAAGGGCACCCACGTCAAGACCGGCACCAAGATGGAGATGGCCGAAGCCCTCATGCAGGACATGGAGAACTTCAAGAAGGAGAACGGGTGCGATCGCCTGGTCATGGTCTGGTGCGGCTCGACCGAGATCTTCATGAAGCCCACCGAAGTCCACCAGAGCGTGGCCGCCTTCGAGAAGGGCCTGCGCGAGGACAGCATCGACATCCCGCCCAGCATGATATACGCCTACGCGGCCATCAAGATGGGCATCCCCTACGCCAACGGCGCGCCCAATCTCAGCGGCGACATTCCGGCTCTCCATGAACTGGCCAAGGAGACCGGGGCCGGAACCTGCGGCAAGGATTTCAAGACCGGGCAGACCCTGATGAAAACCATCCTGGCCCCCGGCTTCAAGGCCCGCCAGATCGGGATCGCCGGCTGGTTCTCCACGAACATCCTGGGCAACCGGGACGGCGAGGTCCTGGACGATCCCGAATCGTTCAAGACCAAGGAGGAGTCCAAGCTGAGCGTGCTGGACACCATCCTGCAGCCTGAACTGTACCCCGACCTCTACGGGAACCTCTACCACAAGGTGCGGATCAACTACTACCCGCCCCGCGGTGACAACAAGGAAGGCTGGGACAACATCGACATCTTCGGCTGGTGCGGCATGCCCATGCAGATCAAGGTCGATTTCCTGTGCCGCGACTCCATCCTGGCCGCGCCCCTGGTGCTGGACATGGCCCTGCTGCTGGACCTGGCCAAGCGGGCCGACCTGCCCGGCGGCATCCAGGAATGGCTGTCCTTCTACTTCAAGAGCCCCGTCATGCCCGTGGGCCTCAAGGCCGAGCACGACCTGTTCATCCAGCAGACCAAGCTGAAGAACACGCTGCGCTGGATGATGGGCGAGGAAGTCATCACCCACCTCGGCCGGGAATACTACGACGGCTGATCTGCCTGCGGGGTCGGCCATCGCCACCACACAGCCGGCCCCGGTTTCGACCGGGGTCGGTTTTTAAATGATCCGGCGCGGCCGGCGTCGGCGGGAGTTTTCATGGACTGGAACATCGAAGTCATGCCGGTGGGGCCGCTGCAGATGAACGCGGTGCTGCTGACGGCCGCCGGGCCCGAGGGTGATGAGGCGATCCTCATCGACCCGGGCGAGGAGGCGCCCCACCTGCTGGCCAGGGTGGCGGCCTCCGGTTGCGGGTTGAAAGCCCTGCTGGCGACCCACGGCCACTTCGACCACGTCGGCGCCGCGGCCGCCATCCAGGCCGTCCACGACCTTCCCCTGCGCTGCCACCCGGGGGCCCTGCCCCTGATCGAGCAGATGCCCGCCATCCAGGTGGCCTACGGTTTCCCGGCGACGACGATTCCCAGGTGCCTTCCCGATCTCGCCGATGGGGGGACGATCCCCTTCGCCGGCCGGGAGATCCGGATCCGTCACGTCCCGGGACATTCTCCGGGCCATTTGATGTTCATCCTGCCGGACCCGGCCACCGGTCCCGGCTGCGCGATTGTCGGGGATTGCCTCTTTGCCGGCTCGATCGGCCGCACGGACCTGCCCGGCGGAGACCTTCCCACCCTGGAAAAAAGCATCCGGGAGCGCATCTACACGCTCCCGGATGACACCGTCGTTGTTCCTGGTCACGGGCCCGACACCACCGTGGGCCGTGAAAAAGCCACCAACCCCTTCGTGCGGGCCTGATAGGGATCCGCCCTACTCGGTGGCTTCCTTCTCTTCCTTGGCGATTTCCGCGGCTTCGCGGATCTCGACCTTCCTCTTTTCCAGTTTCTGGTGCTTCTTCAGGAATTCCTTCTTGATCCAGTCCCGGTAGAGCGAAGCCCCCAGGCATCCCGAGTCATAGGCGTAGATGCTCTGGAAGTTGGCCGGAGCCTCTTCGATCTTGATGTTGTTGGTGATCACGGTCTTGAAGATGTCCGCGGCGGGAAAGACCTGACCCAACTCCCGGCGCACGGGTTTCTGCAGGGGGGTGCGCCCATCCTTCTGGGTGATCAGGACACCCAGCAGCTGCAGCCAGATGTTCTGGCGCTCCTGGATTTTTTCAATGAGGTTTTTCATCTGCCGCAGGGTCGGCACGGCCAGGCCGCTGCATTGGGTGGGGATCAGGGCATAGTCGGCCGCCACCAGCGCGTTCTGGGTCAGCACCCCCAGGTTGGGCGGGGTGTCGATGATGATCCAACCGTAAGAGGTCGACAGCGACCCCACCACCTTGGAAAGACGATCGTTGATCTGGGTCTTGGCCATGCTTTCCAGCGAAGGGTTGGCCGGCAGGATGTCGATATTTTCATCGTAGATGGTCGAGGCCACCCCGTCCTGGGGCGTGATGGCGCGGCGCAGCACGTCGAAGATGCTTCGGGCCGGCGGCTCTCCGTCCAGTTTGCCCAGCAGGGTGCTGGTCGCACTGCCATGGGGATCCATATCGATCACCAGGCAGGAGGACGTGACATCGCTGTAACGGGTCAGGCCGGCCGCCAAATTGATAGCTGTTGTCGTTTTCCCGGTTCCGCCCTTATGATTCACAACTGCAATGATATTACTCATTTAACATCCCCTGGGAGGTAACTTTGCCAAAATCTCGTTCAATCAGCGGTTAAGCAATATAATCCCAAACACTTTGAGGTGAAAGAAAAAAGCCTCTCAAGCCCTGTTTTGTCCATTAAACAGGACAAGTTTTTGAATTTTGGCTAGAGAGAAACCTGCAATCCTATCAAGAATTCAAAATAAGTCAGATGATCCTCGGTCTGGTAGTCGATGGTCGGCTGGGCGGGCAATTCCGCCTGGGGAACATAGTCTCCCACGGAAAATCCGGTCCGGGAAAGCCGCACCTCAAACCGCAATCCCCAGAATTTCTCGAAGGTCTGCAGGTAGCCGAGTCCGATTCGTCCGCCCAGGTTGCCCTGGGTCAATTCGGCGTCGGAGGCGGCATCCAGATGGCTGTAGAGGATGGCCGCCTGGAAATAGGGATAGGAAGGGGCCTTGGTAAGGCGGGCTTCGACTCCCAGGCCGAGATTCAGCACATCCATCCGGTCGAAAAGGAACACCGCCCCGGTCTGCCCCACCAGCGCCTCGGCGACCGCATCCATCCGGGAATACCCGACATCACCCCGGATCGACCAGACCCTGTTCAGGTCCCGCCCCACGAAAAAGCCCATCTCGAAATTCCGGTCGAGGGATACGGTGAAGCGCTTCGACGTGAATCCAGGCTCCCAGGGAACCGGCAGACCGCTGACGACCTCGACCCGGAACATGTCGCTCCCGCCGAGGACGCCGCCGATGACGCCGGCGTACCAGGGTTTTGTCATGCGTTCATGCGGCGCGACCGTTTTGGCCTGGGCCTCATCCTCCGGAGGCGGTGGTGGTTTGTGGCGGCCGGTTTCGCTGCGGGTCTGGGCCTGGGCGGCGGGAGCTGTCCATAACGGCGCCGCCAGGATCGTGATCAGGATCCAGGGCAGAAGACGGACAGAAATTTTCGCGGAATTCATGGAGTCCGGGAATCCCCTCGCCTAGGGTTGAGGCCGGGTCGTGGAGAAAGTGCTGGCTATCGCGTCGAGTCGACGGAAGTAACCCATCTTGTCGAGCCCGGGGCCATAGACCAGCAGGTCCAGGCAAAACAGCCGCCCATGGTCCGGGTCGGGAATGAAGTAGCACCAGAAGGCGCCGCCGCCGGAGAACTTCGTGCCGGTCCAGGCGCCCTCGAGCTTGACGCAGGAAACGCCGCCGATGACCGCCGGGCTCCAGACAAAGGACGAGGGCATGATCTCCTCATCATGCAGCCTGGCCCCCAGGTCGGCGCGCATTTCAGCAAGGGTCGCATGGTCCTCGAGAAGCTGGACCGGATCGTCGGTCCTGATCCAGTGCAGGCTGATGCCGCGCGACGGGGCGGTGCGCATGAGTTCGAACCCCGCATAACCGTCCGGCTCGAGCTGATTCTGGGTGTAGGCGGAGGGAATCTCCATGAAGATGCCGTACCGGTCCCAATAGGCATCCATCTGGGCCGTGTTCAGTCCGTCGTAACGGTTGCGCCGCAGGATCCGCTCGCGGCTGCTGTCCTCGAACATGGCGCGAAGCTTGTCCGTGTTCTTGGCCAGGATGCTGCCCAGGCTGTTGCGGTCCACCGAGGCGACAATCACAACCTGCTGGTAGGTGGACCAGGGATCGGCCACCTTGACGATGCCCCCGCCCCCGGAACTCAACTTCTTCCAGGCGTCGTCGGACATGAGTTTGCGGGCGGTGTCTTCCCCGTCACCCCCGTCGCCGATGCGAACCAGGAAGAGGGCGTTCTTGTAGCTCTTGGCGAATTTCAAATTGGAGGGTCCGAAAAAATCCACATTGAAGAGGGTCTCGGGCTTGATGACGAAGACCGTTTCGGTGTTCATTTCTTCGAGGAAGCGATCCGCCAGGGGCCGCAGGCCGTCGTCGGAAAGAACGAC